>Ga0181517_10006121_pt1 | contig 10382 bp, 5 predicted proteins | sample PEATcosm2014_Bin_31_FD_119748 | JGI IMG/M metagenome (GOLD analysis project Ga0181517, IMG submission 119748) | Peatland microbial communities from MTU Mesocosm Facility, Houghton, MI, USA - PEATcosm2014_Bin01_30_metaG | ecosystem: Environmental > Terrestrial > Soil > Wetlands > Peat | place... | reverse complement strand
GGCGTGGACCCAGCTGAAACTCGCCGGACCGCCGGGTCGCTACGGGGCCGTCATGGCCACGCCGTAGGCCGTCGTGCACGTCAGGCTCGCGGCCGAGAGCGAGCGCGCACCAACGTGAGTGGGAGCTCCAGAGCGGGACGCAGGGCGAGCGACGCCCATGGCCTCGGCGCTCTCGTTCAAGAGGGTGGACCCCACCTTGTGCCGCCCGTGTGGGTGCCGTCCGCGAGCCGCTGCCGTCAGGTCCGGGGCGTGGTGCCCGCTTCTGGGGCGTCAGGGCTGGGGCGGCGGAGGTCCGTACGGAGCTACCATCATCCAGGTGCAACGACCTGCGTAGCATGCGACCTGTGCAGCGGGGCTCTGCACGCAGGGTCCACATGACGCCGGGGGCAGCGCCGTGAGCTGGTTCTGGTACTGCGCGGCTGCAGCGGTGTTCATCGGCGTCGTCTCATCCTCACACTTCCAGCAGTCGGTGTTGCAGACCTTGCCGCTGAGGAAGGCCGTGCAATCCTCCTCGGTCGTGCACGCGAGGCCGGCGTCGGTGACGACGATGTCGATGCAGGCGGTCGCAACCCCCGTGTCGTGCGCGGCATCTCTCGGCGCGCCATCGTTGACGACGCCGGCATCTCCGCTGCCCGAGTCAGACGCCGGGCTGCCGTCAGGCACGGAGACGACCGCATCCGGAGCCACTCCTGCGTCCCTTGCGCCGGTCTTGACGCCAGCATCCCCGTGCGCCGAGGCCGCCACGGCAAAGCAGTTGCTGACGGCCAGGCCCAGCCCGACCGCCATGGCAGCGCCGACGATCGGTCTGGACGGCTGCGCCATCGCCCCCTGGCAGAACGGGCAGCGTGCGTCGCCGACCTTCACGTGACGGTGGCAACCGGGACAGAGAGTGATTCGCATCGAGCTACCTCTCGGACGTTCGGCCCTCAGTCTGGGCGTTGGTCACGCGGCGGTCAACGTGCGCGCCGTCACCAGTCGCCCGCCGCAGGCCCGCACATCACGCCGGTCATGCCGTCGGGCATGCCACGGCGTCCGTGTCGCCACCAGGCCCGCTGCCGGGCCCACTGGCGCAGCCGCCTCCGCCGCGGGCCCACACTTCCGAACGGGGCGCGATGTTCACCGGTTCGCACGTACACTCCTCGTCGGCGATCTGCCCGCAGATGACGGCCGTGCCGGGACGCGTCACGCCGACATAGGCCTCGGCGCACTGGGCGGTGTCGACGACCGCGCTCACTTCCGGACACGGAGGACCACCAGCCGGAAGCGAGGCTTGCGTGGCTGTGCACCAGAACGGGCGATCGCGGCTGCGAAGCGTGGACAGAGGGCGTGCGGACCGTGTCAGTGAGCCCCGAAAGATCTGTGTCGTGGGAGCCGACGCCGTCGTGGCGGCGGAAGGCAACCCCGTCATGCGGCAGCGGCAGGGCAGAGCGCCCGATGGTCTGGCAGGGCGGTCCCGCGCTCTGCAAGGGCGGCGTCTGGCAGACGCAGGCGCTCGGCGGCCGAGGCTGAGGTCACCCTCGCGGTCGCGACAGGAACGACGCTTCGGACCTGCGACGGAGCAGGCCGCCCGTCGTCAGCGTGAAGCCAGCATCCTGGAGAGCGGCGACGAGCGGACTGCGTGCGGCGGGTGCGCCGTCGATGCGGGTGAGCAGCAGCGCCCGCATCCTGCCGGTGTCGACGAGCTGCGCGAGGGATCGGGCCAGGGCGTCGCCGCACCCTGAGGCCGCCGTGTCGAACGTCAGCAGGGTGTGGCCGCTGCGACCGAGCCACCCGACGAGCACCCCCTCTCGGAGCATCACGTATGCACCCGCGACCCGCTGGGGCCGACCGATGTCGTCCGTCACTCCGGCCCTCGTCGCGTCCGGCCACGCCGCAGAGGCGCCGTAGGGGCTCGCAGGGTCGGTCGCCGCGAGGACGAGCGTGGAGGGCGGGTCTGCAGGCTCTCGGAGGGCGCGCAGGCGGTCGTCCGCTCCGGGGAGCGCAAATTGCGTCGCTCCGTGCCCCGCGATGAAGTAGCCGCGCCGGACGCGCCCCGCCTGCTCCATCGCCTTGAAGACGTCGTACAGGGCGGCGAAGCCTCCTGCGACTCCTTCGCTCTGCACCGCTTCGCGGGTCACGACGCCGTGGCGTGCGAGCAGCGAGCGTGCCACCGCCGTGCGCCGCTCGGTCTCGGACGGGGTCGCTGCCCAGCGGCCGGCTCGCAGGGACCACCGCCCATCCATACCGGGGGCTCCGCTCGCGAGCGTCGTCGACGCGGGGTGCCGGCCGCCGCGCCGGGTTCGCGCAGGGTGGGAGCCCGCCTGGTGCGTGAGGCTCCGGAGCGGCGCGAACGTGTCGTTCGTGGCCTCGCCGGCCCAGACCAGATCCCACAGCGCGCGCGCGACATCCGGCTGGAAGCCGCCGATCACGCGTGCGATCTCCGAGAAGAACAGCGCGCCGCGGTGCGCGAGCAACTCGCGGAGGGTCGCGGCAAGCGCCCCGCCCGCCGGTTCGACCACCGCCGAGAGCAGAGGCTCGTGGCCGGCGGTGTAGAGGGCGATCTTGCCGTCACGCGGGCCGAGGCGCTCGATCCCGGCCCAGACGACCTCGCCGGTCGAGCAGAGGCGGTCGAGTTCCCACGGCCGGAAGTCCTGCACGCGTGCCGGGAGCACGTCGCGCTCGAGCACGCTCGCGGGGATGGGGCAGCCTTCGAGGAACCGGATTGCCTCGAGCAAGGCGCCCTGACCCGACCGCGCTCCGACCTGCCAGTCGACGAGCAGTCGTGCGTAGGCGTCGTCGTCCACCGGCTCCACGGCTTGCCGGAGCCTGGCGAGCGACCGCTGTCGCAGCGCACGAAGGACCTCCACGTCGCACAGCTCGCGCGCCGTGCCCTTCGGCAGAAACTCACCTTCCTCGAGCTTGCCCCGCGCGACCAGGCGGACGAGGGTCGCGTTCACCGAGGCGAGGCTCGCGCCGAGGCGCTTCGCTGCATCAGGGGCCGCGAAGGGCCCGTGCGTCCGGGCGAAGCGCGCGACGAGGTCGCTCAGCGCGTCGGCGCGCGGCTCGAGGAAGGTCTCGGGGGTCCAGCGCGGCGGGACGACGCCGAGCCCGTCGCGGAGCTTGCTCGCGTCCTCGATGGCCACATGGCGGCGCTCACGCGCGATCGTCGCCGTGAAGATCCGGTGCGCCCGTGTCAGCTCGTCGATCCACCCGTCCACGGCCTTCGGGTCGACGGCGCGCACGCAGATCTCGTCGTGCGACAGGTCTCCGACCGACAGCAGCATGTCGTGCAGCCCGTCGGCGTTCTTCACCGGGCGCGAGAGTCGCTGCAGCGATCGCTCGTGCTCCAGCATGACGCGTGCGTCGAGGAGGCTCCGGAGATCGGCCTCGCCCAGCAGCTCGCGCAGCTGCGCGCGGTCGATGGTGAGCGCCTGCGCGCGTCGCTCGGCCAGCGGAGCGTCGCCCTCGTAGATGAAGCTGGCAGCGAACGCGAAGAGGAGCGACGCGGCGAACGGCGAGGGGGTGCGGGTGTCGACGGTGATCACGCGGATGCGACGCTGCTCGATCCGCCGGAGCACCGACACGAGACCGGGTAGATCGAACACGTCGCGCAGGCACTCGCGGCAGGTCTCGAGGATCATCGGGAAGGTCGGGTACTGCGAGGCGACCCCGAGCAGGTCGGCCGCGCGCTTTCGCTGCGCCCAGAGGGGCGTTCGAAGACCGGGCCGCCTTCGCGGCAAGAGGAGCGCACGCCCCGCGCACTCGCGGAAGTGGGCGGCGAAGAGCGCCGTCTGCCCGACGGCGCGGGTGACGCAGGCCTCGATCTCGTCGGGGGAGACGAGGAACCAGTCGAGCGGTGGCGGCTCGTCCGAGGCGGGGAGGCGAACGGCCATTCCGTCGTCGGACCAGACCACCTCGACGTCGCCGGGGTGCTCGTCCTTGAGCCGCTCGAGGATCGCCGTGGCCCAGGGGGCGTGGACGCGCGACCCGAACGGAGAGAGAAGGCACACGCGCCAGTCGCCGAGCTCGTCGCGGAAGCGCTCGAAGACCATCACCCGGTCGCTCGGGACGTCCCCCACCGCCGCGACCTGTTCGGCGATGTACGCGACGAGGTTCCTGGCCGCGCTCTCGTCGAGGCCGTACCGGCTGCGAAGCTCGTCCTCGGCGCGCTCCGGAGCAGAGTGGGCGAGCTTGTGTGCGAGCGCGCCGATCGACTCTCCGAAGGCCAGCGGACGCCCGGCCCGGTCGCCGTGCCAGAAGGGCATCTTGCCCGGCTCGCCTGCGGCAGGAGACACCAGGACGCGGTCCTGCCGGATCTCCTCGGCCCTCCAGGACGACGCCCCGAGGAGAAAGACCTCTCCCTCGCGCAGCTCGAAGACCATCTCCTCGTCGAGCTCTCCGACCCGCCTTGCAGGGGTCCGTCCTCCGGCATCTCCGGCGTCTCGTGCGAGGAACACCCCGTACAGGCCTCGGTCCGGGATGGTCCCCGCGTTGGCCACCGCGAGGTGACGGGCTCCGGCGCGCGAGGTGACCCTGCCGGAAGCTCGATCCCACGTGATGCGCGGCCGCAGCTCGGCGAAGTCGTCGGACGGGTAGCGGCCCGAGAGCAGATCGAGGACCCCGTCGAACAGCGCGCGCGGCAGCTCCACGAACGGCGCGGCGCGGCGCACGAGGGCGAAGAGAGCGTCCGCGTCGACCGGGTCCATCGCCGCGATGGCCACGATGTGCTGGGCCAGGACGTCGAGCGGGTTGCGAGGGTAGCGGGTCTCCTCCACGACGCCGGCGCGCATCTCGGCGACCGCGGCGGCGCACGCGAGCAGATCGCCCCGGTGCTTGGGGAAGATGACCCCCCGCGAGACCGCGCCGACCGAGTGGCCCGCGCGGCCGATGCGCTGCAACCCGGAGGCGACGGACGGCGGGGCCTCGACCTGGACGACCAGATCGACCGCGCCCATGTCGATGCCGAGCTCGAGCGACGACGTCGCGACGATGGCCCTGAGGTCTCCGCGCTTGAGCCGGTCCTCGATGAGCGCGCGCGTCTGGTGCGCGACCGAGCCGTGGTGGGCCAGCGCCAGCTCCTCGCCCGCGACCTCGTTCAGCGCAGCGGCGAGGCGCTCGGCCAGGCGGCGGCTGTTGACGAAGACCATCGTCGAGCGGTGCGCGCGGATGAGGGCGACGATGTGCTCGTGCAGGTGGGGCCAGATCGTGCGGCGCTTCCACTGGCCGCCTGCGGGTCCCGAGCTTGCTTCCTCGATCTCTGCGAGCTTGCCCATGTCGACCGCCGGAACACGGACCTCGATGGCCAGCTGCTTCAGGTGCGACGCGTCGACGATGGTCACCGGCCTTGGGACTGGCTTCGACGCCACGGCGGCTCGTCTGGTTCCCCGCTCGCCTGCGCTCACGGCGAAGCCGCCGAGCAGCCGCGCCACCTCCTCGAGCGGCCGCTGCGTGGCCGAGAGCCCGACGCGCTGCAGCGGACGAGCGCCTCTGGGTCGGAGCGCCTCGAGCCGCTCGAGCGACAGGAACAGGTGCGCCCCTCGCTTGGTCCGGGCCACGGCGTGGATCTCGTCGACGATGACCGTCTCGACGCTCGCGAGGATGCGGCGCGCGCGCGACGTGAGCAGCAGGTAGAGCGACTCGGGGGTCGTGATGAGGATGTCGGGCGGGTCTCGCTGCATCCTCGCGCGCTCGGCCTGGGACGTGTCACCGGTGCGGATCGTCGTCGTGGGCAGGCGAACGTCGCGCCCGGCCCGGCGAGCGACCTCGGCGATGCCGTCGAGCGGCGCCCGGAGGTTCTTCTCGATGTCGACGGCGAGGGCCTTGAGCGGCGAGACGTAGAGGACGCGGCACCGGTGCTCCTTTGCGGGCTCTGGCGACGCCATCAGGTGATCGATGGCTGCGAGGAAGGCCGCGAGCGTCTTTCCGGAGCCGGTCGGGGCGAGCAGGAGCGTCGACTCGCCTGCGGCGATGGGCGGCCAGCCGCGCACCTGCGCCGGCGTTGGCCTGCCGAGCGAGGCGCGGAACCACTCGCGGGTCGAGGGGCGGAAGATCTTGAGCGGGTCGGTGGGCACGGGGGTCGCGCGGACGAGGACCCAGGATAGTCACCCCGAAGGGCGTGCGGACAGAGCGCAGGGCCGGCAGCTCTGTTCACGATCGCGCACTCGGCGGACGCTGGTAGCCGAGACCGGGCGTCATGGTGCGTACTGCCGACCCTTCGGACCGAGGACCCCCCAGGATGAGCCACACACTCGCTCGACTGTCGTGGCCGCGCCTGCCGCCTTCACGGCGCCGTCGCCACGGTAGCGTACGCGAGGGCGCTCGTGCCGCTCACGATCGTCGGCGCACCCCACGTCTGCCCCTTCAGCGTGACGAGGAGCACTCCCACCGTGTCCTCGACGAACGCGGCCACCGCGTCGAAGCCGCAGACTCCGGTGGCGACGGTCGGCGTGGACGCGATCCCGTGGTGGTTCGTGTACACCGGCGCGGGGTCGCTCCACGCGGGGTCGCCTCCTGCCGTGAAGACGCTCGCGTACGGGTGTCCGTCCTCCCCGATGTAGACCAGCACCGCGCCGCCGCCGGGGAGCGGCGCCATCGACACCGGCTGCGTCGCGAAGGCGTATCGACCGACCGCCTCCGGCGTGGACCACTCGGCGGGCACCGGGGCCGCCGGGTGCACGAGGTAGTGCATGTTGGAGTCTGGATCCTCGTAGACGACCAGGGCGTCGAACGCGTGGCTCGTCATGGCGACCATCGTGGGGGGGACGGTCCCGACGTCGCCCGGCGCGACGATCTGCGTCGTCGCCGTCCAGGGGCCGCCCAGCGACGGCGACGAGAGGGCGTAGAGCCCTTCGTCCTGCCCGTCCCACGCCACGTACAGCCCGCCGTTGCCAAGAGCCACCGAAGGCGCGCTCGGACCGAGCGCCTGCGCAGCGCCGGCGCCGCCCACCGGCTCGCTCGCCGGCCCCCAGCCGCCATCCACGTAGACGTCGTCGTAGAGCTTGCCGTCGGAGCCGTGAAAGACGAGCTCCCCGGTCGAGCCGACCGCCGCGAGCGACGGCACGCCGAGGTCGGTCAGCGCCCCCTCTGGCCCGGTCGCCGTGGGGACGGCGGCGGGCGTCGACCAGGCGGGCCCCGCGTCGGACTCCGAGTACTGGACCGACTCGAGGACGTCGCCGGTGAAGGTCGGGAACACCACGAGGAAGCCGCCGCCGAAGGGAGCTACGGCGGGCCCCGCGCCGACTCCGAGCGCCGCGAACGTCTTGGTGGACGTCATCACGCCGTCCTTCGAGACCCAGCCGAGGGCGGTGGTCGACGCCCCGCCGAACAGCGCGATGGTGCCGGAGCCGCTCGGGCACAGGCCCGCATCGGCCGACGTCTCCGCGTGCGCGTCGTGCAAAGGCGAGGCGTCGGAGCTGTCGACCCTGGCGTCCGCGGACGGGGAGGCCTCCGGCACGGTCGCGTCGTGCTGAACGTCGGCAGCGGCGTCGACCGTGCCATCGGCCGAAACGGAGGAATCGGTCGCGACGTCGCTGCAGTCTGCGCCGCCGTCCGGGGCGCTGGTCTGGGCGCTGCTCGGGCCGTAGCACGCCGCGACCGGGGCAGAGGCGACGAGACACAGCATCGCGTGAGCAGGGGGCAGGCGAGGCATCGGCCGGCAGTCTACATGCCGGACCGGCACGCGGCGTCCGCATTTCGAGCGAACGCCCTCTCGCGACGAAGCCGCGTGCCACGCGGTCAAGACCGCGCACGATGTGACCCTCGTGGCGACCAACGACGAAGCCTCCTCACCCTTGTTCGCGATTTCGCTCCGGACGGATGAAGACGACGGTCTTCGTGTGCCGGCCTCGAGTTCGTCGCCATGGCCGTGAGCGACGTCCGACGCCTGCGGGTGCCACTTCGTCGACCTGGGCGTGCGGTGGTACACTGCGTCGTGTCTTCCTTCTCCGCCGTTGCCGCCCTGCTCCCGGTCCTGGTCCTTGCGCGCCGCGCCGTCGCGAGTCAGACCACGCGGGTGCGATTCGGGCTCGCCGCCACGCTGCTGCCGGTCGCGACGCTCGCGGCGTGCGGCTCGATCGGCAAGGGGGACGTCGCGGCGACGCAGGCGGAAGGGGGCACGGTCTCGCACGACGCAGGCGGGCGTCGCGACGCGGGTGTCCCGCGTGAGGCGGGTGGCCCACGCGAGGGCGGCGGCTCGCACGACGCGGTTGGCCCGCACGAGACCGGTCCGCGCGACGCCTCCGCCCGTCGCGAGGCGGGGCGCGACGCTCTCGCCGAAGCCTCCGATGCCGCGCCGGATCGCCACGAGGCGGGGAACGCGTCCTCCACGCCGATCACCATGGCCGCGAAGGAGTGCTCCCCCGGGTACATCGCGCTCGACGACCACGACGTCTACTGGCTCAACCAGTGCGGCTCGAACAACGACTACGGTGCCGTGATGAAGGCTCCGAAGGCGGGCGGCGCCGCGGTCACGCTCGCGCCGGCGCAACCCGACCCGTGGAACACCGCCGTCAGCGCGGAGGCCGTCTACTGGACCCTCCTCTCCGAAGACGCGCAGCTCGTGAGCGTCCCGCTGACGGGGATCCCGGACGGCGGCTGGGTGAGCTACCTCTACCCCACAGACGGCGGGACGAGCCCGGAGATCACGGGGATCGCGGCCGACGCGAACCACGTCTTCTGGTCGGCCGCGGTGAACGACGACGAGTATGTCGCGATGAGCGCCCTCGACGGGACGGACGTGACGTTCCTGTCGCTTTCGGGACTGAAGGCGCCCTTCGGGGTCACGCTCGACTGCCCCATGCCCGCCGGCTCCTGCAGCGCGACGCAGGTCCACGTGATGGGCGCGGTCGGCGACAGCGGCCAGCAATGGGCGATCTACGCGCTCGCGGTCGGCGGCGGGGCCGTGACCTCCGTCGCTTCGAACCTGTCGCTTCCGCCGTCGGCGGTCGCGTGGAGCCCCGCGGGGCTCTTCTGGACGGCCTGGGAGACGACACTCACGGGTATGCCCTACGTGGTCCTGTCGAGCGCTTCCGGGACGCCCATCGCGAGCGGGACGGGGATGACGCTCGGCATCGCAGCCGACGCGACGAGCGTCTACTGGATCAGCTACTACCAGGGGAGCGACGGGGTCGTGCTCAAGGCGCCCGTCGCCGGCGGCGCGATCACGACGATCGCGAGCGGCCAGAGCGAGCCGTCGAGCATCGCTGTCGACGACACGTTCGTCTACTGGACGAACGCGGGGTCCACGGTCGGCGAACCCGCAGGATCGGTCATGAGGGCGCCGAAATGAGCCGCTCGCGCGTCTCCTCCCTCGCCGCGTTCGCGGCGTTGCTCGCCGGCTGCGGGGGCCTCGCGGCACCCAGCGCGTCCATGCACGCGGACGGCTCGTCCCCCGCGAAGAGCTCGCCAGACACGGGCGCCCAGGCCGCTCGCGACGGGTCGGCGCACGCGAAGCCAGACGCGTCCGTGCGCGCGGACGGAGCCGCGTCCCGCGCCGACGCCGCGACCGGGTCGGATGCCTCGCACGTGGACGCCGCTCGAGAGACCGGCACCGGCAGGGACGCGTCGACGCTCGACGCCGGGGGCGACGCGCCGGCGCCGGGCCTCCCCGATGCCGGGTGCATTCCGACGTGCTCCTCGAGCGAGGCCTGCAGCGACACGTGTCCCGGCGGGTTCGGTCTGACGTTCTGCTGCGACATGGCGTCGCACACGTGCTTCGAGGCCGAGCAGTATGAGCCGTGCCCGCTCCACGCCGGGGGGTGCGCCGACGGCGGCTGCGGCACAGGAGAGATGTGTGCCGCGTTCATCAGCGGGCCGTACTTCGGGCCGCCCGCATGTTACGCGCTCCCTGCGGCGTGCACGCACGACCTCACCTGCTCATGCCTGCGCGCAGCCGGCGTCTGCGGCGACGGCGGCTCGGCGCTGTGCGCCGACGGCGGCGGGGCGTCGATCACCTGCGCTTCGCTCTGAGCGCGCTGTTCTGCAGCATCCTCCGCGAGAATTCGGAGCGATGAGCCCGGACGCGGGGGGGCTCGAGCCCTCCCGGCCAACCGGGTCATGACGGAGCGGCAGGAGGGGACTCCGCGAGGGGGCCCCGTCTCGCCGCTGCTCGCCAACGTGCTCCTCGGCGAAGTCGACAAGGAGCTGGAGAAGCGACGGCACGCCTTCGTGCGCCACGCCGACGACTGCAGCCTGTACGTGCGGTCCAAGCGAGCGGGCGAGCGCGTGATGACCGCCATGCGCAGCCTCTTCAGTACCCTTCGGCTCCGCGTCAACGAGGCGAAGAGCGCGGCGGCGCGCCCGTGGGACCGCGATCTTCTCGGCTACAGCTTCTGGGTGGCCAACGGACGCGAGGTGAAACGGCGCGTCGCGAGCAAGGCCCTTGCGGCGATGAAGCAGCGGGTCCG
>Ga0181517_10006119_pt1 | contig 10384 bp, 8 predicted proteins | sample PEATcosm2014_Bin_31_FD_119748 | JGI IMG/M metagenome (GOLD analysis project Ga0181517, IMG submission 119748) | Peatland microbial communities from MTU Mesocosm Facility, Houghton, MI, USA - PEATcosm2014_Bin01_30_metaG | ecosystem: Environmental > Terrestrial > Soil > Wetlands > Peat | place... | reverse complement strand
GCTGAGGCCGCGTGAGATCACCCTCTCCGCCGCCTTCCGTGTAGGTTGAGAGCGCCTTCTTTAGCTCCTGCGCAATCCCCAGATAATCCACCACCAACCCGCCGCGCTTGTCCCGGAAGACGCGATTCACCCGCGTAATCGCCTGCATCAGCCCATGCGCGTGCATGTACTTGTCAACGTACATCGTATGCAGGCAAGGCACATCGAAGCCGGTCAGCCACATATCCCGCACAATGACCAGTTCCAACGGGTCATCGGGATTCTTGAATCGTTCCGCTATGGCCTGCCCCATCCGGTTACCAGATCGTAGCCGCTCACTGCCGAATAACTTCCCGATGTGCCGCTGGTGATGTCATGAAAGTCCGTGGCATATGCTGACGTAATATTTTGCGCGTAAATAGTTGGATTAATGAAACCAATGCCGCCATAGCCACTTGTAGCCGATTGCTGATTGAGCAGGGCAATATAGCCCGCCCACATCGGTGCGGCAAAACTGGTGCCTCCATAGTCGTTGGCCAGGCAGGTTGTCTGATTTGCGCAGGTGTAAAAACTCCAGTTGGCATTGGCAGAAACATCCGGGCCGTTGCGCAAGCTCGTCGAACCGTGATTGCTGGAGTCAATCACGCCCGGCAACTGCTGCCATGCGGGGATTGCAATACCATCAGGGGAGATTCCGCCGCCGCTGGCCGTCCAAGCGGTCTCTGACTGCCAGGCGCCACCCGCTGAAGCGGTTACTAAGTCCGTGCCGCCAACAGAAATTACATTCGCGTCGTCCGCCGGCCAGACATAAGGGGCAGATGCCCACGTGGAATCGTCGCCAGAAGCTGCAAAGAAGCTCTGGCCCTGAGCCGCCATCTTTTTAAAGTAGGGATCGAGCGCGGTTGGGTCTGCCGGTCTCCAGCCCCACGAGCACCCAATCGTTGTGGGCAGTGGGCTGTGCGTAGTCATCGAACTAAGAATAGCCGTGTCCAGTGTTCCAACGTACATCGTCAAACTGGCCAGCCCAGGAGCCATGCCGATTGCCTGGGTCATATCGAGCGTTTGCTCGGTGTCATCGCAACCGCTTGCATACACGCAACTCGTGCTGGTTCCGTCCGTGGACAACAGAGTGATTGGCACATGATTGGTTTGACCGACGTTTGTGAAATATGTATTCAAGTCTGCAAGATCGGTTCCCAAATACTCCCAGAGTCCGAGGTTCTGGCCAGCGCCGGTCAGAGCCGTTCCGCCATAGTAGGCTGCGCGCATATCGCTGCCCAAAAACGATGCCGAAGGTCCGGAGCCGGTGGTGGCATGAGAGACAACATCTTCAGGCGCAATACCGTGAGACTGCGCGTAATCGCTCCGACTGACAAGCCTGCTCTGCGGAATGGAGTAGTTATCCAAGCCTGAGATGTGCCAGAGTTGGAAGGGCAGATCGACGCTCGGCTCTCTATCCGGCGCATAAAATGTGCGATTCTCAGTCGGGTGCTGATAAGTCTTCAGGCTGATGTGGAATGCTCCTTCGATGGCCGAGACAGTACCTGTGACCTGCACATCCATGCCATCGCGCGAGCCGCCAACCACGTTCAAACCGTTCGACTGCGCAAACTCGACCACGGCATCATAGTCCGTCTGCGAAGGGCCAAACCGCGCCGTGAACTCCTGCGGGCTAAGAAAGCGCCGGTACGAAGAACTGGTCGTGTTGTAGAGTTCACCCAGCAATGCATCCAGGCCAGCCGGATCGCTCAGCGGAAGAACAATATCCAGCTGCATCATCTGGGTACCGAGAGGCTGTCCGGTTAGCTTTGCCTGACCATAGTGAACTGCTTCCCGCAGATGACGCGTCATCAGCGGCTGCTGTGCCTGCCCATGAATGGCGAACAAGAAGAAAACCGAGAAGACAGAAGGCAGGGCGAGAATGTTAACTTTCACAGACTTACTCCGATCTGATCTATAGATTAGAGGATATTAATTAATATATTACACTTGGTCAGGCTCACTCAACGGGAATCCCGGGGGTGAAATATGGGGGTCGGGCAGAAGAGCCGCGATAAAGGTTGAGATCGAGAGAGATGCTGTCCCCGCTAAAATAACGATCATACTTAGTCGATCTTGAAAAACATATAAGTATATATTTAATCAATAATATAACTAGCAACATTGTGCTATAATTATCCCAGAAAGAAGCTCAAACCGCCACATAATCTGGGGAAAATTATGCGTCAGAAGAGAGAGCCGGAGCGACCGCAGCGCGAGTTATTTCAGATTGAGTTGGAGCAGTTGATCGATCTCGATCACCCGCTGGTTCAGTTGGGGAGCCGAATCTGCAAAAGGCATTTGAATTGCGGCGCAACAAGGCGCTGGCCGACATCATCTCGATGGTGAAGAATGCCGCCGATACGCAGAGTCCGCTACTCAACGCCGCCGAGCGCGTTGACCGCGCAATCCAGAAAATCACGAATGCGCAGACCTTCACGAAGGATCAATTAGTCTGGATAGAGCGGATTCGCACACACCTCCAAGGCAACCTTTCCATCGATCAGGACGATTTCGAGAGCCAGCCGATTTTCAGCGATTTCGGCGGATGGGGTCGCGCCGTCAAGGTGTTCGGTAACCGGCTCCTGGCATTGATGCAAGAAATAAATGAGGCCATCGCAGCATGAGTGATATTGTCCAAAAACTTTGGGGGTTCTGCCACACGCTCCGGCATGACGGCGTGGACTACGGCGACTACATTGAGCAGCTTACCTATTTGCTCTTTTTGAAGATGGCCGAAGAAAAGGGAGTGGAAATTCCCAAGGGCTGTGATTGGGACACCCTAAAAAAACTCTCTGGAACCGACCTCACCGACCATTACAACGAAGTGCTGCGCAAGTTGCGCTCCGCCGATGGGCTGCTTGGCGACATCTTCACCCAGGCCACATCGCGCTTTACCAACCCTATCAATCTCCGCCGCCTGATCGACATGATTGATGAGGAGGAGTGGTCGGCGCTCGACGTGGACGTGAAAGGCGCGGCCTTCGAGGGACTGCTTGAAAAGGCCGCCAGTGAAGGAAAGAAAGGTGCCGGACAATACTTCACGCCGCGCGTTCTCATTCAGACTATCTGCCGGTTGATGAAGCCGGACCCGCGCGGTCGGAAAGACTTTACGATTGCTGACCCTGCGTGTGGCACCGGCGGCTTCTTGATCTGCGCCTATGAATGGCTGGTTGCTGAGAGCAAAGGCGTATTTGCCCACCGTGGGTGCCAACTTCGTGCCGCTGGCCGAGCAAGCCGTAAAGGAAAACCACAGCCACGTCCGGTATCTCGAAGCACTACTGGCCATCGAGTGCGAAGAACGCGACCGGCACGCCATCGATAACCGCATTCGAGATGCGCAACTGCCGCGCATGAAGACGCTCGAAGAGTTCGATTTTGCGCAAGCATCGCAGATCCCGGCGGCCCGTATTCGCGAATTGGCCGAAGGCGGCTACATCGAACGCAAGGAACCGATTGTACTGATCGGCGAGTGCGGCACCGGAAAGACTCACCTTGCCACCGGCCTGTGCCTGGCTGCTTGTCGGCAGAAGCGGCGTGTTCGCTTCACCACGGCGGCGGCGCTGGTCAACGAGTTGGTCGAAGCCAAGCAGAACAACCAGGTTCGCAAGCTGATGACGCGCTGGCAGAAGTACGAACTGATCGCGCTCGACGAGGTCGGATACGTGCCCCCGGCCGACATCGGCGCGGAGTTCCTCTTCCAAGTGATCTCGGAGCGGGCCGAGCGGGCAGCCATCATCGTCACCACCAACCTGCCGTTTTCCGAGTGGACGACGGTGTTTCCGAATCCTCGGCTCTGCAAAGCGCTCTTGGATCGGATCACGGATCGAGCTCACATCATCGAGACCGGAACCGAATCGTTCCGCTTCCGCCGAACGCTGGAAAGGAGCAAAAAGCGCTGAACTGGTTTGGGCACAATCAGTAGAGGCCGTGGAAATGACGGACTGTGGAAAGCATGGGAAAACGATAAAGCTGTTTTCCCACCCTTCCCCCAGTCCTTGGAAATCGCTGCGGCGATTCCCACATTACCACCGCCACGACTACGACGAGCATGAATTTCTCTCAAAACCCGTCAAAACAAAAACCCGGAGAAATGATGCACAATATCACTACCCAGGTGGGCCAAATCAAATGGTCAAAGTGGGCCACGCCGGAATAGCGAACTCACCGGATGCGGCGATTGTGCGTCGGCAGCGGTCAGTTATGTTATTTAAAGGTCAATTCGCTATCGATTACCCCCGCATCCTTTCTTCATCGATCGGAGAAGCATTGTGTGTATGGCAATCGTGCTGCGGCAGGCCATTTGCCGCGCATCAGGAAGTAGCTATCCCTGGAGGAATACACTCATATTTGCAATTGAGAAGACACACTATAAGTTAAAGTCCAGTAACTAACTTGCAATAATGAATCAACTGCCCAAAGTCAGCCGTTTGCCTTTAGCCGGCAGTACTGTTCATCGGTCAAATTCAAAATGACACTGCCCCATCCCTTTTCGATAGCCCAGTTGAGTGCTTTTCTCTGTTGCATACTTTGCAAAGTTCCGCGCCCGTTCTGAGATTTTTGTTTGAACGATGGAAGATCATTTGGACGCGGTGACGAGTGTCTGAGCAGGAAGCTGTGCGCACATAGATAAGAAGGGAAGAATAATTCTAGATGCCGGCCTTACCGAACGGAAGGCGGATGTTGCGCGTTCCTCGGGTAACCGCGGAAAGGGCAGGATATTGCTTCGCGATTGCTCATTTTGCGCGACAAAAAACTTCTTGATTATCCATTTTGGAGCAGGGGCTGGAGGAGTTTCAGGATCGCGGAAGATGTACTTTGCTCCCGCGACGTTTGTTGAGGGCGGAATGAGTACCCAATCCCCGTCTGCACGAATGCTAAGCCCTGACGCAATCCTCCGGTCAGCATTACGAAGAATCATGCCTTTGGGCCACTGAAAGAACGCGCAATCCGGAATACCGAGGACTGTGGATTCCAGTGTTTCATTCCAGTCTTTTTCAGCTTCGTACCTATACGTGATCGAGAGGAACGAAGCGGCGCCGCTCTGGTCATCGGCTTTGACAGCAAAGACTCCAGATGCTGGACCTGCGAAAAGGGCCCAATTGCATCCAGGGTTTTCGAATGCAACTCGCTCCAATGCGACAACATCACTGGTAGCTTCTTTGATGACGCTTGAGCATAGCTGGACCTGCCGCGCGCAAGCACGGGAAACAACCGCCAATGGCGGCTTTCCGCCGCATGGCGTATCTCGGCGGGAAGATACTGTGAATTTTGCGGGAATTGAAGTTGAGTTTTCATGATTCTCCTTCATGGCGCAGCAACTGCTGCCTGGGAATGGCAGTAGTTCGCTAACCAATGAAATGTTTTGTTTGAGGTTAATGTGGTCGAATTTATCCTGTAAGCTTGCTTGATATCCCATGCGAACTGAGAAACTCAACCCACTTATGTTTGTTTTACGTTATTTAGTAGCCAGTCTATGTTCAGGCTGATAATCAGATTGTGACGCCAGGTACATCGTAGTCATATATTCCCATTTAGAAGAATTTAGCTAGGTAATCCTGAAATAGTCCTTTCAGGCATTTGCAAAATGAGTTTGGAAGGGGCATCACTCTTCCGGATTGTCTTGCTATTAGGCCTGCTGATTTATGCATAATGACTCCTCAATGAGCCGGCAGAACCTCCAATACCGAGAATCCGCTGGGGATGTATAGTTGAACTGTTGACTAGGCGGCGTGCCGTAGTTCCGTAGCCATCGCCTGATCCAGGCGGTCGAGTAGTTGAAAAAAATGACCGAGCACCGCGAGGTCATTGGGGCTTAACGGCACTGGATCCATTTCCCGACTCGTGGGCTTCGACACAACCACACGTTCCGTTCTTGGCAAACCGGAGTTCACATCGGGAAGCTCGATTGGTTGGCTGATGGCATGAATGGACTGCTGATCCGGTGACCCGCTCGTGACGGCCTCGGTGACCCTCGTTGTCACCTCCCGGAGTTTGTGTTTGAGCTGGCATTTCATTTTTAAGGACCCATTGCCTTTCCTGGTTGGGCTCGCGGCTGACGAGCAGATAGAGTATAATTCAAATAACAGTATTCGCATCGCACACCTGTCGTGTATTTATGAGAATACAGTAAGTGAGGATAGCGTGTCAATTACTTCCAATGAAGTTTCTACTCCCTCGCCCGGTACGAACGTAACAGGGCGAGAGGCCATCCCTGGTCGAACTGAACCAGTCTCGCAAAACGAAGACAGCGCACGCATTCGTGAACTACGAAATGTTCTTCATCTGAGCCAGGAGGCCTTTGGAAGAGAATGCGGTGTCGGTCGTGTCGCTGCGGTATTGTGGGAGAGCGGCAAAACGAGTCCTACCACGCAGGCCTGGTGCCAAATGGCAAAAATGGCCGGCAAAGCAGCACCTCCAATGGCCCCGTGGTTTTGGGAGAAGGTTGGAATAGATCGTGAGGCTATAGAAATCCTGCTTCCTGAACTTCAGAAGTTGTCCAAAAAATCCGAACAGCGCATACGGAAGCTAGCCGAAGAACAGCGCATCGAATTTAGCAATGTTCCGATCATGAGTATGCGGTTATCGCACGATGGCCCTATATCCATTTCTTCGGGGCTGATTGAAAAGTGGATTTCGATGCCAAAGGATATTCTTCCCAACGATTCCAGTGCCTTTGCGCTTTCGGTTTCACACCTGTTTGTGCGTCCTATTTTCTCGCTCGGAGATGTTGTTGTAATCGATCTGTCAGAAAAGGATGTAGCCATCCTCGACGATCAGCTTGTACTTGTGGTCTATTCACCAGACGCAGAGACTACGCGCGCATCAGAACTGCTTCGTCGCGGCCACCCTTTGGCCCCCTCTGAATCTGGTAGGTGGCCGCACCTTAAAGAGGGACTCTATCTTGGTTGGGTCAAAACGGACGAAACGGTCGGTGAACACTCAATTGTGCGTTACACCAACCTCAATTCTTCAAAACTCAAATCACGCGATCAGTCTTTTAGGTCTGAATTCGAATTTTCAGTTCCTCTCAAGAATATTCGCATTGGGACCACTGAGGAGAGTGCAGAGACTATAAACTCTGAAGCCACGGTGCTCGGTCGTGTGATCTGCTGGATTTCCCAGTCAAAGGCACCTCGGTAATCACCTTAAAACCGGCCAACGGGATTGGCCTGAGACGTGACAATTTTCGACCTTAGCAAGCAGAGAGAGGAGAGATCGCATGAGATATGCGGCGTTTCATGCAGTATGATCAAGATGCGAGATGGCGCGAAAGGTGAGTAAATCGAGCGGACAGGCCTGAAGGTCTACTTTGCAGATCCGCACAGCCCATGGGAGCACGGCCGCAACAAGAATTCGAATGGGCTGCTGTGGCAATATCTGCCCAAAGGAGAAGACCTAAGCGGCAACTCGCAACAGCAACTGGTCGGCATAGCAGCAAGCCTTAATACTCGGCCAAGATAATCGCTGGGGTAAAAAGCGCCCACAGAACTATTCCCGCCAAAAGCTGGTTTCGACTTCAAGAACTACTGGCCAACACCAACAGAATACAAACTTGAATTGGGATCGAAAGCGCATGAGGCAATCAATACACCGGAATATCAGATAACCGAGCATTTTAAGCTTTGAAGAGGAGTAAAATAACACGAATGCCCCGCAAGCTTCATGTCGCGATCGATTGCAGAATTACCGACTTTCAACAAGGAATTGGCACAGCCCTTCTGGCTCTTGCAAAGGCATTCTCTGACTCGAATGTTGAGAATCAACATTACACATTCATTGCCGCAGAGAACGCGAAAGGCCTTCTCGATCCCTATATCTATGGCCCTTGCGTCCTCGAAAGCGTCACGCAGTCAACATTGTCAAAGGCAAAGAGGGCAATTGCGCAGATTGCACCACTTAGATCGGCTTGGAATAAACTGACTAACAATGCCGGACATATTCCGCGTTCCAATGGATATATTGAATCTCGTAAATTTGATCTCGTCCATTTTCCTACCCAGTTGGCGTACGCAACGAAGTTGCCGTCGATTTACCAGCCACATGATTTGCAACATTTACATTATCCTCAATTCTTTTCAAAGGGTATGCTAGCGAAGCGCGAGAGGCTATATCGCACTTTTTGCAACCGTGCTTCCTTTGTTTGCGTACAGACTGAGTGGACTAGGAAGGATATAATCAATCAATATCACCTACCCGCAGATAAAGTTGTTGTAATACCATGGGGTTCCGTGTTTGAAGCATACTCAACTCCTTCAACAGAAGAAATCCGTAATACCGTAGACAAATATAATCTCCCCAAGCGTTTTTTTGTCTACCCCGCAGTGACCTGGCCCCACAAAAACCAAGAGATCATCTTTCGAGCTCTCCAGATTCTGAAAAGACAACATGGCATTGTCCCGCACGTTTTCTTTACAGGGGCCTTAACGGATTACAGGTCAACTCTCGATAAGGTGGCACAATATCTCGGCATATCCGAGCAAGTACATTTTCTTGGATTTGTTTCCCCCAAGGAAATGCAATCGATATTAGGAGTTGCAACGGGAATGATCTACCCGAGCAGATTTGAAGGCTTTGGATTGCCAATTCTTGAGGCATTCCAGGCTCTACTTCCCGTGCTCTCTTCAAATGCTACAACATTACCAGAAGTTGCGGGTGATGGTGCCTTATATTTTGATCCGGATTCGCCCAAGGAATTATCAGTTATGATGCGGGATATTCTTGAACGGCCAGAACTCCGACAGAACTTAATAGAGAAGGGAAAAGTGGTACTATCGAGATATTCATTTCGGGAGACTGCTTTAAGATTTAATGAGCTTTATGAGAGGACAGCAGATTTATCAGGGAACCCAATGGCATTGTAAGGAAAGCCGGTGTTAGATTTGACTATTTGAATGAGCAGAACTCTTATCGGCAGGATCTCATTCTGGATAGGACGCGAAATTGTAAGCAGATGAAACCATCTAGCATCGCAGAATTCATTATGCGGCATTTATTGCGGGACGCGACGGGAAGACGTCCTGGACCCATCCAAAGACGCGTGTTTGCGTCCGCGCGAAAAATGCTTGGCATTTTTCATAATATGTACATTCGCTATACTATAGGTGAATGTAATATTATAATTCCTCTCAAGCATGATTTACCACTAATCCGAGATTCATTTCCTCAATACTCAACCAATGTCGCGCGAATATGCGGTTATCTGTCAGATAAATACCCGAATATGAGGCTGATTGATATAGGTGCGAATGTAGGCGACACAATGGCCTTCGTTCGTGGACTCAGCCAATGCCCAATACTCTGCGTGGAAGCCCATGAATACTACTATAGTATTCTCTTGGAGAATATTAAAAGAGCAAAGTTCCAGTCTGTAGAAGCCGCTTGTGTCTTTGTGGGGACATTCAACGGTGAACTCAAGGGGCAGCTGGTATCGACTGCAGGCACAGCTCGCTTTATCAGTAGTGATGCAACTTCACTGAATGTCGTTGGGCTCAGTTCCCTTTTACTTGAATATCCATTGTTTGAGACCTCCAAGATGCTCAAGATTGATACAGATGGCTATGATTGTTGCATCCTGCAATCAGAACTGAACTGGCTTAGTGAGCGAAAGCCAGTTATATTCTTTGAGTATGACCCTTACTTCTTCAACGACAAATCGTGCGATGGTGCTCGAATTTTTGAAGACCTCGTTGGGGGCGGATACGCTTACGCGATAATATATGATAATATCGGCGACTATCTTACTGCAGTAGATTTACAAAAAGACAAACAAATCCTGAAGGACTTACAGAATTATTACATTGGAAGAGGAGGACGTCAGTACATAGATGTCGCCGTCTTCCACAATGAGGACCGCGATATTGCTGAGATAATACGGACAAAAGAAGCAACGTGGTCGCTGTGCCAGCGGGAGGTTCGATTGGGTAAAGCGGGGAAGATATAGATGATCCGCTTTTTAATTTGATTTGAATCTATGGATATTTCGATGGTCTCAACTATACTAGAACTAAGGAGTTGATGAAGGATATTGTGAAAGGACTCTCTGGACAATTTATGCATACGGTTTTTCGGGTGAGGAGAGCCATGCGAATACGGACGCTTGACACCTTATCTGAGGATGGTCGCTCTCGTGAGCGGTATCGCCGTATGGCGCTGACCTCGGCAGCATCACTCGCCTCCCGTGGCGTTAGTATGCTAGCATCACTGGTAAGTATTCCCTTGACCTTTCGCTATCTTGGAGTGGAACGTTATGGTTTATGGATGATCTTACTTTCCTTTATATCGGTCCTGAGTTTTGCGGATATGGGCGTTGGAAGTGGTGTTATGAATGCCATTTCAGAGGCCAACGGAAAAGATGATCGCGAAT
>Ga0181517_10006117_pt1 | contig 10387 bp, 6 predicted proteins | sample PEATcosm2014_Bin_31_FD_119748 | JGI IMG/M metagenome (GOLD analysis project Ga0181517, IMG submission 119748) | Peatland microbial communities from MTU Mesocosm Facility, Houghton, MI, USA - PEATcosm2014_Bin01_30_metaG | ecosystem: Environmental > Terrestrial > Soil > Wetlands > Peat | place... | reverse complement strand
CAGAATGTCCTTGGTGCGGCGGGTGATTCCCACTGACTGATCACCGACCCGCTCGAGGTCGCCATTGATTTTGATCACGGCGAGGATGAAGCGAAGATCGATGGCCATGGGCTGTTCCTTGGCCAGGAGTTCATAGGCCATCTCGTCAAGCTCGCGCTGCGCGGTGTTGATGGCCGCCTCGTTCTGCTTTACATACTGGCAAAGCCCTTTGTCACGCTGCAGATAGGCGTCCACAGCGGTCTCAACTGCCTGTTGAGCCAATGCGGCCATGGCAAGGAGCTTGTCCTTGAGCTCGGCCAGTTGTTGTTGAAAATGGATGCGCGGCACTTGCAACTTCTCCTTCATCCTTGATTGTGCACTATTCAATGTTACCGTTGGACGAATTTCATGCAATGGACCAGAAGTATCACATTTCGCGGAAAGACGTCCCTGAATGGAATAGCCTAAGCGAATGGACAGTCCGAATGTTGTTTCCCTGCCCCAGAATTCGATCAACCCGTCGGAATGCGATCAGCGCCAGATCTACAAATTGATGACTGGCATCATCGTGCCCAGGCCCGTCGCGCTGGTCTCGACCGTGAATCGGGATGGCCTGGCAAATCTTGCGCCGTTCAGCTTCTTCACGGGAGTCGGCTCGAACCCACCGGCTGTGCTGTTCTGCCCTGTCATTCGCAAAGCAAGCGCTCCAAACGACGCTCCTTCCCTCGAAATGAGAAAAGATACGCTCCGCAATATTGAGGAGACTGGAGAATTTGTGGTGAATGTCGTGAGCAAGAGCATTGCGGCCTCTGCCAACGCTACTGCGGCTGAGGTGCCTCCCGATGTAAATGAATTCGTGCTCTCCGGACTGACGCCGATGGCAAGTGAGGCGGTTCGGCCGCCAAGAGTGGCAGAGTCCCCTGCACAAATGGAGTGCCGGCTACTCCAGGTCATCTACACCGGCCATGAACCAGGAGCGGGCGTCATCGTATTGGGTGAGGTGGTTCGCTTCCACGTCGAGGAATCGCTGTTCGAAGAATTCCGCGTCGATCCGGGCGGCCTCGACGCCGTTGGCCGCATGGCGGGGAGCGCATGGGTCAGCACTCGCGATCGCTTCGAACAAATTCGCCCGAAGTAGAACGCATACTCGTGTGAAACGCTGCCTGTTTCGAACACCAGCTCCCGCCCTGGAAATCATCACGAGCGGCGCCGGTTAAAGATTGCGGTACTGGCCTCGTCTGGAGGGAAGCGTAGGCACCTCAGACTCTGAGGCGGGTTGGAAGGTTCGAACGACGGACTTTTCCTCCGGCTTCGAATCCTCAACTTCGTACTCGGCTACACTTGTTGCCGGCTTGCTGCTCTCCGGCGGTGCAGATACCTCGCGCGAATCCCTTCCTCCTGCCGGACTGGGAGTCGACGAAGACTTCGCGCTGCTCTGCGAACTACGACTCGGCTCCTCCGCAGTCACGCTCCCTCGGGCTTGCGGAGTGCGATCCGCGTTCTCTGGATCAAGGGTCCCGGTTGAAGGATGAACCTCCTTCAGGCCCAGTCCCGCCAGCAGGCTCCTCAATCCACTCAGGCGAGATGTGAGACGCGCCGGCGAATCCTCATGCTCTGTCAAATCAGTCGGGTCCTGCGCAGACTGGGATGCTGGGAAAACATTCGCGCCGGCACTGCGCTCGCTCAGCGATGGCCGCGCAGGCGATTCTGCGCGTTTAAACTCAGATGGCTCCGCGCGCAGCGGAACCGCGACTGGATGGGACCCGAAATGCGATCTCTCCTTGCGCGATTTGCCTGTCTTTTCCCCCTCCCAGAGAAGCGGAATCGGCTGTTCCGCACGCTGGCCAGGTACATCGGAAAGCCACCAGGGAATATCTGGGTCCCCTTCAGGCAAGGGCTTCTCTGAAGGTACTTGCGCAACGCCTACAGTTTGCAAATCGCTGCCGAGCGGCGACTCCGGCTGTGCAGGGACTGGCAAGCGTTCCCGCTGCATCCACAACGACTGGTGAACGACCGGGACCGGACCTGTAGGGCTTTCGGAAGAATGGAGCTCAGACCGGACTGCTTCCCTCACCTGCTCTTCACGCGAAGGGTCAAAGGTCGGCTGCCTTGGACCAGCGATCTCTTCAACTTTGCGCTGCGACTCAGCGTTATGGAGTGCCTGAGGCTCTCCCTGCGGGGCAACCGGGGCTGCAAAGGTCGAAACAGAAGCGGGCGCCGGACGGTCCATCGAGCCACCCTCCTGCCGATTCACTGGTTCAAACGAAGACGCTGGTTGGGTATTGTGGAAATGCGCGCCGAGCGCAGTCTCGACTGGTTTGGCTTCGGATGAAGCTGCGGGCGCGGGGACCGTTGGCCAACCCTCGGTCCAGGTGCTCGATGCCAATGGCTCGCCAGAACTGACTCTCCCAGAACTGACTTTCCAGGACGGCTCTGCGAATGCGGCAGGTCTCTGGCTCATGAACTGGGGACTCGCCGCCTGGGGGCCCGCTGTCGGGGCCTGCGAATGCACCACCGGAACACTCGAAGTCACTTCGACCGGTTTGACGATTGGGTCGGTTGCATTTGCCGTGACCACCGCACCGGTTCTCTTGGTCCGGCGCGCAGCGGCTCCCATTTGCGATTGAAGGTGTTTCTCAATTGAGTCCACGGAAGCCCGAAAGGCCGGATCGGCCTTGTCAAGGCCCACGCGATTGAGAACAAATCCGACAGCGCCGACATTGAGCCTCTGCAGAGTCGCAGCCGCGTCGCGGATCTCTGCGCGCGTCGTCACGCCCGACTCGACGACCACAATCACGCAATCGGCAAATCGCGCAAGATACTCTGTCTCCGCTGAGACTGCAATCGGCGCGGCATCGGTCAACACGAGCGTCTGACTGTCGACTTCATTGGCCGTTTGATTTGAGAGTCCCGATTGCCGGCTGCGTCCACCGGCCGTCACCAGCGCCCGCGTCTCCTGCGGGCCTTCTGCAGCCGCTCCCACCGGCTCTTCCTCGGCGGAAGTTCCCGAAGCATCCACATACACCGTCGGCCTTCCCATCGATTCCAACAGGGTTCTCACCCGGGTCACAATTGTGGTCACGCCCGTCCCGGAACTTGCGCCGGTAAAAACGTAGCTTCTCAAATGGCCTTGCTTGTGTGCATGTTCGATGGCCGCGGCCAGGCGCAAGAGATGTTCCTCGGCTGCGCCTTCTGAGACTTGTCCAAAATCCGGCAGGAGCACCATCGGGCCGAACCCTAGAACACCTTCGACATCGGACCCTACATATACGTGCCGATCCAGCTTGTGTCGCAAAATCGCGGCGATGAGTCCGAGGATAATCCCGGCCAACACGATGGCGAGCGCATTGCGAGTCCTGCCAGATTTGGTCCGATGATCCGGAACCTCCGCAGTCGTGCTCACGTAGGCTCCGGACGGCGCCGCATCCTCGAGGATCCTGTTGTGGAGCTGCTCGTCAACGGCGGAGTATCTTGACTGCAGTCGAGTGATGTCCGCCGCAAGGTCGCTTGCCCGCTGCAGCTTCGAGGTCGCGTTGGTGGCGCTGGAAACAAGCTGGCGCAATTGGCTATTGAGCTGCGCTTCAACCCCGGCCGTGCGTTCCAGCTCCGAGCGCAGCTGGAGCTGAATGTGCGAGGATGCCCGGGTGCGCAGGTCTTTCATCATCTGATCAAGATTGCTATTGATCTGGGCCAGTTCCGCTGCATCCTGCTTGTACTCCGGATTCCCCGGAGTCAAGTTTGCCATCTTGCTGATCAGGACTGCCTTCCGCGCGTTCAGTGCGGTCTTCATGCTGATCAGGCCCGCGTCCGCATCGGCACTCTCATCGGCTGCTGCATCAATCGCATTGGAAGATGCTCCGTGGTTTGCGCCCATTGCCGCGAACTTCGCTTCCGCGGCATCGTGCTCCGTCCGCGCCTTCACGAGTTCTGTTCGAATCTCGGTAATGTCCTGGTCAAAGTGGTCGGGGGCGCCTGCTATCGAGGCAACTCCAAGCTGCTTGTTCAGATCCTGTTGCTCGGCACGGTCCGCATCGAGAGCGCTTTGAACACGATCCCGCTCCTCGCGGAGCATGGTTAGCCGTTCCTGATCTCCTGCTTTCTGGTCGTGAGCAGTGCTCTCGATGTAGCTGGTCGCAACGGCATTGGCTGTTTGTGCCGCAAGCTCCGGATTCGAGGTGCGGGCTTCAATAAAGAATTGGTACGTCTGGCCAACGCGTGCGACAGAGAGCTCCCTCCTCAGCCCGTTAAGAGCATCTTCATCGCTTTCGTTGGGTTTTCTTGCTGCATCCCCCAGCTTCTTCAACGCGCTGGTAAGAACGTCCTCTCGCATCGCATTCGTAATCTGCTGCTGGATGTAGGAATCATAGGTCGACGCGTCATACGGCCAGCGGCTGGAATAGCCTTGCTGGATCACGCTCGGCGGAGCCGGTTGAACATAAATCAGACACTGCGCCAGGTAGACCGGAGCCTTGGCAAAGTAATAGATCATCCCCAGCACAAGACCCAACGCCGCGAAGGCGAGGGCGAGGCGCCGGTGCAGCTGCAGGCTGCGCACCAAATCCAACCGAAAGAATGCTTGCTCAGTGTGGGGTGCCTTCCCAGAATGCGCGGACCTCGGATTTGCCGCGGTGGAAGGCTCCACAACGCGAGGAGCGGCCAATTCAGCAGGTCGATTGCTTTGCGGGCTCATGGCAGTCCTCCTTCCAGCATTGCCAAAGTTCCGATTTGGATGGCCGGATTCAGTCGCTCGAGAACATAAGTGAATTTATAGAACCCTGACTGAGGGACAAAGATGATCTCACCCGGCCGCAATGTAACCTCGAGAGACTTGGCTGGATTGAGCACGTCGTTGAATGAGATGGTTCGGGAAATGCCCGAAGCTGGGTCGACAATCTGAATGTGCGGCTTGTTTCCAGCCTTCCCCGTAAACCCACCCGCCTCCGCAAGCACGCTGGCAAGGGTCGAAGTTGAGGTCAGTGGAATCGCACCCGGTTTCCCTACTTCTCCGAGTACCGACACAAATCGCTCGGCTCCGCTGGGCACGTAGATCACATCGTCCCGGCGAAGCCGAAGGTCGGCCATTGCATTGCCCGCATTCAAGAGTGCCTTCAGATCAACCCAAACCACCTGGTCGCGGCCTCGGTAAATCGCGCAGCGTTCAGGGATTTGCGTCGACTTGTTCGCCGAGGTATTCATCCCGCCGCGGGTCAGGGCCTCAAGCAATGTCGGCGTCCCATCGAATGTAAGAACTCCCGGCTTCTCGACCGCGCCCAGGAGAAGAATCTTATTGGCGGTGTATTTGGTGACTGCGACCTGAGCAGCGAGATTCGAATAATAGGGTGTAAGCGCCGCCTCAATCGCTGCCGCCGCCTGCGGGCGCGTCAATCCTGCCAGAACAATATCTCCGGCTAAGGTAAGGGTGATTCGTCCATCTGGGCCAATCACGAGCTTGGCCGAAAGCTCGGGCCGGCCCGCAAAATCCACCGCGATCTCATCGCCCTTTCCGAGACGGTATTCCTCATCCTCCGCCGGCTCGAAGTTCCGCAGGGCTTCGAGCGGATTTGGCTTCAACTTCGGATCCTGTTGCGTCTGGGAACCGTCCTGCGCCTGAACGGAAAACAGTCCAGAACCAAAGACGGGAGCGATCACGAGCCCGGGCAGCAAAACGAATGCCCATTTGCCGGAAATGCGCCTATTCATGCCGTGGCCTCCCGCGTACGCAGAAACCCAAAGCCCAGCCCGATGTACTTGTCCACTTGATGCCTTTCAACCTCAGTCAAAATCCACCGGTACAACACAGACAGGATTCCCGCCGAATAGAGAATTCCGCCGGCCAGGATCACCCCCGCTCCCTGCCACCGATTGACCCTTGCAACAAAGTGCGCGACTGGCCAGGCCAAAGCGCCCGCTGCCAAATAAGGGGTGATCCCTGGAACGATCACCTGGCGAAGAAACGGGCCAAGGCGCAACTTCAGCACAACAAATACCCTGCCCATCAACACAAAGGCTGCCAGGACCGTTGCCGCGCAAACTGCGACACCGATGCCCAGCGCAGTCCAGCGCCCTTCGATCCATCGAGCCAAAGGCAGGGTCACTGCGAGAAGCAGCAGGTTCGGAATCGAGTAGGTGAACTCTTCGTAGACCCGCCCCATGCCTCGAAAGATCGACGTGCCGGTCCCGGTGAGCATGTGCATCTGCATCGTCAGGCTGAAGACAATAAACAGCGCAATCAGCGACTCCTTGACCGGAATTGCCGGTCCCAGCCAGACATGCATCAAGGGCGCTGCCCAAAATGCCAAAACTGCCACGAAGGCGGATGTGCACAAATTCGAATGCCGGGTCGTCCGCAGGTAAAGCTTCTGAAGGTTCGGCATCGCCTCTGCGCGGCTTGAAGCAGCATCCACATGGGAGGCAGCCGGCAACAGCGCTGAGAAAAATGCGGTCGGAATCGTTGAGAGCGAGCTTGGCCACTTCTTTGCCACGTCCATCAGTCCGGCTGATGCCGCACCCATAAAAGTCAGCGCGGCGACTCGTTCAACCGATGCCAGGAAGATCGAAAGCATGCTTTGGAACTGGACAAGTCCGCCGAAGTGGATTACGTAGTTGAGCGACTCACGGCTTACCAGCCTTGGAGAGAGACGGAGCCACTTCAACTGCTTGCGGGCCCACCAGATTGTTAGCCCGTCGTTGATGACTGTCCTCGCCAGGTAGGCTTCGGCAAGTCCAGCTATGCCCCGGCCCGCGCTCACCAGCCACACAATCAGGACGAACTCTGCGAGAATGCCTATCGTCGAAAACACCTGTGTTGCCGCGATCTGTTGCGTACCGGTCAACATATCACCGAATGCGTTGAGGGCAATGCTGGAGAGAAAAACTCCGAGCACAATCAGTACCGCTTCCTTCCCGTCGGTTGCATGGGCAGGTGGCAGGTGCAGCCAGGGAGCAAGCCAACTCCATCCCAGCCATATGGCTGCAAAAATGGCGGCACACAGTGGAATGGTCACAGCCAATCCGGTCGAGATCAGGGCGTTGGCTTTGTCGTATTCACGGCGCGCGTGAAACTCCGCAACATACTTGATGTACACGTTCGAGATCCCGAGGGTGGTCAACCCGACATACATCACAAGGATGAAGATCGTAGTCCAGATTCCGTAAGCTTCCAGACCGATGTGTGCAAGCAGGAACGGCACAACGCAAACGCCCCTCGCCATGTTCACAATGCGGGCAACGATCGTTGCAGACACGTTGAGGCCAAACTTCCGATTCACCTCTTGCAACGGCTGTCGGGCAGCCTCGGCACTCCCCAATTCGACAGCTGTTCCGGGATCGACCGTCCATTCCACCCGGCTATCCGGCACGGGATGATGCATCTGAGGGTTGCTCATTGCTGCGGCGCCTCCCTCTTGGTGCGCGACCACTCAGCGCGACTGCGCGATTGGCGCAGAACCAGCGGCGTGATAAGAGCCTTCCACACCAGGTACAACGGTGCGCTGGCTAACGCAATCAGGTCGCTGACGGGCTCATCGCCCAGCATGGCTGCTTTAACTACGTAGAAAAGAGTGACCGCTGCACAGGCAATCGCAATCTCGTGAAGCCAATGGACTGGAAGCCCGAAGGTGAGCACGAGAGCAATGATTCCGCGCGAAAGGGGAAGACTCCACACATCGGCTAGCGTCTCAATTGCACGCCACCGCCCATGCAGGATCGCCGCGAGCAGTCGTGTGGTCGATCGGCTCGCCACCCTCACTCGTCCGCCCTCCCACCGCGCTTCCTGGATGACTTGCGCCTCGCGCGATTTCGGAGCCTGTGCATGAATATAGGCATCCCCGATCCAGAAAACAGAAATGCCGGCTGAAACAAGCCTCGTGTGGTACTCCACATCCTCGGCGATGCTGTCCGCATCGAATGGAACCCGCTCCAAAGTTACGGCAGTCAGAGCAAACCCATTGCCAAATATCCCGGTAGAGAAGCCCAGGCCCGCCCGTCCTCTTGCACGCAACACATTCATGCCTCTGAATGCGAGTGCGCGCAGACGCGCCATCGAGCTACGCGCCTGGTCCGGAGGCAACTCAAGCTCGTACCTGCATTGGGTCGCCTCGGCGCCTTCAGAAAGCTTCAACCGGGTGGCTTCGATCAGGTTTGAGCTGACACTTGTGTCGGCGTCCACAACCAGGATCGCGTTTGATCCTTGCGCGATCGCAGCAGCGAACCCATGCCGTAGCGCGGCTCCCTTGCCGCGCAGCCTGGGATTGCTCAAGACCAGCACATGAGCGCCAGCAAGTGTTGCAATTTCTGCCGTGGAATCCGTGCAATTGTGTGCAACGACGAAAACCGGTGTCTCCGGCCCGGCAGCGCTCAGCGACTTGAGCGTACTCCCAATCATGGCCTCTTCATTATGCGCAGGAACGACAACTGCCAGTCTGATCTCCCTGGGCACGGCTGCACTCGGCCGTCGCACGCGGCCGTAGTTGCCGGCCAGGCAGATCGCCAGGTCAACGAACAGCGGTGCCGCAAACACCGCAATTGCGACCGCCAGCACCGTGATTGAAGTCTGCTCCATGCCTTTGCGTTCCCTACCCTTGCTAAGTTAAGACTCTCTGAAACTGAAATTGTGGAATTACCCTGTCTGGGGCCGCCTCGCCAACGCGCTGCGGGTTCATTGCCTGCCCCCAGCCAACCACAAGGAAGAACAGCACGACCGCCTGCTCCCCAAGAAACACAGTTGTAATGGTTGTCATGACTCCGACGAGCGCAGCCAGATGCGCTACGATTAGGGCCCGGTCTTCCATTGCAATCGGCCGAGTCAACAGTTTCAGCAGCCTGAACATCGTTCCGAATCCGATGGCGACAAAAAGGCCGAGCCCAACGAAACCCTGAGTGACCGCAAGCATCAGATACTCATTGTCGATCGAGGTCTGGCCATTCATTGCAGGATACGTGGTGATGCCCCAACCAAATGCCTTGCGCTCTTTGATGATCGGTCTGTAGCTGTCAAGCAGTTGCCGCCGGTAGATTGCGTCTCTTTGCTCGTCATCGACTGCCTCTGTCCGCTGCACCTCTGTATATTGCTTGCCATATGTGTAAGCAGCCATCAGGGAGACCCCTGCAACCAGACCGAATAGAGTCGCAGCCTTCCACGTCGCGAACCTTTGCATCAGCAGAACCAGAATCAAAGCGAGCCCTGCGCCCACCCAAGGCCCACGAGATTGTGCCATGAGAAGACCCGCGACCAGAGCCCCCATCACCAACCCACGAAACGTCAACGGGAAGCCGCCGATCACCCGTCGCGTTCCCCATTCCGGCACATAGGACCGCAGCCAGAGGCAGTAAATCAAACCCAGCAGGAAGATCGTTCCGGCCAGGATGGCGTGTCCATACGGGCCCGCAATTCGCCCAAAGCCCCAGCGCATCTGCTGCGGCCAGTTGGACGCTGTACCGGCAAACAACTTGATAAACACAGTCTGCCAGCTGCTCTTGCCCGAGACAAAGTCGATCACGCTGATTCCGGCGACCACTGCCAATAAGACAACCATTCGCCGGATCAAGGGAATTCTTGCCGGTTGATCGTCCGCTTCGCCCTGTTCAATCAGGAGCTTGCCCAGCATGTAGGGCACAATCACAGTGGTGAGTTCCCCGAACAGCAATAACCCGGCGTTGGCAAGGTTGGTCTCTACCGGCTCTCCATCCAAAAGAAACAGCCGCCTCCACGTTCCGTTGGCCAGCGCAGTGCTTAACCCTTCTGACAAAGCCACACTGAAGGCAAACAGCACCACCAGCAGATCCATCCACGAGAACCTCCAGCGGCGCACTTCCTTCAGGCAGAGAGCCAGGAAAAGGGGAAGAATCGCGGTGTCGGCGAACGAGAGAGGGGGCAGATGGGGAAACCTGAGCGTGAAGTACTGGGGAAGCAGAAGCACCACAGGTATATAGACGTTCACGAACGCGCTTCTCACGGTGCCCCTCGAAAGTGCTACCCAGCAGGCGACTGCCGGGATCAGGATGATCAGATCCATTCCGTCCCCCACAATGCCTGCTGCTTCGAGGTTCTATCCCCGGATGCGCGTCTGCGCCGGCAAGACTTCCTGTTCTCCGCGCATTGGACTTCTGCTTGCAGTCTCCGCATCCGGAGCCATTGACCGTCCGTGCGCAATGGTCGATTGCCACTCATCGAACAACGGTTGAGCACACCAGGCATGCAGCAGGAACCGCTGCTTGAAACTGAGGCCGGCTAAGGAGAGAGTGAGCCCCGCATCCAGAAGTTGCCGGCGCACGTCCATGAGCACACCCAACCCCGAAGCTGTAATCTGCTTCACTCCCTGCATGTGCACGATCATGACAAGGCCGCTGGCAACGCTTGCTTCCGAAGCCTGTTGGAATTCCGCGGCCGTTTGCCCGCTCAATCTGCCGT
>Ga0181517_10006111_pt1 | contig 10399 bp, 7 predicted proteins | sample PEATcosm2014_Bin_31_FD_119748 | JGI IMG/M metagenome (GOLD analysis project Ga0181517, IMG submission 119748) | Peatland microbial communities from MTU Mesocosm Facility, Houghton, MI, USA - PEATcosm2014_Bin01_30_metaG | ecosystem: Environmental > Terrestrial > Soil > Wetlands > Peat | place... | reverse complement strand
CGCGCGGCCCAAAGCGCCGTCGCCGCTTCGCTCTGCCGGCGCACTCCATAAGACTGCTCCGTCGACCGCCCTGGGGGCTAGGGGGGCTGCATCAAGCTCGCCAAACCTGTCGAGCCTGCGCCGGAACGCCGGCCTTGGCCGGCAGATTTCAGGGATTCCCGGGCTGCTGCCGCATCGATGTGGCACTCCGCGCCAGCTTGGAGGAGAGCCGTTCCCAGAGGCGCCGGGTGGTGCGCCGGGAGGCGGGCAACACCCAGGAGGAGCGCTCGGCAAATTCAAGGGCGCTGACCGTTGGGTGCCCTGAAATCTCGACGACGACGCGGCGGCCATAAACAAAGAGCCCGCGCAAACCGATGTTGTGCGAGCGGACGCGCGCCATCACACCGTAGGGCAAAGAGAGCTTGACGGAGTCGCCCTGGAACACCAGCTCCGTCTCGGTCAGCGTGAGACAGCCGATGTCGTCCGCATCTTCGATCTCGGCCCAAAGTTTCGAGCGGATTCGGGGCGAGAGGGTCAGTTGGACGATGAAAATGTCCGGGTCGGTGCCGGCGGCGGGATTGAGGGCGCGCGCCATGCGGGTCAGACAGGGATTACCCAGGCCGAGCGGGAGCAAATAGGCGGTCCCGGCGACCGCCGCCAGGGGCAGCAGGAGACTCCAGGGCGCGAATCGTCCCAGGCTCATCGCCAAAACGGACGCCAGAACCGGCAGCACCAGGACCAAGCCGCAGGCGTGAATGGCCACCTGCGCCCCGGCGCGGAACCGAGCCGGCGGGACGATAGCGATTCGCGCCGCGTTCGAGGGCCGGGAGCCGCTGTCTTGCACCGGGCCAGTAAGCGGGGGGAACCGCGAGAAATCAAGAAAAACGTGGGCATCCCGGATTTTCCCCAGCGGGCCGGCGTTCCGGTCGAGAATCGGCAAATCGGGCTCCTCCGAAAAAGACCATGTTTGAGGGATCCGCGAGGCGCGTGAGGAGAAGGGCGTTGCCGTTTTACCTTGCGAGGGACCGCAGACGGGCTAATGTCATAAAATTATCCGGGCCATTCGATAATCAATATGCCAGAGCAACACGCGGGGGACCTGGAGAAAGGGCAGCCGGCGTCCGACCTTGTCGGCGCATTGCGCGATTGTCTTGTGATCGCCGTGATGCTTGTCGACCCCGAGAATCAGGGTGTCACGCTGAGCGGCCGGGCCGCGCGCATCCTTGGGCTGGGAACGGCTCAACAGGCTCGCTGCGCGCTGGCCGCGCTGCCGGCGCCGGTTGGGGAGGTGGTCCGGGAGGCGCTCTCTTCCGGCAAGGAGCTCGATGGCCGGCAGGTCGAGTGGGTCGATGGGGGCGGCCAGGCCCGAAAGCTCCACCTGAGCGCGCTCCGGGTGGGGCCGGGGACCCAGACGGGGCCGGTCGCGTTCGTTGTGAATGACGTCGCGCCGGGGATGGAGCTTGAGCGCAAGTTGCGGCAGCTCGAGCGGTTGGCCAACGTGGGGACTCTCTCTGCCGGCATGGCCCACGAGATCAGGAACGGCCTGGTGGCGGCGAGGACCTTCACGGAGTTGCTTTTGGAGGCAAACCGGGAGGCCGAATTGGCTGCTCTGGCCCGGCGCGAGTTGGAGCGCGTCGACTCGATCATCGGCAGGATGCTAAAGTTCTCCGGCCCGGTTCGATTCGCGGGGTCAGCGATTAGCCTGCACGAAACCCTGGAGCATTCGTTGCGGCTGGTGCAGCGGCGGCTGGAGGAGAAGTCGATCACTGTCAACCGCCATTTCGGGGCCGCGCCGGGCCTCGTGCAAGGAGAGGACATGCAGTTGCAACAGGCATTCCTGAACCTCTTCCTCAACGCTCTGGATGCGATGGAGCCCAAGGGAACGCTTACGGTCAGAACGCGCCCCATCGCCCCTCCCTCGGCGCTCGTGGGTTGCGGCCCCGGCCCTGCCCAAATCGCAGTTACGGTCCACGACACCGGCGCGGGTATCTCTCCGGAGAACCTGGCCCGCCTCTTCGAGCCGTTTTTTACGACCAAACCAAACGGCACCGGCCTGGGCCTGTCCATCACCCGCCGCATCATCCATGAGCATCAGGGTGAGATTTCCATCCAGAGCCAGCCCGGGAAGGGCACGGCGGTTGAGATCGTCTTGCCGGCCGCGCTCTAGTGCTCCTGGACGATTCTGAGCGAGTCCAGATCGAACCAGGCTTCGCCGGCCGAGGCGCGGAGTTCACAGATGAGTTCGATTTCCGCGGCGGTATCCTCGACCTGGAATTGCGCGACAAGGCGTTGCCAGGATGAGTCTCCGACGAGGTTGGCCGCCTGGCGATTCGAACCCCCGATCCGCAGGCCGGCGCCCTGGTGGATGCCGGAGGGCAAGGGTTTGACTCCGGCCACTCTAGCGCGGCCCTCGAACCGATAGCGCCCGGGCTGGAGCAGCGCCCTGGTCCGCCAGGAAGCCAGGGTTCGCGGCCCGGCGACGATGTGGAGCGCGAGGATGTCTCCGGGTGCCTTCGCGCGGTCCAACGTCCCGCCCGCCGGCGCCTCGACGGCGAGCCAGCCTTCAGGCTGGCCTACGCCCGCTTGAAAGCGCATGGGCTTGAGTGGGGGCCGGCCTAACTGCACCTCAATGTTCCGGCGCCGCTCGAGGATGCGCTCCTTGACGAGAGCGGCTTCCCGCTCAAGGCGGTTGAATTCGTGGCCGGACAAAAACGGGCGGAGTTCCCGTGTGAGTTGCTCGACGCGTTGGACCAGGAGGTCGGTCTTGAAGAGGTTTGTGAACAGAGAATGGAGAGCGGCCTCGTAGAGGGTTTTTCCTTGAGGGGTATCAAGGACCGCCTGGGCGACCAGGCCGGCCATGAAGGGGTGACAGGGGAAATCCGCTCTCCCCAGGAGTTGGTCCATGCCGTGGGGGAAGAAAACGACTTTGCCTGTGTCCAGGTCGTGATAAACCCTGAAATTATTCCGCGCCGAGCAATAGCCGTCGCGGTGACACAGGATGACTTCCATGGCCATAAAGGCGACGAATCGCTCTGTGTCCAGCGTTTGTTGGAGGCGCGCCCAGCGGCGTGCCGGGTCGGGTTCGAGGGCGGCTGCGGCCAGGGCCTTGAGGGAGGCCCGATTCGGGGCGGAGGTCTCGATCTGACCACCGCCCGCTGAAGGCGGCGAGCCGGGCGAATTGAGCGAAGGCGGGTCTTGCCCGGGAGCCTCGACAGTGTTGCGCTTGAGGCGCTGGTCGATATCGTGGCCGTCTTCGGGTTCGAATAGGTCACGGCCGACGTGTTTGAAGTGGCAGGCCAGGAAGTCTTCGGTGAACCCCTCCTTGAGGACATAGAGGCCCAGAGGACCGCCGTTGAGGGAGACCAGGGCCCGGCTGACCCGAGGGGCGGGCACTCCGGCCGCGGCGAAGAGCTCGCTGCCGAGCTTCTCGTTGACGTAACTGGGGTCTTCGACCGAGTTGTTAAGGTGGATGCGGCGCAGACCGTGAAATCTCCGGCCGGGCACGAAATGGCAGAAATCCAGGGTGAATGCGGGTTTGTCGTCCAGGGGACGGAAACTGCCGATGGAGCCCTTGAGGTGGACGGCCACGTTGGAATAGACCATGGCGCCCGAGGAGACCGTAGCGGGAACGAACTCCCGAGCGTCCTGGCGCAGCCTCTGCATGTCTTCGGCCTTGAGGTCGATGCGAATGCGGTGAACGGCCCCGTTGGTGAAGAGGTCGGCCCCGGGGAGCGGGAGGGCAACGCCGGCCTGGGAGGCCGCGCCCGAAAGGGCAACCGCCAGCCAGAGAATCCGCATCAGAACCCGGTTCATAAGCAGTGCGACATCAAGGGGGAGGGTTGAGGCGCGGCGCGCGCATCTGAGATAGGGCGAGGAGGTTCCTTTTCGGAGGACAATGATTGAGAATTGATTATTAAGAATCGGTTGTTGGAAAATGAGCTCTGTTCAGCACCCCTTACTGGGCGGGTGTCTTGGGTTGGACGCCGGGCTTTTTCTTCAGGACGACCAGGGCGTTGGAGGCGGGGCGTTCCTGGCCTTCGCTGGGGCTGTTTTTTACGGCGCCGAAGGCCCAGAGGGTGGTGGAGCCGCCGCCATCAAAATTCATGGCTTCTTTGCAGCCGAGCTTGAGCATGTACTGGGCCAGCTCCGGCAGGGTCATGCCGATGGAGACATCCAATTGGCGGCCATCCACGACGACCAGCAGAATGTCATCGTCGTTCCAGCCGATGGCGGTGCGGGGGTGGCGCACCTGGACGGGGTCCTTCCATTGCATGATCTTGCCCGCATGGACCAGGGCCGGTCCGCCGCCGATGGCCGCATCGACCCCGGAGAGATCCGGAAAGGTCTCGGTGATGACCTTGACCAGGGCGCCCGGTGCCAAAGGGGCAAGAGCGGGGGCCAGCTTGGGACCGACCGACAGGACCATTGTCCGAGGGCCAAGAGGGCTGTTTCCGGCATTGTTAACCTCGCGCACGCGCGCTTCATAGACTTGACCGGCGCGCAACGGCAGCCAAGGTCCCTTTGCGGCGGCGGGTTCCAGGATGTATTCCAGCCCGCCGCCCGCGCGGGTGGACGTGCCGACCGCGGCGGTAAAGAGCACGGCGGCGTCATTGGTTCGGTATTGGTTGAGGCCGATGGGAGTGGTCTTTCCGTCCGGCCACACGACCCGGAAGAGCGAGGAGATGTTGGTCATCTGAGGCTGCCCGCGAGGATCGATCCAGAAGGAGGTATGGCCCGAAGGGCTGCTAATGACCTCCCCGCGGCGGATTTGCACGTCGCGCGGACGCCCCTCGTATCCCTTGGTTTTGTAGTAGAAGTCTCCATTGATGGCGGCGACGACCTGGCCGAGGTCCGCCGGCACGGTCTTAATTTGCTCGGCGACGTTGTCCATGCCGAGGACATTGCCCTTGCCGGAGGTGGTGCAAAACAGCACGTCCGTCGCCGAGCGTTTGACCTTGATGATATGCACGGACATTGGGGCGCGGGGGTCCACGTCGTTGACGTAAGAGAGGGATTGGTCCTGCGGACAGGGGAGGGCGGCGGCGACGGAGGCCCCGGGGCTTTGGAGCATCAAGGCCCCGAGGAGAGAGCCAAACGCCTTGCCGGCGGCCAAAACTGCTGCGCCATAACTCTTCATTTCATTCCTTCGTGACGCCTTGCAAGGCAGCATTCGATCTGGGGCCTCCGGTCCTGGGTTCTCCGTCATGGTTGATTGGCTTTCTGAGGACAACCAGAGAATTGGCGATGGGCCGCTCGTAGCCGTCGCAAGGGCTGTTGCGCACCTGGCCTTCGCACCAGAGGGTGGCCGAGCCGCCGCCATCGAGATTGAGGAGGTCCTCGCAACCCAGTTTAACGAGAAACCGGGAAAGCTCCTCCAGGGTCATGCCGACCGAGAGGTCCCGTTGGCGTCCATCCACCTCGACGAGGAAAAAGAACTTCTCGTTCCAGCCGATGGCGGTGCGCGGGTGGCGTTCGATCATGGAGGAGGTCTCGAACGAGTCGCTGCGGGAGGCCTTTATTGCCTGGCGCTTGCCGTCGCACACCAGGATGGGGCCGCCGCTGATGGCGGTGCGAACGCCGCGCAAGGCCGGCAGCGAGGCGGTCGAGACCTGCAAGACGGCGCCGGTGGAGACGTTCTGGACTTTGTCCATGACGGCCGGGCCGAGGGAGAGGACCAGGATGTCCGGCGCCAGGGGCGTGTTGCCGGCCGAGCGGATCTCGCGCACCCGCGCGGGGAAGGTCCGGCCTATGCGCAGCGGCAGCCAGGGGCCTTGTTCCTGCCTTTCGAGGACGAACTCGCGTCCGCCGGTGGTATGGGTGGATTTTCCCACGGCCGGGGAATAGAGTTCGATCCCGTCGGGCTTGCGCTCGCCGTTGAGCTTGAATGGGGTGGTCGTGCCATCGGGCCAGGTCACCTGGAACTTCGAGGCGAGGTTGGTCACGTGCGGTTCTCCCAGGACATCGAGCCAAAAGGTGGGACCGCCCGAGGGGGCGCTAAGCACCTCGCCCTCGACGATTTGCAGGCCCCTGGGCGCCCCGGCGTACGCCTTTTCCCTGATGTAAAAGTCGCCGTTGATGGCGGCCTCCGGGTTGCCGAGGGCCGGTTTGCACAGGGCGACCTGCGCGCTCAGGGGGCTCAGGCCGAGGGCATGGCCGCCGGCGTGCATCGAGTGGAGTTCGTACTGCGGATTCGAGCGTGGCACGCACACCAGATGGATCGACCAAGGCGGATTGCCGAACCGATAATTGGTATAGAGCAAGCCCGGCGCGGGGGCGGGCGCGTCGGCCGCGAAACAAGAACCCCCGGCGGCGAGGCACAGCGCGAGGATGAACGCCGGGATCGTTCGTAGCGGGCCGGTGGGCGGAAGGGTGGGCCGTTCCGGATTTTGGTTCGCGCGCTTGGAAAACGCGGGAGACTGACGTAAGCCCCACCTTGCCCGGAGTATCACTGCGAACATGGCGTCGAGTTCTAACACGCGACAGAAGGAGATTCAATCAGAAAGTCAGAGACTTTGTAAGCGGCGCGGCCATTGGTTTATGCTGGACAGCCACGGCGGCGGAACAGAGATTGCGTGGCGCTGCCGGAGTCGTTGAAGGCTGCAATTCCGCATCGAGGCGGCACGGACGAACGATGATCGCTCGCATCACTTTGGAACTGGCCCTCCGCAAGGAGTTCGATTACCTGGTCCCGCCCGAACTGGCGGGGCAGGTGGAGGTGGGCACGCGTGTCCAGGTCCCGTTTGGGTCTCGGAAGGTGCTGGGCTGCGTCACCGCCATGGCGGAGGAGTCGGCCCGGACGAGGCTCAGGCCAATCCTGAAGGTCATCGGGGCTACGGGGTTGGTGACGCCGAAGGTGCTCAAGCTGGCGCGGTGGATGGGCGAGTACTATTGCTGCGGGCCGGATCTCGCCCTCAAGTGCGTGCTGCCGGAGGCGGTCCGGCATGAGCAGGCGGGTTGGCGCGAGCGGCTTTATGCGCGGATCGTTCCGGCGAGCGGCCCGCCGCCCGAACTTTCCAAGCGCCAGAGGGAGGTTTGGCAAATCCTCGAACAGCGCCGCGAACTGCCGCTCAAGGAATTGCTCGAATTGGCTCGAACCACGGCGGCCACGGTCCGGCACCTCGAGGACAGGGGCCTGGTCGCCATTGCCGCCCAGGTCTCGGAGCGCGACCCTTACGCGTCGGAGATAATCCTGCCGAGCCAACCCCTGGCGCTCAACTCCGCGCAGGCCGGCGCCCTCGCGGCCATCACGGCGGTCATGGACGCGGCGAAGAAGCTGCCGCCTGAAGGCGGCATTCCGGCGGTGATGGACGAGGCGCACGGAGTGAAGGCTCATCCTTCCTCCGTCATCCTTCCTCCTTTATCCTTGGGAACGCAGGGGAGTTTGTTTCTTGAGGCTGGGGCCGAGGGAGAGGGAAGAGGGTTGGAGGGGGCTGCCGTGGAACCGGGCGGCGGGGCGGATGGACAGGGTCAAGCGTCGGGTTTGCGGGGCGTTTTGGAGAAGTCTCGCACTTTTCTGCTGCACGGGGTGACCGGCAGCGGCAAGACGGAGGTCTATTTGCAGGCGCTGGCGCACGCGTTGGAGCGGGGTCAGGGGGGCATCGTGCTTGTGCCGGAGATTTCGCTGACCCCGCAGACCGTCGAGCGGTTCAAAGCGCGGTTCAGTACCGGCGCCTTGCGCACCGTGGTGGCGGTGTTGCACAGCCATCTGTCGGCTGGGGAGCGGCACGATGAATGGCATAAAATCCGCCAGGGCCGAGCCCGCATCGTCATTGGAGCGCGGTCGGCCATTTTCGCGCCGGTCGATCCGCTGGGGCTGATCATCGTGGACGAGGAGCACGAGCAGACCTACAAGCAGGAGGAGACGCCGCGGTATAACGCGCGGGACGTGGCCATAGTGCGGGGCTTGATGGAGGGGGCGACGGTGGTGCTGGGGTCGGCGACGCCTTCGATGGAGAGTTTCTACAACTGCAAGATAGGCAAGTACCGTCTCCTGGAGATGCCGGAGCGCGCGGACGACAAGAAGATGCCGGTGGTGCGGGTGGTGGATATGCGGCAGACGGTGCGGGGAGGAAAGGGCATTCCGATGTTCTCGCCCCAACTCAAGGAGGCGATCACCCAACGCCTCGAACGGCAGGAGCAAGTCATCCTCTTTCTCAACCGGCGCGGCTACTCGACCTCGCTGCAATGCCCGGTTTGCGGATACGTGGCCGGGTGCCCCAACTGCAGCATCTCCCTGACCTACCATCGCCGGGACCCGAAACTGATGTGCCATATCTGCGGGCACACCGAGCCGGTGCCGGCCGTGTGTCCGAACGAGCAGTGCCGCAGCCCTCAAATCCGCTTCGCCGGCATAGGCACGCAGAAGGTCGAAGAGACCCTGACGAAGCTGTTCCCTCACGCCCGCATCGCGCGCATGGACTCGGATGCCCTGAAACGAAAGGACGATTACCGGCGGATTCTGGGCGATTTTCGCGCCGGCAAGATCGATGTGCTGGTGGGCACCCAGATGATCGCCAAGGGCCTGCACTTTCCCAACGTGACCCTCGTGGGCATCATCTATGCCGACCTGGCCCTGCACCAGCCGGATTTCCGGGCCGGGGAGAGGACGTTTCAGTTGCTGACCCAAGTGTCCGGGAGGGCGGGGCGGGGCGACGTCGAAGGAGAGGTCTTCGTCCAGGCCTTTACGCCCTTCCATCCGGCTATCCAATGCGCCCGGCGGCATGACTTCGCAGGGTTCTACGAGCAGGAGTTGGGGCCGCGCCAGCAGTTCAAGTATCCGCCCTTCAGCCGCATCGCCATGCTCACGCTCAAAGGGCGCAACGAAGAGAAGGTCAAATTCTCCGCCGACCATCTCAAGCGCGAGCTCGACGGGTTGCTGGCCGATTTCAAAGACCTGATCCTGGCCGGTCCCGCGCCCGCGCCGCTGCTGCGGGCCGAGACGTTCTACCGCTATCAAATCATGTTGCGCATCCAGCGCATGAGCCCGCTGAGCCGGCGCCTGGCCCAGCTCGCCCGAACCCTTGTCCTGCCCGAGGATGTGACGTTGACCGTGGACATTGATCCCGTCGGAGGTTTGTAAGCCGTCCGGATTGCCACCCGGCGGGCGGAACGATTGCCTCGCAGCGTTGTCCATTAGGCGTATGACAACGAAATGCCGCCTATTCCTGGCCTTTGCCGGAACGGTCATGGCAGCCGCGGTCCTGCTTCGCCCGCGTAGCGAGCCGGCAGCGCTCGCGTCCGGCCCCGCGACCCCGCCTGCCGAACATCTGGAGTCCGAAATGGCCGTCCCGCGGGCCGTCGCCGGCGCGGGGCGCCTGGAAGCGCCGCGCGGGAACACAGGGTTCACAAACCTGCTCGAACGAACGCTAAGGGGTGAGGGGATCAAACTGACACCGGCGCAGATCAGCGCCTTTCTCGCCGCCAATCATCGAAGCGCGGAGAGCCTCCTGGCCGCGTCCCGCGTGAGCGGCGACCCGGCGTACCTCAAGGAGGCCAAAGAGCGGTTTCCCGACGATGTGCGGGTGCAATTCGCGGCGATATTCAAGAGCGATTCGCCGGAGGAGCGCAGCCAGTGGCTCGACCGGCTGAGGCAGAGCGCCCCGGACAACGCCCTCCCGGATTACCTCTCGGCCTTCGACGACCTCAAGGCCGGGCGCACGGAGCAGGGCGTGCAGGAGTTGAGCGCCGCGGCCGGAAAGACGGGGTTCCAGGACTATGCTCTGGATTCCATCCAGAGCGCCGAAGAGGCCTACCGCTCGGCGGGCTGCTCGGAGGCGGAGGCCAAGATGGTTGCGACGCAGGAAACACCTCTGCCGCAGCTCGCTCAGCTCAAGCAACTGAGCTTGAGCATCGTCGACCTGGCCAACTCCTACCGCCAGGCCGGGGACACCGCCTCGGGACAGACCGTGCTCGACATGGCGATTCACCTCGGACAGCAACTCGACGCCAACGGCCCCGGCGGGCAGTTCCTCATCAACAATCTGGTGGGCATCGCTATTCAGCTCAACGCGCTCAAGGCGATGGACCCGGCCAGCCCCTACGGCAGCTCAGGCCAGACGGTTCAGGATAGCATTGATCAACTCATGGAGCAGAGAGCGGCCTCCAAGCAACTCCGCCAGCAAACCGAGACCCTGTGGCAGACGATGCCGCCCCAAGACATGATTAGCTTTTTCGACCGCCAGAAACTCTACGGAGAACAGGCAACGCTGCAGTGGTATCTCGACAAGAACGGGCAGCTCACCGGCCCCGGGCAGGACTGACGGAAGCGGATTCAGTTTTGGGCGAACTGGCTGTGACCCGGCCCTACAGGGACCAACCGGCGCGGTATTGATAGTGGAGAAGGGCGTTGGCGTCGTCGTCGTCGGTGCGCATTTTTTCGCTGTCCCAGTAGAGCTTTTGTCCTCCGAGGCGGACGGAGAGG
>Ga0181517_10006106_pt1 | contig 10405 bp, 12 predicted proteins | sample PEATcosm2014_Bin_31_FD_119748 | JGI IMG/M metagenome (GOLD analysis project Ga0181517, IMG submission 119748) | Peatland microbial communities from MTU Mesocosm Facility, Houghton, MI, USA - PEATcosm2014_Bin01_30_metaG | ecosystem: Environmental > Terrestrial > Soil > Wetlands > Peat | place... | reverse complement strand
GTTTGCTGACGCGGACGAGTTCGAGATTGGCGGACTGGGCCATGGCGCTCGCGTAACGGGGTTTAACGCCAACACCCGGCAGCAAGGGTCGTGCCACGCCGCGTCGTCTCAGCGCGCATTGATTTGTAACGATTTTTCCGCGGGCGCGGTCAGACCGCGCCAAAACCTTGGGCGCCCGATGTCTACAATAACGGCGATTTTGTATACAAAATTCGATAGCGAAATCGTCCCCCGAGTGGCAGACTCGCGAAAGACCAAAGCCGCGCGGCGCGCGCCCAAAATCCGACGATGACGAAACACGAACTTCCGCAGAAATGGCCGCAAGCGGCGCGTGGCGGCAGGGCCGACGCGATCTACCGCGGCATTTTCGAAGCGGTGGTGGAGCGTCGTCTGCCGCCCGGCGCGAAGCTCGCAGAAGAGCAGCTCGGCGCGATCTATCGCGCCAGCCGCACGATCGTCCGCAGCGCGTTGCAGGACCTCGCCCACGACCACATCGTCACGATCGAGCGTCATCGCGGCGCATTCGTCTCGGCCCCGACGATCGCCGACGCGCACGACGTCTTCTTCAGCCGCAAGGTGCTGGAATCGGCGATCGCCCGCGAAGCGGCGCGGCGGATCAAGGCGGCCGACGTCGCGCGCCTGCGCCGAATGATGGAGGAGGAATCGGAGGCGCTCAGACGCGGCGACCGCCAGAAAGCGATTCGCCTCTCGGGCGGCTTCCATATCGCCGTCGCCGCAATCTGCGGCGAAGGGGCGCTGACGCAATTCCTGCGCAGCCTCATTTCGCGCTCGTCGCTGGTGATCGCCCTCTATGGCCGCGGCCCGGCGTCCGAATGCGGCCACGACGAGCACGTCGCATTTCTCGGCGCGCTGGCGGCGGGCGACGGCGAGCGGGCCGCCGCGGCGATGAGCGAGCATCTGGACCACATCGTCGCCGATCTCGCGCTGGCCGAGCGCGAAGAAGGCCCGGTCGATCTGGCGGCGATCCTGCGCGCGTGAAATCGGCGCCGGCTCGGGCCGGTCGCAGCGACCGCGCTTGCGAAAATAGCAATTCCGCCCATTATGGTCGCGCTGCACCCGGTGCGGACTGCGTGTGACGGAGCGCTTCCATGCGGATCGGCAAATTTCTCTATTTCGGCGATTTCGCCGTGATCCCGATCGCCGTGCTGTGGCTCGGCGCGGTCGCCTACATCGCCGGCGGGGCGGTCGCGATCCCCGAATGGGGCCTGAGTCTGGCGTTCGGCGCAGCCCTATGGACGCTCGTCGAATACGTCGTCCACCGCTACGCCTATCACCACGCGCCGGTCCTGACGCCGTTGCACGACGCCCACCACAAGGAGCCGCTCGCCTATGTCGGCGTGCCGTCGTTCTTGTCGAGCGGCCTCATCCTCGCCGTCTGCTATCTGCCGCTGCGCGGCGTCGCGCCGGTGTTCGCCGCCGGCTTCACCAGCGGCATGATGCTCGGCTACGCCGCCTACATGTTCGTCCATCACGCGACGCACCATTTCAACATCCAGCCGGGCGACTGGCTCTACGAGGCGCGCCTGCGCCACATGACCCATCACTACCGGGAAGGCGTCAATTACGGCGTCAGCACCGGCTTCTGGGACCGCGTGTTCCGCACCCTCGCGGTGCGGCGCGAGCGCGCCGCCGACGCCTGATCGGCGAAAACGAAACGGCCGGGCAGACCGCCCGGCCGCAAAATGCGTTGAGCCGCGTCAGCGCGATCAGTTCGGCCAGCAGCGATGGCCCTCCGGGCCGAGGTGGTAATGGGGCGGACAGACCCGGCCCATGGCCATCGGGTGGCAACGGCCGCCTGGGCCCCGCCACCAGCCGGGGCCGCAGCCTTCGGCGACCAGTGTGACCGCGGAGCCCCCTTCCACCGGCGGCGCGACCATAGCCGCCTGCGCCGACGCGGCGAACCCCAACGCCAGCAAACCTCCGAGAATCGACTTGGCGATCATGCCTCTCTCCCTGGATTCGCCGTCCGACCCGTCGGCGGCGACGGCTGAGCTTACGCAGCGGCTTACCGTCGCGCAATCGGCGGGGCGGCCGGTCGAGCGCGAATGGTTGGCGCCGCCGCCGCTTCTGGTGTAGTCGTGGCCTTTGCCCCAAATCCTCCAGATCGGACAAGGGATAATCGTGTCGCAACCACAGACGCCGCTGCTCGATCGCGTTCACTCGCCGGCCGATCTCCGCGCTTTGCCGGCCGGCGACCTGCGCCAGCTCGCCGACGAACTCAGGGCCGAGACGATCAGCGCCGTGTCGGTGACGGGCGGACATCTCGGCGCCGGGCTCGGCGTCGTCGAGCTGACGGTGGCGCTGCACTACGTGTTCGACACCCCGCGCGACCGGCTGATCTGGGACGTCGGCCATCAGGCCTATCCGCACAAGATCCTCACCGGCCGCCGCGAGCGCATCCGCACCTTGCGCCAGAGCGGCGGGCTCTCCGGCTTCACCAAGCGGGCCGAAAGCGAATACGACCCGTTCGGCGCGGCGCATTCCTCGACTTCGATCTCAGCCGCCCTCGGCATGGCGGTGGCCCGCGACCGCGCCAATCGCGACAACGCCGTGATCGCCGTCATCGGCGACGGCGCGATGTCGGCCGGCATGGCCTACGAGGCGATGAACAACGCCGGCGCGCTGCAGTCGCGCCTGATCGTCATCCTCAACGACAACGACATGTCGATCGCGCCGCCGACTGGCGCGATGTCGGCCTACCTCGCCCGGCTCGTTTCCAGCCGCACCTACATGTCGCTGCGCGACGTCGCCAAGCAGCTGACGAAGCGGCTGCCGCGCTTCTTCTACGACAAGGCCAAGCAGACCGAGGAATACGGCCGCGGCTTCTTCACCGGCGGCACCTTGTTCGAGGAGCTCGGCTTCTACTATGTCGGGCCGATCGACGGCCACAATCTCGACCACCTGCTGCCGGTGCTCAAGAACGTGCGCGACATGCCGCGCGGCCCGGTGCTGGTGCATGTCGTCACCAAGAAGGGCAAGGGCTATCCGCCGGCCGAAGCCGCCGACGACAAATACCATGGCGTCAGCGCCTTCGACGTCGTCACGGGCGCCCAGGCGAAGCCGAAGAGCAACGCGCCGAGCTACACCAGCGTGTTCGCCAACGCGCTCGCCGCCGAGGGCGCGCGCGACGAGAAGATCGTCGCCGTCACCGCCGCCATGCCGCAGGGGACCGGCGTCGACCGCTTCGCCGACGCCTATCCCGATCGCGTGTACGACGTCGGCATCGCCGAGCAGCACGCCGTCACCTTCGCCGCCGGCCTCGCCGCCGAGGGTTTCAAGCCGTTCTGCGCGATCTACTCGACCTTCCTCCAGCGCGCCTACGACCAGGTCGTGCACGACGTCGCGGTGCAGAACCTGCCGGTTCGCTTCGCCATCGACCGCGCCGGTCTGGTCGGCGCCGACGGCCCGACCCACGCCGGCGCCTTCGACATCGCCTATCTCGCCTGCCTGCCCAACATGACGGTGATGGCGGCGGCCGACGAAGCCGAGCTCGTCCACATGGTCGCGACCTGCGCCGCCCACGATTCCGGCCCGATCGCGCTGCGTTATCCGCGCGGCGAGGGCGTCGGCGTCGAACTGCCGGAGCGTGGGCGGCCGCTGCCGATCGGCAAGGGCCGCATCGTCCGCCAGGGCGGGCGCGTCGCGATTCTGTCGCTCGGCACGAGGCTCGCCGAGGCGCTGAAGGCGGCCGAGGAGCTTGGCGCGCGCGGCCTCTCGGCCAGCGTCGCCGACGCGCGGTTCGCCAAGCCGCTCGACCGTGAGCTGATCCTGCGTCTCGCCGCCGAGCACGAACTGCTCGTCACCGTCGAAGAAGGCGCGGTCGGCGGATTCGGCGCGCATGTGCTGAGCCTGCTCGCCGAGGCGGGCGCGCTCGACAGCGGCCTCAAGGTCAGAACGATGACTCTGCCCGACCGCTTCCAGGACCAGGACAAGCCCGAGCGGCAATATGCCGCCGCCGGGCTCGACGCCAAGGCGATCGTCGCCAAGGTCCTGGCGGCGCTCGAGGCCGGCGCAGCCGCCAGCCGGATCGCGTGAGCGATCCGCGCGACGATCCCGGCGACGACGACCGCCGCACGCGCGCCAACGTCGTCGCCATCATCGCCGTGCTGCTGCTCGCCGGCGGCGCGTACTGGTTGGTGAAGTCGCTCGACGCGCATCTCAAGCTGTTGGATTGCGTCGCTTCCGGACGCCGCAATTGCGTCGAGCCGGTCGCGCCCGCGGCCGGTCCGCCGACGGGCGGCTGAGCGAGCGCGGCGGCGGCGTCAAGGATCGGGCGAAATTTCGTCAAGTTATGTCAAGCGTTGTCAACGATTTCTTTGGCCATAATCGAAATTTATCAAAGGGTTATGACGCGTCAAGGGTCGAATCGCCGCCTGGCGAATCTTCGCCCGACTCGCCGCGTAGGACCCGCCGACCTGGACAAGCGCGAGAAGGCGGACCCGCAGCGTCTCGCGATCCCGCGCCGTAGCCGGCGGGAGAAAAAGGAAGAAAGGACGGGGACGTCCATGACCAGCCGGCGCTTTTGTTCGCGCGGCGGAGCGCCGCGCGTATGGATTTAACGAAAGCTAAGACTAGCATGAATTCTGATAATCTGAAAGTCTTTGCTGCGGGCTCGGGCTGAGCGGAAACTCCCCGGCCCCTCACCCTGCCTCTCCCCGTAAACGGCTACGGGATTCACGGATTTATTCCTTGGGCGGCAAGGGCGTAGCCTTCGAGCCTAGCGGCGAGTTGGCTCCATCCTTGACGCATGGTCTTGGGTCCGGGCGGTCTATAGCAGCAATTCCAACCTCCCAGGCGCGCCGCGATCCAGGCGACGAAGGCCAGAGAGCCCAGCGGATGGGGATTTTTCTGGCGCGCCGTCTTGCCTTCCAACTTCGCCGCGATGCGTCGGAGCGCGGGCGCGCAGGCGTCATCGCAGCGGCGCGGCCGGGCGCCATGAGACATCGATAGGCGCGTCGCCGTCAGCGCGCCCGCCGTTCAAATCAATTCGATCAGGCCCTCGCCGCGTTCCAATGCCGACAACAGGTCGGGCAACGCCTCGTCGAACCACGCAAGCAACTCCCGCCGCCGCGTGTTCGGGAGTCTGATCCAGACCACGCGAGGCCCACTTTCCACTAACGCCTTGCGCTGTGCGAAGTCCTCGTCGTTGGTGACGATCACGGCGGCGTGCTGAAGCTCGAAATCCCAGATTTGCGCGGCGGAGGCGGCGGCCAATTGCCGATCGGCGACGTGTTCGGCCTCGTGCCCCTGCTCGGCGAATCGCCTGGCGAGCGCCGGCGGCGATTGCGCGTCGACGAGGAATCGCATCAGGCGACGCGCAACACCGGGTGATCGCTCTGTCGCGCCGCGTATTCGAGCGCGGCGGCGATGTCGCCGGCTTCCAGCAGCGGGTAATCGCCGAGAATTTCCTCGCGGCTCGCCCCGGCGGCGAGCAGGTCGAGCACGTCCTTGACGCGGATGCGCAGGCCGCGCGGGCAAGGACGGCCGCCGCATTGGTTCGGATCGACCGTTATGCGGGCGAGTTCGCTCGTCGCCGGCTCCAAGACGCCTTCACGCTTTCCGCCTCATTCCCGTAGCATACCCCGCGCGGCTGTGCGCAGGGTCCGGACGTCAGCGGCGAACACGAGCCGCCCCCGCCCTCGCAATTGACTTGGCGCGCGCGGGGCGACTATAAGCCCGGCGCGACGGCGGCATGGGCCGTCAGGAATTTTCCCGGCTCGCTCGAAGCTCCCCCGCAGGAGGGCGGCGCGCGAGGTCCGGGTCGGTCTGTTGGCGGCGCGAGCGCCGCCGAAGCCGATTTCGCCAGTTGGAGTTGAGAGACGTGAAGCGGACTTATCAACCGAGCAAGCTCGTTCGCAAACGCCGGCATGGCTTCCGCGCTCGCAGCGCCACGGTCGGCGGCCGCAAGGTCCTCGCGGCGCGTCGCGCGCGCGGCCGCAAGCGTCTTTCGGCCTGAACTTAACTTGCCTTCGGCCGCCTCTGGCGGCCGCCCGCGAGCAGCCCCGCGATGAGGGAGCCTGACGCCTTGGTCAAGGACGCAGGGCGAGCGGACGCGACAATTCCGGCTTGGACGCGGCTGCGACGTCGGGCCGATTTCCAACGCGTCGCGCGCGGCCGGCGCGCCAACGCCGAAAGCTTCGCCCTGCAATCGCGCGCCCGCGCCGAGGCCGAAAGCGACCAAGCGAACCCGCGCGTCGGCTTCACCGTCACGCGCAAGATCGGCGGCGCGGTCGAGCGCAACCGCATCCGCCGGCGGCTGAAAGCGGCGCTGGCCGCCGCAAGCGCAATTGCGCCCAACGCCGACAGCGATTACGTGCTGGTGGCGCGCCGCCCGGCGTTGACGCGCCGCTTCGCGGCGCTCGTCGCCGACGTGGAGCGCGCCTTCGCGCAGATCGGCCGCGCCAGGCCGACCGCAACCGACAGAGACCCGCGATCATGAATTCTGAGGACTCCCGCAACCTCATCCTTGCGATCGCGCTGTCGGTCCTGGTGTTGATCGGTTGGCAATATTTCTTCGCCGCGCCGCAGTTGCAGAAGGACCGCGCCGCCCAGCAGCAGACGCAGACCCAGGCGCAGACCAACGCCGCGCCCGCCGTCAGCGGCGCGCCCGGGCTCGCCCCCCCGCCCGGCGCGCCGGCGCAGGCCGCGCCGAAGACGCGCGTCGAGGCGCTCGCCGCGAGCCCGCGGGTCGCCATCGACACGCCGAGCCTCGGCGGATCGATCGCCCTTGCCGGCGGGATGATCGACGATGTGGTGTTGAAGACCTACCACGAGACGATCGACCCCAAGAGCGCCAACATCACCCTGTTCTCGCCGGTCGGCGCGCCGGCGCCCTACTGGGCCGAGACCGGCTTCGTCACCGACGCGCCGGGCGTGAAGACGCCCAATCGCCAGACCTTGTGGAGCGCCGACTCGACGACGCTGACGGCGACCAAACCGGTGACGCTGACCTGGGACAACGGCGCCGGACTGAAGTTCAAGCGCGTCGTCGCCGTCGACGACAAATACATGTTCACCGTGCGCGACTCGGTCGAGAACGACGGCGCCGAGCCGGCTACGCTACGCCCCTACGCGCTGATCCTGCGCCGCGGCAAGCCCGACGTCTCCGGCTACGCCGTACTGCACGAGGGTTTCGTCGGCGTCATCGGCGACGGCTCGGTGCAAGAGATCACCTACCCCAACATCGAGAAGGAGACCGGCCGCGTCCGTGAACTCAAGGGCGACGGCGGCTGGCTCGGCTTCACCGACAAATATTGGGGTTCGGCGATCATTCCCGACCAGTCTGAGCCGATCGACGCGCGCTTCTCGGGCAGCGGGACGGCGCAGCCGGAAGACTACCAAACCGATTTCGTCGGCCCCGCGATCGCCGTCGCGCCCGGCGCGACCGGCTCGGCCACGGCGCGCGTGTTCGCCGGGGCGAAGGAAGTGACGACGATCGACGCCTACGGCAAGGACCTCGGCATCAAGAAGTTCGATCTGATGATCGACTGGGGCTGGTTCTATTTCATCACCAAGCCGCTGTTCCGCCTGATCGACATGATCTACCACTATGTCGGTAATTTCGGCGTCGCCATCCTCGTCGTCACCGTGCTGATCAAGCTCGCCTTCTTCCCGCTCGCCAACCAGAGCTACCGCTCGATGGCGAAGATGAAGAAGATCCAGCCGCAGATCGCCGCGCTCAAGGACCTCTATCCCGACGACCGCGCCAAGCAGCAGCAGGCGCAAATGGAGCTGTTCAAGAAGGAGGGCGTCAATCCGGTCGCCGGCTGCCTGCCGATGGTGATCCAGATCCCGGTGTTCTTCGCCCTCTACAAGGTGATCTTCATCACCATCGAGATGCGGCACGCGCCGTTCTTCGGCTGGATCAGGGACCTCTCCGCACCCGACCCGACCAACCTGTTCACGCTGTTCGGGCTCATTCCGTTTGATCCGACCGTGCTGCCGATGTTCGGCCACTTCCTCCATCTCGGCATCTGGCCCCTGATCATGGGCTTCTCGATGTTCCTGCAGATGAAGTTGAACCCCGAGCCGGCCGACCCGGTGCAGAAGACGATGTTCGCCTGGATGCCGGTCATTTTCACCTTCATGCTCGGCTCGTTCCCCGCCGGCCTGGTGATTTATTGGACCTGGAACAACACGCTGACGGTGTTTCAGCAGTCTTTCATCATGTGGCGCGCCGGCGTGAAGGTGGAGCTATTTGACAATCTCAAGCGGCTGGTGCGCCGCGCGCAGCCGACGTGACCGCCGGCCTCGACGCCGGCTTCGCGCCGGAAGCGATCGAGGCCGGGCGCAAGCTGTTCGCCGGCCCGTGCGATTTTTTCTTCGCCGCCGCTAAGTCCGACGGCCTGCCGCCGATCGGCGCGCCGGAGATCGCCTTCGCCGGCCGCTCCAACGTCGGCAAGTCGTCGCTGATCAACGCGCTGACCGGCCGCGCGACGCTCGCCCGCACTTCGCACACGCCCGGGCGCACCCAGGAGCTGATCTTCTTCGCGCTCGGCGAGCGGCTGACCCTGGTCGACATGCCGGGCTACGGCTACGCCGCGGTCGGCAAACAGAAGTCCGCCTCGTGGGCCGGCCTGGTGCGCGACTACCTGCGCGGCCGCCCGTCGCTGATGCGCGCGTTCGTGCTGGTCGACGGACGGCGCGGGATCATGGACAGCGACGAAGCGACGATGACGGCGCTCGACAAGGCGGCGGTCTCCTACGCGATCGTGCTGACCAAGCGCGACGAGGTGAAGGCGGCCGCCCAGCCGGCGCTGGTCGCCGCGACGCTCGAGCGCCTGCGCAAGCGCCCCGCCGCCTATCCGAACGTGTTCTTCACCTCGGCGCACACGGGCGAAGACGTCCCGGAGCTGCGCGCCCATGTGGCGACGCTGATCGAGGAGCGAAGCTTGACCTGAGTGCGCCCTCCGCGGCGTTACGAGAACGGGCGTCGCAGTTGACCTCCCCGTAGGGCGCCTCGAAGATAGCGGTCCGCGAGGCCGCATGTGGGCCCAACGGTCGGCGGCAGACTCGTTTCATATTGTATTTACAAAAAAGATTGACAAGGCCCTATTTGTAAGCACAAATAGATGGTCATCACGTGGGATGAAGCCAAGCAGATCGCAAATCTCGCCAAGCACGGGCTGGATTTCGTCGCTCTCGACGCCGACTTCTTTGCCGACGCGATCATTGGGCGAGCCCGCCCGCCGCGTTTCGTCGCGATTGGACGTTTGCCGAGCGGCGCTGCCGTCACCGTGATCTTCGCCCTCCTCGGCCGAGAGGGGCTGTCCGTGGTTTCGATGCGCCCCGCCAGCCGCAAGGAAAGGAACCGTCTCAATGCCCGGTAAGCGCATGAAGGCGTTCAAGCCCGATCACGGCTTCACCAAGCAGGACTGGGACGAAGTCTCCGACAATCCAGAACTCACCAAGGAACGACTCGCAACGATGCGCCCGTTCGCAGAGGTCTTTCCCGACCTCGCCGCCGGCATCAAGCGCACGCGCGGCAAGCAGAAGGCGCCGACCAAGCAGCTCGTGAGCGTTCGTCTCGACCGCGACGTGCTCGCGGCCTTCAAGGCGACGGGCACGGGCTGGCAGCGACGGATTAACGAGGCGCTGCGCCGGGCGGCCGAGGCGATGAACCGGTCGTCGCCCTGATCGCCGGCCGCCGCGCCGGCAAAACCGCGTCCGAGCGCCCTTCCGCTCCGTGGGCGCCCTTCCTACATTTGGCTCAAGGCCGCCACACGCGGCCTACGCGTTTTGGGTCGCCGGACGTCGCTTCGGGGCGTCGGCGGGGCCAGGAGGAGAATGCGATGAATTTGGAGAAATACACCGAGCGGGCGCGCGGCTTCGTTCAGAGCGCGCAATCGCTGGCGCTGCGGGAGAACCACCAGCGGTTCACCCCCGAGCACATTCTGAAAGTCCTGCTGGACGACGAGCAAGGCTTGGCGGCGGGCCTGATCGACCGCGCCGGCGGCCATTCGCGCGACGCGCTCGCCGAGGTCGAGCTGGCGCTCGCCAAGCTGCCGAAAGTCGAGGGCGCGGGCGCCGGCCAGCTCTATCTCGACCCCGCCACCGCGCGCATTTTCGAAACCGCCGAGCGCATCGCCGAGAAGGCGGGCGACTCGTTCGTCACCGTCGAGCGCCTGCTGCTCGCTGTGGCGATGGAAAAGAAGAGCGAGGCGGGCAAGATCCTCGCCAACGCCGGCGTGACGCCGCAGACGCTCAATGCGGCGATCGAGAGCCTGCGCAAGGGCCGCACCGCCGATTCGGCGAGCGCCGAGAACGCCTATGACGCGCTGAAGAAATACACCCGCAACCTCACCGAGGCGGCGCGGGCGGGCAAGCTCGATCCGGTGATCGGCCGCGACGAGGAGATCCGCCGCACCATGCAGGTGCTGTCGCG
>Ga0181517_10006105_pt1 | contig 10405 bp, 8 predicted proteins | sample PEATcosm2014_Bin_31_FD_119748 | JGI IMG/M metagenome (GOLD analysis project Ga0181517, IMG submission 119748) | Peatland microbial communities from MTU Mesocosm Facility, Houghton, MI, USA - PEATcosm2014_Bin01_30_metaG | ecosystem: Environmental > Terrestrial > Soil > Wetlands > Peat | place... | reverse complement strand
CCGCTCTACACGCGGATCGCGAAGTTCAGCGAAATACTTCAGGGGATTGTCCATATCCCCTTCTCACCTGTTTTCCACTCCTTGCATATAGCAAATCAGGTCCATTTATATGCGTCGGCCCTGATTCCTAACTCCCATCAGCAAGACCGGGTTACCTGGCTGATCTAAACATCCAAACACGATCCCGCTCTCCGAAACCGCTCAAAGGACCCTAACTCCTGAGTCAATCCGGAAGTGGTTATGGACTCGATTCAGGGGACAAGGCCAAAAGTCCTCGGGGCTACAACCAATTCCCAATCCCCTCTCGACGGATCATCCTCTCAATTACCTGCCCGTGCCGCCGACGGTCATTTTGTCGAGCTTGATTGTCGGCATGCCTACGCCTACGGGGACGGATTGGCCGTCTTTGCCGCAGGTGCCGATGCCTTCGTCGAGCTTGAGGTCGTGGCCGACCATGGAGACGTATTTCAACGCTTCGGGGCCGTTGCCGATCAGGGTTGCGTCGCGGACGGGGGCGGTGATTTTGCCGTCTTCGATGAGGTAGGCTTCAGAGGCGGAAAACACGAATTTGCCGTTGGTGATGTCCACCTGGCCGCCGCCGAAGTTGACCGCGTAGAGGCCGCGCTTGACGCTGCGCAGGATGTCTTCGGGGGCGTCGTCTCCGGCCAGCATGTAGGTGTTAGTCATGCGCGGCATGGGGATGGACTGGTAGCTTTCGCGGCGGCCGGAGCCGGTGTTGGCCATGCCCATCAGGCGCGCGGAAAGCTTGTCGGATAGATAGCCGCGCAGGACGCCGCCTTCGATAAGAACTGTCTCCTGGGTGGCCGAGCCTTCGTCGTCCACGTTGAGCGAGCCGCGGCGGCCGGCGATGGTTCCGTTATCGACCACGGTGACTTTGGGGCTGGCTACCTGCTGGCCGATGAGCCCGGTGAAGGCAGAGGTCTTTTTGCGGTTGAAGTCGGCTTCGAGGCCGTGACCGACCGCCTCATGCAGCAGGATGCCGGGCCAGCCGGGGCCGAGAACGACTTCCATCTCGCCAGCCGGGGCGGGCCTTGCGCCGAGTTGCAGAATAGCTCCACGCGCCGCCTCGCGAGCCAGGCTTTCAGGGCTTTTGGACCCGGTAAATTGCTCCAGACCGGAACGGCCACCGCCGCCGGCTGAGCCGCGGGTGGTGTTGGCGTCTTCCTTGGCGATGACAAAGACATTGAGCCGGCACAGGGGCTGGGTGTCGCTGGCGAAGGCGCCATCGGACGCGGCAATGAGGATGCGGCGCAGTTCTTCACTGTAGCCGGCGCGGACTTGCACGATGCGCGGATCGAAGGCGCGGGCGGCACGGTCGGCGCGAAGAATCAATTCGAGCCGAGCAGCAAGGTCCAGATCGTAGCCGCCCAGAGGAACGGGATAAAGGTCGGCGGCGGGCGCGTCAACGAAACCCTGCACCGGTTGCCTGGCCGGTCCCGAAGCGATGAGCGCAGCGGTGCGCGCGGCATGGAGCAGGCGCTCAGGACTCAGGTTGTCGGTGTAGGCGTAGCCGGTGCGCTCGCCGCTGAGAACGCGAATGCCGCAGCCGGCGCTGGTGCCTTGAGAGGCGGATTTGACGATTTGCTCGTCGACGCCCAGCGAGGTAGCGGTAACCGATTCAAAGTACAGGTCGGCGTAGTCGCCGCCGGCGCTGAGGGCCTCGCCCAGGCAGCGCTCAAGCAGGCGCTCGGTAATGCCAAATTTCTCAAAAAAGTAGCGCTTGTGGCTGGGGTTCGGGGAAGGAGGAGGAATTGTCATCTTGACTCGAGTTTACGCCTGAAATAACACAGGGCTCGCGGGTTGCGGAGTTGATCTAAAGCAAACTTCAGGCGAGCTGTTTCGTGCTAGATTCTGGCCATGAGAAAGATCATCGCCGCCACGCTCTTATTGCTGGTGTTCGCAAGTCCGGCATTGGTTGCCGCGAAGCAACATCACGTCAAGTTCCACAAGCAGCACCACAAACATCTCAAGTCAAGCCATTACAAGAAGACGCACATCTAAGCGATCTCCGATTCAGTTCGATCGGGAGATCTCATTCCCTCGGGGGCTAAAGCCCGGCGATGTTTTCACGCCAGTTGCGGCACGACTAAAGTCGTGCCCTTTCAAGGCAGCGACTCATTCAGAGGTTTCCCCGAGCAAACCCCGGCACCCCCCGTTCCTGATTTGATGCCACCACATCGGGCACCTTTTCCTGGCGGCGCTCTCGTGCTAAATTCGTGTCATGAAAAAGATTCTTGCTTCCGTTTTGCTGTTGATGGTGTTTGCCAGCCCGGCTTTCGCTTCCGCGAACCATCATCATAAGGGGCACCACCATCATCACCACCACCACCAAAAGTCATAAATCCTGCGCCGGCCCCGGCCTTTTCGGCTGCTTGGGCCGGCAGCGCTTTTTGCTACTCAACCCGGCGTGGTACAGTTCGAGCCATGACAGACGTGGGTGACCTTCGTTATCCCATTGGCCGCTTTGCTCCGCCGGCCGCCAGCGTGCCGGGCATTCGCGCCGCGCAGATACAGACGCTGCGCCGTCTGCCCGAGCGCCTGCGCGCGGCTGTGACCGGCCTCAGCGACGCCCAACTCGACACGCCTTACCGCGAAGACGGATGGACGGTGCGGCAAGTGGTGCATCACGTGGCTGACAGCCACTCGGTCTGCCTGATGCGCTTCAAGCTGGCGCTCACTGAGGACTGGCCCACCATCAATCCTTACGACGAAGCGGCTTGGGCCTGCCTGGCCGACAGCCGGTTGCTGCCCGTCGAGGTCTCGCTCGAACTGATTGAAGCGTTGCATGCGCGCTGGGTGACGGTGCTGGAGTCCCTGGAAGATGAGGATTTCCAAAGAGGCTTCAACCACCCCGAAAGAGGCCGGATGAATCTGGCAACGACGCTGGCGCTCTACGACTGGCACTCGCGCCACCATACTGCGCATATTACCGGCCTGCGTACGCGGCAGGGCTGGTAAGGCCGCATGACCGCCGGAGTGGATGCTGCGTCCGCCGCCCTGCTGACTCAGACAATTGAACAGTATCTTGCCGACCATCCGGCAGCGGCGCTGCTGGAGGATGGACGTGTGCTCTTTGATATGCGCAGCGCGCGCTACTCGGTGACCGAGCAGCATGGCCGCTGTCTGTTGCAACTGTGGAGCCAAGAACGCAACCTGATCCGAACGGTTGTTGAAGTGCAGGAACGCGCGGCTTGCCTGCGTCTGATGACGCGGCGCATGGGCGCGGCCAAGCCACAGGCGCTGGAATTGGTTCCGACCAGCGACCGGCGCACCCCGACAGCACGCGAGGCGGCGCGACGCAACTACCAGCGGCTGCTGGAGCGCGTGCTGACACGTGCCTTCATTGGGGCAAAGGTGGATGGTCTGCGTTCCGCCATGGACCTGGAGCACAGCTTTGGCCCGGCGTATGTGCGCGGCCACCTGCTGCGCGGAACCGCTGCCGAGGCGGTGATCGGCGTCAGCGAAGCGGAATCTGCGGCGATAGCGGACGGCATTCTTACGCTGGGAATTCTGTGGCTGGATCATTGCCGGCAAAGGGGCGATGGGCGCAGGCACTTTGGCGGGCTCAAGGTGATTGTCCCCGCAGGCGCCTGGCGAACAACGGCCGAGAGAATGGCCTGGCTGAACCACGCTGCCGCCGACTTCCAACTCTTCACGCTGGACGAGCGCAGCGAAGAGCTTACGGTAGTCGACTTTCGCGACACGGGAAACCTGGAGTCGCGGCTGGTTCACGCCTTCTCGGCAGCGGCGGCCATCGAGCGATGCAAGGAAGGAATTGACCGGCTGTTGGGGTTGGTGCCCCCGGCGGCGAGGGAGCGGGTCGAGGTCCGGCCGAGTTCGTCAACCGAGGTTGGCCTGCTGCTGCATGGACTCGAGTTTGCGCGCGTGCGTCAGGGGGTTGCGGCCCACTCGTTTGCGCGCGAGAACGAGCTAACCTTTGGCGCGGGCGCCAACGAGACGCCCCTCACGCAAGAAAACGAGGCACCATGCCGCGATCTGTTTGAGCGGCTCTTTTTGAGCCGCCACGCCGACGGTGTGCACACTGACCCGCTTTTCAGGATGCAGCCGGAGCGCTGGCTTGAAGCGCGGCTGCGCGACAGCATCACCGAACTGTTGCCGGGACTGCGCGGCGAGCTTCTGTACACGCAGGTTCCCGCTCTCTCTGTAGGCGACCGCGGACTGCTGGATATGCTGACGCTCGACCGCAACGGTCGGCTGACGGTGATTGAACTGAAGGCGGATGAAGACCTGCATTTGCCCTTGCAGGCGTTGGACTACTGGATTCGAGTGCGGGCCTTGAACGCAGATCGGCAGCCGGTGGCGGGCAATGAAGGCGGACGGCCGCTTTCGGCTTTTGAACGGCAGGGCTACTTTCCCGGCACCGAAGTTTCACCGCTCGCGCCGCGTTTGCTGCTGGCGGCTCCGGCACTGCGCATTCACCCCGCCAACGAACCGGTGCTGCGGTACTTCTCTCCGCAGGTGGAGTGGGAACTGATCGCGCTTACAGAGCATTGGCGGCGCGAGTTGAAGGTGGTTTTCCGCAAGCGGAATCAGTAATCGCAGTACGACGCCGCGCGCAGGAATTGACCCGCGCTCCCGCCAGCGCATAGTCTGGGGAATCATTGCGAAGCCTGCTGGAACTCCCCTCCTGATTGGCCGCGGTTGGAGGATGTGCCATGCGTTTTATCGGGAGAGGCTTCAATGGGTTGGCTTTGCTGGCGTGTTGGTCGATTGCCGCTGGGATGGCGGTTTTGGCGCAAACAGCGCCCGCGAGCGATCAAATGGGTTGGCTGCCGAACCATCCTGCAACCCATGCCGAAGACTATGCCGGGGAAGCCAAATGCGCAGCATGCCATTCTGCACAATCAAAAAAACAAGCGGCCTCTGACATGGGCCTGTCCGTCTTGCGGCCCGCAGAGGCGCGGGTGCTTGCCGAGCATCCCGCGATGAGCTTTGAACGCGGCAAGTACATCTACACGCTACGCAAGGAAGCCGGACAGGTGACCTTTACCGCCTCTGACGGGCACGACACGATTACCGAACCGGTCTATGTTGTGGTGGGCCCGGGCAGCGTGTTTCAGGCCTACCTGATTCAACATAAGGGCGAGTTTTATCGCGCGCCGGTGGATTATTTCGCTGCCCAGGGAAAGCCGGGGCCCGATCCGGATGCCGACCCTGCGATGCCGGCGACGCTTGAAACCGCGTTGGGCAAGCACCTGAGCGCGGATGGAGTGCGCTTCTGCTTCGGTTGCCACAGTCCGGCGACGGTGATCGGCGACAAGTTCGACATTGCCGGCAGGACGCCGGGAATTGGCTGCGAAGTTTGCCATGGGCCGGGAGCGAAGCATGTGGCGGCGATGCACGAGGGAAAGAAGCAGGATGCGGCAATCTTCAACCCCGCGCGTATGAGCGTAGCCTTGCAATCGGACTTCTGCGATCAATGCCACGAGTCAGCCGCCAAGATGAAAGCGGAAAATCCGCACGGCGTGCGCAGCATCGTTTCGCCGGCCTACCGGCTTCAGGGCAGCCGCTGCTTCCTGGCTTCCGACAAGCGTTCAAGTTGCTCGGCCTGCCACGACCCGCATGCTCCGATGGAGCGGACGACGGTGGCTTATGACAGCAAGTGCCTGGCGTGTCACACGGTGCGCGGGGGCGCGGCGGCAAGGCCCGATCAGGCCGGCAAGTCCTGTCCGGTGGGAAGCCAGGATTGCGCGAGTTGCCACATGCCCAAGGCAATGGTCGCGAACTTGCCCACTGTCTTTACCGACCACCGCATTCGAATCGCGGCGGCGGGTGCGCCGTTTCCGGAATAAAGGGAATCTGTAAGCAGTTCACTTTTTCCCGCCGGTTGGCACGGCTCCATCCGCTTTCTGCGTTCTCGGCATCTAAGCCTGAGAGCCGTCTATCGTTGCGCCCCGGACGAACACACGGCAGATCGACGCAGTCGACAATCCAATGCCATTCGCCTTTGGCGCGCCCTGTGTCCTCGACATGGGGCCACGGTGGGTTGCGAATTCCGGTGAGGTCACTTCAAATCCGCAGGAGAACCTGTTCCAATGTCTGCAAAGCTGAGTCCCAACCGCCCCCCCATCCCTGCCTTCCCGCTCAACCGGGCAAAGGTATTTCTTGCCCGCCAATTCTGCGCGGCTTCTTTGGCGATTCTGTCCGTTCTCATCGTGGCGACGGCGCGGTCCGCGCGCGGCGCCCAGCAGCCAGCCGCCAAGGGTGTGGCTCCGGACATCATCGTATTCACCAATGGGGATCAGTTGACGGGCAAGTTCCTGCGTTCGGCGGGTGGCAACGCTGTCTTCCACAGCGATCTTGCCGGGGATGTCACGGTCAGTTGGGACAAGGTGAAGGAGATCCACTCGGCTTCGAAGTTTGTGGTCCTTCAAAAGGGGTACCAGCCGGGCAGCAAGGCTCTGCCCACGCACTTGCCGGAGGGCAGCCTTTCAGTAAAGAACAGCCAGATCGAGTTAATGCCCAAGGAAGGAGCCGCTCCTGAAGTGATTCCGGTCAAGGGCGTGGAGTACGTGATTGACCAGCCGACCTTTGAGCGGGCGCTGCGCCGCGAGCCAGGCATCTTTTCGGGGTGGACAGGAAGCGCGACCGGCGGCGCTACGGTGGTGCAGGCGACGCAGAATACAACCACGCTGAATGCCGCCGTTGCTCTGGTGCGCGTGGAGCCGATCGTTGGCTGGCTCCGTCCGCAGAACCGCACCTTGTTCGGATTCCAAAGCTCGTACGGAAAGATCACCGAGCCGGGCACTCCCACGGAAAAGACCGTGATCTACCACGCGGGCGGCGAGCGGGATGAGTACTTCTCACCGAAGTTTTATGCGCTGGCCCAGGTGGCGTTTGACCATAACTTCTCACAGAGCCTGGATTTGCAGCAGATCTATGGCGGCGGCCTGGGCCGGACCCTCGCAAGTGGGGAAAAGCAAACATTCGATGTGAAAGGAACAGTGCAGTTTGAACACCAGAGCTTCCTCGATGCTGCACCGGGATCGGACAAGAGCCTTTTCGGGTCAACGTTCGCGGCCAACTATCTGCGCAAGATGCCCAGGGGAATGACTTTCAATCAGCAGGTTTTCTACATCCCGGCATGGAGCGACATGCATGCCTATTCGGTGGGCGAGACGGATGCGCTGCTTTTGCCGGTGTACAAGCGACTGGGCTTTTCAGTTGGAACCGTCGAAAGCTATCTGAACGACCCCGGGGTGACCGTGCCGCGGACGAAAGGCAACTCGTTCCAATTCAACGTGGGTGTCAGCTATTCGCTTCCGGCCCCGCACTAAACCAAATCTCCCTTTGGTGTAGTGCAGTTCTTGAAGGGGCGCGGCTTCAGCCGCGCCGCAAGATACCAACAAAGAAGAGTCGGGCTTTAGCCCCTGAGGGAATGCCCATTTACACAATTGGGGGAGTTGCACTAAGCGGCACATTCCTTTAGGTCGCGCAGCAAATCGTCGACCCGGCTGAGATCCGTGTCCCATGAAAACATGAAGCGGGCGGCGCCGCCGATGAAGGTGTAGAACCTCCACCCGCGCCCGCGAACACGCTCCAGAATTTCGTCCGAGGCTTCGAGGAAAACCGTGTTGGCATCCGCCGGCGATGCGATGGTGATGTTGGGAATGTGTGCGACTTTGTCTGCAAAGTAGCGGGCGCACTTGTTGGCGTGTTCGGCATTGGCTAGCCACGCGCCGCTCTGCAGCATGCCCACCCAGGGCGCAGCCAGAAAGCGCATCTTCGACGCCAGTTGCCCGGCCTGCTTGCAGCGATAGTCGAAATCGGTTGCCAATGCCTTGTCAAAGAACAGCACGGCTTCTCCCACAGCCATTCCATTCTTGGTGCCGCCGAAGCAGAGTACGTCAACGCCGCTCTTCCACGCCAACTCCGCGGGAGAGCATCCCAGGCTGGCGCAGGCGTTGGCAAAGCGGGCTCCGTCCATGTGCAGCAGAAGGCCGTGCGCCTTGCATGCGGCGCTGATGGCCTGAATCTCTTCAACTGAATACAGGCGGCCGGTCTCGGTGGGCTCGGTGATGGTGACTACGCGCGGCTTGGGAAAGTGAATATCCTGGCGCCGAGTGGCGAGCTCATGAATGGAGGCAGGCATCAGCTTGCCGTCGACGCCCTGGGCCACCAGCAGCTTTGAACCGTTGGAAAAGAATTCAGGCGCGCCGCACTCGTCGGTTTCGACGTGGGCCTGATCGCAGCAGATGACGCCGTGGTACGACTGGCAAAGCGAGGCCAGCGCCAGCGAGTTTGCCGCGGTACCGTTGAAGACGAAGAAGACTTCGCACTCGGTTTCAAACAGCTCCCGGAAGGCGTTGGAGGCCTGCGCGGTCCAGGGGTCGTCGCCGTAAGAAGTTGCGCTGCCGCGATTCGCGCTCTCCATGGCGCGCCAGGCGTCAGGGCAAATGCCGGAGTAGTTGTCGCTTGCAAACTGTTGAGAAAGGTCTTCACTGCCAATATCCATCATGGTTTTATCTCTATGATCAGGATACAGCGGCGGGGAGTGCAGGGTCCCAGAGATCGGGACCCGGCCACGCCACCACAAGCTGGGCTAGCTCACTGAATATCGGCCATGGAGGCGTTGAGGCCCTGGAAGACGGCTTCGTACTTGCCGCTTTGGGAGGCAAAACGCAGCCCCTTGGCATTGTCAACTACGATTTCGGTGCAGGTTGGTTGGGTCTTCAGAATCTCCATCACCTCGGCGATGAACTTGCCGAGCGGCATGGCGCGCGGATCGCTGGCGCCGCCCATGAGCTCCGTAGCCACGTAGGGAGGAATCAGTTCCAGCACCTCGGTCGTGGTGCCTCTGAGCTGGTAGCGAAGCGACTTGGTATACGAGTGAATGGCCGCCTTGGTGGCGCAATAGGTTGGCGTCAATGCCAGGGGCACAAAGGCCAGGCCGGACGAGACGTTCACGATGGCCGAGGAAGCCTGTTTTTGGAGATGGGGCAGCAGCGCTGCGGTGAGCCGGATGGGTCCAAGAAGGTTGGTAACGATCATGGCTTCGGCATCGGCCAGGCCGGTTTGCTGGCTCAGAAGCTTCTCAGCGCGCATGATACCGGCGTTGTTGATGAGCACGTTGAGCGAAGGAAACTCCCTGGCCGCCTGGGCCGCAAAAGAGCGGATGGCGGCGGGATCGTCAATATTCAATTGCAGCGATTTCATGCCGGGGTTGGCGGCGGTGACTTCGTCGAGCGTGTGTTTACGGCGGCCGGCGATGACAACCTGGTTGCCAAGAGCATGCAGAGCTTCAGCCAGCCCGCGTCCGATACCCGAGCCGCCGCCGGTGATAAGGATGGTGTTACCGGTGAGATTCATGGGGTTTCTGACCTCCAAAAGGCATGATACAAGCATGGAGTGAATGGTGTGTACAGGGAGGGTGGCGCGCAGAAGACAAGGCTGGATGTGGCCAGCGCGAGGACCCGTCACGCCAGCCTCGTCCCGAATCTGCAATACAGCCGCCGGCTACTTCTTTCCGTTGTCTTTGAAGTTCAGAGCAAAGTAGTAGGTTGTGTACGAGTGGCTGGTTGTGACATTGGTCAGGAACTGGCCCGCGCCGAAGTAGGCGATGCCGCCGCCCAGGTTGAAGTGCTTATTGAATTCATACCAGGAATAGCCATCGACTTCCGCGCCCAGATGGCGGCCATGGTCGGTCTTGTTGGTCACAATCGCGCCGCCCGAGGTGTTGTAGATCGAGTCCAGCGCATCAGCCGCCCAGTCGTCCAACCCCTGCACGGTGAAGCTGAGCCGCCGGTGGGGCTCGACGGTGGCTCCCAGACGCACCGACTCAATGTTCTGCCAGCCGAAAAGGTCACTGATTCCAAGGCGGTCGTGGGCTGTCGGGTAGAGGGTGTCGAAGGTGGTGTGGGTTGCGTTGTGCGCTGGATTGCTGTTGCCCGTGGCGTAGTCATACTGCGTAAAGAAGCGCGGCTTGGCCGCCACCTTCAGGAACTGGTATGCCGCGCCCACCTGCGCTGCCGAGGCACGAATTGACTGCGGCCCCACCGTCCCGGTTTCGATAATTACCTCGCCGCCATAATCAAGTTCCGCGTGGTATTGCGCCTTGAAGCGCACGCCGAGAGCCTTCTCGTTTTCCTTGCCGGTGGTTTTGGCGACGGCCGGTTCCACGACCTCTGCCGGCTGCACGCGCCAAAGGAAAAACGGCTCAAGGTTCGAGTGCCAGCCCACGAAGTCATCGATGCGGCCGTAAGCTCCGTAGATGTTGTTGCCTTCCTGATGCGGGCTCACGCCATAGGCTTGCGGCACCAAAGGCGAGGCGGCGAAGATGCCCAGGTGCTCGCGCTTCGTATTCAGGTTCAGCACCGCCGCATCGTAGGAACGGGCCTGGTTGCGCCACTCGGAGTTGGAGATG
>Ga0181517_10006103_pt1 | contig 10407 bp, 9 predicted proteins | sample PEATcosm2014_Bin_31_FD_119748 | JGI IMG/M metagenome (GOLD analysis project Ga0181517, IMG submission 119748) | Peatland microbial communities from MTU Mesocosm Facility, Houghton, MI, USA - PEATcosm2014_Bin01_30_metaG | ecosystem: Environmental > Terrestrial > Soil > Wetlands > Peat | place... | reverse complement strand
GAAGACGGGCACTGGACCGTCGCTCGTGTCGACGACGGCGACCCCGGTGTCGATGTCGGGGAAGCCCGCCTGGCTCGGCCGGTCGCGCAGCAGCACGAGCTCGACGACGAAGATGACGGCGAGGGCCAGCGCCGGCGCGTAGAAGACCCACCACTTGGCGTCCGTGCCGCCCGGCCCCGCCCCCACCGCGAAGCCGAGCACGCGGTGGCTGACGTCGAACGCGAGGAAGAGCCCCGCGCTGATCATCGCGCCGAAGAAGCCGCCGAACCGGCCCCGCTCCGACACGTGGAACCAGCTCGCGTTGACGTGGACGATCGCCACCGCGCCGATCGACTGGAAGTACATGTTGATGGAATAGAGGACGGCGTAGATGGGCGTGAGCAGGTGCGTGGGGATCGTGGTCGCGCCCACCACCTGGCTCAGGGTCAGCCCCATCAGGAAGTTCATCGTGCCCGAGCCGAAGATCGAGACGAGCATCAGCCGCCGCCCGCCGTACCGGTCGGTGAGCGGGCCGTTCACGAAAAACGAGAACGCGTAGACGATGGTCCCCGCGCCGAAGATCAACCCGAAGTCGGTGTTGGTCATCAGGTCGCCGAGCGAGGTCTTGGCGACCGTGAGGTTGTAGCGCCCCCAGTAGAGGAACGCGTACGCCAGCCCCATGAAGAACCAGTTGAGGAAGCGGCGCGACCTGTAGCCAGGCGCATGCTGCACAGCGGTCATTTTCACCTCGGCGCGACTCCAACGGATGTGGTGTGGGTTGTCAACTCAGGCGCTGGCCCGGGCGTCGTCGGACGTCTTCGGCCTGTCCCACTGCACGTGGTACTTCGCGGCGAGCGCCCGCATGTCGCGCAGGTAGGCCGCCAGGTTGTCGAGGTAGAAGGCGAGCGGCGGCGAGAAGTTCCTCCCCACGAGGTTGTGCAGGAACATCTCGCTGACGGGCCGCTTGCGCTCGAGCAGCCGCTGCGTGAGGAGGATGATGCGCCGCTCCTCCGGGCTCAGCGAGGCGAGCTGCGCCTCGAAGGCGAGCCTCGCCCGCGGCTGGTACATCCAGAAGTACATGAGATCGAGCGCGTTGATGATCTGGTGCGTCTCGAGGTCGAGCGCCTCCTTGCCCAGCGTCCGGAAGAACTCCTTCGGGGACGCCAGCGACTCCACGACGTCGATGGCGGGGAACATCGCCTCGAGCCGGCCGTGGACCTCGAGCAGCTTGCCGATCTTCTCCCTGTAGTCGCGGAACCGGACGCTCACGTTGATGTTGCGGTCCGCGGCCCCCTCGATGACCGCGGCGACCGTGTCGGACGCCACCTTGCCGATCACCGCCGCCCAGGCCTGCAGGGTGACGTTGGCCGAGACGGCGTCGTGCCCCGCGCCCCGCAGGAGCTGAAAGAGGACGGCGTTGAACGCGAAGGCGACCGGGATCGACAGAACGGAGCGGAAGAAGTTGCCGAACGCAGCGGCGCGGGGCAGCCCGCGGAACATGTTGTGGGAGAAGAGATACGTCCCGTTGGCCAGCCCCATCACGGCGTACAGCAAGAGGGGCGCGGTGGCCGTCGTGACGCCCAGGCCCCGCTGCAGGATGAGCGACTTGACCAGCCAGTCGAGGAGCGGGACCGAGAACCCCGTGTAGAGCAGCGAGTCGGCGACGCGACCCCAGCGCACCAGGTCGCGCCACTTCAGCAGCTCCGACCGGACGATCCCGCCGCCGCCCACGATCGACTGCAGCACGTTGCGCAGCCCCGTGACGCCGAACCAGATGAACGCGCCGAAGTAGGCGAGCAGCCACCAGTCCTTGGTGAGGCGGAAGGTCAGGAACGCAGGGATGAGCCCGAGGAGCACCTTCAGGACGTCGCGCATCCCGGTGTTGAGGTTTCGCCACCGCAGGGTCGGCCCTGAGCTGACCTCTTCCTGACGCGACAGCGAGAACCCGTTGCCCTTCGCCTCCGGCATGCCTCCGAGCGTGATGACGTTCCCCGCGCTGGACAGCACGGTGGCGTTGGGCAGAACCTGGTGCTGCTCCTTGCGGTCGAAGCCGAACTCGCGCAGCCCCGGTATCCGCCGCAGGAGGCGGAGCATCGAGTCGAGGACCCGGATGTGGCTGTGACGCGGCGTCCAGGTGGTGACCAGCGCCGTCTCGGTCGCGACGGGGATCACCTCGCGCGTGCCGGGGTGGCGGCGGAACTCCCGCTGAGCCCGCGACGGCAGCGTCGCCATGACGGCGAGGCCCATGCCCGACAGCCCGTGCGCCCGCCCGACGGAGTCGCTCCCGACGCGGCTGCCCAGCTGGACCTTGGAGTAGCTGGTGAGCAGGCTCTGCATGTCGCCCAGGATGTGGCGCATCTTCGAGACGCGGTCGGCCCGGGCGACGGGCTCCTCGTCGCTGCGCTCGATGTCCCGGATGAACTCCTGGATCATCCGCTTGCAGGTGATCGGGTTGCCGTCGTTCAGGATCTGGACGATCTGCCCTATCTCGCGCGTCTGCGGGTTGCGCTTCTGGTGGAAGTCCTTGAGGTTGAAGATCTCGAGGTCGGTGACGCCGCCGTTGCAGTCGTAGAGGATCTCGAGCACCTCGGCGGCGGTGAGGTTGCTCGGGTTCAGGGTGACCGCCGAGCCGACGCGCAGCTCGCGCAGGCGGCGCACCAGCTCGGTGGGCGACTGGCGCAGGCAGTCCGGCACGCCCGGGTCGTCGCGCGGCGTCCGGACGTCGACGACGTCCGGGTTGGCGGCGGCCGACAGCACGGTGCTGGCGAGGTGCTGCGTGGTGAGCGCGTCGAGCCGCTGCACCCGCTCCTCGAGGGCCCGGCGGTCGGCGCCGGCCGCCTTCTGCCACTCGGCGCGCCACTCCGGCAGCTTCGCCTGCACCTCGGTGACCAGGCTCTGGTGCAGGAACTCGACGAGGTGCGCGCGCGAGGGCTGGCCGACGCCGACGAAGTGCAGGAACCTGTCGGCGTCGAGCGGCGGCAGATCGAGCCCGTGCTCGGCCCGGAGCCGCGGCAGGTGGTTGTCGTTGACCGCCCGCAGGAGCGACAGGACGGCGCCGGTGTTGTACTCGACCGCCTTGCGCCCCTCGTCGAGGAACGCGCGCGTCGCGGGCCGATCCATGAACTCGGCGTACTCGCGGGCGCTGTGCAGGCCGCGCAGCACCCAGATGAGCTGCACGTACTTGCCCCGCAGCCGCGCCGTCACCTCGATGCCGGGCCGCACCGCCACCCCCATCGCCTGCCCCGCCTCGATGAGCTCGGAGATGGCCTCGGTCGAGGGGCAGTAATAGTAGATCACGGTCATCTGGCGGATGCCCTTGATCCAGGCGTCCACGATGAGGTGCGTCGGCGCCTTGCGCCCCTTGGTGTGCGCGTCGTGGACGTGGTGGTCGAAGGCGACCTGGTTCCAGCTCTCCGACATCTCGAGCAGGTGGTGCGCGGCGAGCTGGCGCCGCACGGTGCTGGGACGGCCCGCGGTGGTGGCGAAGAACTCGTGCGCGATCTCGACCTGGTGCCAGCTCTGGCCGTGCCCCTCGCGCACCAGGTGCTTCATCGTCTCGAGCAGCGCCCGCCCGGTGTTCCGGGGCATCGACTCGCCGCCGCCCTCGATCAGCTCCTGACGGAGCGCGCGCAGCGCGACCAGCCGGTCCTCCGCCCGGTCGCCCTCGAGCGAGTCGAGCAGCTGGATGACCGCGTACGCGATGCGCCGCTGGCGGGAGGCGCCGAGCTCGTTGATGCCGCGCGGGTGCAGGTAGGTGTTGAACAACCGGCGCAGCCGCTGCCGCTTCTTGGAGGCGCCCGCGAACTCGTTGACCATCTCGACGAGCTCGAGATCTTGATCATCGAAGAGAAGGAACGGCTTTTCGTCCAGCTCCATGTCGGGTGGCAGACCTCGGGAACGAACGATGACCATACGACGGCCCGCCCGGGAGGGCAAAAGCTCGGGTTACCGCCCCGCTCCCGCGCCCGCGCCCGGGGACGTCGCCGGGCGACGCGACAGCGACGCCGCGAACGCCACGAAGCGCCCGTCGTGCGAGAGGCTCAGGTCGCCCACCATCGGCAGGCCGCCACGGAGCAGGCGCGGCGGCCCCAGGTCGTCCCACGCCGCGGGCTCCGGGTCGCGCACGATGGCCAGCGTCGAAGGCGAGCAGCCGAGGCGCCGGGCCAGCGTCGTGACCACGAGCCGACGCACGGCGAGCCCGGCGTCGCCGGTCGGGTCGACCTCGGCCACGACCGCGAGCGGGCGCTCGCCCCCCACCCAGGCCACGACGTGCAGGCGGTCGCTGTCGCGGTCGACGGCGAGGCGGAAGGCGCGTCCGTCGTGGCTCACCGACGAGAGCGAGGCGTCGACCTCGAAGCGACGGTGCGCGAAGACCGGGCGCGCCCCCAGCTTGGAGGCGAGCTTGAACGCCGCCTCCTTCGCGGCGAAGAAGCTCCAGAAGAGCGCGGTGGGGTCGCACGATCGCGCGATCGCCTCCCGCTCCGGGCCACCGCACACGCGCGCGACGAGGCGCGCGCGACGGTGTGCCCCGGCGTTCGCGGGGTCGCCGAGATCGACGACGTCGTTGCCGACGACCCCGGGGGCCACGCGCCCTCCGTCAGTTCTTCTTCGACACGATCAGGTTCACGGCGTCGCCGACGGTCTTCACCCTGTCGGCGTCCGCGTCGCCGACGGCGATGTCGAACATGTCCTCGATCTCGAGCACGACGTCGACGAGCCGGGCCGAGTTGACCTTCAGGTCCTTCACGATCGACGAACCCATGTTGACCGTGGCCAGCGCCTCGGGCGCCTTCACGAACGGCCTGAGGATCGAGACCACCTTGTCGAATACCTGCTGCTGCTCCATGTCGATTCACTCCTTCTCGTCAACCGGTCAACCTTGGAACTTCCTGAAGATCACGCAGCCGTTCACGTCGCCGAAGCCGAAGCTGGCCTTCGCGATGACGTCGAGGTCGCGCCACTCGACCGTTTCGTGGGGGATGCGCGCGGCGTAGGCCGCGAGCTCCGGGTGCAGGTCCTCGCAGTTGCGGGAGGCGTGCACGAAGCCGTGGAAGAGCTCGAGCACCGACGCGACGCACTCGATGCCGCCCGCGGCGCCGAGCGCGTGGCCGATGAGCGACTTGGTCGCGTGGATGAGGGGCATCCTGTCCGGCGACAGCCCGAGCGCCCTGGACCAGCTCGCGACCTCGTAGGGGTCGGCGAAGGTCGCGGTGAGGTGCCCGTTGATGGCCGAGATGGCGCGAGGGTGGATCCCCGCCATCGCGACGGCCCCCTCGATGCACCGCCGCACGCCGGTCGGGTTCGGCGCGGTCATGCTGCCGCCCTGGCGGTGGCCGCCGCAGTTGACGTGGCCGCCGATGACCTCGGCGTAGACGCGTACACCCCGCGCCTCGGCGCTCTCGAGGCTCTCGAGCAACAGCAGGCCGGCGCCCGAGCCCGGCACGAAGCCGCCGGCGATCGCGCTCATGGGCCGCGAGGCCTCGGTCGGGCGGTCATTGCTCCGGCGCTCGAGCACCTTCATGGCGTCGAAGCCGGCCCAGATGTACTTCGACGCGCCCTCCGACCCGCCCGCGAGCATTCGCTCGGCGCGCCCCGCGCGGATGCGCAGGAACGCGTCGATGACGGCCTCGGTCCCCGTGTTGCACGCGCTCGAGCTCGTCGTCACCTGGTTGCCGAGGCCGAGCAGCCCCGCGACGCGAGCGCTGTTGCCGCTCGACATGACCTGCTCGACCATCGTGCTGCCGAGGCGCCCGACCTTGCCCGCGTCGACCTTCGGCGCGAGCTTCTCGGCCACCGTGTCGATGCCGCCGATTCCCGTGCCGATGATGGCCCCCGCGCCCCAGTCGGCCTCGCCGTCGGCGGGCGCGCGCGCGAGCCCGGCGTCGCTCCACGCGTCGAGCGCGGCGATGGCGCTGTAGGTCATGTTCTGGTTCATGGCGAACCGCTCCTCGTCGGTGAGGTAGCGCGCCTGCAGCTCCAGGACCCCCTCGGGGACGCCGCCGACGCAGCACCCGAACCCGGCCTCGGCCAGGTGCGGCTGGAAGCGGATACCGCTCTTGCCCTCGCGGAGCGCCTGCGCGAACGCCTCTGCGCCGTGGGCGTTGGGCGCGAGCACCCCGAGCCCCGTCACGACCACCCGACGCTCACGCTCGACCACGAGTCACCCCCATCCCCGACACGGTCCCCGCGGCGACCGGCGTGCCGTCGGCCAGCGTGAGGCGCACGCTCGATCGCAGCTTGCGCCTCCGCCAGAACACCAGATCGGCCGCGACGCGCACGGTCTCTCCGGGGCGCACCACGCGCTCGAACTCGACCTGCGCCTCGGTGAAGAACGTCAGCATCCGGGCGACCTCATCGCGCGCCACCTCCAGGCCGAGCAGGTGAATCCCGAGCGCCACGACCCCCGTCTGGCACATCGTCTCCAGGAGGATGACGCCCGGGGTGACGGGGTCGCCCGGGAAGTGCCCGGCGTAGAACCACTCGTCCCTACGGAAGGTGTACTCGCCGACCACGTGCTTCTCGTCGATGGAGACCAGCCGATCGACGAAGCGGAAGGGCGGCTGCTGCGGCACGAGCGCCAGGACCTCGGCCGGGGTCAGCACGGCGCGGCGCTCCGGTCGGCGGGACCGCCCACGCTGTTGGCCGAGCGGGCCGGGTAGTCGGCGTACGCGATGCCGCGGAAGGTGCCGACCTTCGCGTCCCTCACGGTGTAGATCGGCTCGCCGTCCACCAGCACCCGGGCGCTGCCGATGGCGACCGCCGTCCCCGATTCGGGGAGCCTCGTCAGGCGGCGGATGTCGACCTCGTAGCGAACGACGCGGTCGTACGGACGGATCTGCCCGGCGAACTCGACCTCCTTGCACCCCAGCGCGCGCCCGGAGCCGACCGCGCCGACGGCCCCGCAGTAGAACCCGATGAGCTGCCACACCGTATCGACCCCGAGGCAGCCGGGCTGCACCGGATCACCCCGGAAGTGGCACTGGAAGAACCAGTCGTCCACGCGGATGTCCTGCTCGCCGACGATGCGCCCGCGCTGGCCAAGCCGCTCGATCTCGACGATGCGGTCGATCATCAGCATCGGCGGCGCCGGCAGCCGGACGAACTCGGCGGGAGGGTCCGCGACGAGGTTGGCCTGCGAGTGCGCGAGGAGCTCCTCCTTCGAGAAGTGACCTCGCTCGAGAAACTCCGCGTAGCGCACCTACCCTCCGATCTCGATCTGGACGCTCGACCACGTGAGGCCCGAGCCGACCACGACCAGCACGACGACGTCGCCGTCCGCGAGCTCGTCCCAGCGCTGCGAGAGCACGGTCGGCGCGCCAGCCGCGCCGGTGTTCCCGAAGGCCTCGACGTTGTGCCAGTGCTGGCCGACCTCGATGCGCTGCGCCGCGGCCTCGAGCATCAGGCGGTTCGCCTGATGGCCGATGAACCGTAGCTGCCCGCCGGTCTCGACGACGCGGGCGTGCGCGGCAGGGAGCAGCGCGCGGGCGGCCGCGACGGTCGTCTTGATCGCGAAGCGCTGGACGGCGCTCCCCTCCTGCCTGAAGTGGCCGAAGCGCGGGATGGTCACCGCGTCGCAGCCGGCCGGCGATGACGCCATCGTGGCCGCGACGACGCGTACGCGCGACGGGACGGAGGACGATACGATCGCCGCGCTCGTGCCGTCGCCCCACAGCACCGCGGTGGAGCGGTCGGCGTAGTCGACGACACGGGTGGTGTTCTCGGGGTTCACGACGAGCACGTACGGGGGCAAGCTGGCTGCCATCGACGACAGCAGGTGAAGCTGCACGCCGAAGCTCGAACAAGCCGCGCCCACGTCGAACGCGGCCGCGTCGATCCCGAGCGCCGCTGCCACGCGGCAAGCCTCGGCCGGGATGGCGGCATCGGTCGTGCAGCCTCCGGAGATGACCATCCCGATGTCCGCGGGCGCGAGGCCCGCGCGAGAGAGGGCGTGCAGCGCGGCGCGGCGCGCGGTCTCGACGTTCCCGTACTCGGCCGCCTCGAAGCCGGCGCGCACGTCGGCGTTGCGTGTCCGACGGATGTAGTCCAGCGGCAGCACGGTGCGTCGCTCGCGGATCCCGACACGCTCGAGGATCCAGGCGTCGCTCGTCCCGATGTCGAGCTCCTCGAGGAAACGGTTGTCGACGACGTTGCCGGGGTGAAAGTGCCCGAGCGCGTGCAGATAGAGCGTCGTCACGGCCCCCCCGCGATGTGCTCGCCGCCGTCGACGCGGAGCAGGGCGCCGTTCACCCAGCGGGCCTCGTCGGTGCAGAGCAGGCAGATCACGTCGGCGACGTCCTCGGGCGTCGTGAGGCGACCGAGCGGGCTGCGCTGGCGCGCCGACGCCTTCATGCGGTCGCTCCCGGGGATGAGGCGCAGCGCCGGAGTGTCGGTCACCCCCGGCTGGATGATGTTCGAGCGCACGCCGTAGGGGCCGAACTCCACGGCGATCGCGCGGGACACCGACTCGAGCGCCGCCTTCGCCGCTGCCACGGCCGCGTAGCCTCGCCAGGCCACCTCGTTCCCCTCGCTCGTCAGGCCGAAAACCCTCGCGTCGGCCGCGAAGAGCCGGCGTGCATGCACTGCCTGCGCCCAGGTGGCGAGGCTCGTCCCCATGGCCCGCACGGTACGGTCGAAATCGTCGTCGTCCAGGACAGCCTCCGCGGGATTCTGCGGAGCGCCGTGCGGGTGGACGAGCGGCTTCAGGTTGCCGAACGCGATGGAGTGGACGAGCGCGCGCACACGTCCGCTGTCCCCCATCGCGACCGAGACCCCGTCGAGCACCCGGACGAGCCCCTCGTTGCTGAGCGCGTCCGTGTTGAACGCGAGGAAGCCGGTGCCGCAGGCGCGGATGTGGTCGAAGGCCTGCTCGATGGTCGGCATGGCGCCGCGCCGATCGCGGTGAACGACGGCGACGCTCATGCCTCGGCGCGCGAGCGCCGCAGCGGTAGCGAGGCCGAACCCGCTCGACCCGCCGAGGACCAGGCCCCACTCTGTCCGGTCGAACGACAGGGTCACGCGCTGCGCTCCCTGACGATGCCCCTCGCCGACGTGATCGAGACCACGTCGCGGCCGACGGCACGGAAGAACCCGCGCAGCGGCCGGTTCGGGCCTACCTCGTAGATCGTCGAAGCGACGCTCGCCAGCGCCCGCATGTTCGCGATCCAGTCGACCGGACCGCTCGCCTGCCCGACGAGCGCGTCGACGAGCGGTCCCCCTCGCCCTTCATGGAACGTACCGGTCAGGTTGGAGGTGACGACGGTGGCACGCTCGGGCGCCATGCGGGGCAGCGCCTCGACGAGCATGGCGCGCAGGTCATCCTCGATGACCCGCATGGCACGGGAGTGGAAGGGAGCGCTCACCTTGAGCCAGACGACGTCGTGGTCGGTGCCGTCGAGTCGCTCCCGGATGAGCGACTCGGCTCGCACGATGGCGTGCTTCGGTCCGGACAGGACGATCTGATCGGGCGAGTTGCGGTTGGCGAGGTCGACCCCCGCCCGCGCCACCTCGCCGACGAGGTCGCTGCCGGCGATGTCTGCGGCGAGGACCGCGATCATCGCCCCCTCGCCCTCGGCGACGGCCGCCTGCATCAGGGCGCCTCGTCGCCGCACCACGCGCACCGCGACATCAAGCGGGATCACGCCCGCGGCGCAGAGCGCCGTGTACTCCCCGAGGCTGTGACCGCCGAACCACGCGGGGGTGAGCCCGACCTCGACCGACAGCGCCCGCGTCATCGCGATCTCGGTCACGAGGATCGCGGGCTGTGTGAGCTCGGTCCGATCGAGGCGAGAGTCATCGTCGAAACAGATGGCGGCCAGGTCCAATCCGAGCGCCTCGCTCGCCTCGAGGAACACGTCGCGAGCCACCGAGAACTGCTCGAAGAAGTCGCGCCCCATCCCCGGGCGCTGAGAGCCCTGTCCGGGAAACACGACCGCGACGGGATTCCCGGGAGCGAGCACGGGCGTAGCGATAGTCGATCCGTCCGTCACGATTCAGACAAGCTCGGTCACGATTCGGACACGAATGCCGGATCGGGCGACTTCTCGCGGCACGGGCGCACCTGTCGGCGCTACGTTCCTCGCGCGCGATGCAGACTGTGTCCGTCGACAACCTGGTGGAGCACGCCCGTCCGAGGACCTCGGAGGCCCTCACGACACGGGAGCGCCGGTCGCTCGCCGTGCAGGCGTTTTTCGGGCGGATCGCGTTCGTCGTCATCGGCCCCGCGGCCGTCTTCCTCATGCGCTGCGCGCGCGGAAACCGGATCGAGGGGCTCCGCGCCGCCCGGCGGGTCTACCAGCAGGCCGTGGCCACGGGCCGCCCCACCCTGGTGTGCGCGAACCACCTGACGATGTTCGACTCGGCCTATCTGCTCCACGCCTTCGGGTCGACCTTCGACTATCTCGCCAACTTCCGGCTCTTCTCGTGGAACGT
>Ga0181517_10006102_pt1 | contig 10408 bp, 5 predicted proteins | sample PEATcosm2014_Bin_31_FD_119748 | JGI IMG/M metagenome (GOLD analysis project Ga0181517, IMG submission 119748) | Peatland microbial communities from MTU Mesocosm Facility, Houghton, MI, USA - PEATcosm2014_Bin01_30_metaG | ecosystem: Environmental > Terrestrial > Soil > Wetlands > Peat | place... | reverse complement strand
GGACCCAGTCGGTGAGAAGCGTCATTACCTTTGGATTGGCGGGATCGAACTCGGTGCCATGCGGCAAGTCGGAGAGATCTGAGTATTTCTCGACTCGGAATAAATCGTGGAGGTGGCCGAATAACTCCAGGCAAGGGACCACGTCAATGTGCCGTTCGCGCGCGTAAGCAATGATCCTTCGCACCTCATCCTGCGTGAACCGGCCTTCGGAAGTGATGAGAGGAAATCCCTTCAGTTCGATGCTCGCCTCGCTGTAGAGGTAATACTGGTTGGTCTTCCATCGGGCAAGAAAATCAAGCTGGCGCTCGACTTCCTTCTCCGTGGGCAGCGCGCCATGACTCATGTCCACCATTACCCCGCGATAGGCAAGCGTCGGCCAGTCTTTAATCTCCACGAGGGGCAAGACTCCGTGCGCGCCCGTCCCTTCCACCAACTGTTCAAGTGTTTGGACGGCATAAAACAATCCAGCCGACGAGCGCGCGCTGGCTGTTACGCCGTCACGGGCGATCTTCAATGAATAGGCCTCGCGCGAGTCAGGTCCCGGAAGCTCGCCAGGCGTTGGTAACGCGTTGATGCCTCCTGTGCGCTCAAGGAGAATTCCGCGTTCACACCTGCCTCCTTCCCGAATCGGGATCGGTGCTTTTGCTCGCTCCGAAAGAGCATGCGAAAGCTCAGCGGCCGCAAACCGGTCCTCGGAGCTTGGATTCGAAGCAAAGCAAATGGCCAGTCCCTGTAGAGCAAGGTTGCCGTTTCCATAATGGATTTCCTGTGGGCGGGGCAATAGGGGATTGTGCTCCGCCGCGCACCAACCCGGCAGGAACATCGCGAGCGCGAGCAGCAGCCCACTTAGTTTTCGAATCCGCAGCGTCGCGCATAGTGCGAGCGGCGACACCCTCGACATCAGGCTCTGGTGAGAGGCCTTGGCGCCCATGCTTGCCTTCGTGTTCCCCGCGGCGAACATTGCCGCGCCCTGCCGGGTCTTCGCCGATTCAAAAGTAGCGTCCGGGCCACTCCATGGCGTTGCAAAATCTGAGGCTGCCTGCCTCGACTGTCCCTGTACCATAACGTTCTGAGTTGTTGTATCCTTTGCAAGCATTTGTGCCTCTAACCTCCGATTGGCCGTGGCTCCCGTTGCGGGGTGGCGTCCAAGTAGACCCGGGCGTCTGCGCGGGGTTCACGTCCGCCCTTCCCAATGGAGCGACAACATACTCCTTTGCTGCCGCCGAATGCAAATTTCCAAACCTCAGGACACCGGTTGCGCACCCAATAAAGGAAGTGCGCAGGAGCTGGCGTGTCGAGCCTGGTGTTGCACTTTGGAAGCAGGGATTGGCGATCGGCATTGTGGATACTCCAAGATTCCCCCAGTTTCCCCCAGTTTCCCCGAGAATATCAAAACCGTTGACTAGTTGCACTTTGAGATTATAATGCTCATCATTGACGATTGTTTTATTCGTTCTTGCGAGTGGGTGTCGTGGGGGGACGGGCGTTGGAAGGCTTCGCATTCAAAAGTGGGAAGGGAAGCAAGCGCCCTGCGGTTTGAACCTCCAGCGCTGAGATGAGTACTGTCAGGGTTGCAGAACATGGGCGGCACCATGATCGAGAGTCCGAATGAGCGGGCGAGGGCTTATCGAAAACATGAAAATGATGAAGGAGAATAGGAATTATGGGGGATATCCGGTTTGAAAGGCTCTTTAACCAGAACGAACGTGCTGTGATCGTGGCGATGGATCACTGCTTGTTTAACGGTCCGCAAGAGGGGATGCTCAACCTGGCGGAAACTGCGAGCCGGATTGCTCCCTGTGTGGATGGGATCTTGCTCTCACCCGCGATGCTGCCCTTCTGCCGGCACGCCTTTAACTACAAAGGGGCGCCGATGGCCGTGGTGCGGCTGAATTGGAGCACCACGTATTGCACGAATTGGGATTATCATGAGGGCGCGACGGTGGAAGCTTTTACGCCGGCGGAAGCATTGCGTTTGGGCGCAGATGTCGTGCTGGTTTCGCTTACCTTGGAAACGGGAAGTGAGGCCAACGACGCCCGCAATGTAGCGCTTTTCCGGAAACTCTGCCGCGAGGCAAAGCGGTTGGGCCTGCCCGTGGTGGGGGAGTACTTCCCCGTGGGCGGCGAAGAAATGACGCCGGAACGGCTGCACGCAAGTGTTTACATGGGGGTAAGGATTATCGCGGAGCTGGGAGCGGACCTGGTCAAGACCTTTTACACCACGGATTTTCGTGCGGTTATTGAGAGTTGCCCGGTTCCCGTCCTGGGGTTGGGGGCGGCGCGGATGCCCACGCAGCGGGACGCGTTGCAGTTGGCCGCGGACGAAGTTGCGGCGGGAGCGCGGGGCGTGGTGTTTGGTCGGAATGCCCTTCAGGTTCCCGACCCGCCCGCTTTCCAGAAGGCCCTGTGTGACGTGGTAAAACGGGGAGTTTCTCCCGATGAGGCGGTGCGAAGGTACCACTTGGAGGCACTTGCGGCTCAGCGGGTCTGAGAAGGCGTCGTAGCCTAAGCCGCAGTGACCTGACGTGCCGGTGGTGCAGGTAGGATGAAATGTTTCGGACAGGAGGCAGGGAATGAGCAGCAAGCACATCGGGAAGAGCGATTTGGCCGGCAAAGTCGTTGACGTCCACGCGCACGTGGGCATCAACATCAAGGCATTTGCGGAGTCCGGATTCCCTTACTGTAGCAGCGTCGAGGACCTCTACTATCGGCAGACCGCCAATGGGGTGGATTGCTCGGTCATCTTCCCCATCACCCCGGAACTGTTTTTCGACATTCCCCGATATGCGGAAACCGGGGAACTGGTCGCCGCGGCGCGGCCCATTTCGAAGGCTCCCTACGCACAAGAGAACACGATGCTCTTGTACGACGTCTTCCGCTTTTGTCCGGAACGGGCGGGCCATTTCCTTCCCTTCATTTCCGTCGATCCGGGGCGCAAGATCCCGGAACAGTTGGCCGTGATACGGGAACTGGAGCAGGAGTTCCCCATCTACGGGATCAAGATCAACCCGGTTGGATGCCAGACGAAGGTCACCAAACTTCTGGAGGAAGGGGAAGTCTTCCTGGAGCTTGCCCACCAGCACAATTGGCCGCTGTTGTTTCACGTAACGGCGGATCCGCGGGAGGGGTTCTCCGGTGCAGCGGAAACATTCCAAGTGCTGGAAAAGCATCCGGAGCTTCGTTATTGCCTGGCGCATTGCATCGGCTTGCACCGCGAATTTCTTGACCGTGCCAATGCCATGCCGAATGTCTGGGTTGACACCTCCGCCCTTAAGATTCAGGTCCAACTGGCCCATGAGGACAGCCCGCTGATGGCGGCGCCGCCCCACCGGTTGGAGTGCGACTGTTCCGACCACGTCAAGGTAATGCAAGCGCTGGTGCAGCGCTACCCCGAAACGATCATTTGGGGTTCCGACGCGCCTTATTGCAGCTACATCACGCGCCGCCTGCAGGCGGAAGGGCATTACCACGAATTCCGGCTCAAAGGAACCTACGAGCAAGAGAAGCAAGCCCTGGACACACTTCCGCCCCGGGAGCGCCAGCAGCTTGCGTCCAATACACTCGATTTCATCTTTGGGTAGGAGCGCCAGCAGCAATACGGGTCACTTAATGGGTTTCAGTGCAAGAAGTGGAAAATGGTCAATGGGTGACCCCCTCACCCGTCTCCGTCGGCTGACGGACTGATGAAAACGCCGGTTGCGGTCCACCCTCTCCCCCAAGGGGGCGAGGGAAATAAATTCGAGTTACCTCTCCCCTCGCCCCCTTGGGGGAGAGGGGCCGGGGGTGAGGGGGTCAAGTTGGAACAGCCAGCTTAAGCTAACAGTGTTGCGGCCAGCAGACTTATCCCAGCGTTGCCCCGGGAGCCAGGTAAAGGAGACTTTGATGAACGCCGATCCTCCCCGTCACGGGGCGCGCCCTAAACCGTATTTCCTTCTGCTCATCTTGTGCAATCTAATGTGGGCCTTCCAGTACACCGGAGCCAAGATTGCCACGCGCCAACTGGGCCCGATTACGGTTACCTTCCTGCCGATGGCTGCGGCAACGATCCTTCTGGGCTTCCTTCTTCTTGCCCGGCGCGGAAGGAAAAACGCGAAGTCCTTGCTGGAGCGCGGAAGCTTCCTTCAACAGTTGCTGAACTTTGTCGCGTTGGGGGTCGTTGGGTGTGTCCTCTCACAATTCTGTATAACTGCCGGTATCAAGCGCTCGCTTGCCTCCAATGCCTCGATTATTACCTTAACGATTCCCGTTCTGACCGCATTACTTGCCACGCTGCTGGTTGGTGAAAAGATGAGCCGGCTCCTCTGGGTCTCATTTGCGCTGGCGATTGCCGGGGTACTGCTGGTGTCAGATGTGGACTGGCACACGGTGCAGATTTTCCACGGGAAATACCTGGTTGGCAACGTTTTGATTCTCGCCGGATGCTTCGGGAGCGGATTCTATAACGCTTTCAGCAAGCGGTTGCTGCGCACGTTTACGCCGTTGGAAGTGGTTTTCTACAGTTTCCTGGTTGCGGATGTGGCGCTCTTTTTCGCCATGCTGTCGCGGGAACCGCTGTCGCGGAAACTGTTGATGTCACTTGGGCCGGCGGTATGGCTGAGCCTGGCGATGATTGCCATTTTCTCCCTGTCGATGGCGATGATGCTCTTCTTCTGGGTAATTGACCGCATTAACCTTACCCAGGCGGCGCTGTCAATTTACCTCCTTCCTGTCTTCGGTGTCCTCATTTCCACCGTGACTTTGAAAGAGAGGCTAAGGTGGCAGTTGGTGGCGGGGGGATTGCTGGTATTTGTGGGCACCCTTCTCGCGACCCGATACGAGGGACGCAAGAGCGCCCGGGAAGCAAGTGAGCAGGCGATGGGATCAGAGGGCCAAGCCGCGGCGAGCACAACGAATTCCAGAACCTAGTGAAGTTTTCAAGAGACCGCCGGGCGGCCCATCAGTCGTAGCGCTGGCATCCTGCCGGCACCGGAGAATGCCGCCGGGACGGCTGCGCCACGAAGAGTAAGCCGTCACGATATTTTGCGTACGTCAGAAGTGAAGTGCCCAAGCGATAGCTGGGCAGTTCATCAGTCGTAACGCCGGCATCCTGCCGGCACCGGAGAATGCCGCCGGGACGGCAGCGTTACGAAGAGCAAACCGGCACGATATTTTGCATACGTCAGGGAAAAGACCCCTCACCCGTCCCGCGCCCGCTGGTGAAAGCGCGCGGCGCGGTCCACCCTCTCCCCTCGGAGAGGGAAAGCCCGGTTTTCCGCGCGCCCGTGCGCGCGCTGATTTCTTCCCTCTCCGAGGGGAGAGGGTGGCCGAGGGACGAGGTCGGGTGAGGGGTCGTTTCCGGGCGGCGGCAGACCACTTTGGTTAACTAGCCTCGTAACTTAACCGGCTTTGCTGAAGGATGATTACTACTGGTTTGGAGAGGATGCCATGAGCAGGGTATTGTCGAGACGAGAACTGCTTACGGGAGGAGCAGGCGCGGCGATTCTTTCCCTGGCCTCGTCGCGGGCCGCGAGTGGCATGCCCACCGACGCAGGAATGTCACCGGTTCGCGTGGGCATGGTGGGAGTGGGCCAAAGGGGAACCTCGCTCCTCCGCGTCCTTTTGTCGATGGACGGGGTGGAGATAAAAGCCATTGCGGACATAACCCCGGGGAACTTGTCTCATGCGCAGGGGCTGGTTGAGGCGAAGCTGGGCAAGCGGCCGGAAGGCTATGGTGAGGGTCCGGAAGACTTCCGGCGACTGGTCCAGCGCGATGACATTGATGCCGTGATCGCAGCCACTCCCCGGCACTGGCACTCGCCCGTGGCGGTAGCGGCCATGCGGGCGAAGAAGTATGCCGCCACCGAGGTCCCGGCCGCCGTCACCCTGGACGATTGCTGGGAGCTGGTTAACACTTCCGAAGCCACCGGGATGCCCTGCATGATGCTGGAGAATGTCTGCTATTTTCGCGACATGCTGATGCTGTTGAATATGGTGCAGCAGGGCCTTCTGGGAGAACTCATCCATTGCGCGGCGGGCTATCAACATGACTGCCGGTACCTCTGCTTTGATGAGAAGGGAGAATTCAGCGAAACGAAATTCGCCCCCTCCGAAGGCGGACCACGTTACCAGTTGTGGGGCACCATTGACGCGCTGCAACGCAATGGCAATCTTTATCCCACTCACGCGATCGGGCCGATCGCTCAGTTTATGAACATCAACCGTGGGGATCGTTTTCTCCAACTGGTTTCGATGAGCAGCAAGGCCCGCGGCCTGAATCGGTGGGTCAAGGAAAAATTTGGCGCCGACCACCCGAATGCCAAACAGGTTTTTGCCCAGGGGGACGTCAACACCACCTTGATCAAAACTGAGAACGGCTGCACGGTTACGCTATATTTCGACGTTCAATCACCGCGCCCCTATGATCTGGGTTTTCGCGTTCAGGGGACTCAAGGGATTTACATGATGGAGAAGGACTCCATCTACGTGGAGGGCGTGAGCAAGCCGGATTCCTGGCAACCCCTGGATGACTATCGCCAAAAGTACGAGCATCCGCTGTGGCGCAAGTTTTCAGGAGCGGCAGGAGAATTCGGCCATGGCGGTTCCGACTACATCACCGTCCATCAGTTCATACAGGCGGTTCATGACCACGCGCAGCCCGAGCAGGATGTTTACGACGCCGCTACCTGGAGTGCCATCAGGCCGCTGACCGAAATGTCCGTGTCGCAAGGGAGCGGAGCAGTAGCATTCCCCGACTTTACGCGCGGCCAGTGGAAGTCCCGGCCGCCGCTGAAAGTCGCGGCGGGTTAGCTGCGGGATTCTCACGACGGATTTGCCCGGACCTAGGATTGGCTCCGCCGCTACTGTGACGTTGCATTGGTCCTGAGCGAGCCCCAAAGGGGCGTACTATCACAGCCCAGGCCATCGGCCCATAGGTGTTAACATAAGACCGCGATAGTACCAGCCGCGTAGCGGCGTAAGATCGTAGCCCACGGCGTAAGCCGTGGGTCAACGGAGGACCCCGCAACGAGCCCCAGAGGGGCGAAAGAAGTAAGTCGCGGCGAGTAAGGCGAAACCCCAGGGCTGTAGCGGTCGACGTCCATGGTCCCTTTCTTTCGCCCCTCCGGGGCTGGCGGTCATCGTGCGCGCTTCACCCACGGCTTACGCCGTGGGCTACGGTCTTCCGGCCCTCCGGGCCTGTGCGGAGAGCACATTAATTCAGGCGGATGCCTTAGGTTAACGCCCATGGGCCGGCGGCCTGGGCTGTAATAGGGCGCCCCTTTGGGGCTTGAAAGCATCACGGCCCAAAGGGAACCGCTGAGGTTGGTGAGAAGTCCGGGCTAGCGGCAGGATTCGGTCTGCGCCACACCGGCGATGGGGAAGCCAGCATGTCTTGCACGGAAGAGGAGCTTTTCATGTCGTTGCAACGACCGCCTGGTCCTTCACCCGAGCCTGTCCTATTCAAAGCGGGGCCGCAAATGCTATTTTCCGCGCATCGATAGGCGAACCGCCGTTCTTGAAAGTTCAGCTTGAACCGCCAGTCAAGGAGCAACGCGTGAAATCCTGGCTTTTCCTCTTTTCGTGCAACTTAATGTGGGCCCTGCAATTCACCTGTATCAAGCTTGTTCAGGACCAGGTGGGTCCCTTATTCACCGTCTGGGCGCCGATGACCCTGGCCACCCTTATGCTCTATCCTTTCGTTCGAGCCGAGCGGAAGAATGCAACTCCTCAGCCAGGGCGGGGAAGGAAAGACCTGCTCCTCTTCTTCATCCTGGCCTTTTTCGGCGTCTTCCCCGGACAGGTCTTGATAACCTGGGGGACTCGCCTGTCACTAGCCAGCAACGCGGCCCTGCTGATGTTGACGCTGCCTGTCTGCACGGCAGTGTTGGCTTATTTCCTGCTGAAAGAAAAGATGACCGGCGTCCGCTGGGTCAGTTTCGGCCTGGCGATCCTGGGGGTTCTGCTCTGTTCCAATTTCGATCTCGGGAATTTGAATTTCGGAAAGGGCTATCTTTTTGGCAACCTGCTGATCTTTGCAGGCGTGATGGGCGGGTCCTTCTACAACTCCTATGGCAAAACGATGTTGGAACGTTATTCGCCGATGGAGATGCTTTTCTACACGTATGTGGCAATGTTTATCATCGTAACTCCACTCGTTCTCCACCAGGAGACCTGGGTCCTGGCCCGGGTCCCTCACTTCACCCTGAGGACCTGGATTGGTCTTGCATCCCTCACCTTCTTTCACAACTTCCTTTCCATGGTGCTGTTTCTCAAAGCCCTGAAGCAATTGGACGCCATTCAAGCGGCTCTCTCCAATTACCTCATCACTTTCTTCGGCCTGCCCATCGCGGCGATCTGGCTGGGAGAAAGGTTGACGGTCATGGCCATTGTCGGCGGGGTACTCGTGCTCGTCAGTACGCTGGCCATTACGATCTGGGATGAGCTTCGCAAGCCCGCCCTGCAGTGACGGCAGAAAAGCAAAAGACCTTCCCTTGATAAGTGCGATTCATGTCGTCGCGGACTCTCCCGGCACGACTCGCTCGCTACCCTGGACCCCGCAAGCGCCTTCTTTCTTGGGCATTTTGTCGCGTGTTTTTCTTGTTCCTATGAATTCTTACAAGTGGCTGTATTTTCAGTATCTTATCAGGTCCCACCTACAAAAAGGAGTCTTGTCATCCTTTTTTTTCAACATGTTCTCAGGTGCGACCCTGCTATCGGCAAGTGGACAAGAAGTCATTAGGCATTTGGCGGGGCGTTCGGGCTGGGCAAGTAGCATTGATCCCTTCTGTTTTCATTTCAAAGTATAGCCTAGAATGCTGCCATTGTCAAGAGGAGAAATGGCTGCGGCGCCGCGGGCCACGCGGTGCGTCACCAAAGACGCGTCTTCTAATTCAGGTGAGAAGCCTGGGCTAGGACCAATGGTGTTCATTTAAACGAGCAGAGAGGTAATTTGAATTTAATTGCCTCGCCCCTTTGGGGGAGTCCGATTACTGGACCCCGATGGGGTCTATCGGACTCCGGAAATCGGGGAGGGTCGCCCGTAACTGGCGTTTTCATCAGCCGGAGCGGGTCCGATTTCAGGACTCCGAGGGAGTCCATCGGACTCCAGTCATCGGAGACGGTTGCGGGGGGCGCTGGTAACCGATTACCACTAAATGTCCTGAACCCGATTAAGTGAACAGCCTTGGGGGCAGCGCAACGGCCGTCCACCCCTTCGTCGCTAATCCAGACTCCACCCCCGAATCACCCAGTACGCGGGTATGGCAAAAGCTCAAAATGCACGGCCCAAGCATAGCGCCGGAAGAAGTGGGTTCAGACCTTTGTCGAGTATAGTCGAATGATTATTCGACTATGGTTATGTTCTCGAACGACGAGCGGAGTGCCGGAAGATGCTCCTCCAGTTCCTGACCGATATGAACTATGGATATGAGATCAATCTACGCGCGAGGGTGTGCGGCGGATCCTGAACCGACCCGGCGAGCGCGGGAATGGGATATGTTTGAACAGGAGTTCCGAAGATGATAACCTCCACATGCCAGTTAATATACGATGACGAAAAGCCGCGGAGTGATGCCGCTCGAAGCGACATAACTCCGCGCTACGTGCTCTCAAATCATGCTGGACGAGCTTCTAGCGTAGATTAGAGGCGGACGAATTCACGGAATAGCAAGCTGATCCAAACTGGTAAGTGCCACCAACACTGGCGGTCCGATCGGCTCCAGTCGGATGTACCACAACTGGAGGTCGATGTGGAGACATCCTATGATGAGATTATCACCTTTACTCAAAGCGGTGGGGTCTCGCCTTCTCCGTTTGAAAACACCTCTGACGCAAATACGAATAAAGCTGCGCGATCAAGCAAGTTGCACAATATCTTACGTGCGCGCGCATCGGATAGGTATGCTGATGCTGGCCGCTGGCATCATTACCCTTGCAGCCGTGGTCATCTTTTGGCCATTTTGGCTGAGAGAAGTTCCCATGAAGTTGGCTGCACTATCGAAACTCATTTTAAACTTTGCTCATCGCCATCCTCACTTTTCCCGCATCCTCCACATTTCATTGGAGACGGTGCCCGATTTGGCTTTTGTTCTCTTGGCGCTTGCCGGACTGTCATACCTTATGCCGGAATTGATGCAGAAATTCGAGACAAGCAAGGCACTACGCCTTAGTGCATTCGCCGTATTCTTGGTTTTTGGGTTGGCGGCAGTGGTAATGAACTCCGTGAACCGTGAAGATCAAGAAAATCAGCAACAAATCGACAGAAACAAATTTGACAACCTGGGTGGTCAAGTCCACGACACATTACAATTCCTTGTGCAGAGCAAAGGACAACCCAATGAACTAGAGCGCCGTAGGCACATATTAGACACGTTGCGCAGCCAATATATCCTGATAAATCCAGAGGTATCGGCGGCCATGATCTCTGGAAACG
>Ga0181517_10006099_pt1 | contig 10411 bp, 8 predicted proteins | sample PEATcosm2014_Bin_31_FD_119748 | JGI IMG/M metagenome (GOLD analysis project Ga0181517, IMG submission 119748) | Peatland microbial communities from MTU Mesocosm Facility, Houghton, MI, USA - PEATcosm2014_Bin01_30_metaG | ecosystem: Environmental > Terrestrial > Soil > Wetlands > Peat | place... | reverse complement strand
TGTGGTTCGCTACATGCGCCCATTCCAGTTTGATTATAATACTCAATTCAGGATCGATTTTCGTTCCGATTCGGAATTAATCGCCTCACCAGCCCTTGTCCCAGCGCGGCACGCCGCGGAAGTGCTCGGACAGGAAATCGACCAGCGCCCGCACCCGCGCCGCCAGATGGCGCCCCGGCGGATAGACGACGAACAGCCCGGAGGGCGGCAACTCGAAGGCGCCGAGAACCTGGGTCAGTTCGCCGCCGGCGATGCGCGGGCCGGCGATGAAACTCGGCACGCGGGCGACGCCGAGCCCGGCGACGGCGGCGGCGACGCAGACTTCCGGGTTGGAGAAGCGCAACCGTCCATGCACCGCCACGCGGACCGGCTCGCCTTCCGGCGTGCGGAAGCGCCAGACGCCGGGATCGCGGAAGTTGGTGTCGATGATGCAATCGTGGTCGGCGAGCGCGGCGGGGCCGGCGGGAAAGCCGCGCCGTGTCAGATAGGACGTCGCGGCGCTGACAATGACGCGCATCGGGCACAGTTTTCGCGCAATCAGGCTCGAATCCTCAGGCTCGCCGATGCGCACCGCGGCGTCGAAACCTTCGTCGACGAGATTGGCGACTCGGTCGGAGAAGGAAACGTCGAGCTGGATTTCGGGATAGGCCTGGGCGAAGGCGACCAGCGCCGACCCGAGTTGGGTCGATCCGAACGACATCGGCACGGTCAAGGCGATGCGGCCGGCGGCGCGACCCGAGGCGCTGCGCACCGAGGACTCGAGCGCGTCGAATTCCTCGATCAGGCCCTTGAGCCGCTCGTAATAGGCGCGGCCGATCTCGGTCGGCGACAGCGCGCGGGTGGTGCGGTGGAAGAGCTGGACGCCGAGCTCGTTTTCGAGCCGGGTGACGAGTTTCGACGCCTGTCCGGCGCTGGTCGACAGCCGTTTCGCCGCGCGCGAGAAGCCGCCGCTCTCGAACACGGCGATGAACATACGGTCGCAGTCGAGGCGGTCCATGCGCTCTCCCAGCCGGCGCAGCGCAAACCTAGCGCGTCCGGCGGCGCGAAGCGACCTCGTCGTGCGCCGGGCGTGGCCCACCCTCGTTTTCGCCGATCATGACGGAAAGCACCTGAGTCAAATGCGCGCGCATCGCGTCGCGCGCCCCCTTGCGCTTGCCGGCGCGGATCGCCGCCAGGATGTCGGCGTGGCCACGCAACGTCGCCATCCAGTTGTCGGCGAGCCGGACGCGCTCCGACAACAGCGAGAACACCGGCGCGTGCTGCTCCTGCCACAGGCGCTCGACCACCGCGGTCAGCGCGGCGTTGCCGCTGGCGCGCGCGATCGCTGCGTGGAAGCCGAGATCGGCGCCGCGCCAATCGCGCCCGGCGCCGTGCTCGGCGATCATCTCGTCGTGCTTCGCCGCCAACGCGGCGAGGTCGAGCGGGGTGGAGCGCGCCGCGGCGAGCGCCGCCGTCTCGCCTTCGATCAGCATGCGCGCGCTGAGGATGTCGCTCGGACTGTGGCCGGTGTTGATCGGCGCCGTGGGCGCGAGCGGCTGGTCGCGGACGAACGCGCCGGCGCCGGTGCGCACCTCGATCAGCCCGCCGATCTCGAGCGCGATCATCGCCTCGCGCACCACCGGCCGGCTCACCCGCAAGCTCTTGGCGAGGTCGCGCTCGGCCGGCAGCCGCCGGCCCGGCGCGAACTCGCCGGCGCGGATGAGGGCGCCGATCTGGTCGGCGACCTGTTCGTAGAGCCGCCGGCTGTCGATGGGCTGGAATGGCATCGCCGCTTCCTTTCAGGACGCTGGAGCTGAGCGCCTGCCCGCGACAACGTCAAAGGCCGCGTCGTCGCGCCTCACAGCTTGTAGGCCGCCTTGGCCAAGCCGTAGGCGAGATCGTGAGCGACTTCGAACGCCTCGTCGCGCTCGAGCCGGCCTTCGGCGACGAGCCGGGCGAGAAAGGCGCAATCGACGCGGCGGTTCATGTCGTGGCGCGCCGGAATCGACAGGAAGGCGCGGGTGTCGTCGTTGAAGCCGACGGTGTTGTAGAAACCGGCGGTCTCGGTGACCGTCTCGCGGAAGCGCCGCATGCCTTCCGGGCTGTCGAGGAACCACCACGGCGGCCCGAGCCTGAGCGCCGGATAATGGCCGGCGAGCGGCGCGAGTTCGCGCGAGAAGGCGCTCTCGTCGAGGGTGAAGAGAATGATCGTCAGGCTCGGCTCGGCGCCGAAGCGGTCGAGCAGCGGCTTCAGCGCGAAGACGTAGTCGGTCGGGGTCGGGATGTCGGCCCCCTTGTCGCGGCCGAACGCCTTGAAGATCGTCGGATTGTGGTCGCGGAACGAGCCGGGATGGATCTGCATGACGAGGCCGTCGTCGAGGCTCATGCGCGCCATCTCGGTCAGCATCTGAGCGCGGAACGTCTCGGCGTCGGCGGCCGACGCGTCGCCCTTGCGCACGCGCTCGTAGAGCGCAGCCGCTTCGCCGACCGGGAGATCGGCGGTGCGCGCGGTCGGGTGGCCGTGGTCGGTCGAGGTGCAGCCGACCGACTTGAAATAGGCGCGCCGCTTGGCGAGCGCGGCGAGATAGCCCTGCCAGGTCGAAACGTCGGCGTCGGCGATGCGGCCGAGCGCGGCGAGGTTGTCGAGAAAGCCGGGGAACGCCGGGTCGACCACGGGATCGGGGCGAAAGGCGGTCAGCACCCGGCCGCGCCAGCCGCTTTCCTTGATCTTGCGGTGATGCCTGAGGTCGTCGAGCGGGCTCTCGGTCGTCGACAAAGCCTCGATGTTGAAGCGCTCGAACAAGGCGCGCGCGCGGAACTCGGGCCGCGCCAGACAGGCGGCGACGTGGTCGTAGGCGCGGTCGGCGTTCTCGGCCGACAGGCGTTCATGGAAGCCGAACACCTCGGTGAAGGAATGGCATAGCCACAGCCACGACGGCGTGCCGCGGAAGAGGTGAAAGTTCTCGGCGAAGCGCCGCCAGATCCGGCGCGAATCGGTCTCGACCGGGCCGCCGTCGACGCGCGCCACGCCGACGTCCTCGGGCCGCACGCCCTGGCTGTAGAGCATGCGGTGAACGTAGTGGTCGGGTGCGATGAAAAGCCGCGCCGGATCGGAGAAGGCGGCGTCGTCGGCGAACCATTGCGGATCGGTGTGGCCATGCGGGCTCAAGATCGGCAGCCGCGCCACCGTCTCGTAGAGCGCGCGGGCCATTTCGCGGGTTCGCGTCTCGGCGGGGAACAAGCGGTCGGGATCGAGCGCGAATGGGCGCGTGGAAGCGGTCATGGCGGGGCCTCGCGAGATTCGGCGCTGCATAGCGCAAAATTGGGGCTGGACATTCCCGCCGATTGGCCTGATGGTCAAGTGGTAAGGCCAATTTCGCGGGAAGGCGGAGGCGGCCACGCAGGGACATGCGCGCCGGCGCCGGCCCCAATCGCGCAGCAAGACGGGGAGGGGACGTCATGGGTCGGAACGGCTGGCTGCGCTGGGGGATGCTCGCGCTGATGTTCGCCGGCACGGTCGTCGTCTACGTCGACCGCGGCGTAGTCGGCGCGCTGTCGCCGATCCTCAAGAAAGAGGGGTTCTTCACCACCGAGCAGTATTCCTACGTCGTCTCCGCGTTTCAGATCGTCTATTCCTTCGCCCAGCCGGTCGCTGGCTATCTCACCGACCTGATCGGCCCGCGCATCGGCTACGCCGTCGCCGCCCTCGTCTGGGGCCTGGCCGCGGCGCTGCAGGGTCTCTCGACCGGCTGGCTATCGATGGCGGGCTTCCGCGCGCTGCTGGGCCTCAGCGAAGCGGCCGCGCTCCCGACCGGAACCAAGATGTCGACACTATGGTTTCCGTCGCGCGAGCGCTCGATCGCCACCGGCTGGTTCAACTCCGGTTCGTCAATCGGCGCGATGATCACCCCGCCTTTGGTCATCTTTATCGCCACCAGCTACGGCTGGCGTCCGGCGTTCCTGATCACCGGTTTCCTCGGCGTCGCGGTTTCGATCGCTTGGTGGGTCTTCTATCGCGACCCCGACAAGCATCCCAGCCTGTCGGCGCAAGAATGCGCGTACATCTATGAGGGCCGCGACGCGCCAACGGGCGCGGCGCAGAAGCCGTCGCTGAAGCCGCTGTTCGCGCATTGGCGGTTCCTCGGCATCGTCATCGCCCGCTTCCTCACCGAGCCGGCGTGGCAGACCTTCCAGTTCTGGATCCCGCTCTACATGGTCAGCGTGCGGGGTATGGACATCAAGCAGTTCGCGCTGTTCGCCTGGCTGCCGTTCCTCGCTTCCGACATCGGCTGCCTGTTCGGCGGCTATCTCGCGCCGTTCCTGCACAAGCGGCTGCATCTCAATATGGTCAATGCGCGGCTGACGACCATCACGATCGGCGCCTTGTGCATGGTCGGACCGGCGCTGATCAGCTTCGTCGTCGATCCGATCACCGCGATCCTGTGCTTTTCGCTTGGCGGCTTCGCTCACCAGATGCTGTCGAGCATGATGTACGCGCTGATGGGCGACGTGTTCGAAAAGACCGAGATCGCGACCGCCACTGGCGTCGCCGGGATGTTCGGCTATCTCGGCGCCACGATCTTCACCCTGGTGCTCGGCGCGCTCGCCAGCACCGTCGGTTACGAGCCGATGTTCGCTGTGCTGTTTCTCTTCGACCTCGTCGCCGCCGCGACCCTGTGGGCGTTCATCGGCGTGCGTCCGGGGACGGCGGCGGCGCAAGCGGCGCAGTAGGCGGCGCGCGCCGCGGATCGGCGCGCTGGCCCCGAGGACGGACTTCGCCGCCAAGAGTTCGACGACGAAGTCCGGGTCGGAGCGCCGACGCCCGATGAAATCGAAGAAGCCTCCGCCCGCCGTGACCTTGCGAGAGTCCCTCAGGGATAGAGCGTTCTCACGCTCGACGCGTTGGCCGCGCCGAGCCCGGCCTTCGACGCGCGCTCGAAAACGCCGAGCGCCGCCTCGGCGATCGGCGCGTTGACGCCCTTTGCGGCTCCGACTTGCAGCGCGTAGCGCAGGTCCTTCGCCATCAGGTCGACGCCGAACAGCCGCTCGTGTTGGCCGGCCGCCATCAGCCGTCCGTAGTTGCCTGCGGCGGGGCTGACGACCGGCGCGCCCGCCAGCGCCTCGGCGGCGGCCTTCTCGTCGAAGCCGTCGGCGGCCAGGCCGGCGAGGACTTCGGCCATCAGCGCGATCTGCGCGCCGAGCAGGTGATTGAGCGCCAGCTTGAAGCGGGCGCCGCGGCCTGACGGGCCGAGATGGCGGAACGCCGCCGCCAGCGGCGCCAGCGCCTCTTTGACGGTCTCGACCGCCGCCTCGCCGCCGCCGAGCAGAATGAGCAGCTGCCCCGCCTCCGCCGCCGGCAGCGAGCCGGCGACCGGCGCGTCGACCAGCGCGGCGCCGCGCGTTTTGACGGCGGCGCCGAGCTCGGCGATCCACGCCGGCGTGACCGTGCTGCTTTCGACCGCGATCGACCCGGCCCGCAGACCCTGAGCGGCGCCCGATCGAGGATCGAGCCAGACCGCGCGCGCCGCCGTGTCGTCGGCGAGCATCGAGACGACGATGTCGGCCTCCTGCGCGGCTTCCCGCGGCGAGGCGGCGGCGACCGCTCCGAGCCGCGTCAGCGCGGCGATCGGCTGCGGCGAGCGGTTCCACACGATGAGCGTCCGCCCGTTTTCGATGAGGCGTCGCGCCATGCGCGAGCCAATGGCGCCTAACCCGAGAAACGCAATCGTCGGCATCGGTTCTCTCTCATCTTCGATTTTGCCCGCGCATATTCAATGAGCGCGCTTAAGTCGGCAAGCGCCGGCGCGGCGCGATGTCGGGCGGACGCGCTTCCCCACGCCGCGTCTTCGCAACCATGCCCGAGCGCCCGCCGGGTTCCGGGGGCGTGGAAAGGGCTGGAGCGCGATTGTCCCGGTCGCCTCAAGCAAACGCCGTCCGCCGCGCTTAGGGCGCGGGGGGCGGTTTGGTCGCGCTCATGCCGCCTCGCGGCAGGCGCGCACGGACCCGCCAGACGAGGCCCGCCGCGCGTCCCGTCTTGCCGCCTAAGCCGGGCCGCCGTGCCAGTACATGTCCCAGCCGAGGTAGCGGGTCGCCGCCTCGTGCACCGCCGCCGCCGAATTCGACAGGTTGGCGGCGACGTGGTGCTCGAAGCCGTTCTCGCAGATGTAACGCAGCAGGCGTTGCAGGTCGGGGATGGCGACCACGCCGATGCCGCCGAAGGTTTCGAGCGGATCGTCGGTGAAGGCGCCGCCGCCGACGTAGCCGCGCATCTTGCCCGAGACGTCGTCGGTCGAGAAGCGCGCGAAGCTCATCGCGCTCGCCTTCACCTTGCCGACCAGCGTGCCGTAGGTCTTCTCCTTGCCGACCGTTCCGGCGAGGATTTCCTGATAGTCCATCTTCGCCTTGTCGAAGAACGCTTTCGGCAGGTTGCTGCAATGAAAGCAGACGGCCTTGTTGGGGTCGTCGCCGTAATTGTTGTTCCAGTCGAGCAGCGCGCTCGGCGTCTGCGAGGCGAGCGCCAGCGCGTGCATCGCGACCGCGCCGCAGATGTCGACCTCGCAGGCGCTCGAGGTCAGCTTGTTGCTCATCATGCTCATCACGGCGCAGGGCACGACGCCGAAATACTCCTCGACCGCCGACCAGCATTGCACGGCGCTGATCGCCACCTCGGTCTCGCGCATCCAGTCGTCGATGACGAAGCCGAGCTTGGCCATCTTGGTCAGCGCGGCGGCGGGAATGCCGGTCGTCGACGCGTAGGCGTGGATCTCGTCGAGCTTGCTCTTCACGCCGGCGTGGTCGTCGGCGAGCTTGCCGATACGGCCGAGGATCTCGGAGAGGTCAACGGTCTCGATCGAAATTCCGCTCGCTTCGAGCAGCTTCTCGCTGAAGCGGACCGTGTTGAAGGCGGCCGGCCGCGCGCCGATCGAGCCGACCCGCAGGTTCTTCAGCCCTTTGACGACGCGGCAGGTCGCAGCGAACGCGTCGAGATCGGCGGCGAACTCCGGCGAGTCGAGGCTCTCGGTGTGCAGCTTGGTCAGCGTGCAGGGGACGCCGTACTGGCGCAGGTTGTTGCAGGCCGACATCTTGCCGCAGAAGCTGTCGCGCCGGTGTTGGATGGTCAGCTTGCCGGCTTCGTCGGGCGTCGCCTGGATCAGCGCGGGAACGCCCAAATCGGCCCAGCGCAGCGTGTTGGCGATCGCCCGCTCGTCGCCGAAGTTCGGCAAGGTGACGATGACGCCGTCGATGCGGTCGCGATTGGCCTTGAACAGCGCGGCGCATTTCCTGGCGTCCTCCAGGGTCTCGACCACGCCGAAGCGCGTGTCGTCGGGCGTCAGCACGACCGAATCGTAGCCCTTGTCGGCGAGAACCTTGATGATCTCCTCGCGCCCCGATTTGGCGAGCAGCGCGGGGAAGAAATTGCGGTTGCCGACGATCACGCCCATCGTCATCTTGCGATCGGTCATTTCGATTGCCTCCTTGTCGCGCGCCCGTCTGGCGGCGCTCTGAACGCGTGTCCTCGCCGCCGATACAATTCCTGCTGGCGCGCCTTACCCATGATTTGCGTCAACCCGACTGGCCGCGGCAGGCCGGAGCGGGCGGCGCCGAGCGGCGTCGGACGGGCTTGGGCGCGACGCGCGGACGGCGATCGGTGCGCCGCTCAGATCAGAACTGACAACACCTATACGATTGAAATAGCAATATGATTGTTGGGGGACGGTTTGGCCGCGGCGCGCCGGGGCGCGGCCGCTTGTCGACGCGCCGTCCGCCGGCGCGGCGCGGCCCCCCAGTCGATCTTTCGCCAGCCGGGCCCCGACGACAGGTTTGGCCAGGAACGGAATGGCGACGGTCGAATTCGACGCGAGAGAAAGCCGCCCTTCGCTTCTCGGCGAACCGCTTTGTCGCGCCGTCGCGTTTGGAATCGTGGGTCATCGTCCCGCATTGGCCGGGCTTGATCGGCAGGCCGAGTCGCGCGCTGTCGAGGGCTTGAATTTGGTTTCGAGTGGGTTCAGCTGTGACAGAGATTGAGAGGATGGCGAAATGGTTGACCGGGAAATTGGCGTCGGCATCGTCGGCTTCGGACTGGGCGGGCGAGTCTTCCATGCGCCGTTTGTGAACGCGGTCGGCGGGCTGCGTTTGTCCGCGATTTTACAGCGCAGGGGCGATGAGGCCGCCCGGGCTTATCCTGCGGCGCAGATCGTACGCTCGCTCGACGACATGCTGGCGAACAAGGCGATCGAGCTGGTCGTCGTCACCGCGCCGAACGCGACCCACTTCGAACTCGCCAAGCGGGCGCTTGCGGCGGGCAAGCACGTCGTCGTCGACAAGCCCTTCACGGCGACCAGCGAGGAGGCGTTGGAACTGGGCCAGCTTGCCAAGAGCAAGGGGCTGCTGGCGATTCCGTTTCACAACCGCCGCTGGGACGGGGATTTCTTGACCGTCAAGACGCTGATCGCCGAGCGGGCCCTCGGGCGGCTCGTCACCTTCGAGTCGCACTTCGACCGCTTCCGCCCCGCGCCGCGCGAAGGGATATGGCAGGAGGCGGAGAACCCGGCGAACGGGATGCTCTTCGACCTGGGACCGCACCTCGTCGATCAGGCCCTGGCGCTGTTCGGTCCGCCGGCCTCGATCACGGCGAGCGTTCGCGCGGATCGCGACGGGACGGCGATCGAGGACGCCTTCGACATTACGCTGAGCTATCCGGGGGCGAACGGCAAAGGAATGCTGGCGCATTGCCGGACGAGCTATCTGGCCTGCGACAATTCTCCACGATTCCTGCTGCACGGGACGAGGGGGAGCTTTCGCAAGCACGGGCTCGATCCGCAGGAGCCGGCGCTGGTCGGCGGGGCTGAGCTTCCCAAGCGGGGATCGGCGGAGGTGTGGTTGCAGGAGGACGAGTCGGCGTGGGGCGCGCTGACGGTCGCGCCGAATCCGGCCGCACCGGAGAAGCTGGTCAAGAGCCAGGTGAAGACCGAACTCGGCGATTACCGCGGCTTCTATGCGAATGTGCGCGACGCAATCCTCGGCGCGGCGCCGCTCGCTGTGACTGCACAGGATGGGTTCCGCGTCATCCGGCTGCTGGAGCTGGCTCGGCGCAGCTCCGCCGAAGGGCGCACGTTGAAGGCGGAACTGTAGAGGGCGCATGGCGCCTTGCGCGGTGAATCTGCGCCGTGAGCTGTTCCCGCCAGAGCCGGACATCGAGTCTCGGCGCCGGCGGCCAAAGCGGCGCCCGGGCGATCGGCGGCGGCGTAAGGGGGCGCACCGGTTTGCCCGAGATGCGGGTTGGAGATGGAAAAACCCTCGTCGCCGACGGCGTCGGACGTCGTTTCGTCGATGATCTCTCCGTGCGTCATGACGTAAAGCCGGTCGCAGAGGAGCGCCGCCACATCGATGCGCTGTTCGACCAGCGGCGGAGCCGCTATCGGCGCCCGTTCGAAACGCCTCGTCTCAAGCAGGCTGACGACGGATCGCGACGCCGGCGCGCGCCGCTGCGCCCGACGGGCGGCCGATCCGCGATCGGTGAGTTTCCGTGAAATGGTCTTCCCGCGACCCGCCGCGGGGGGGGGCGCGCGCGCGACGCAGTCTGCGAAGCGACGATTTGACTTCCGTTCGTCGGCCGACGTCCCAAATCTCTTGACGTTTGTCTAATTGTAATAGACAAATATCAAAAAGGAGGCGTCGCGACCGGCGCGGGGGCAAACTTGGCGGCACTGCTCAAAGTGGAGGGGCTCAAGAAGTCCTTCGGCGGCGTCGCCGCCCTGCGCGACGGCCGCTTCGAGCTGGAAGCCGGCGCGGTCCACGCGCTCTGTGGCGGCGATGGAGCGGGCAAATCGACCTTTCTCAAGGTCTTGACGGGGATTGCACGGGGCAAAGCCGGTAAAATTTGGCGCAACGGCCAGGAGGTCGAGTTCAGCGGTCCCGCCGAGGCTCTTGCTTCGGGTATCGCCATCATCGAGCAGGAACTGAGCCCGATCCCCCAGACGACGGTCGCCGAGAACGCCTTCCTCGGCCGCGAGCCGCCGGGTCGATTCGACGGCGTCCACTTCCGCAAGATGAATGCCGCGGCGCAGGCGATCCTCGACGACCTCGGCTGCGCGATCGCCGCCACCCGACGCGTGTACAGTCTTTCTGTCGCTCAGGCGCTGCGAGTCGAGATGGCCAAGGCGCTGAGCCACGATGCCGAAGTCATCTTCATGGACGAGCCGACCTCGGCGATCGGCCATTATGGTCACCGGCGCGGATCTCCTCGTCGACGGCGGCTATACGATTGTTTGAAGGCCGCGTCGGATCGGAAAGGATCAGGAAGCTCATTGTGATGCAACGTTTCATCAATGATGCGGACTTTGTCGTTGACGACACGGTTCGCGGCTTCGTCAAGGCGCACGGGGATCTGGTCAAGCTGGGCGAGAACCCGAAGGTTGTGGCGTATGCTGAG
>Ga0181517_10006098_pt1 | contig 10416 bp, 8 predicted proteins | sample PEATcosm2014_Bin_31_FD_119748 | JGI IMG/M metagenome (GOLD analysis project Ga0181517, IMG submission 119748) | Peatland microbial communities from MTU Mesocosm Facility, Houghton, MI, USA - PEATcosm2014_Bin01_30_metaG | ecosystem: Environmental > Terrestrial > Soil > Wetlands > Peat | place... | reverse complement strand
TGCTGTACTTTCTGTGACTTTGAGGAACGTACCAGCGTCTAATGGATGATGTAGGCGATGCTGGAGACCCGTTCAGCGGCTTCTCCACCACCGAAAGAGAGGAATCCTGGTGAATTCAACCGCCAAATCAATCTTGTTCTGGGCTTTTATCTTCATCTGCCTCATGGTTCTCTTGAGCATGTGGTCGAAGAGCACGGCCGGGGGCAAGGACGTAGAGATTTCTTACTCCGACCTGTACAACCAGGTGAAACAGGGGAAGGTAGCCGACGCCGAGGTCCAGGGCCCGGAGCTGCATGGCCACATGAAGGCCACGCCCAAGGAACAGTTCCACACCCATGTCGGCGATCATTTCGAAGGGCTCGAAGCGGCTTTCCTGGCCTCTGACGCCCACTTCTCCAAAAAGGAACCACAGAGCAACATCCCCTTGCAGTTGCTGACCACTCTGGGTCCGTTTGTTCTGCTCATTGGCATCTGGTTCTTCTTCATGCGACAGATGCAAGCCGGCGGCAACAAGGCGCTCTCGTTCGGCAAGAGCCGCGCGCGCCTGCTCTCCATGCAGCAGAAGAAGATCACGTTCAAAGACGTGGCGGGCGTGGATGAGGCTAAGGAAGAGCTGAAGGAGATCATCGAGTACCTGAAGGAGCCGGCCAAGTTTCAAAAACTCGGCGGGCGCATCCCCAAAGGTGTTCTGCTGGTGGGCCCTCCGGGAACCGGCAAAACGCTGCTGGCGCGTGCCGTGGCTGGCGAAGCCAATGTGCCGTTCTTCTCCATCTCGGGTTCGGATTTTGTTGAGATGTTCGTTGGCGTGGGCGCAAGCCGCGTGCGCGACCTCTTTGAGCAGGGTAAGAAGAACGCGCCCTGCATTATCTTCATCGACGAAATCGACGCAGTGGGCCGTCATCGTGGCGCGGGCCTCGGCGGCGGACACGACGAACGCGAACAGACCCTCAACCAGCTGCTGGTGGAGATGGACGGCTTTGAATCCAACGACGGCGTGATACTGGTGGCTGCCACCAATCGCCCCGATGTGCTCGACCCGGCGCTGCTGCGCCCCGGCCGCTTCGACCGCCGCGTGGTGGTGGGCTTGCCCGACGTACGTGGCCGGGAAGAAATTCTTGGCGTCCACGTCAAGAAGGTTCCGGTCTCCGATGATACCAATCTCAATGTGCTGGCTCGCGGTACACCCGGCTTCAGCGGCGCAGACCTGGCCAATATGGTCAACGAAGCTGCGCTCAGTGCCGCGCGTATGAACCGCAAGCAAGTGACCATGTATGACTTCGAAGTGGCCAAGGACAAGGTGCTCATGGGCGCCGAACGCAAGTCCATGCTGCTCACCGAAGAGGAGAAGCGGGTAACCGCCTATCACGAAGCGGGCCACGCGCTGGTGTCGATCATGCGCGAGCACTCCGACCCGATTCACAAGGTCACCATCATTCCGCGCGGCATGGCCCTGGGCGTCACCATCTTTTTGCCCGGCGACCGGCACAACTACACGCGAGAATACCTGGAAGCCAATCTCGCCATCGCTTACGGCGGGCGCGTGGCCGAAGAAATCTTCCTCAACCAGATGTCAACCGGCGCGGGCAGCGATATTGAAAGCGCCACTGACCTGGCGCGCCGCATGGTCTGCGAATACGGCATGAGCCGCCTCGGTCCACTGACCTTCGGAAAGAAAGAGGAACAGATATTCCTGGGCCGCGAGATCGCGCAGCATAGAGACTTCAGCGAAGAGACGGCCCGGCAGATTGATTTGGAAGTGCGCCGCCTGATCGATGAGGCCTACCAGTCGGCCCATGGCATAGTAGAAACCAACGCCGACGCGATGCATCGCATTGCCGCAGCCTTGCTGGAGCGCGAAACCATCGACGCCGATGAGGTGAAGATGCTCATCGAAGGCAAGGAGCTTCCTCCTTTGCGTTCGAGCCTGGCGACGCCCAGCGACACCGGCAGTCCCGACGTGCAACAGGTGCTCAAGCCGGAAAGCCGCGGCGGGCCAAACTACCCCGAGGGTTCTCCTTCACCGGCATAACGCCAACGCAGTTCAGGCAAGAAAAAGAGGGCCGCTCCAATGGAGTGGCCTTTCTTGTGCCCGGAACAAATTATTCTGAATCAATTGAACCAAAAATCTCTGTCGTTCGACTTATGTAACGAATGCCCATTGAAATCAGTAATCAAATCCAGTACGAGTGGCTCGCGCTGCGTTGCCAAAGTGGCGAGACGGACGCATTCGAGGATCTGATTGCCGTCATGGAGCGGCCATTGCTCTATTACGCAAGCAGCCTGATCGGGAATCCAGACAGCGCGCTCGACGTGCTTCAGGAGGTATGGATCCGGGCATTTCGCGGCATTCGCAAGCTGAAGGACCCCGGCTCTCTGCGGTCGTGGTTGTACTCGATCACGCACGGAATTGCGGTCGATCGCATCCGCAAGAACTATGCGCGCGAGCAGGCCGAAGAGGCGCAGCTTGAGGACTTTCAGGAAACCGAGGAACCGTCGTTCGCGAAGGAAGATGCCGCGGCAATTCATCAGGCATTGAGCGAGATTGGTCTCAAGCATCGCGAAGTTCTTGTCCTGCATTTCCTGGAGGACTTATCCGTTGCGGAGATCGCAAAGGTGGTGGGCTGCTCGGAGGGCACGGTGAAGTCCCGCATTCATTACGCAAAACGAGCCATGAAGGAAATCCTGAATGGAGGGGTTTATGGAAAAGCAAAATGAGAATCTGCGCGACCGTTTGCTGGCGCGCTTGCCGCGGCCGGAGAATCTTGCGGCTTACCGGGAAGAAACGGAGAGCTTGCTGGCGAAGCACGAGAAGTCATTGTTCTGGGAGAAGGTACCGGCCTTAATGCTGCTTTGCATTGGTTGTGCTATGTTTTTTTTAGCCTACTCAAAATGGTATGTAAGACTACTGCCTGGAGATGGGCACATCAACCTCCTATTTGGTTCGTTGTATTGTATGATCGTTGGGGTGGCGGTCGAAGTGCGTTATCGCATCTACCGCGCCAAGGTCGACTTGCTGAAGGAAGTCAAGCAACTCCAGTTGCAGGTGCTCGAACTTCAGGCCTCGCTGCGCAAAACTGGCGACGAATAATATTGATTACAACGTGGGCCGCTCCAGTGGAGCGGCCCCCTATTTAGCAAGTTCTCAGAAAATTTTATAGCTCATACCCACGCTGGCTCCGTAAGGCGAAATGCTGGAATTGTTCCACCAGGGCCAGTACTGGTATTCAAAATCCACAGGACGAAGAGTGAGCCGTTTGGTAAGCTTCAAGTCCACCCCGCCGCCGAAGGCGAAATCGGTGTACTCGCCCTTGCCTGTGAGATTCCCGAATAAATAACCGAAGTCCATCTTTGAGAAGCCGAACAATGTCTTGCCATAGATGGTCGCCCTTCCGAAGCGGTAGAGCGGGAGTTTCGGGCCAGCCAGGTAGTTGTCCTGGTGAATATCGTTAAATTGGTTCCAGCGCTGCCAGCGCCCCTCAGCCTCGAACTGCACCCAACGATTCACCTTCAAGTCAACATAGGCGCCGGCGCCGAACAGGGGATAGTGACTTGTTTGAGAGACGGGAATGCAATAAAAGCTCGGATCACACGGTTGGGAAGGATTGGCCTGAATGACCCAATTCCCCTCAAAATCAGGCTGGAAAATGGAGGCCATTCCGCCTGCGCTGAGCGAAACCTGCCGGCCGGTGGCCGAGGGAACCGCTTGTGCGCCAGCGGTTACGGCTCCGGTGGCAAACAAAATCGAGAACAAAACCGTGCTAAATCGTCTCATAAGCTGATCGTACTTTCAGTCCGGGCTTGTCTTCGCTGCCGGACAAGTGAGCTCAGTCGAACGCGTTTTGAAAACCCAGACCGGAATGTGCCGGAATATCAACTGGCACATTCCGGTCTGGGGATTCCTTAAAGCTGTTACTGCCGTGCCGAAGGCGGCGGGCTGGTTGGTTGCTGTGCAGCGTCGCCGGAGGCGGGCTCTGCCGCAGACGGAGTTGCCGCCGGAGTAGCCGTGGCGGGAGGAGTCGTAGCGGGGGGCGCTGCGGCAGGAAGAGTAGCCGCGGGAGGAGCTGTGGCAGGTTGCGCTGCGGGAGCAGCTACAGGGGGCGCTGCGGCGGGAGTAGTCGCCGACGCCAATCGCGACACATCATAGCGCTGCAGCTTGTAAAAGATCGGCGTCACCTCCAGCGGCATCTTGTCGCGGGGGTTCATGTAGGCGTAAATCTTTGCGCTCATCTGGTGCACCCTGTCGTCCCACGGGTCGGTCTTGAGCCAGCTGCCGAGAGGCAGGGCCGGGCGCTGAGTGAGATCGTCCCAGTTCAGCCTAGGCGACATGCGCATCAAATCTGCCATCCACGGGGTGCCGTCAGCCTGAAGCAGCGAGTCGCCGAGAGTAGCAGTATTCAGAGCCTTCAACTCTTTTTCCCTCTCGACCAACTGCGTGTAGTAGAGGCCCGCAGAGGCCAGCTTGTCCTTGTACATGGAGTTCCCCAGGTACTCCATGGCGCGTTTGGCCGCGTCCGTATTGTCGCTGTCCGAGTGGTACATGTCGATCTTCTGGAAGGTCGCCTGGTCGGGGAACATCAGCCGGTCATTGAAGGCATAGCGGGTATCGATGTGATGCCCCATGACGATGTGAGCCAGTTCCATGGCCACCACTGAGGCAATCGACTCTTCGCTGGGCAGCGTATCGATAAGGCCTTTGCTGATCAGGATGGTGTTGCCTACAGTCGTAGTTTCCACCGTATCCGTCAGCAGAATGCGCGTATGCACAGGCTCGGTGAAAGCCAGATTATTGGGCACCTGCAGGTTGATGACAATCTGGTCCAGCACCGTATTTTCATAGCCGCCGGGGGTCAGCGGAGCAACCAGTCCCGCCTCAACCAACCGGTCGATCACGTTGTTCTCCGCCTGCGTGACCCAGTTGCGGGTGGCTTGCAGCGGACCCACATCCTGGGCGTCGTCGCTCTTGTCCTCCGCGTCTTCCACCTTCACGCTCACGTTCTCACTCTCCCGCGTAGGCAGCTTGAGCGAGTAGCCCCAGAAGTGCGTCTGGGCCTTCAGTCCGGCAGATTTGTCGTTTTCGGTCTGGTGGGTTTCCTCAACGTAGATGGCTACCGGCAGCCAGATGCCAGGCTGCACATTCATGCGCCAACTGTCGAAGTGGAAATAGTACTTCCTGGACTCCTCATCACTGGGTCCGGTGTAGGTGCCGTTCAGGCGGACTATGTTGCCATCCACGTCCTCAACCCAGATGCGTCCGTAGAATCGGCCCATGACAGAATCCTTGGGCTGCACGTCGTAAACCCAGGTGCGCACCGACCCAAGAAATTCCCGCCGCACAAAGCTGAATACATAGTGCTCGGAGTCGAAGCTGGTGGGATCCAGAAACATCATCTCAGTGAATCCCAACGGCTTATAGATGACATGATTGTCCAGCCCCAGTGCCCTGGTCAGCCCTGCGATGGATGCAACCGAGCCCTTGAAGAAGCTGCGCTTTTCTCTTTCGCGCGGATTGTACGTCTCGTCAAAGAAGCCCTTGCCGAAGTCCACTCGGCTCAACATGTACGTGTCAGAAATCGGCACCTGATAGAGCTTGATATCCGGCCGTGTGTTCTGGATATAGGTTTCCACCAGAGGCGTGCGCTCCTGGATGCTCTTTATCAGCACCTTTTCCCGGCCAATGGCCTTCTCAACCAGCGCTGCCTGATCGGGCGTGAGCTGGTGAACTTGTGAAAACTTTGGCACCTTCTTTGCGTGCGCAAGAGTGGCACTCAAGCTGACGAACAGTATAGCGAGGAAGAACTTCCGAAACGTCATGTCAAGCTCCTAAGCTGTCTTTTCCAAGTCTTCCTCTAGCCCCGGCTTCCCGCGGCTGAGAGCAACTGTGGATCTGGCGTGCAAAACCTGATATTACGCCAACTGAAACGTAATAGTGATGTTAGTAGTCATGTCAACTGCCTGGCCGTTACGCATTGCCGGGCGGAGTACGCGTCCTTGCTGCACCGCGCTGCGGGCCTGCTCATCTAATCCGTGACCGAGCCCTTGCAGCACACCCAGCACCTGTATCTGGCCATTGGCGAAGAAGGTCACGCGCAACACTACATTGCCTTGAATCTTCAGGTGGCGGGCCTCATCCGTATACGTTGGCTTGGGGATGGACACCTCCGGCTGCGTGCTGGCCAGCACCGCCTTGGCGACGACCGGGGCGCGCTCGACCGTTGCGGTCGGAATGGCTACCGAGGCCACCTTGCCCGTAACGCCCGTGGGGGAGGTATTCATGGTGCCAGGAACCGGCGCCGAGGCCACTTTGCCCACCACTCCCGCATTCGACCCGAACTTGGTTCCATTGCCAAAACCCGTAGAACCCACCAGACCGTGTGGTGCGACTGCAGGACCGCGCATGCCGCCATAAGGGTTGCCGATGGCCGCCACAGTGGCTGGCCGCGTGGCATTCGGATTGGGCGTAACGCCAAAGGTCTGTCCAAAATGCACCGGGGCCGTAGAGGGCTTTTGGTGGTTGTCTTGCGCCGGCATAGCCGCCGCGGCTAGCGCGGACTTGGGCTGCGGCGACAGAATCACAGCCGGCTTCGCTTCCTTGATGACCGGCATCGTCAGCTTGGCTTCCATCTGGATCGGCTTCAGTTCCGGCTTGGGCTCCGGTTTGGGCATCTTGATCTTTGGCGCTTCAAACTTCACTTCAAGCAGCTTAGGTGGATCTTTTATGGGAGGTGGAGGCGGAATCTTCGCCTTCGGCGGAGGAGGAGGAGGAGGATTGGTGGGCAAAATCAAAAGCGTCTCTTCATGCCGGTGCTGACTGATTGTCTTCCTTGCTGTCGCTCCAAGGTAGAGAAAAAGGGACAACATCAGCCCGTTGATCGCCATGCTGGTGATAAAAGAGCCGACGCTCCGCTCGGCTTCCGGGAGTAATCCGAAAGTTGCCCGTCCTGTAGTAGCCGGCCCTGAAAGAGGCTTCTCTGCCATGATCTCAATCCTCGCTTACGGCCATCAGGGCCGCGCGCTCTGGCTTCCACAGTGTCCTGCAAGACCTTGCTTTGAAAGATACGGCCTCGCCGAGTCCGGCTGCCGTACCGGATATAAAATGCCCTCGCATATTTTGGATAGGTAGAGAGGAAACTCGTGCTTCATGTCTCTCTTCGGCGGTTTTAGAAATAATAGCGCATCGACCATCAGACCGTAGCTCGCGAGCCTTGCCGCAATACGGACTGCCAAATGCATAAACTCTGGACATGCCTATACTCCGATTCGCGTCCAGGGCATCCACCAAAACAACAATTCCTTCACAACTGGAAGGTATCCGCTACCCGCCCTCCGCCAGTATGGTCTACCACAGTCATACTCGGCGAAGCCACCGGCAGCGCAGATTTGGGAAACGGCAAGCCGTCTTTTCGACGGTCTGATCGAAGCAGCCCCAGGCCAACCCCGTCATGCCCACTGTACTAAACTTTAGGCTAAACCAAAGTTTTTGGGAAGCGACGGCTAACCTTTAGGCTAAACCAAAGTAAGTTGGGAAGGAAAGGCTTTATTATGAAGATCCTGGTAACAGGTGGTGCGGGGTATATAGGTGGTACTGTCGCTGGTTTGCTGGCGGAGAATGGGCACCAGGCCGTCATTTTTGACAACCTTAGCCATGGCCACCGGGATCTGTTGCCGGCGGGCGTCGAATTCATCCAGGGAGAACTGGCAGACCGGCCCGCGCTTGAGAATATTTTTTCCTCGGCGAAGGAGCAGGGAAAGCCCTTCGACGGCGTTCTCCACTTCGCAGCCCTCATAGAGGCCGGCGAGTCCATGCTCTATCCTGAGCAGTTTTTCCGCAACAACACTGCTTCTACCCTGTCTCTGCTGGAGGCGATGCTCGCGCATGGGCCACGTCGGCTGGTCTTCTCTTCCACAGCCGCCGTCTATGGCGAACCGGAAACAGTTCCAATCAAAGAGGATGCCCGTCTGCTGCCGACTAATGCCTATGGCGCTTCCAAGCTGCTGGTTGAAGAGATGCTCGACTGGGTTCATCGCATCCACGGTCTCCGCTTTGCCTCTCTGCGCTACTTCAACGTCGCTGGCGCTCCGGAAGGTCCGGATGGCATCATGCGAGGCGAGGCCCACCAGCCCGAGTCACACCTCATTCCTCTTGTCCTGGATGTCGCCTTGGGTCGCCGTCCGTCTATCCGCATCTATGGCGACGACTATCCCACCCCCGATGGTACCTGCATCCGCGACTACATCCACGTTTCCGATCTGGCCGATGCCCATTTGCTTGCTTTGAAGGAGCTGGAGACTCCGGCTGCTGCCAAGGCAGGCCTGATCTTCAACCTCGGTAACGGGCACGGCTTCAGCGTCCGCGAGGTCATCGAATCAGCCCGTCGCGTTACTGGCCGCGCCATCCCCACCGAGATTCATCCCCGGCGCCCCGGCGACCCAGCCGTGCTGGTTGCCAGCTCTGAAAAAGCCATAAACGAGCTCGGCTGGAAGCCCCGCTACACGCAGCTTGACGAAATTGTCCGCACCGCATGGATATGGCATCAGAAGCGGTACGCCCAATGACATCTCAGCGGCAAGCGATGAGGCTTGTGGAGTTTCAGACAAACGTGCAAAAATCGCGCTGCAAATCTATTTGTTGCCAGGAGCCGCAATGCGTTTTCTATTTGCTCTACTCCCTTGTTTGTTTCTGAACTTGCTGCTTCAAGCTCAAAATCCAGCCTGCTCAGGCTGCCCTACTGGAAAATTCGATCCGGCAGATCAGAGCCGGGCCGTTTGCCTCGCTGACAAAGATTTTGCCGCCCACATCGCCACACAGAAACCCATCGGACCACCCGGGTTGAGGGAGCCTCACATGAACAGCCATGGAACCGCTGTGGCCTGTTTGTGCTTCTCTCGGACAGGCAAGGTAACGGATATTAGGATTCTTTCGGGCCCGGCGATGATGCAGCAGTCGGTCTTGGAATCCCTGAAAGACTGGACTTTTCGCCCGGTCAAGCAGGGAGGACGGCGCTACGGCGGCTGCGGAACCATACGGATTCGCGTCGATATGGTCAACTCGAATGTGAATACGACAATCGAATAATGAGCCTTGAAGTAGCTGCAAATGTCCCCTTACCGGACTTGCGGGCGCTCGAACCAAACGCGCCACTTCCTCCCCCACTTGCCGTTTGTATGCTTCTATCGGTAAAGTGTGTTCCAAGTGCAGTCTCCGCGGGAGTGCGCCGCTAGGCCTGCTTTGAGATGTTTCGATTCTTCATTCCCAAAAGGATCTTGCATGTCTTCCCTGCCCGTTTCCGCTGTTGCCAGTCCAGCTGTTGCGCTTGCCAGTCAGGACATCGACTCCACGCTTCGTGAGAACCGTGTCTTTCCGCCACCGCCGGAGTTCAGCGCCAAGGCTCATATCCAGAGCCTGGAGCAGTACGAGGCTCTCTACAAACAGTCGATTGACGACCCCGAAGCCTTCTGGGCCGGCGTCGCCAGTGACCTGCATTGGTTCATGCCCTGGGACAAGGTCATGGACTGGAAACTCCCTTCAGTTCAATGGTTTGTGGGTGGAAAGTTAAATATCTGCTACAACTGCGTGGATCGTCACGCGCTGGGCGAGCGCCGCGATAAAACCGCCCTGATTTGGGAGGGTGAGCCGGGCGAGGTGCGACGGTTGACCTACGGCGAGCTGCATGCCGAAGTGCAGCGGTTCGCCAACGCACTCAAGGCGCTGGGCATCCGCAAAGGCGACCGAGTGGCCGTCTACATGGGCATGAGCCCGGAGTTGGCCGTTGCCCTGCTGGCCTGTGCGCGCATCGGCGCTATCCATTCCGTGATTTTCGGCGGATTTGCCGCTAATGCCATCGCCGACCGTGTCAACGATTCCGGCTGCGTCGCAATCCTCACTCAGGACTCGAGCTACCGCCGCGGCAATGAGATTCAGCTCAAGCGCACCGTAGACGAAGCCATGAACGCTTGCCACACCGTCAAACATGTGATCGTCCTCCGCCGCACCGGCTCGCCTGTAAAAATGGTTGACGACCGCGACCACTGGTGGCACGACCTGATGGCCGCCGCCTCGCCCGATTGCCCCGCCGAGCAGATGGACTCGGAGGATCCGCTGTATATTCTGTATACTTCCGGCACCACCGGCAAACCTAAGGGACTGGTTCACACCACTGGCGGCTATGCCGTGCAGACCTACATCACTTCAAAGTATGTCTTCGACCTGCGTGACGAAGACATCTACTGGTGCACGGCAGACATCGGCTGGGTCACCGGGCACTCATATGTCGTATATGGCCCGCTGCAAAACGGCGCCACGGTGATGATGTACGAGGGCGCTCCCAACTGGCCTGACTTTTCCCGCTTCTGGAAGATCATCGACGACCACAGGATCACCGTCTTCTATACCGCGCCCACCGCCATCCGCGCCTTCAT
>Ga0181517_10006095_pt1 | contig 10421 bp, 6 predicted proteins | sample PEATcosm2014_Bin_31_FD_119748 | JGI IMG/M metagenome (GOLD analysis project Ga0181517, IMG submission 119748) | Peatland microbial communities from MTU Mesocosm Facility, Houghton, MI, USA - PEATcosm2014_Bin01_30_metaG | ecosystem: Environmental > Terrestrial > Soil > Wetlands > Peat | place... | reverse complement strand
CGACACGAAGTCCCTGCCACAAGAATCAAGGCAGGATACGCAGTCCTCGCCCACAGGATTCCAAAGGCGAGATACGAAGTCAGCGCCCCCAGGATCTCAACGGCGCCATACGAAGTCCTCGCCCACAGGATTCCAAAGGCGAGATACGAAGTCCTCGCCACAAGAATCAAGGCGAGATACGAAGTCGGCGCCCCAAGGATCTCAACGGCGCCATACGAAGTCCTCGCCACAAGAATCAAGGCGAGATACGCAGTCGGCGCCCCAAGGATCTCCAGGGCGCCATACGAAAATCCCCGAGGGCAAGGCTCCACGGACTGACCGCAAACCGAGGTCGACTCCCTGGCGCGCCGGCACGGGAAAACCCTCGCCGGACCCGTATCCCGCGCCGCGCCAAAGAAACGACCGACCCCATGCGGACAGGCCGCGGGGAAGCGCGGCCAAGACGCGACGGCCGCCTCGGCCCTAGCAGCCCGTGCCAGTCCTCATCGACCCCGAGCTCCGCCTTCGCCTATCGGCCACCGAGGCCCTGATCCCCTCGGTCGTCGAGGACATGGGCAACCCGGCCTGGGAGAATGCCTCCACTCGCATTCTCGTCCTCCGACTCTCGCCTTTCAGGGACGTCGAAGGCTCTAACTCCCATCTTCTCCTCTTCGCGGAATGCCGGAAGGCCCTCCCCGAGGCCTTCGTGGACTTCGGCTTCTTTCCCGACGCCAAGGACCGCGCCGTCCTCGGCTCTCGACGCTTGCCCTATTTCTACGGTCTCCAATCCGGCATGGGCCCCGCCGATTTCGACCTTGTCCTGATTTCCAATGCCTTCGCCCTCGAGCTCATCAACCTGAGCTATCTCTATTCCGGCTCGGGTCTGCCGCGCCGGGCTTCGGAGCGCGCCCGAAAGGCCGCCGCGAATCCCGCTTCCGGAGGCGAGCCCGTCCCGATCGTCGTAATGGGAGGTTCCAACGCGGCGGCGGCGGGCGCCCTTCTCTTCCCCGGCGCGGAGAAGGAGGAAGCGAGCGATAGCCTCGTCGACGGCATCTTCTTCGGAGAGGGAGAGGGCGCCATAGGCGAACTTGCCTCCGCCCTGACGAAGACCGGAGCTTCGAGATCTGAGCGTCTCGAGCTGGCCGCTTCGACCGAGGGCTTCTGGCAAGCCCTATCGGGCAGGACCGCGAAGAGAAGGGTTCTCCTGCCCCGCCCTCCCTTTCTGACGAGCTACCCGATCCTCAATTCCGAAGGCGCGGACACGGCCAGGCTGCAGATCAGCGCGGGCTGTCTCGGTTTCTGCGCTTTCTGCCTCGAGGGCTGGGAATCCCGGCCCTATCGGGAAATGCCCGTCGGCGAAGCCGCCTCGGCGGCTCGCGAGCTCAAGGCGAGGACCGGGGCGAGCGGTCTCGACGTCTACAGCTACAACTTCAATGTCCATTCCGGCGTCTTCGAACTTATGCTGGAGCTGAGCCGCGTATTCCGGCGCGTCAATTTCATGAGCCAGAGGCTGGACATCCTCGCCGAGTCGCCGGCCCTCGCGAATGCCGAACTCGCGATGGACAAACGCTCCTTCACCCTGGGAATCGAGGGAATCTCGGAGCGGATGCGCCGCTATTACAGGAAGAGGATAGACGCTCGGGACATCGACAGAGCCTTTGACCGTCTCGTCCTGCCCGCCGTGCGCGAGCTCAAGCTCTTCTATATAATCGCGGGCATCGAGGACGACCGGGATCTCTCGGAGTTTGCCGAATTCGCCGCCCGGGCGGCCGAAAGGCGCCGAAGGGAGGCCCCCGGCCAGAGGATCATCGTGTCCGCGGGTTACCTCGCCCGTCTTCCCTTCACTCCCCTGCAGTACGCCGCGCTCTGCCTGGACCGCGAAAGACTCGAGTCGATCGCGCGACGGATGGAAGGCGTCTGCGCGGCCTCGGGCATCGAGTTCCGCATGGCTTCGGACTTCGAGGAGTACTATGCCGACCAGCTGATTTCGCTGGGCGGAAGAGTCCTGGCTCCCTGGCTGGAGGGCACGCCGGAGGCTGGTCTGTATTTCGACGGCGGACTGGCTCGCGGCACGGGGGCCTCGCTCGAACTCTTCGCCGGGGGGGCAGGCCTCCTCGGCGACGCCTTCCTCGGGGAAAAAACGGAAAACTGGCGCCCCCCCCTCGCCTTCGCTGACGAGAACGGCGTCGCGCTCCGAAAAGATTTTCTCCTCGCGACTGCCTTCGCGCCCGGCGCGGGGCGAATCCCAGCTCCCAAGCCCCCCGATGTCGACTGGCCCCGGAGGCTCGAGCGACTGGCGGCGGCCAAACGCGCCTTCGCCGCGACCTTCGTGCGGGTTGAGCTTCCCATCTCGCTCGCCCGGGCGACCGCCGAGTACCGCTCCTCGTGGATCATGCGCGCGATCTCGGCCGCGTCGTCCGAGGGAGGCGCCTCGATTTTCGACGCGGAGGAGGCGCTTTTCGCCAAAGGCGGGAAGCTCGAGGGCATGGCCGATCGCTTCTGGGGAATCGCCTATTTCCGCCTTCGCGGCCCCGATCCGCGCAAGATGGCGGAAGCGGCGGCCGCGGCGGGCTACGCGCCGCTCGAGGATCTGCCTGTCTGCGACAGGATCGAAGTCGAGGCGGAAGTCCCGGCGGCCTATGCCCGCGTGGCCGAGGCCGCCTTCAAGTCCTATCTGGCCGCGGCGAGGGTCAGCTTCGTCGAGGAGCGCGCCGGAGCCTCGCGGCGACTCAGGCCCTCGGCCCGCGACGCCAGGAAGAGGATTCTCTTCGAGGCCGAGCTCGTCGGGCCCGAGGCGAGCGCCATCGGGGCTTTCGAGGCGAGACTGGCCCTGGGCCCCAAAGCCCGGCTCGAGGATTGGCGCTCGCGGATGGGTCCCGTCGCCGCGCGCTCGACTTCCCTCCGCTTCCTCGGCTTTCGGCAGGGTGCTCAATAAGGCGAGGGAGTGCTCATCGAGCCGAGCGCTTCGAGCAATTCCGCGGACTGCTCGGTCTCCGTGCGCTCCGGGATTTCGCGGTAGCGGCGCCTATCCTCCATCCTCGCCGCGAACAGCGCCTCGATCTCGGAAATCCTCTCGGAGAGCCGCGACAGCCGATTTCCCCCCGACAAGGCCGCGGCGCTGAGACGGGAGGACAGGGCGCGGAAATCTCTTTCATAGCCGCGATGGGCGAGCTTGCGCAGCCAGCCGAGCGCGAGGGCCTGGAGCCTGCTCTCGCAGGCTCCCTCCTCGATGATTCCGGTCGCCGCGGCGCAGGCCGCCGCGTTGTCCTCCAGCAGCGCCGGCTCGAGGCTGGCGGCGAGAGCCTCCTTCTCCTCCGGGCTCAGGATCGCGCAAGCCTCGCCGGCGCCCTCTTCCAGGACGAGACCTCTGAAGGAGGGCAGCTCGACGGATCGCCCGCCGCTTTCGAACCGCAGGGTCTCGCCGCCGCCGCACAGCGCGGCGAAGCGCCCTGGATCGAAGGGGCCGGCGAGCGCGCGGGCGAGGCGCAGGTCCGATTTGAGCCTGGTGAGTTCGGCATTCGGCCCGCCGCTCTCAGCCGACGGTCTGCCCCTCCCCTCCCTCCGCCTCGCGACGAAGAGAATCTCCCTGTTTTTGGAGCGCCTGGAGACGCTCTGTCTCCCTCCACGGTATTTCACGTAGTCGACGGAGCGCAGGCTGAGGTCGGCGCGGTCGGCCATCATCTCGCAGAGCTCGTCGGCCGCGACCAGGCCTTCGGTGTTGTAGGAGAGGAGGACGAAGCGCGCGTCGACCGACGCGAGGAGGTCGCGGAAGGCGACGCCGGCGCTCATTTTGCGGCAAAAGGCCGATTTGCTCTGCTTCCATCCGGGCGGAATGCCCGCCGCGCGGAGAAGGGACCCGTCGGCCGTCCTCTCGTCGTCGATAGTCGGCCTGTCCCACCGCGCGATGGTATTCAAGAGGTGGTAGTTTGAGCCGTACTGGTGCTGATTGTAGGGAGGATCGAGATAGCAAAGATCGGCCGGCCGGCCGGCGCAGAACGCGGCCGCGTCCTCCCTGCGGACCTCGGCCGGCTTTCCCGGCCACAGCTCCGGAGCCTCGAGGCTCATCGGCGCCAGGATTCGGTTGAGATTGTCGCGACCGTGGCCGCCGAAGCCCTTGTGGTAGCCCTTGAAGACGCCGGAAGTGTTGGAGTGGGTGGCCGCCTCGTAGACAAGGAGGCCGATGAGGAGGGCGCGCTCCGCCTGCGACCCATGGGTCGCTACGGTCCCGGACTCGGCCGGGCGCATATGCTCGATCGCGCAACGCGCGCGATCGAGGAAAACCGCGTTCTCCCTCGTATAGAAAAGGCGCTCGCGCCTCCAATCCGCGTCCTTCGTGCTCGCCGGGGCGTAATGCAGAGCGATATAGGGCTCGACCGGGCAATCCGGGACCGCGTCTCCTCGCTCGGGATGGAGGTCGTTCAGCGAGACCAGTACCGCAGGGAGGCCGCCTTCGGCCGCGAAGAGCGAAGGAAGTTCGTCGGCGGATACGCCGAGCCAGGCTTCGTTGACGGCCCGCGAGTATTCCTCGGCGTCGCAGGACATCACCGACCAGCCGCGGCTCCTCGCGAGCCTGCTTACGGCGCCCGAGCCGGCAAAGGGATCGAGGAAGACGGAGATCGGTTTCTCCCCGTCCAGCTCGAGGAAGACTTCGGACAGGAAGGGGAGGAGGGCGCGCTTGTTCCCTATGTAGGCGATCAGGCGAGTCGAAGCGTAGGATGGAATATCGCGGTCAGGGCTCATAGCGCGCCATGCTCGTCTCGGTCTCGAAGACCTCGACCGCGTGGAGGGGCGCGAGAGGAAGACGGAGCGCCAGGGCCTTGAAGACGAACTCGGCGATCCTCTCCGCGCTTGGATCGTCCTCGAAGGCGGCCTCGTCGTTGAGGAGGCTGTGGTCGAGGCCTTCCAATACGGCGCGCAGCGCCGCCTTGAGCTCCGTGAAATCGAGAAGCATGCCGCCTTCCCCGAGGGTCGATCCCTTCGCCCATGCGCGCACAGTGTAGTTATGGCCGTGGAGGCGCTCGCATTTGCCTTTGTAATGCTTCAGGAAATGCGCAGCTGCGAAGCCCGCCTCGACCCGCACGAGATACATGGCAACCTCCATCCCCATCCGGGGATATTCTAGCACGGGAGCGCCGATGGGAAAACCAACCCCTTTTCGCTCGCGTCCCCGGATGCTACTCTATCGCCCATGTCCACGGCTCTCCCGGAATTGCTCAAGGGCCTGGCGGTCCTCGATCGGCGAGGTCCCTCCGATGCTCGGATCGAAGGGCTGGCCTACGATTCGCGCGCGGTCGGGCCCGGCTTCCTCTTCTTCGCGCTTCCCGGCCTGCACGAGGACGGACGACGCTTCATACCGACCGCGATAGCCGCCGGCGCCCGCGCCGTCCTTCATGCGGGAGAGCTCGAGCGCTACGATCCGGCCGTGACCTATCTCCGCGTCCAGGATCCGCGCTTCGCGATGTCGCCCGTCGCCGCGGAATTCTACGGCCGCCCCTCCCGTCGCCTCGCCGTGATCGGCGTGACCGGCACGGAAGGCAAAAGCACGACCGTCTACCTCATCTATCAGCTCCTCCGCCTCGCGGGCCTCGGCGCGGGCTTCTTCTCCACCGTGCTGTCCGACTCCGGCGGCGGCGAGCTGCCCAACCCGGAGCACCAGACCACGCCCGAGGCTCCCGCGGTGCAGCGCATGCTCGCCGCGATGCGCGACGCCGACCTCCGCTACGCCGTGCTCGAATCCTCCTCCCACGGCCTGTCGCCGCGCACCAACCGGCTCGGGGACGTCGAGTTCGACGTCGGCGTGATGATGAACGTCACGAGGGAGCACCTCGAGTTCCATGGAACCTGGGAAAGGTACAGGTCGGACAAGGCCAATCTCTTCCGCGCCATCGGACGGACGGCGAAGACCCTGGACGGCCGCGAGACGCCGCGCTTCGGCGTCGTGAACGCCGACGATCCCTCGGCCGATTACTTCCGCGCCGCGACGAAATTCCCCGTGCGCTCGTTCAGCGCTTCGGGCGCGGCCAGGGCGGATCTCGTCGGAGTCGATCTCTCGGTCGACTCCGAGGGCGAGTCCTTCACCATCGTGGAGGATGGCCGTCGCGGGACGGGCACCGAGACGCGCCATCGCGCGCGCCTCGAGCTTCCCGGCGCGTTCAACGCGGCCAACGCCCTCGCGGCCCTCCTCGCCGTCTCGGGCCTGACGGGCATCGAAACCGGCGAGCTCGTCCCCCTCCTTCCCCGATTGAAGCCCCTGCGCGGCCGCATGACGGCGATCGACAGGGGCCAGCCCTTCGAGGTCATCGTCGACTACGCCCATACGCCTTCATCGTTCCAGACCGTGTTTCCGCCCCTGCGCGCCCGCGTCAGGGGGCGCATGATCTGCGTCTTCGGCTCCGCCGGCGAGCGCGACGTCGAAAAGCGGCCGAGGCAGGGCCGCATCGCCGCCGATTGGTTCGACATCGTCATCCTCGCGGACGAGGATCCTCGGGGCGAAGAGCCCTTGGCCCTCATCGAGGAGATCGCCGCCGGCTGTCCCGAGCTGAAGCGGGACGAGCGCCTCTTTCTCATTCCCGACAGGCCGGCGGCGATCCGCAAAGCCTTCTCCCTGGCCCGGGCGGGGGACCTCGTCGCCCTCCTGGGAAAAGGCCACGAGAATTCCATCATCTACGCGAAGGGCAGCGTAGCCTACGACGAGATTGCCGAAGCCGAGCTGGCCCTCGCGGAGCTGGGCTATGAAAGGAAAGCATGAAGCGAATCGTCATCCTCTACGGAGGCCGCTCGGGCGAGCACGAGGTATCCCTCCAGTCGGCGGCGAGCATCGTCAGACACCTCGACACATCCCTGTTCGAGCCTATACTCGTCGGCGCCTCCAAGGAGGGCGAGTGGTATCTCCAGGAAAAATCCGAGGTCGGGCGCGAGCGCGGCTCCGAAGACTCGCTCGCGATAGCGAAGGGAAGGCGCGTCTACGCCGCGCCGGGCCGAGGCTTCGTCGTCGAGTCGACGCGCGGCTTGGATAGCCTGGCCTGCGACCTCGTCTTTCCCGTCCTCCACGGCAGCTTCGGAGAGGACGGTACCATCCAGGGTCTTCTCGAAGTCGCGGGCCTTCCCTACGTGGGCGCGCCCGTCCTCGGCTCGGGCCTCGGCATGGACAAGCAGAAATCGAAGGAGCTCTGGCTCGGGGCGGGTCTGCCCGTCGTCCCCTTCCTCGCCGTCCGGCCCGAATCGCTGGCCGATGTCGAAGCCCTCGCGCGCAAGGCTGGCGCCCGCTTCGGCTGGCCCTGCTTCGTGAAGCCCTGCTGCAGCGGCTCTTCGGTCGGGGCGTCCAAGGTCGGATCCGCCGAGGCCCTCGAGCCCGCCCTGCGCGCCGCCTTTCAATGGGACGAGAAGGTCCTGATAGAGCCCTTCATGATCGCGAGGGAGATCGAGTGCGCCGTCTTGGGCAACGCTGCTCCCATCGCCTTCGAGCCCGGGGAAGTCGTGCCGACCCACGAGTTCTACGATTACGAGGCCAAGTACGTCGACCCGGACGGGGCCCGCCTCGACGTGCCGGCCGGCATATCCGCCGAGCAGGCTGAGCGCGTGAAGTCCGTGGCCGTCGCGGCCTTCAAGGCCTGCGAGATAGCCGGCATGGCGCGAGTGGACTTTTTCATTGACAAGAAGACGGGCGAAGTCCTCCTCAACGAACTGAATACCATTCCCGGCTTCACGCACATCTCGATGTACCCCCGCATGTGCGAAGCCGGCGGTCTCTCCTACTCCGACCTCATCACCAGGCTCGCCGAGCTCGCGATCGAGCGGCATGCCCGGAGAGCGGAGCTCAAATTCATGAAGATTTGAGCTTTGTATAATAATGCGATGGTCGCACATATTTATTTATTTATAGAATAACTAGTTAAGGAGCTCCCCAGCTTGGCGTCTCCACCCCCGGATGCTATAATCGGGCTCTGGGCGAGGAGGCAGAACGTGAATTCCCAAGATTACATCGACCTTGACGAGAGATACGGAGCTCACAACTACCACCCCCTTCCCGTCGTCATTTCCCGGGCCGAGGGCTGCAAGGTAGAGGATCCCGAAGGCAGGAGCTACTTCGACTTCCTGTCGGCCTATTCGGCGGTCAACCAGGGGCACAGACATCCGCGGATAATCGCGGCGGCACGTGAACAGCTCGATCGCTGTACTCTCACGAGCAGAGCCTTCTTCAACGATCGCACGGGTCCCTTCCTCGAAAAACTCTGCGATTTCACGGGCTTCGACATGGCCCTGCCTATGAATACCGGGGCCGAGGCTGTCGAGACTGCCCTGAAGGCAGCCCGCCGCTGGGGCGCCGAAGTCAAAGGCGTGAAGAACGGCGAGCAGGAGATCATCTGCGCCGAGGGCAACTTCCACGGCCGCACAATTGCCGTCGTATCCATGTCCACCGACCCCGACTCTCTGGTCAATTACGGTCCCTACCTTCCCGGCTTCATGAAGGTCCCGTACGGAGACGCCCGAGCCGTGGAGGCCGGGATCACGCCGAGGACCGTCGCCGTGATCGTCGAGCCCATCCAGGGCGAGGCTGGAGTGGTCGTGCCGCCGGAGGGCTACCTCAAGGCGCTTCGCGACATCTGCAGCCGGTACGGAGTGCTCTTCATCGCCGACGAGATCCAGACCGGCTTCTGCCGCACGGGCACCCGCTTCGCCTGGCAGCGCGAGGACGCCCGCCCCGATCTCATGTGCCTCGGCAAGGCCCTGGGCGGCGGCATCATGCCCGTATCGGCCATCGTGGCGGACCGCGAGGTCATGGATGTATTCACGCCCGGCACCCACGGCTCCACCTTCGGCGGCAACCCCCTCGCCGCGGCCATCGGCCTCGTCTCCCTCGAAGTGCTCGAGGACGAGAAGCTCGACGAGAGGGCGGAGGCGCTCGGAGCGGTATTCCGCGCCGAGGTCTCGAAGATGACCTGCTCCAGGATGAAGACGGTCCGGGGCCGAGGACTGCTTAACGCCGTCGTCTTCGACGAGGGATTCGAGGCCTGGGACGTCTGCATGGCCCTCCGCGACGGGGGCCTCCTGGCCAAACAGACCCACGGCAACATCATCCGTTTCGCGCCGCCCCTGGTCATCAGCGAGTCCGAGATGGCCGAGGCGCTCGGCATCATCAAGTCGACGCTGGCGAAATTGTAGTTCGCTCGGAGCGATATTGCCGCCGCCCGACCTTCGCGCCTGAAACCGCCGAACCGACCGAGGGTCGGAAGCTTCATATCCGACTGCATGGCCGGAGATTCGGGGCGGCGATTCGTGCTACAATGGCCCATGCCCGATAAAGAGGCCCAAGAGCTCCTCGAGGCGGCGATCAAAGCGGGCGGCGGCCGCGACTACCGGAAGGCGGCCGGGCTCCTCACCCTCCTGCTGGCCCGGACCGACTCCATGCCCGAGGCATACCTCTACCTGGGCCGGTCCCGCTACGCGCTGGGCGAGCACGGCCGAGCCCTCGAGGCCTTCCGCCGCTACCTCAGGGAAGGGGGCGAGCCCGCGGCGGGACTCTTCTTCCTCGGCCGCTCCTATCTCGCGTGCGACCGGCCGCCCGAGGCGGCGCGCTGCCTCAGGAAGAGCGTCGAGGCCGATCCGGGCAGGGCGCCCGCCTGGGCCTTCCTCGGCGCGGCCCTGCTCAAGCTCCACAGGACCAAGGCCGCGGTGGACTGCCTCGAGAAGGCGATCGCCCTGGCCCCCCGGGACGGGAATATTTATAGAGGGTACCTGAACGCCCTCTACGCGCGCGGCGTCCGCCTCCTCGCGAGGGGCGACGCGGACATGGCGAGGCAGTTGCTCGGCTTCGCGATAGAGAACGGGCTCGATGGAGCGGCGATTCGGCTCTGGAGGGCCAAGGCTCTCAGAGAGACCGGACACATCCCCGAGGCCATAGTCGACTGCGAGGCCGCCCTGGCCGCCGCCCCCGGTGACCCTTCGATACGTTGGCTCCGCGCCGGCCTCCTCCTCGCCTCGGGCCGGCACGCGGAGGCGCTGCGCGAATTCGAGGCCATTCGCGCCACCCATCCCGACCTGCCCGCCCTGCCGGCCGACGACAACTCCCTCGCGCGGCTGCGCGCCTCCGTCGCCTTCCGCGACGGGCGCTACAAGGAAGCCGTCTCCGACTGCATGCTCCTCCTGCGCGCCGATCCGAAGGACGCCGCCCTCCGATCTATCGCCGCGGAGAGCCTGCGCGCCCTGGGCGAGCTCGAGCGCTCCCGCGACCACTGGATGCGCGCGATCGAGGCCGCCCCCGAGGAGGGCCAATTCCGCCTCGGCCTCTCCCTCGCCCTCTACGATCTCGGCGACTACGCGTCGTCGCTCAAGGCGGCCGAGCGGGCACGCAGGCTCGGCGCCGAGGCGGCGGAGGTCGACTACTACGCTGCCCTGTGCCGCTCGCGGCTGGGCGAGGATCCCGGGCGCCTCATCCCCCTCCT
>Ga0181517_10006093_pt1 | contig 10424 bp, 8 predicted proteins | sample PEATcosm2014_Bin_31_FD_119748 | JGI IMG/M metagenome (GOLD analysis project Ga0181517, IMG submission 119748) | Peatland microbial communities from MTU Mesocosm Facility, Houghton, MI, USA - PEATcosm2014_Bin01_30_metaG | ecosystem: Environmental > Terrestrial > Soil > Wetlands > Peat | place... | reverse complement strand
CTCAGCGAACTGCAAACGCAGGTCAACGAACTGCAAGGGACGCTCTCCGACATCAACCTGCGCATGGAAGAATTGAACAGCTCGCTGTTCGTGCTGCGCGAAACATCCCGCACCAACCGCGACGCCATCAAGAAGATGCAACAGGAACTCAGTTCGCCGACGGTTTACATCGACCAGCCGGCCGAACCGCCGGCGCCGGCGCCGCCCGTCATGGCGCCGCCGCCGAAATCGGCCGAACTCGACCGCGCGCTTCCGCCGTTGCCGCTTCCGGCCGGCTCGGGCAAGGTCGCCGGCGACGAGGAAAAAGCGTTTCAAACGGCGGTTCAGCAACTGGACAAGCAAAATTGGGGCCTGGCGGTTTACGACCTCAACGCCTTCGTGGCGCAGCATCCGAACAGCGCGTATCTGCCGCGCGCGCGTTATTCTTTGGGTGAGGCGTATCGGCGGCTGGCCGAGCACGCGCAGGCGGCCCGCGAATACGAGCGGTGTCTGGCCGCAGGCGAGACGGCAGGGCCGTACGCGCCACGGTCATTGTTCTGGCTGATCCAATGTTACACTCAACTGGGCCTGTCGGAGAAAGCCCAACAGGCGCAGAAGCGGTTATTGCATGAATATCCGGATTCCCCCGAGGCGAAGAAAACGCAGTTGGAATCGCCTCGTTGAAGGAGGTGCTTTTCATGAAGCAGCGTCGGATCTTGTGCGTCGCCCTGTTCGTGGCGGCGGCCGTTTTGGCGGCGACGGCTTGGGCGCAACAGTCGCAACAGGGGCAAGCTTCGCCCGCGCCGAAGGCGGTCGGCGTCGCGCAGAAAACGGAAGTCACCGACTATAAGGTCGAGCCCGGCGACACCTTATGGGGATTGGCCGAAAAATTCTACGGCGACCCGTGGACCTGGCCCCAAATTTGGGAAATGAATCCGCAGGTGACGGATCCGCACTGGCTGCACCCGGGTCAGATTCTGAAGATCAGGACGGAAAAAGGCGCCGTCGCGACCTTCGTTCCCGGCCGGAAGCCAAAGGCGGCGGCCCCGCAGGATCTCGTCGAGATGGTGAACCTGCCGGCTTTCGACACGACCTTTAGCTATACGACGCGCGTCAACAAGATCGACTTGATCAGCGAAGAGGCCCTGGACGGCGCGGGCGAAATCGTCAACAACATCGACAATCAGATTGTTCTGGGCCAAAATCACAACGTCTTCTTTTCGATGCGTAAGAACGCCAACGTCCAGTTGGGCGATGTGTTTACCGTCTTCCGTATTGGGCGGGAAGTCGAAAATCCGGTGAAACGGGAGCGGGCCGGCTACCTGATCAACCTGCTGGGCGAGGTTCAGACGGTTGACGCGTCCACGCTGCCGAACGGCAAAATTGTCTATTCGGGCCGGTTGATCGACTCCTCCACGGAGATTGCCGTCGGCGACCGCGTGATCCCGATGAGCCGCGACACGGTCCGGATCAAGTTGAAGCTGACCGATCTGGAGATGACGGGTTCGATTATCGCCTCGAACATCGACGCCGACCTGTTGATCGGCTACGACAACCTCGCCTTTATCGACCTGGGGCTCAAACAGGGGGTCAAGATCGGCAACAGTTTCTCCGTATGGCGACGCAGTGAAGACCCGGAGAACGTGCCCAGTTCCAAGATCGGCAATGTGATCGTCCTTCGCGTCGGCGACAAAACCTCGACGGTGCTGCTGGCCAATTGCACGCGGCCGCCGTTGGTCGGCGACACGGTCATGAGCGACGTGCAGTAACCCGCTCGAAACGTTCGCAAGGCCGGCCCTGCGCGGGCCGGCCTTTTTTGTCGGTGCGCCGCCGCGCCCCGCCGCCGATTCCTCCCCGCCGACTTTTTCCGCGGCAATCCCCGGCACTTGGCGGTTGTTGTTTCGCCGCCGCGCGCCGCGTTTTTTCGCGACGACTTCATTTGCTCTTGACAGGGCGCCGGAAGCGGTGGTTAAGCTTACCCCCCTGTCACTGGGAGAGAAGGGGCATGACGCGCTTTCATTTGGCCCTGACTCTTGTTCCGGGGATCGGGCCGATCGCGGCGTCCCGGATACTCGCGGCGTTTCCGGACGCCGCGAGCGCTTTCGGCGCCGGCGCCGAGGCATTGCGCCGCGCGGGTCTGTCCGAGCGGCAGGCGGCCGCCGTCGCGGCTTTTCGCGATTTCGCGACGGCCGATCGAATTCTGGAGCGCACGGCGAGACTGGGGCACGAGGCGGTGGCGATCGACAGTCCGGCGTATCCGGCCGCCTTGCGCACGATTGACGGCCCGCCCCCGGTGCTGTTTATTCGCGGCCGGCTCGGTGAAAAAACCGAACTCGCCGCCACCGTCGTCGGCACGCGTCAGCCGACGGCCTACGGCGAGAACGTCGCGACGCGCCTGGGGGCCGCGCTGGCCCGAGCGGGCATTTGCACGGTCAGCGGCGGCGCGCGCGGCATCGACGGCTGCGTTCACCGCGGGGCGCTGGGGGCCAGCGGGGTGACCGTGGCGGTGCTGGGCGCGGGGCTCGACATCGTCTACCCGCCCGAACACGTCGGTTTGTTCGCGCAGATCGTCGAGACGGGCGGGGCGTTGGTCAGTGAATTGCCGCCGGGAACGCAACCGGACCGCGGGACCTTTCCGGCCCGCAATCGGTTGATGGTCGGTTTGGGACGGGCGTGCGTCGTGGTCGAAGCCGGCGAGCGCAGCGGCGCGCTGATTTCCGCGCGGATGGCGGGGGAACAGGGCAAGACCGTGCTGGCGATTCCGGGCCAGATCGACCGGGCGCAGAGTCGCGGCACGAACCGGCTGATTCGTGAGGGCGCGAAGCCGCTGCTGGAAATTCTCGACGTCGTCGAGGAAATCCTCGGCGAGCACCTGCGGCGCGGCATGGCCGAAGACGAAGCGGCGGCGGCGGCGCAGCGGCGGCCGGATCCGCCGGGCGACGCGGGCGCGGTCTGGCGGGCGCTGACCGGCGGCCCCGCCGACACGGATTCGCTGGTGGAGGCGACGGCGCTGCCGGCGTCGCGCGTCAACGCCGCGTTGATCGAACTTGAAGTGGACGGCCGGGTCGCGCGTCGGCCCGGCAACACGTTCGTTGCACTGGAGGATAGAGACTGATGGAATCCGCATTGGTTATCGTTGAGTCGCCGAGCAAAGCGAAAACGATCGGCAAATACCTCGGTTCGGGCTACCAGGTGCTCGCGTCGGTCGGACACGTGCGCGACCTGCCCGCGAGCGAGTTGGGCGTCGATGTGGACAACGGCTTTGCGCCGACCTACGTCACGATCAAGGGCAAGGAAAAGGTGTTGCGCGATCTGCGCGCCGCCGCGCAAAAAGCCGACCGCGTGCTGCTCGCGCCCGACCCCGACCGCGAGGGCGAGGCCATCGCCTGGCACATCGCCGAAGCGCTCAAGCTCAAGAACAAGCCGATGGAACGCATCAGCTTCAACGAAATCACGCGGCACGCTGTCATTGACGCTCTCGCGCATCCGCAGCCGTTGAACATCGACAAGTTCAACAGCCAGCAGGCGCGCCGCATTCTCGACCGCCTGGTGGGCTACAAGATCTCGCCGTTGTTGTGGTCGAAGGTGAAGCGCGGGCTGTCGGCCGGCCGCGTGCAGTCGGTCGCCGTACGGCTGGTCGTCGAGCGCGAACAGGAAATCGAGGCTTTCGTCCCCGATGAATTCTGGGAAGTGCTCGTCAGTCTCGCCGCCGACCAGCCGCCCGATTTCACGGCGCGACTGACGATGAAAAACGGCAAGAAGCTGACGGTCGTCAACGCCGAAGAGGCGGAGACGGTGCGCCGCGAATTGCAGGCGAACCCCTACGTCGTCGCCGGCATCGCGCAGCGCACGCAGAAAAAACGGCCGTTTCCGCCGTTCATCACCAGCACCTTGCAGCAAGCGGGCAGCCGGCGCCTGCGCCTGTCGCCGGCGATCGTCATGCGCATTGCGCAGGAACTCTACGAAGGCGTCGAGATCGGCGGCGAGGGTCCGCAGGGCTTGATCACCTATATGCGCACGGATTCCGTGCGCGTTGCCGCCGAAGCGCAAGCGGCCGCGCGGGCCTACGTCGCGAAGACCTACGGCCAGGATTTTGTGCCGGAACGGCCCAACGTCTATCAGAGCCGCAAGACCGCGCAGGAGGCCCACGAAGCGATTCGGCCGACCAATCTCGAATTGCCTCCCGAACGGCTGAAGGGCCGGCTGACCCCCAACCAGATGAAGATCTACGATCTGATCTGGCGCCGATTTATCGCCAGCCAGATGGCCCCGGCGGAGTTCCTGGTCACGACGGTGAACGTCGCGAACGGGCCGTACACGTTGGCGGTCAGCGAGCACAAGGAAACTTTCGCCGGCCAGCTCGCCGCGCTGCGCGACGAGGACGAAAATGAAAAAGACGAGAGCGACGCGACCGAGTCGAAGTTGCCGCCGCTCGTCGAAGGCCAGCGCCTCACCGAACGCGAAATCGATCTGCAGCAGAAGTTCACCGCGCCGCCGTCGCGTTTCACCGAGGCTACGTTGATCAAGGAATTGGAAGAAAAAGGGATCGGCCGGCCGTCCACCTACGCCGCGATTCTCTCCACGATCCTCGACAAAGGCTACGTCGAGAAAGCCAAGAACGGCGAGAAAGCCAAGGAACCGGCGCCGGCCGAGCCTCCTGCCGCGGGGGCCGCGAAAAAGCCGCGCGGCACGCTGCAGCCGACCGACCTCGGCCGGGCGGTGACGAAGCTCCTGATCGAATCATTTCCCGAGATTCTTGACGTTTCGTTCACGGCCGGCATGGAAGAGCAACTCGACGATGTGGAGACGGGCAAGGTTCACTGGCAAAAGCTGCTGGGCGAGTTCTGGACGCCGTTCAGCGCGACGCTGAAGAAGGCCGAAAAGGAGATGACGAACCTCAAGCGGCAGGGCGAGACGACGGACATCGTCTGCGACAAATGCGGCGAAGGCGTCATGGTCATCAAGTTCGGCCGGAACGGCCCGTTCCTCGGCTGCTCCAAATACCCCGACTGCCGCAACACGAAGAATTTTACGCGCGACGCCGAGGGCAAAGTGGCCGCGATCGACAAGCCGGCGTACACGCCCGCCGCGCCGATTCCGACCGACAAGATTTGCGCGAAATGCGGCAGCCCGATGGTCATGCGGACCAGCCGCGCCGGCAGCCGCTTCTATTCCTGCTCGACCTACCCCAAGTGCAAGGGCGCCTCGCCGTTCGACACCGGCGTGACGTGCCCGCGCGACGGCTGCGGCGGCACGCTGCTCGAACGCACCGGCCCGCGCGGCGTGTTCTGGGGTTGCTCGAAGTACCCGGAATGCCGCGTCACCTATCGCGCCGAGCCCGTGGCCGGGCCGTGCCCCAAGTGCGGCAACCCGTTCCTGCTCAAGCGCAACGTGGAAGGCCAGCCGACGCTGAGTTGCCCGATTCGCGAGTGCGACTACGAACGGCCGGCCGTCGAACCGCCCGTCGAAGAAGACCGCAAAGCGGCGCCCGAGGCGTAACCGATGACGCGCCTCGCGGTCGTCGGCGCCGGCCTCGCGGGCTCCGAGGCCGCGTGGCAATTGGCCCGCCTGGGGGTCGAGGTCGACCTGATCGAGGCCCGGCCGGCCGTGATGACGCCGGCGCATCACACGGCCGATCTTGCCGAATTGGTATGCTCCAACAGTCTGGGGTCGGCGGCGCCCGGCGTCGGCCACGGCCTGCTCGCGGCCGAGATGGCCCTGGGCGGCTCGTTGATCATCGCCGCCGCACGCGCCGCCGCGGTGCCGGCGGGCCGGGCGTTGGCGGTGGACCGCGGGCGTTTCGCGGCTGCCGTCACCGAACGCCTTTCGCGCTGCCCGGCAGTGCGCGTCGTCCGCGACGAAGCCTTGCGTCTGCCGGCCGCGCCGGCGATCGTCGCGGCCGGCCCGCTGGCCGGCGCGGCCCTGGCGGCCGACCTGGCGCGCGTCACTGGCGCCGCGCACCTCTATTTCTACGACGCCACCAGCCCGATCGTCGACGGCGACAGCATCGACCGCGCCTGCGCCTACGTCGCCGATCGCCGCGGCGCCGGACCGGGCGATTACCTCAATTGCCCGTTGACCGCCGACGAATATCACATTTTTCTCGACGCGCTGCTCGCGGCCGATCCGGCGCCGGCGCGCGAGTTCGAGGACGTCCGGGTGTTCGAGGGCTGCATGCCGATCGAATCGCTCGCCCGGCGCGGCGAGCACACGCTGCGGTTCGGCCCGATGCGGCCCGTCGGCCTCGACGACCCGCGCACGGGGAGGCGGCCGTACGCCGTCGTGCAATTGCGGCGCGAGGATGCGGCCGGGCGGCTGTGGAACCCGGTCGGCTTTCAGACGCGCCTGCGCCAGGGCGACCAGCAGCGCGTGTTGCGCCTCATTCCCGCCCTGCGCCGGGCGATTTTCTTGCGGTACGGCGTAATGCACCGCAACACGTACGTCGACGGCCCGCGCGTGCTGCAGCCCGACCTAACGCTGCGCGGCGCGCCCGGCGTGCGCCTGGCGGGCCAACTCGCCGGCGTCGAGGGCTACATGGAAAGCGCCGCATGCGGCATGCTGGCCGCCTGGTTCGCCGCCGCCGAAGCGGCCGGCCGGGCGCTGCCGCCGCCGCCGCTGGCGACAATGACCGGCGCGCTGCTCCACCATGTGGCCGTCGCCGCGCCCGCGCCGCTGCAGCCGATGAACGCCAATTTCGGCTTGCTGCCGCCGCTCGCCGAGCGGTTGCGCAAACCCGAGCGCCGCGCCGCGATGCACGAGCGCGCGCTCGCCGCCATGCGCGACTATCTCGACGCCAGCGGCCTGCTCGCCCCGCTCGATGCTTGATTCCCTGCCCGTGCGTCCCGGTTTGATTGCCTCACGTGCCGATTGGTGCTAAAAAAGGAGTCAGCCTCATTCGGGGAGTCGCGGGCATGTCCAAGAGATTCTTGTGGTTGCTTTTCGCAGTCGCCCTGGCCGCCGGCGCGTGCAGCAGCGGCGCAGGAAACTCATTTCACGATTCACCGGCAGCGCCGGCGGGTCAGAAGGCGGACGACGACGCCGCGATTCCGCCGGAGTTGACGTTCGCGCAAGCGACCGGGGCCGAAATTCCGGACCACTGCAGCTCGGGGCACACCTTCGCGTACGACCTCACGGAAGGCCAGCGCAACATTCCGTTCCCCAGCGATCTGTTTGTGGTCGCGGACTCGCACACGCACACCGGCCGTCGTGTGCAGTTGCCCGACCAACTCGTCACCTACCTCGACGGGTTTTTCGAAGTGGCTCCGTTCATCAAGTACGCGATCAATCAATTGAACGGCTTCGGCGTGACGGGCGCAGCCCTATTCTCGACCGACGCGGAGCCTGACGGCGCCACCTTGCCGGACGGCGGCCCGCCTTCCGCGTCGGACAGCGTGTTTTGCGCCGAAATCCCGTCGGGCGCCGCCGCGCCGGTGTTTGCGCCGCTGGTCTTCGACTGGCAGGGCGACCACCAGTTGTTCAAAGCGCGGCCGTATCTGCCGTTGCGGCAGAGCACGACGTACGCCGTCGTGGTCACCGATCAGGTGAAGCCGTTGCAGGGCGGCTGCTACGAAGCGGCCCCGGATTTCCAGTACGTCCGTTCGGCTTTTCCCGACCGGTGGAACCTCCGCTACGACGTGCTGGAGCCGGTTCGCCAGCAACTGGCGCCGATGTTCGACTACCTGGACCAACTTGGCGTGCGGCGCGAGCACATCCTGTCGGCGACGTTCTATTCGACGCAGGATATTACGACAGACTTGTTTCAAATGAAGGACACGCTGGCGCAGATGGCCGCGCAGAACCCGCCGCAGGTCACGAAAATCACATACACCGGCAAGCCCAACCGGCTCGACTCGGCGTGGGATCTCACGTATGACACCATCAATTGGCGCGTCAACGGTCACATCGTTTACGACGAGAACGGCCGGCCGCAGCCGCAGGGCACGGAGCAAATCCTCGCACATTTGACGCTGCCCAGTCCGACGCAATATCCGAAGCCTTGGCCCGTCGTCGTGTTCATGCACGGCATCAATGCCGACCGCAACAGCGTCGAAGTTCCCGCGAGCACCTTGGCGGACTACGGCTTCGCCTGCATCGCTATCGACGACGTGTTCCAGGGCGTGCGCCAGAACGCCAGCAACGACGTCGTGGTGGATCTGGAATTCTTCAACGGTTTTGCGCCGATGGAATGGCGCGCGAACTGGCTGCAGGATCTCGCCGACCAGATGTATTTGATTTCCCTCGTCAAGACGCTCGGCAACCTCGACCTCTCGCCGCACTCGACCAACGGCAACGGCCATCCCGATCTCGACGTGAGCAACATCGTGTTTCTCGGCCATTCGCTCGGGTCCATCCACGGCGGAATATTTGCGGCGGTCGAGGATCGAATCAGCGCCTTTGTCTTCAACTCCGGCGCGTCCGATTACCGCGCGATCGCGCTCGACTGCCCGGTTGGCTCGGAGATTTTTCAGGTATTGGGGGACATCCAGCGTCTGCTGAACTTCGGCATTGCGTCTTGGGCCGACCTCCTGCTTGATGTCCTGGTGATTCCGGTGGAGGCGGGCGACCCGGAGGCGTATTCGCCGTACGTGCTTCACCCATTGCCGGAGATGAACCGCGGCGCGCCGCAGATTTTCCAGCAGATGGCCGCGTTTGACGCCACGCTCGGCGCCGACGCGTGCGGCCGCATGGCGACGACGATCGGCCTGTCGCAACTGCGGCCGATCGTGTGGCAGATTCCCGATCTCATCGACAACGACGCGCCGTACGGCGCGCCAGCCGTTTACCAGTGGAACACCGACGACCACGGCATGATGTGGGATTATGAGGACGTTCGCGTGCAGGTGGCGAATTTCTTTCGCACCTGGGTCGACACGGGCACGGGCATCATCGCTCCGGCGCCGCCGATGTAACGAACCCGCCGTTCAAATGTGAATGACGGCGGACGGCCCGGTCTCCATCGTCCGGCAATCCACATTGCCGGCGCGCAGGCAATCGGCCAAGTCTTCGCGGCCGATTTGTTTCAGAATGCCCATTAATCCGGAATTGGGGCCGGTTTCGATCGAAAACGAGACGATTTTGCCGTCATGCACTTTGGCAACGAATTTCTCGGCGGCGATCTTCACCGATCGACGCGTGGCCGGCACCTTCGGCAGGTACGGCAGATCCAACTCGCCGGCGTGAGTGCCGGTGAAACGGATTTCGCCGCGCACCCACTCGCTATCTTTTTCCGCGGTGATTTTCAGATTGTATTTAACATCCGGCAGGGCCCCATGAATGGCACGGGCAAATTCCAGGAATTCGCCCCGGCCCAGCGGGTGCGGAGCCGAGCCGGCGAATGTGAAGTCGCGATCCAAAACCCCCGCTACTCCAGAGTAATCGCCCGCTTCCACGGCCGCGATCATTTTTCTGATTGCCTCGGTAGGCGACATGGCGTCCCCTCCTATGATGTTGCGCTCCATCGCTGCGACGAGCGGCTTCCCGCCGCCCTCCGATTTACGCGGAAACGTAGTTTCTGCGCGCGCCGGCGGCAAGACCCGCGCTACGCTTTCCTTCTCGCGTCAAACGTGAACGCCCGGTTGGAAGCTTTCCTCGATGCAATCGCGACCGCCGGCGCCGACGCAATCCGCCAAGTCGTCCCGGCCGAGCTGCTTGAGGATGCCCATCAACCCGCCGTCCGGGCCGACGTCTGCCGCGAAGGAGACAATGCGACCGTCGCGCACGACCGCCACGAAGCGCTCCGCCGGAAGTTTGACCCGTTTCCGCGTCGCCGCCAGGATGGGCAGATTCGGCAGATCCAGCGGGCGGCGATGGGTTCCCGCGATTTGCACCTGTCCGCGCACCCAGTCGCCGTCTTCGGTCGAATAAACCAGGCAATTGTGCTTGAGGTTTGGCATCGCGGAGCGCAGCGCGCTTTCGAAGGCGATGAATTCTTTCGCGCCGAGCGGTTGCAGCGTCGGTCCGGAAAACTCGAATTCGCGGTCGAGCAGGCCGGCCGCCGTTTCGTAATCCCCCGCATCCAAAGCGGCAAACGTTTCGGCGATGACTTCCGCAGACGACATTTTTTTCTCCTTCGTCGTTCGACAAAAACGGCGGGCGGCGCGCGCCGTCCGCCTCGCGTAGTGAAACATGGTCTCGATAGGCGGAGAAAGCAAACTTTTTTGTGGAGAGTTTGACGCGCCGTCGGCGACGTGGTCCGCGAGGGCGAGGCCGTGCAGGCCAAGGTGCTCGAAGTGGACGAGGATCGCAAGCGGATCAGCCTGTCGATCAAGCAACTGGTCAGCGTGGCCGAGTACACCGGCCCGGCCGTTGCGGGTCCGGCGGGCGAGGCCGAAGAAGCCGAGCCGCCCAAACCTCAGCCCAAGCGAAAAACGCCGCTCAAGGGCGGCTTGGACTAAGTTATAATCGAATCGATGTTCGCACTTCCCATGAGCCGTGGACGAGGCCTG
>Ga0181517_10006089_pt1 | contig 10426 bp, 11 predicted proteins | sample PEATcosm2014_Bin_31_FD_119748 | JGI IMG/M metagenome (GOLD analysis project Ga0181517, IMG submission 119748) | Peatland microbial communities from MTU Mesocosm Facility, Houghton, MI, USA - PEATcosm2014_Bin01_30_metaG | ecosystem: Environmental > Terrestrial > Soil > Wetlands > Peat | place... | reverse complement strand
TTCTCGGAAACCGATCGCCATCGACGAACACGACGACCGGAATTTATCTCTAACTCATCCGCCATGAGCCGATCTTTACGCTTGACGCTCTCCACGGCCAGAAGGGGAAGGGCGTACGCTTACAATAATTCTTTCCCCGTGTTATTTCGAAGGACATTGGCTAGGTTGTTGTCTTCTTGGAGTGAGATGCGACGCAGTGTTGCAGCATCGATGCAAGAGAGGTACGACCAGCACCACAGCAAAATGAACGGTCTCAAACGCATTGCGAGCTCACTTGCAGATTCGTGTTCGCTGGTCGCCGCTGGCAACCGTTCCATCTCGTCTCGCAAAACTGGCTGTACTCGTTGCTGAACGCATGGCAGTGGCTTGCGCTTAGTGCTCACCTGAGCGAGCATTAGGTCTGTTGAGAATAACCACTTGAATAACAAATCCACGATCGATCAGTACACTGCTGACTAACAGCGGATCTGTTGAAACTCCATTTGGACCTCTACTCCGTCAGTAGTCGTGCGGAGACATACTCCAACAAAATTGACCTGCCCAACAATTTGCGCCAGGGGACGCGAGAGAACATGATTTCGACTACACGTGTGTCTTACATTGTGGGGTCAGTCCAGGAGAACTTCATGTGGTGTTTCGCGAATTCTAAGAACACTAAACATACAATCCTTCAAGATCAGTGAAAACATTTGCACCTGCGACGCATGTAAAAGCCGGTCAGCTGGAACTACATCGCCGTCCGATCATCTCGTTAACATTCAAACCATGTCAGCGCTCGCGGTCGATCCTGGAAGGAAACGTCGGACGGTCGAAAACCTCGGGCCTGACGGCCAAAACCGAATGGACGGTACCACGCGCCTGTGCCCCGGTACACGAAAGTTGCAGATTACGATTCTCAAGTTTTTTCCTTCCATGGCTGGAATTCCAAAATCCACAGGCCGATAGAGTGCACGCAACAAACAACCACCTGCTCCAAATAGCGATTCCGGGCTCTCTGATTGAACCGGGTCGGTGCAGGCGGAAATCGATATAAGGAGCAACAAAATGCTTACGATCCTCAATAGCATCTCGTCACTGAATGCAGAGAACGCACTCTCTTCGACTCAATCCAATCTTCAGAAGTCACTGACACAACTGTCCACTGGTCTCAGAATCAATTCCGGTTCCGATGACGCCGCTGGCCTCTCGATTGCCAACGGACTGCAGGCGAACATTGCAGCCCTGACGCAGTCCTCGAACAACGCATCCGACGGTATCGGCACCCTGCAGACCGCCGATGGCGCATTATCGCAGGTTACCTCCCTCCTCAACCGTGCAGTAACACTGGCCACCGAAGCCTCCAATGGCGGCCTCTCCACGAGTCAGTCGACCGCTCTGGACACCGAATATCAGTCGATCCTGACCGAAATCGGTAACATCAACTCCACGACCAACTTCAACGGAACAGCGGTTTTCGGTGCGACAGCGACTTCCTATATGACCGACGGCACAGGGACCGGCGCCAATACGTTCTCGACGAGTGTCACCGCCGTTGACGCAAAAACGCTTGGTCTGACCGGTAATCTGTTGACCGCAAAGGCCGCCCAGACCGAACTGACGGCCATCACTGGGGCCATCAGCACTGTGGCTGCCGACCGTGGTGCCGTTGGCGCCTCGGTAAACCAACTGACGGCCAGCCAGAACGTCGTCAACACTGAAGTCACCAACCTGCAAAGCGCCACGAACGACATTGAGAACGCAGACATCGGCAAGACTGTCGCGAATATGACGCAATACAGCGTTCTGCAGCAGACCGGAATGGCGGCCCTGTCGCAGTCCAACCAGGCCCAGCAGTCCATCCTCAAGCTGCTGCAGTAGTACCACCTACACATAGAAAATAGCCCGGCGGCGTCAGCCATGGCGCCGCCGCTCTTTTCCTTCCGTGCCTGGAATTTTCAGTTCCGGATGCCGATAGTATTGTGCGGCCTGAAATCGGGAAACAGCCAGTCAGGTTAACCGCATCTTGCTTAAGAAGGACTCGGTAAGAATATGAGCTCTGTTTCGGCACTCAACTCCCTGCTTTCGTCATCGACCTCATCCTCTGGCATCGACCTGAGTTCCATTCTCCAGGCGGCATACGGAGCATCTTCATCGGGTATCGATGTGACATCGGCCGTGAACGCCGCCATTACCGCGGCCAGGGCGCCGGAAACAGCATGGCAAAACGAAGAGACTACACTTCAGAGCCAGACAACTGCCCTGACTGCGCTTCAGACCGACGCCACGAATCTCGACGACGACGTACAGAATTTGAATAGTGTGGTAGGCCCCCTGTCGGCGAGAACTGTCTCGTCTTCGAACTCAAACCTCGTCACCGCTTCTGCTGCATCGGGCAGCACAATGGGAAGTCACGACGTCGTTGTGAACAACCTCGCAACCACGGCATCCTGGACCACCGGCGTATTTGCGAGCAGCTCGACCACATTGCCTGCCGGCAGCTTTACCATCTCGACAGGAAGTGGCGGCACAGCGACCATCACAACGGACGGCACCGAGACCCTTTCCGATGTTGCAAGCGAAATCAACAATGCCAACGTGGGCGTAACCGCCAACGTGGTCACTGATGCCAGTGGCTCACGCCTGGCGATCATTGCTAATTCTTCCGGCGCCGCAGCAAACTTCACAGTAGCGACGGCTACAACAGGATTCGGACTCTCGCAGGCGGTAACCGGCATCAACGCTTCGCTCACCGTTGACGGCATCTCGCTTTCAAGCGCGACAAACACTGTCTCGGGCGCCATCCCTGGCGTCACACTCAATCTCCTGGGTGCGGCTCCTGGAACCGATGTGAGTCTTAGTGTTGCGCCGGATACATCCCAGGCCACAACAGCCATCAACCAGCTGGTAACCGACTATAACCAGCTCATCACTGACCTCAACACGCAGTTTACGTTCAATGGCACGAGTGAAGGCGTCCTCGCCAGCGACTCCGTCGTACGCAATCTCCAGAGCGAGGTGCTGAGTGCGCTCGGATATACCTATACTCCAACGTCGGGGAGCACAACCGTGGGAAACCTCACGGCGCTCGGGATCAGCGTGAACGACGATGGAACAATGACGGTGGACTCCGGCACATTACAAAACGCGCTCCAGAGCAACTTCGGCGATGTCCAGAGCTTCTTTCAGGGGACATCAATGAATGGATTTGCCAACTCTCTCGATCAAACGCTCACCAGCTTTGTCAGCCCCGGCAACGGCGCGTTTACAGTCGATCTGCAGAGTATCAGCAGCCAGAATACGGACTTGCAGAATACGATCAGCAATTTTGAGACAAACTACATCACGCCATTGCAGGCACAACTGCAGAGCGAGTACAGCCAGGCCGAAATTCTCCTGCAGCAACTGCCTTCAGAGATGCAGCAGATCAACACCGAACTCGGGTACAACAACTCCCAGAGTTAGACGGAAACGGGACATGAATCGAACAGATCTCGCATATCGCAGAACCGCTGCCGAAGCGGCCAGTGGGCTGGCGCTCCTGATCTCCCTGTACGACACGCTTGCAGGCGACCTGCGCCGTTCCGCCGAGGCGCAGCGGGCAAACGACATCGAATGGCGCTGCCGCGAGGTGCGCCACGCGGTTCTGGTGATCGGATACCTTGAAGACTGGGTGAATAAAGGAACGGGCGGTCCTCTCGCACAGGAACTGACCGCCTTCTATGGTTCGCTGCGGCGCAAGTTGATCGAGGCTGAGGTCAAGCAATCGGCAGAGATCTTCGAGCAGCAAATGAGCCGCGTTCTTGAGGTTCGGGAATCCTGGCAGAACGTCGAAGTCCGAAACGAGCCATCTGGCCCCGAGGTTCTTCGCCCACCGATTCCGATGCCCGCCGATTACCCCGCCCCGCGGATCGAGCGCCTCGGCGGCAGTTGGTCTGCCTAGAACTCAAGGCACAAACGAACTCGTTCCCGGCCGTAATCTAGGCCGGGAACGAGTTGAGAGTCCAGCAATCTCATTCAGAAGATTCTTCCGCCGAAAACTGCGTCGCCCCTTGAATGCGCGGTCAGCGGTTTACTGTGGTGGAACGAGGTAATCCAGCAGTGTTGTCGGCAAAACCTTGGCCGCCGCGGCGAGGGCTGCACTGTTGGCGGTCTGCGCCTGGGTCAGCGCAGTAGCTGCTGTCGCCATATCTACCCCAACGAGCGAGTTCTGCTGCGACGCCAGGCTAACCGTTTCCTGTTGAAGATAGGTCTCCTGGGAATTCAGCTGTGTTTCCGCATTGCCGTAAAACACGCGCTGCTGGCTCACGTAGTTCAAGGCTGAACTAACTGTGCTGGTTGCGGTCTGAATGGCGGTCGGATTACCGCCCTGCAGAGCTGATACAAGCGAACTCAGCGATCCGAGTACGTCATTACTGGAGTTTGAAAATATCTCGCTGCCCGGCACGTTGACCTGAACGTTCAGGTTGTCTCCAACCGCAACCGAATTCACCCCACTGTTTCCGTTGTATTGGTAACCGGAAGCGGCTGTGGCGCTCGCAGTGTAAGGCACCTGCGTATTCGCCGTTCCGCCGAACAAATACGATCCCTGGTAAGAAGTATTTGCCAGGGAAACTACGCTGGACAGAATCCCCTGCACCTGTGTTGCGATCGCCTGCTGATTGCTGGCATTCATTGTGCCATTTGCTCCCTCTACGCCCAATGAAACCGCTTGCGTGAGGGAAGAAACGACGGAACCGAGTGCGGAATCCGCGGTCTGTACCATCGATAACTGACCGGTCACATTCTGTGTGTACTGGTCCACATCGTTGGTCTCAATGGTGTTCTGAACCATGTTGGCCGATGCAGCCGGGTCGTCTGAAGGCTGGGTGACTCGTTTACCCGTGGACACCTCTTGCAACGCCGTATTCAGCGCGGTCTGGCTCTGCTGAAGACCGGCGAGAACGTCCGGAACGAAATTTGGATTGACGCGCATGCTCGCTTTACCTCTACGACATCATGTTCATAGTGTCAGTATTCAGCTGTTGAATTGTGCTCACGATCCTGGCGGCCGCCTCGTATGCGGTCTGAAAGCGAATCAGATTCGTTGTCTCCTCATCAATACTTACTCCGGAGACTGAACTTTGCTGATTTGTCAGTTGTAAAAGATTCTGACCGATTGCCGTCGACTCCGTGCTCGCCCCGGATGCTGCCGTGCCAACCTGATCGATCAGGTTGGCATAGGCCTGTGCTGGCGTCTGTCCTGACGGAAGAGCATTAGTGAGGACAGCGGTGAGGCTTGCGACGTTTCCATTGCTGCCTGCGGATCCGTCTGAACTGACAGCAATCTGCGATGGATTGGTGATGGATACACTCATGCCGGCCGCTGCGCCCGACGCCGGAACTGTGAAGAAACTTTGCCCTGCATTTCCGTTCGAATCAAAACCCATTGCCTGGGCGGCATTGAAGCTTGCGGAGAACTGGCTCGCCAGTGTGTTGAGTTGCGAGAGGTAACCAGGAATCACCTGATCCCGAATCTGAATTGCGCCACCGAGTTGGCCGCCCTGGATCGATGTCGTAATGTCATTTCCGCTCCAGTCCAGGACATGCTGCATTCCGTCGGTTCCCGTCGTCGTCTGCAGAGAAAAGCTGTTGCTGCCCATGACCAGCGGTGTTCCATTTCCCGTCGTAATCGTCTCTCCGTCGCTGGTCTGCATCACGCTGATGCCGGTCAGCGATGATAGCTGCTGCACCAGTTCGTCTCGTTGGTCCTCCGTCGTCCCGCCGTCTTTTCCGGCTGCCGTCAGTTGCGCCACCTGCCCGTTCAGTTGCGCAATCTGGCTTGTCAGCGAGTTGATCTGCGCCACAGTTTGCGTCACTTGAGTATTGGCGTCCGACTGCGCACTGGTTAGTCCGTTCGCCGTTGTGTTGAAGGCTTGTGCCAGGTTTTGGCCGCTGGAAAGGACTCCCTGCTTCACAGCGGAACTGGATGCGTTGGCCGAGAGTTGGGCGAGGCTGGTCGAAAATGCCGAAAGCTCGCTGGTGATGTCTTCACCCGTCGTTGTGAAATAGGTCTGGACCTGCTGCAAGAGCGATGATTGCGTATCCGCGCTGCTCTGTAACGAAGTCTGGTTTTGGATTTGCAGGTTCAGTAGCTGATCGCGAACGCTTTGCAACCCCGTCAAGCTGACACCGCCGTTGATGACTTCGTTTCCTTCATGGGTCTGCTGGTTCTCGGAGAACTGCGGCACCTCGCGCGTATAGCCGGCAGTGTTGGCATTCGCGATGTTGTTGCTCGTCGCGGTGAGGGCTCCCTGCGTTGTTTGCAGCGCCTCAACACCGATCAAAAGTGAAGTGCTTAAACCGCCCATAATGGCTAAATCTGGCAAGACCAGGTGTGCTGATTGAACCTGGTGCCAGAATCCTCCTGCATTTGGCCTTGAAACGAGCTGAAAAGTGAGACCATCAGAGCCACCGAGTGGCTGGAATGTTTTAATAGAGCAGAGTAGCGTCGATTGAGGTTTTGCAGCGTGTCTGAGGCGGCGCCGATCTGCTCCATCAATCTGCTGTTCACTTCCTTGGCTTGAGACACGGAACGCTCGCTCGCCGGACGGCACAGATCTTCAGCCAGTTCTCCAAGACGATCGCTGAAGACCTGCTGATTTGCCACGCTGTCCTCGAGTGCCTGGAGCGAATTGTCTGCAATCGCCTTCATGGCGCGGTCCAACTCAAACGCCATCAAACGCATCAGTTGAAGGTATTCCGCAAGCTTGCTTTCCCGGTCCTGAGCGACACTCTCGATCATTCCAGTTGCTTTCCGTTCTTAGCCCAGGGCCTGAAGGCCTGTCGAGGTCAGCCTCAGGCGTGCTCGTCGATCATCGACGTCGCGATCGCACTTGGGTCGAGCATGTATTGCCCGCTGCTGACCGCGTCCCTGAGTTGGCTGACCAGATCCTGGCGAATTTCGGGCGAACTCATCGCCTTACTTACAAGAGTGGCGACCGAGCTCGAATCCGTAGTGAAGGTCGTGCGATCTGTGCTGCCCGCCGTCTCGGAGCCATTCAACTGCTGATCGCTCACCTTTTTCGTGTTCTGTTCGCTCGACACATGCCCGGATGTCAACTGCGACAAATCGACTCTCATATCAACTCCTCTTATGAACCTGTGTCACTATCGGCACCTGCTGCGGCAAAGTTTAATCAAAATCTCAGCTTCCCCGTAAATTTTTCGGACTTCGCTGGTTATTTCGCTGGTCCTGCACTCGAATTCGCCTTTTCGGCCTGCGCATGCATCGCTTTCACAATCATGCTTGCAATTCCAATGCCACCCGAGGCCACCATTGCGGTCGAAAGTGATTGCACACCAAGGCTCATCATTTGATCCTTGCCGGTGATATCTTCGTCGTCCTCGGCGCCCGGCACTGTGGCCATCGACTGCTCGGCCTGCTGTAGCCAGCTGCTTAGGAGCATGGATTCAAACTCCTTGGCTCCCTTTTCAATTCGACCGTCTCCGGGCGTGCCTTCCCCTGACTGAATCTGCCGCAGCAAGTGGTCTTCCCGCGATTGCATCAGGCTGGATTGGGCAGAGTCCGCAAATGATCCGGCAAAGAGTGGGCTGGACATTTACTGAACCTCCAGGTCGGCCTGCAATCCGCCTTCAGCCTTGATTGCCTCCAAAATCGCGATCACATCTCTTGACGAAGCGCCGATTGCGTGCAGCCCATTGACGAGCTCTTCCACGTTCGCACCCTGGTCCAGCCGCATGGTCTGCGCCGGTAAGTCGGTCACTTCAACGTTTGTCTGCGGTACCAAAGTCGCGGTCGGATTTACGAACGTGAGCTTGTCGCCTCCCCGGCCACCATCGTTCGGACTCGGAGTTTTGGTGACCTGCTTCTGATCTGGACCGCCGGCCCCGTTCGCGGCTTGCCCGCCGGCGCCAGGCCCATTGCCGCTACCAACCCAACCTGGCCCCATTGCGCCCGGAATTGGCTCCACAGCATATGTGGTCGAAACTTCAATCGACAGGTTTCCATGAATCACCGAAGCTGGGGCCAGTTTTACATCACCGCCAAGAACTATTGTGCCGGTTCGCTCGTTGATCACAACCTTCGCAGGCGTCGAAACGCTTAGCGCGAGATTCTGTACCCGTGAAATCAGCACCGGCACCGAGGAAATTCCGGCATCGGCTACGTCCACGTCGACGCGGGAGCTGTCCAGGGCCGAAGCAACCGTCTTCTTGAAGTTCTCGTTCACCGCGTCCGCGATCTGTTTCGCCGTGGTAAAGTCCGGATTCCGCAGCAATAGCGAAACCTTCTTGAAGTCGCTAAGATCGACCGCCGTGTCCCGCTCCACGATGCCGCCGTTTGAGATTGTTCCCACCGTGGTGGAGTTCACTTCCTTGCCGTTCGTGCCGTTGCCCGCAGTGTACCCGCCCATCACCAGCGGCCCCTGTGCCTCGGCATAAATCTGGCCGTCCGGCCCATGCAGGGCACTCATCAGAAGAACTCCGCCCCCCAGGCTCTTTGCGTCGCCTACCGACGAAACCGTAACATCCAGCTTCGCGCCCGGACGTGCGAATGGCGGCAATGAAGCTGTAATGAAAACTGCAGCCACATTCTTCACCGTCACGGAGGCTGGAGAAATCAGCACGCCCATCTTTTGCATCGCATTGGCCAGCGTCTGTACGGTGAAGTAGGTCTGCTGGCTGTCCCCGGTCCGATTTAGACCGACGACCAATCCATAACCTACCAGCATGTTGTCTCTGACACCTTCCACGCTGGTGATATCCCGGATCAGGACTCGGCGGTCTGGATTGGCCGCATCGGCGCTGGCCGCAGACATCGGCAACACTGCAATCGCTATCAGCGCATAGAGCGGCAGCAGGACGGAGCGAAACCTCGGACGTGTGAGATGAAGATTCATTGGCCTCAGAACCCCAGCAACCAAAGCAGGGCGCGCGTGATGCGGTTCGGCGGGCGCGTGCTGTCAGCGATAATTCCCTTGCCCTTCATATCAATCTCAAGATTGCTCAGCGCGGCGGAAGGCACGGTGTTGTTCGGCCCGATATCCTTCGGCCTTACAACACCGCGAATCATGACATCCTCGTGCTGATTGTTCATGAATATCTTGCGTTGCGCCTCAACCACAAGGTTGCCGCTGGGCAGTACGGCAACAACCTGCGCAGTCATGCTGGTTTGGAACGTCGTACTCGAGTCCGTTGCGCCGGCTCCCTTCAAGGTCGTCGACGAGTTCGCATCGAAAAGCGGATTCACGCCCGCGGTGCTGACCTTTCCGGGTAGCCCTGTGATTGCAGACGAAGTTTGAAACGCCCTCGAGCTGTTTACATCGCCGCTCTGTGTCGCGTTCGTCTGCACGGATACAAGAATCACGACCGTGTCGTTCAGCTTTCGCGCTTTGAAGTCGGAGGAGAGATCGCTCTCATCGCTTGATGTCCACAAACTCCCCACCGTTCGTTCCTGTTTCGCAGGCTCCTGCTCCTGAAGCCGTGCAATATAGTCAGACCGCAGTTGGGCGGGATTCGATTTCTTGTTCGTGTGCGCTCTTGCGCCGGGGGCCATACCCATGCAGGCCGCAAGCGCGATCAACATATAGACTCGATGAAGCCTTGTCATTGCCCCAGCCTCCCTTGCAGCACGCCATCCTTAACCACCTGCGCCCTGTAGTTCTGCCGATGGTCCGGAGTGGAAACCCGAATCGTTTCACCTGCCGAGCCGCTCTGAAGGCAAATCACCGGGATGCGAATGTGGACACGTTCGCTATCGAGCAGGAGCATGGCTCGCGACCCGCTTTGAATCACGATCGGATCCTTCCTCGGCCGCGCTGCCGCGCCCATAAACGATTCTTTGAGTAATGACAACCTCGCAAATAAAGCCGACATGCGCACCGCCGAGTCCGGGTCCACTTGAACTCTTGCCATGAACGGCAGACAATCCGCTTCGTTCTCGCACTCCAGCCTGAAAATGAACCGCCCGGCATCGAGTTGCACCACCGAACGTATCCCGAGCCTGGGCCTGGGAGCATTGGTCGCAACATCCGTTAGAATCGCAATCTGATCAGGCGCAATTCGCACTCCTAAAGTGTCGATCGCGGTCGCCACCTGGTCGGCGCCAACCGAATAGCGCGCCTGTGCGGCAACAGCCGGCCACGTCACTGCGGAAAAGACTGTGCAAACCAGGATTAGCTCACCTCGCGTCATCGGATCGTCACTCTACTGTGCAAGCTGGTTCAGTTGCTGAAGCATTTCGTCGGCTGCCTTGATTACGCGCGAATTCGATTCGTAAGACCGCTGTGCGAGAATCATATTCACGAATTCGTCCACCACGTTCACATTGGACTGTTCCAGCATGCCCTGCTGAATGGTTCCCAGCCCGTCTGAACTTCCCGGAGTTCCCACAATCGGTTCGCCTGAAGCCGTAGTCGGCAGATAAATATTGTTACCAACGCTGTTGAGG
>Ga0181517_10006088_pt1 | contig 10426 bp, 11 predicted proteins | sample PEATcosm2014_Bin_31_FD_119748 | JGI IMG/M metagenome (GOLD analysis project Ga0181517, IMG submission 119748) | Peatland microbial communities from MTU Mesocosm Facility, Houghton, MI, USA - PEATcosm2014_Bin01_30_metaG | ecosystem: Environmental > Terrestrial > Soil > Wetlands > Peat | place... | reverse complement strand
TGATGCGCTACATCCGCGCTTATTCAAAGACGGCACGCCCGTTCAATTGGAAATACGCCGATGCCCGTCGTCGGGTGCGGCCATGCTAACGAATTCACCGCGACAGGCCACTAGCCGCCAGCGGCAGGTACTTGGCCTTGTACGGCTTCAATAGATTCACGTTCTGGACCAGCGTCCAATAGGCGGAATCGACGTCGCTGAAGACCAGCGCCCGGTTGGCATCGAGCAATCGCTCGTTGAGGCTGACGTCTAATTGAGTCCTCGCTTTTTCACCCTGATTCCGGTCGAAGATACGCAAGGGAATCGAAACACTCAAGCCGAAGTAAACCGGGATGGGTGGATTGCGCGCGAAATCGAAAGTGACCGTCGGATCGGTGGTTCCGTTGGCCACCGCAAGCTGATGCGTGATCTTGGCCAATTCCACGGTCTGCACCGCCGCCTTCAGATCCGGCCGCGCATCCAGGGCAACGTTGTGAAATTCCTCAAGGGGCCTTAACTCCTCGCTAAAATCATACGGTCCGGAGACGTCGAACTGGTCAATCGGCGTTCGGTCGTTCATGAGCATCAGCAACTGGATCTTGGCCGTTCGGAGGTTCACCAAGGCGGTTTCGTAGTCGGACTCAAACTGTACGCGCTGCAGTTCCAGGGTGTCCAAGTCCACCTGTGCGAGGTCACCGGCTTGAAACCGAAGGCGATTCACGGCGAGCTCCCGGTCCCAGTAAGCCAGGTTCTCCTGGGCGTTCTGCAGAAACGCCTTGGCTTGCAACGTCTGGACGAAGGCGCTCCGCAAGTTAAACACCAAGCCGCGTTCCTGGTCCAGATAGGTGGATTCCGAGATGGACGTCGTTTGCCTGGCTTGGTCGCGGCGCAAGGCCCGCTTGTTCCCGCGCTCAATCAAGTAACCGAGCGACCCATACGGCAAGGCGTTCGTCAATGGCCGGTAGACTTCTACGCCAGTGGGTGAGGGAATCTTCGCGAACGGGTTGATCTGATCGAGAGTCCCGGTGAAATCCGGATTTGGACGGAGATAAGCGGTAATCTCGGCGGCCCGCGACTCATCGATGCTGAGTTGGGCCGCTTTCAAGGTGGGGTTGCCAGCCACGAACTTGTCTTTGATCTGTTGCCAGTTGAAGGCGGTCTGAGCGAAAGCGGCGGCCGGGAGCAGCCCCGCTATGAGAAGCCTATGCCAGATGCGACCCTGCAAGATCCGCGTGGTACTTTCCCGATCAGTCATGTCTGATGTCGCAGTCTTCGTGCTCATAGAAGGAAAATGGCGAAGCGCCACAAGGCTTGGTTTCAACTTTAGCGCCCTCCAACCTTGACAGCCCGCTATCTTCCGTTCAGCGAGAGACGGTCTTTAGATCGGTTCGCCGATTGGCCGGAGTAACCTCCGGACAATAGGGGCACATACGCACAATCGGTCGATTACTCATCGAGACAATCCCGGCATCTTTCAGGCGAAGACCATATCTTTCAGGCGAGCCGCTTGGCAAAGGCGAGATCCGCCCTTAACATGATCACAAGACCATCGCCAGATTGCAGCAGCGATGCAGGCAGGCCCCAATCGTCGAACCTCAATCGCAATGACAATCAACGAGACGGTCCCATATCCGAGGTATAAGCGACATGGAAGAACAGGCGGAGGACCAACGCATTCGGCTAGTCCTCGTTGGCGATCAAGCTCTGTTTCGTGCAAGCTTGGGCCGGTTCTTGGCAACCCAATCAGGTCTTGAAGTGGTAGGCGAATGCGGCACTGCCGAGGCGATTGAGGTGCTGGGCGGTTCAACGGCTGGCATCGTCCTCCTGGATTCGGATCTGCGCACGGAATGCGGAGGGGAGTTCATATCCGCTTCCCGGCGCGGTGGCTACAAGGGCCGTTTCCTAATTGTTAACGATGTGGCGGGAGCGAAGGAGCTTTCGGATGCAATCAAGCTTGGGGCTTCGGGCATTTTTCTGAAATCGGAGGCTCCAGAGCGTCTCGTGCAGGCCATCAGGCTGGTGGCGAGCGGCGCCGTCTGGGTCGATCGAAAGGCTATTCAACTTCTAGCCGACCAAGTCGCGGACCAGCCTCGACTGGGTGACAAGAGTCACCGTAACGTACTGACTGAAAGGGAAGAGAAGGTACTTCGAGGCGTCCTTGACGGCCTTACCAATCGAAAGATCGGCGACAATATTGGCCTCACGGAAAGCGCCGTGAAGTCGGTGGTGCAGCAGTTATTTACCAGGGCCGGCGTTCGAACGCGCGGCCAATTGGTTCGCATGGCGCTCGAAGGCGGGTTGAGCGTGGCCTCTTCGCCGTCGGCGGGTTGACCTCCAAGCCGCGGGGAACGAGATATGCCAAGGTCCAGAACAACGTGGACAGTATCGATCAGGCCGCGAAAACGAAGCTTCGCGGAATCCGTGGAATTTCCCCGGTGGGTTGTGAGCGCATCCGTCCTAATCATTGGATTTGTTTTCTGGCTGGGTGCGGTCTCCGACGATACCGGCAAGTTACTGAAGTTAGGCATCGGCTCGATCCTCTACTTTGCGGCCGTCGCCGGCACAGCGGCTTTCTCGCTTTACGCCGGTTCGGAACGTAGTGCGCGCCGTGCGCCATGGGACCGGCGATTGCGCTGGCGAGGCCGGTCGAGAGGCAGAGCGATTTGAGGAGTCGCCCCGGTTGGTCAGTACCGCGCCGTACGCGGCGTATTAGACTTCCTATCGATAACTAGCGGCTGGCCGGCCAATTCGGACAGTGCCAGCACGAACCCGTCGCTTGAACCGCCGCCGTATTGATTGGCATTGCTGCCGGAGGCGGGGAATCCCAGAGTGGAGTAGCCGCCCACGTAAACCGTCCCATCGAGACCCAGGGTCAGGCAGGTGGCGACGTGCACGCCCAGATCGCCCAGATAGGTCGAGAACTGCAACCCTGCGGGGCCCGCTACGCCGGGCATCAACTTGGCCACGAAGACGTCGATTCCCCCGCCCCATGCCGGCTGTGGCGCGTCGCCCGTTGTTGGAAAGTCCGGGGAGAGCGTATACCCCGCCAGGTAGATGCTGCCCGCAGCGTCGCCGGCGACCGCGTAGGACACGTCTCCCTGCGAGCCGCCTAGGTAGCTTGAGTACACCAGGAACGCCTCCGGGTGAGCGGGATCCAGGAGCGTGACGAATGCATCTCCATTGCCTCCGGGAGTCGATTGCACGGCGTCCGAAGTGACCGGGAAATTGGTGGAAAACGTGAAGCCGGTCAAGAGCACCCTGCCGCTCGCGTCGAAGGAGAGTTTGCGCACCTCGTCAAGATCCGACCCGCCGAAGTAAGTGTCGTAGAGCAGCGAGTTCGGCCCGAACTGGGTAGTATTGATGACGCCCACCACGATGTTTTCCAGTCCTGGAAGCGACGACCGATAGGGCGAGATGGACAGGGGAAACATCTTGCTGTTCGTAGTCACCCCAAAATAGACCAAGCCGTTCGATGCCAGCGCGAGGGTGTTGCCTGTATCGGTGCCTTCGCCGCCCAGATATGTGGAATAGGCCGCCGTCGTAAGACTCGTGTTGATTTCGCACAGGAAGGCATTCTGTATTCCCGACAGGATGCCGGAGTATGCGCCATCGGTTATCGGAAAGTCGGTCGACGTCGTCGATCCGATGACGTAGATGTTGCCGGACGGGTCCACCTTGACGTCGTTAGCCAGATTCGTGAGCGACCCGCCGAGGAAAGTCGAGTAGACCAATTGGAGCACGCTGGTCAGCGCGGGGTTGAACTCCACCACGAACACGCTGTCCGTGGTACTGGGGAGCGTGTTCTGCAGAGACGTCGTGCTGACCATCGGGAAATCGGGGGCAACGGTTTCACCGACAATGTAGATGTTGCCGGACGCATCCAGGTCCATGGCCGAGGGGTCGTTCTCGCCCGTTCCTCCCAGATAGCTCAGGTAATCCAGCGCGAAATTGTTGGTGGTGTCGAGCACCATGATGAAGACCGCGTTGGTCCCGGTGGACAGGTTCCCGCTGGAGTAGGCGTTGGCGGTGGCAAGCAAATCGCTGGTCTCCGTGCGCCCAACTACGTAGAGCAGGCCGTGGGCGTCGATCTTGACCGCGTTGACCTGGTCGGCCGCCTCTCCGCCCCAAAAGCTGGAATAGATCAGATAGGGGTCGACCACCAGCGGCTCTGCGCGGTCGTAGCCGCTAACCGACAACCCCACCGCGCCATCCGCCATCTGCAAGTAACGCCCATCGATCTGGCGGCGGGTTCCGGTGCTCGGATCGCGCTGGTAGAGGAACGGCCGCTTTTGAACCAGTTGGCCCCCGGCGCATTCCACCAGCAGGTCGCCCTGTGCAGTGACGCTGGCCCGGTCCGCGCCCTGAAACCGCATGCGGATGGCGGCGGGGTCCGCGCCTGGCTGAATCAGAAAATCGTACTCCAGCCGGCTGTCTTCGCCATAGTAAACCACGTCGATGCCGGGATATACGTCGCGATAGCGGACCCGCGAGTAATTTGGAACCTCGGTGCGCCAGCGGTCCTTCGGCCCTACGAAATAGCTGGTCGGGACCGCTGTTCTATCGAGCGCCTGCATCTCCGGGGCCCGGCTGGAGCCATCGAACGTAAGGTCTACCCGGCGACCGCTTCCGAAGGCGAGCGCCGGACCCGTCGGGGTAAGTAGCACCGTGTACTGGCGTGCGTGCGCGGTATAGCGCACGGCCGGATTCCACTGGCCCTGGTTGGCTTCGAAATGCAGCGGCACACGCGCCATCGCGGCCTGAGCTTGCGGCGCGGCGACATCACGCGGAGCCCCGGCCAGCAGGGAAACCGCGGAAGCAAACAAGGCAATGCCAAACGAACGCATGAATGTCCCCAATTTCGACCTTTGAAACATCTATTAGAACATGCCCTGCCACCCCGTTGAAATGGGCCGATTGTTCACAGGCGTGACCAACCGGCGGCATCTTCAGGCGCCGGGCGCTAGGGGATTCGTCGCTGGCCCGAAAAGGTCATCGAAAACTCCCGCTAGTACGATATAATACAATCTGTCCTGCATTTGTAAGGCGGAAAATTGCCCCGTATCCTGATTGTCGACGACGAAGCCCAAATTCGAGCTTTATTGGCAACCGCTTTCGAAAGAGCAGGTTACGATGTCCGTACCGCGCCCGACGGGCCGGAAGCCGTGGCATTGTGCAACGCCGAGGCGTTCGACGCGGTCCTGTCAGACGTTGTCATGCCGAGGATGAATGGCCATGACTTGGCGCGGTGGATCAGCGCCCGGCATCCCCAAACACGCCTGGTTCTCATGTCCGGATTCGATGTCGGCTGCCAAAACTGCCCTGCCGCGCCCCGCTGCCAGTTCGTGTCTAAGCCGTTTCGCCTGGGCGAGGTCGTGTCAGCGGTGAGCCACGCGATTGCTCAACCGTTGCCCAACTAAACCGTCTATTTCGTAATCAAGCCGCACGCGATGCGGGCGCCGGCGGCGCCGGCCGGGTCCGTCTTCATATCGTCCGGGGCGGCGTGAATCACCAGCGCCGTTCCGCTGCCCGCCAATATGGAATGGTTGTCCGTGCCCATATTGACGTTCGGGTCGTTTACAGTGGCTTTAGCCGTTCCGTCCGGCTTCACCGTGAAGTTCGGCATGTCGCCCGCATGTGGCCCCGCGGGGTTGTTCAGGCCGTGCTGCTTCAGATCGGGGTTGAAGTGGCCCCCGGCCGACGTGAAACTTGGCGGATCGCACTGGGCCGTTTGGTGTATGTGCAGCGCGTGTTCGCCCGGCGGCAGATTCTTGAGATCCAGCGCAATGGATACGCCGCCCTTTGCTTCGGAAATCGTGGCAGTCCCTACGCTCGCCCCCTTGGCGTCCTTCATTTCCACTTTGATGGGCTTCTGAGCCGCGTAAAGAGCGGCCGCCCCGGCTAGGCCCGCAACGGCGACTGCGATCGTGAACTTGGTCATTCGCTATCCCCCTCAGGAGATCATCGCACGAAACCGGCGGCCCGAAATGTTCCTTTCGTCACGAAGCGGTTGCCGCGGATGATGAATCGGAGCGGCCAATCGGCGCATTGCCGGATGCCGATGCGCGGCGTCACGTCCGTCTCAAACGCGCGCTCCACCGCTGGCCGGCGCACCACCAGGCCGCCCCGCGTCACGTCGGCGCCGTTCAGCGCGCGGGTAATGCCCATCGCGAGCGTCAGTTTTCCGGGTCCCGACGCTAGGTCTTCCAAACGCCGGGCAGCCGGGCGGCGCCGGCGCATCAGATGCACTCCAGCCACTGGCTCCAGCGCCCGAATCAGCACGCAGCCGGGCTTGCCGTCGGCCTCCACCACCAGGTTGAGGCACTCGTACATCCCGTAAATTACGTAAACATAGGCGTGTCCGGGCGGTCCAAAGATCACGCGTGTCCGCTCGGTAAGCCCGCGCGCGGAATGCGCTGCCAAGTCGTCGCCGCCCAGGTAAGCCTCCGTCTCCACGATGACCCCCGCCGCGTTACCGTGGACCAGAATCTTGCCCAACAGATCGCGCGCTACCTCCACGGTGGGACGGTCGTAGAACGCGCGTTTCAGAATTGGCCCAAGAGTGGGGCGGGGCGCTGGGGGCACCGAACTATCTTCGCTAATCCGCCCGTAGAACGAAAGCACCCGTTACCTTAACAGACGCGCCGCCGCCCCTGGGGCCCTGTCACTTGATTAAGGCTTGCGGCGTTAAGATCAAGCCCGATTCCGACTCGTGGCGCAAGCCGCCAGGCTTGCAGAGTCGGCTGTCAAGCCGACTTTTCGAAGGCCGGGATGACTCTCGGCCCTTGTGCCTCGGTCGTCGGCTACCCTCCTCTTCCACCGGCGCCGTGAGCTTAACCGTCCTCGGGGTGGATGTGGAATGTGCCCGTCCGCCGCTACAATGAAGGCATCCATGAGACTGTTCGTCGCGCTCGACCTGCCCGCCGCAACTGTCCAAAGTCTCGAAGAGTTGCTCGATCGGCTGCGTCCTTTGGCGCGCATCCACTGGAGTCCGCCGGCTAACCTCCACATCACTACCAAGTTCATCGGCGAGTGGCCGGAGGCGCGGGTCGATGAGTTGAAAGCGGCTCTGGCGGCTGTCGAACCGCGGGTTCCGCTCGCTATCCAAGTCCGCCGCGTGGGGTTCTTCCCGAACCCTCATGCGCCGCGCGTATTCTGGTGCGGCATCGAAGCCCCGGGCCTCGCGTCATTGGCCGAGGCCGCCGATCGCGCCACGGCAACTCTCGGAATCCCGGCCGAAACCCGCCCCTTCTCGCCGCACCTTACCTTGGCGCGCATCAAGGAGCGCATCGACTTGCAGCCGCTCCGTGAAGCCATCGCCGGGCTGCCGTCGCTCGATTTCGGAAGTTTCGAGGCCGCCAGCTTTTTCCTTTACCGGAGCACATTACGGTCGGCCGGTTCCGTGTACACTAAACTTGCGGAGTTTCCGCTCTCCTTACGATGATTCCTCTCCTGGCCATGGCGATCGCGTACCTGCTCGGCGCGATCCCGTTTGGATACCTTCTGGTCAAATTCAAAACCGGCGCCGACGTTCGCTCCGCGGGCAGCGGCAACATTGGCGCCACCAACGTACTCCGGACTTCCGGCCGCGTGGCCGGCGTCGCCACCCTGTTGCTCGACATCGCCAAGGGCTATGTGGCCGTTTGGATCGCAGCGCGCCTGACATTGCACGACCCTTTGTGGATGGCCGCCGCCGCGCTGGCCGTCATGGCCGGACACGCCTACCCCATCTTCCTCAAGTTCAAGGGGGGCAAGGCGGTGGCGAGCTTCCTGGGTGCTTTCCTATATATTACACCCGTAGCAATAGTAGCGACTCTGGTTGTGTTTGGCGCCGCTGTGGCCTGGACGCATTACATTTCCATGGGCTCGATTATTGCCGCCGCCACATTTCCCTTGGCGGTTTGGCTGCTCCAGAAGCCTGCGCTAGAGATCCTCGTGGCTTCCGTCCTAGCTGGAATCTTTATAATCTACAAACATAGTAGTAATATCCGGCGGATTCGGGAAGGGTCGGAACACGTATTCCGTTTCGGCGCTGGGGCGTCGTGAAGAACCTCGCGATTATCGGCGCCGGGGCTTGGGGAACCGCCCTTGCCATCGTTCTGTCGCCCCGTTTCTCCCGTGTGCGGCTCTGGGTTTACGAACCGGACTTGGCAGCCCGCATGAACGACAGCCGCGAGAACGACCTCTATCTTCCCGGCTGTCCGCTGCCGGCCATTCTGCAACCGGTCAACGATCTCGAAGCCGCACTAGACGGCGCCGACGTTGTCCTGAGCGTCGTCCCTTCTCCTCTGGTGCGTGCATTGTACCGGCAGATGCTACCCTTTCTGACCGAATCCATGCTCTTCGTCAGCGCCACCAAGGGTCTGGAGAATGACACTCTTCTACGTATGTCGGAAGTGGTGCGGGAGGTGTTACAGGTTCAGTTTGCACCGCGTGTGGCAGTTATTTCCGGCCCGAGTTTTGCCAGGGAAGTCGCACGCTTTGAGCCGACCGCTCTGGTGGTGGCATCGGCTGACGCTGCGACGGCTACGCGCGTGCAATCGGCCTTCTCCGGCCCGACTTTCCGCCTGTACTCAAGCTCAGATACTATAGGAGTAGAACTTGGTGGATCCGTCAAGAACGTAATCGCCCTCGGCGCTGGAGTGTTGCACGGCCTCGGTCTTGGCCACAATGCCATGGCCGCGCTGATTACGCGTGGGTTAGCGGAAATCACGCGACTGGTCCGGGCAATGGGCGGGCGGGTCCAGACTATGGCCGGGTTGGCTGGTCTTGGGGATTTGGTCCTCACCTGCACGGGAGAACTGAGCCGCAATCGGGCGGTCGGCGTCGGTCTGGCGCACGGACAAAAGCTCGATGAGATTGTCCAATCGATGAAAACGGTGGCCGAAGGCATTAAAACGACAAATGCAGTAGTTGACTTGGCGAAGCGCTATTCGGTTGACATGCCGATCTCCGGGCAGGTGTTCCAAATGCTTCATTCGGGGGTATCTCCCCGAGAGGCCATCCAAAGCCTGATGGGCCGCTCCCTCAAAGGCGAGTAGCCCGCGGCGTTGTGGCGCAACCTTCTGAGCGCAACCTTTTGCGATGTAACGTGTTCGTACGTATATGGGAGGAGCTACGGCGGCTCTGGATTACGACGCCGAGTTGATGCTTCGGGTTCGTGACGGCGATAGTGTGAGTTTCGCCGCGCTCCTGGACAAACATCGTTCCTCCGTCGTGCATTTTCTATGCCGGATGGTCGGAAACCAAGCCGTCGCCGAAGAGTTGGCGCAGGAGGTTTTTCTGCGCGTCTACCGTTCGCGCGGTTCCTATGCTCCGACCGCCAGGTTCACCACCTGGCTGTTTCGGATTGCCACTCACACGGCGCTCAACGCGCTGCGGGATGGCAAGCACGAACGGGCGCTCGAAAGTCTGGACGCTGTCTCGCCGGATTTGCCGGCCCGGCAAATTTCGGACGGACGGCCTTCCGTGGAGCAATCCATGGTTCACCGGGTAAAATTGGAGGAAGTGCGCCGCGCGGTTGCGGCGTTGCCGGCCAAGCAAAGGGCCGCGGTGCTGATGCACAAGTACGAAGAAATGGAGTACTCGCATATTGCGAGTTCGTTAGGCTGTTCGGAATCGGCGGTGAAATCGCTGCTGTTCCGCGCATATGAAACGCTGAGGGCCCGTTTGGCTTATATGGCGTGAAAATGAGGTACTTTTATGAGTCACTTAGACTGTGGGGAGAACGCCGATCTTCTGCTGAAATCTGCTGCTGGCCAGTTGGATGAGGAGGCTCAGGCTCGCCTCAATCTGCACCTGGAAAGCTGCCCGTCATGCCGGGAGTTCGCGGCCGGTCAGAAGGCCGTCTGGGATTCGCTGGACGCTTGGGAAATGGCTCCGGTCTCGCCGGATTTCGACCGCCGCCTGTACGCCCGGATCGAAAAGGAAGTCTCGTGGTGGGACCGGATACTAGAGCCGTTCCGGCTGTCGCACGTTCGTTGGCCGATTGCAGCTGCCGCGAGCCTTGCTTTGGTGGCCGGCATTGTCGTTGTCGACCGCTCCGGCATGGTGAGGCCGTCCCCGCGGAAGACGTCGGTCCAGGTGGAGTCCCTGCGGCCCGATCAAGCCCAGAAAGCCATTGAAGACATGGAGATGCTGCAGGAAATCAACGGGCTGGTCGGGCCCGGCTCCGCGGCATCGAAGATGTGACCGGGGTGGCGACGATGCGCGCGGTTTGGATGATCGGAATCCTGGCGCTGGGATTGTCGGCGCCGCTGGCCGCCCAGACCGGCGCAAACGCGCCAGACCCAGAGAACGCGGCTAAGGGCCCCGCAGCCGGCCAGCGCATCGTCAATCCGGAAAGCGTTGCCGCGCGGCTCATGCTGGCGACCCCGCAGCAGCGCGAGCGGGCGCTCGCCATGCTCCCGCCCGATCGGCAGGCGCAAATCCGCAAACAACTGGAGTGGTT
>Ga0181517_10006087_pt1 | contig 10426 bp, 8 predicted proteins | sample PEATcosm2014_Bin_31_FD_119748 | JGI IMG/M metagenome (GOLD analysis project Ga0181517, IMG submission 119748) | Peatland microbial communities from MTU Mesocosm Facility, Houghton, MI, USA - PEATcosm2014_Bin01_30_metaG | ecosystem: Environmental > Terrestrial > Soil > Wetlands > Peat | place... | reverse complement strand
TCGGCTAGAGGGGGCGCTGGCTGAGACCGAGCGGTCCCACACGGTCACTGGAAAACCTGCCGAGACCAATCTGCGGGCCATGGCCGACCCCATAATTCCTGTCCCGAGCATGGCCGCGGCCATTTGGCCACCCTGCCCGTTCCTAGCGACCATCGAAAGCCCTTTCCTGTACGTTGGGACCTTTTTGAGCCTAACGGGCGCCGCGGCGGCTACGGGTGCGCCGGCACGCCTACGCAGACTGGGCTTAGCGACCGCTTGGTAAGTGAGGGAGCGCGGGGCCGTCGAGGGGGTCATTCAGAGCGCCTCGGGGAGCCAGACAACGTCGTGTTGTCCAGAGGGGCGAGCACACAGCGCTGGACTCGGAGCACGCAGGTCCTCGGCAGCCTTGTCCCGGGGTGGGCGGCCCGGTTGGGCAGTATGACCGTGCCGTAGTGGCGGGCCAACTTGGCGTACGAGGTGTTGACCTCGGGGTCCTAATAGCAAGCGCCGGTCACAAGGGTGGCCACCAGGCTCTATTCCGCGACGAGCCTGGCCCGGCTCCTTTAGCGATGCGCGGGGTGGTCTCCGTCGATGCTTACCCGGTGAAGCACTGACGGGCGATCTCAACCCCGTGCCCACCGCCATTATCACAGGCTCCTGCAACCTCACTCGACACCAGAAAACGTCCCCACCAAGCTTTCTTCCTCCAACTCTAAGAAAAGCGTGCCCGGGTCGGCCCCGTTCCGGTCATCGCGTCCGAGATGCCCGCTCAGAGATGGACCCTCAAGCCGATCTTGGTGCCATGCACGCACGGGCTATGGCGCTGCAGAAACGCGAGCCGGTAGAGGCGCGAAAGCTGCTCGAAGTGCTCGCAACAGCGGGTCATGTCGATGCCATGACCGCCCTGGGGTATTCCCTAATGGAGGCCCTGCCAGAGCTCATTGCTCAGCTCGACTGGCGTTGCCAGACGGCACTGAGGGTGGAACGGGTGGCGGCCGCGTTGGCCAGCGCCATGGCTACCGGCGTTTCCACCAGAGCCGGTGCAATGAGGAAAGACGCTGTCCCGCCCGCGTATATTGCCCCTGTCAGGCTGAGCTGGCTGTCCTGGGCCGTGAAGTTGCAAGGGGTGTAGAAGGCCACCGTGGGCCCGGAAAAGGTGGGGGCGCCGCTCACGGTGATGTTGCCCGCCGGGCAGGAAGTGGCTGTCCCGTCCACCGAGTAGGGGACCACGTAATAGAGGTTGTGGGCACCGGTTACCTGGTTGCCGTTGGGGTTCTCGAAGGTGATCGAACCAGTGGTCAGGATCATGAGGTTGTTGCCCAGGGCGAAGCTGGTACCGTTGAAACCCGAGCCGGCCCCGTTGAAGTCGAGGTCAGAGCAACCCGTCACGCTCACGACCCAGCCCTGTGACCCGGTGACCGGAAAGTTGGAGTACGTCAGGATGTCGTTCAGGGCTTGCGTGCAACTGGTGGCTGATACCGATCCCCAACCCGTGGGGGCCAAACCGTTCCATGTCAGCTCCGGGAACGCCTGGGCCATGGCCGAGACAGTTGCCTTCACGTTGGGGTCATTTTGGGTGCAGGTGCCCGAAAAGACGCTGCTGCATTGCGTTGGGCCCCCGCTGAAGGTATCCGCGCCGCCGATGTCAAGGTTGCCGGAACGTTGGTTCACAGAGTTGTTGACGACGGCGGTCGAAGTGCCGTACACGGTGCCGCTCACTAGCCAACTGCTGGCCGAGAACGACAGGGGCCAAGCACTGTACAGGTTGCCGGTGATCTGGCACTGGTTGGTGATGGACCAGGTCGAACCGGTGGCTGGGGCAGTTGGGACGACGACGTTGCCGGTGATATTGATGCCGTTGGAACAGGGCAGGGCCCCGGCATTGGTGGAATCGTTGGTGTACAGCTCGGGATTGGGCCCGCTAATCGAGACGGTGCCGTTTTGGAACGTCAGGCCCGCATTTCCGAATATGGCGTCACCCATAGAGGCCGTGGCCCCGGCCCCAACCGAAAAGAGCTCCTGTTCGGACTGCTTACCTAGCACATTGGCCGGGGCCGAGGTCCCGACCACCGTCAACAGCGCCGACTGCGCCGCGGCACTCGGGCTGGTGCCAAGGGCACTGGCGGCCGTGGGAGGGTTTGAGGCGTAGTAGACGAGTTGGCTGGTCGGCGGGATGGCCAATGGGTTGGTGCTGGCGACGGCTCCCACCGGTGCCACGATGGAAGCAGGGTCGGCCGTGCCACCCACGGGCGGCAGGGTGACGGACCACCCGAGCTGGGCCTGGCTGGGGAGGCTGCCATTGACAGCGACGAAGTTCTTTACCTCGGCCAACACCGAAGTCAGCCCCGAAGAGGCAACATCAATGGCCTGCTGCTGCTTGCGTACCTGGCCAGTGGTGGTGATAGAGCCGTTTGCGACGTTGAATAGCCCGGCGATCACGATGAGGCTTATGAAGATGGCCAACATGGCGGTTATGAGAGCTACGCCCCGCTCATCAGCCGAGGCTGTGCCCGGCCCAGTGCTGCGGCCGGTCTTGGTTAGGACGGGTACGGGGCGGCTGGGCATCCCATACCGGGTGAGGTTATGGCCGGTCATGGCGGGACCTACGGGCAACGAGCCCCTCAACATGTCCCTGTGCTCCTGTTAGGTGCGACCACGGTATCGGTGAGGCTCAGCGCCGGGACCGTTGTCCTCGTCGAGGATGGGCCGGCAATACCGAGCGTGTAGGTCACGTCGGGCAGCCCGCCGCTGGGGGTTGTGACACTGAAGGACCCAGAACTCAGGTCCGTCACGATGGCCGGGTTAGCGGTCGGGCGAAGGGCTCCCGGGGCCCAGGACAAACGGCCCAGGGCAGACGGGCTGGTGGTTATCTCCCATTCGACGCAGACCTGGTCGCCGGCGCCGTCGCTCTGGTTGAGCACGATGAAGGCGGAGGCGGCACAGGCACTGCCGCATGTCGAGGGCGCCACCCAGGTCCCTGCCGTTGTGTACACCGAATAGAGGGCCCCTTGGCGGACGGACATGTCGAGCTGCTGCTGGGTCAACCCGGCCGTATCGGAAAGGCTGGCACTGGCCTGGGCCGAGGTCTGGGCGTGGGCCATCGTATTGATCATGTCGAACACGCCCACTAGGACCAGGGAGAAAATGGCCATGGCGATTGAGAGCTCGATTAGGGTAAAGCCACCGTCGCCTGCCCGACTCCGGGTGCCGGCCCGTGGGTGGGCGATAGCGAGCGGGGTGGCCGTGCCTGACGGACATCGGGCCCGGCGCGACAGGTCTGTACCTGCCGGCGCCATGCTCGACGATGTCACGGCCGAAGGTTGCTCACGGAAGGAACAGCCCGCTCTCAGCAGGTGGTTGAGGTGCATAGCTCCTCCTCGTCCACGATGCTCTGGGCGGCGGCGCTGACCGGGCCCCAGGTGACCCGGACCTGGAACCACTCGGCCGCGGCCCCGTCGGCCAGGGTGTTGACCACAGTCGAGGTCACGATCTGGTAGGACGTAGGTCCTACGAGCGGGTGGCACGTAGCTGGGGCGCCCACGGCTGGGCACGGTTGGTAGCTGGTCAAGCTGGCCGGAGGCTGACTGCTAGCCATCTGCAACCGGGCATCAACCAGCGCCACGGCCGCCTTTTCTTGTCGTCCCTGAGCTACCTGGTTCAGTGCGGTTACCACATATGAGCAGGCCGGCGGCAAGGCTATGGCCAGCAGGGTCATGGCGATGACTACTTCGATGAGCGAAAAGCCACCCTCACGGGCCCGGTGTGTAAGTGGTGCCGGGCCGGTCACGGCCTCGGGAGTCGAGACCAGCGGCGCTGGTGCGACTGGCAGTAGTGCGGCCGGTACGGGTGCAGCTGGTGCAGGTACAGCCAGTGCAGGTACAGCCGGTACCGAACCTGTCGTGGTGGGCATGCTGCGGCATAGCTTGGTTGGCACCAGGGGCCTCGGTTGTCGACAGTGGTATGTGTGCCGCGCCGGAGTGGTTACCCTCACGCCGCTGACAAGTACTTATCGACTGGTCGGCGACGCCGTGTTAGTCCGCCGTACATGGCGCGGTTCGCCCCTCCGGCCTGAACCTCTGGATAAGGCGCGGGCGGTCCTTAGCTGGCTAAGGCGCTACCTCGCCCCAAACCTGGGCGAAATGGGCGGCAACCAAACAGCAGACAGCGGCAATGTCTAAGGCATCATCATCTAAGGCACCATCATCCTGGGCACCCCTCATAGCTGGTCTCCTCTGTGCCCGCCACCACTCGGGGGCGGCCGTGGGCGGACTATCGTACTCTTCGCCCTTTTCGGCGGTGCCCATGGCAGCTTCTCTAACAGCGGGGCGATGCTGACCTTCGTCAAGCTTGGGTGCGTCTCGACTGCCCGCATATCCGGGCGAGGTCCAGACACTAAATGTGGAGGGGGTGAGTTTTACCCGCTCATAGCGATCAACCGGGCGGGACCGAACGGTCCCATAATCTCCGTCGTCTGCGAAAGAGTTTGGCCTCGGGGCCGGGCTCGGCCTAGACACGGGAAACCTGCCGGGGCGTCATCGGCGGCGAGGGAGGGGCCTGGCCTCGTTTTGGAGATCTGTTGGCCGCTACACGCCACGGAGAGCCTCTGAGCACTCTGGGTCTCGTTAGTCCACCAAAGCGTCGTGCACCGCCGGGGCTCCTATCGAGTGTATGCCGGGTCTAATTCGCGAATTAGGCGAGGAACACAAGCAAAGTGAAGACGGCTGTTGGCCTCGCGAAGGGACTTTAGTCCTTCGTCGAGGTTGCAAGATCCGCTCCGCAAAGGCTCACTAGGTGTCGATAACGGAGGCATGGCCAACCCCTCGGAACAGCACAGACCGCACCATGCAGCGATGGCCCGGTGCCCGCATGCCCCAGACGTGGCTGTAATGGTGGAGCTTGCAGGTGTTCGGGGCGAGCGTCTTCAGCGGTTCTCGTGCTCGAAGTGCGTTCGGGGGTGGTGGGAAAGTGACGGCGGCGTCATCGACCTGAGACAGGCGGTTGACACGATGAGGGAAATGGCTCTCGGTCAGCACAAGCGAAGGATGCCTGTTATGGCGTCAAAACGCCAGATGGCAGTGACGGCCGCAGCCCAGCAAGAGGCACGAACACGGGCAAGGTCGGACCAAGAGAGCTTTGTGCGGGAGCTTTCGTGCCCATGACACCGTACTCCACCCCGCTTGACGAGCCGGTCCCAGTATGAGCTGCGGTCGTCGTTGTACCTGACTCCGTCCCAGTGGTGGCGACAGCGGCAAACGCATCGGACCTAACGGGTGTAGCGGCAGTAGTGACTAGCGCCAGCTCCCCTGGCCCGCTGAAGGCGGTTTAAAAAAGTATTTACCTTAATTGCTAGTGAGGAGGGGGGATCTTTTGTCTGCTATCACCACAGTCGACGCCGGCCGCGCGGTGCGCGCTACGGTCGACGGGTTCGAGTCTCACCGTTTCACCCGGCATCGCGCCAAGGATCAGGTATAAACCCGCAGCGTCAGCGCGACCACTGAAGTTCCCGCTCGAATTGGTCGATACCAAACGATGTGGCCATACTGGCTCTGCCGCGCAGTCCGGACGTGGCTCAAGCGAGCGTACCGGGCCCGCCTCGGCCGTCTTTCGACTTCGGCCGAGACCGGGACGAACAGCGCTTTTGGGACTTCTACCTGCGTAGCAGCTTCATCGTCCAGGCCGGTGAGAGCGCCGGCGTTCTCGGCTACCTCCTACTGTCGCCTAACGGCCCGCACCGGCTGGCGCTCGAAATGGTGGTGGGCCTCGTGGCCGTCGCCTCCCTGGCGGTGTTGCCCTGGGTCGGGCGGATTGGCAAACGGGCGTGGCGCTCGGAGTTCTCCCTCTGTATGGCGCTGCTCAGCGGCGCGGTTGTGGCCATGTGCGCGGTGCTTGACGGGGGAGTTGACAGCCCTCTTCTGTTCCTCCTTGCTCTCCCTGTAGCCAATGCCGCTCTAGGCGTTGCAGTTTGGGCGGAATGGGTATGCGTCGGCGCCGCGTTGCTGGAAGTCACCGTCGTAGCCGTTTCGGACCCCCACATAACCTCGTCCGTCGACTACCTGGTAGTGGTCGGGAGCTTCCTAACCGGCGCAGGTTTGCTGGCCTTGGGCTGGGCTATCAATAGGTCCCGAGGCGAAAAGCGCCAGGCCATCATGTTCGACGAGCTCGTTCGTCTGGCCTTGACCGATACCCTCACCGGTTGCCTCAACCACGGTGCCTTCTTCGAGCGCCTAGAAAGCGAAGTGGACCGGGCGGCTCGCCTGTCTGAACCGTTGAGCCTGCTGGTGGTGGACCTCGACCTGTTCAAAGCCTTCAACGACACCCATGGGCACCTGGCCGGGGACGACGCGCTTTGTTGGGTCGGCGCCGCCGCCAAACGGTCCAGCAGGAGCTATGACATCGTTGGCCGAGTCGGCGGGGACGAGTTCGCCGTTGTCCTGCCGAACACGGCGCTGCCCACCGCCCGTGGCGTAGCCGACAGGATGTGTAAGGCGTTAGAGGGCCGGGACGGAAGGGGGGTCACGGTCAGCATTGGCGCCGCCGCCTTGAACAGCTCCGAACCAACTTCCAAGCGGCTCTTCCGTGACGCCGACTCGGCGCTGTACCGGGCCAAGGCCGGTGGGCGGGCGCGAGCGGCGTCAAGGCTCGACACCGACGGGCCAAGCCGCCGTGCCGACAGGCCCAGCGCGGCGCCGACGGCCGAGCTCCTGGCGGATCTGCGGCTGGCCGACGAGCGCCTGCTTGAGGCGAGGACAACGGTGGGCGAGGCATGGGCCATCCTTGACGCCCTGGAGACCGCTGACTCCGTCGGCTTCGCATTCGTAGGCCCTGATTTCCGCATCCTGCGCATAAACTCGGTCTGGGCTGCCGTGAACGGCGGGACGGTCGCAGACCAGCTCGGCAGGACCGTGGCCGAGGTCGCACCCCACCTCTGGCCTCGTTTCGGCCCTGCTTACCAAACAGTGCTAGAGACCGGCAGTGCGCTGACCAACCTGGAGATCACCGGCGAGGTCGCCTTGGACCCTGGGCGGCGTCACTACTGGTTGGTCCATCTCTACCCCGTCAGGGCTCACGGGGACCCAACAGGCATCTGCGTCGTGGCCCTTGACATAACTGACCGCAAGGAACTGGAGGACCACCAGGTCTCCACTACCCGCTCCGTCGTGGCCGCCTTGGCTGCCGCTGTGGAGGCCCGTGACCCCTATACCGATGGGCACCAGCAACGGGTGGCTGAGATCTCCGTGGCCATCGCCAGCGAGCTCGGGCTCGGTGCTCAGGAGATCGACCGCATCGACCTGGCAGCCCGGATCCATGACGTTGGGAAGCTGGCCGTACCCGCCGAAGTTCTCGCCCGCCCCGGGCGCCTCAGCGAAGCGGAGATGGCCCTTGTGCGAGAGCACCCTCAACGGGGCTCGGCCATGTTGGAACGCGGGGGCATTTCCAATGAGGTAGCCGAGATGATCCTCCAGCATCATGAGCGCATGGACGGCTCGGGCTACCCTAACGGCCTCGCTGGAGACAAGATCTCGATTGGCGCCCGGATCGTCGCCGTGGCCGACGTGGTGGAGGCTATGGCATCGCACCGGCCGTACCGGGCGGCCCTCGGCGCCGAGGTTGCCGTGAAGGAAATCGAGCGAGGTTCCGGCACGGTCTACGACCCCGATGTCGCAGCAGCCTTGCTGCGCCTTTTCCGAGCAGGGCGTTTGTCCTTGAGCACGGCCTGGAGCTGAGACGAGACCACGACCACCAAATTCACCCTGTAAGTCAACGAGAAAAGGTCGACGACAGCCAGCAGCTCGGCTTACAAGGTGGTCGGGCCCGGCCAGCAACGCCAACTATGCGGGTCACAGGACCTTTTTTGTCCTTTCCCCCTTTTGACGTTCAGACAGCTCGGGGGTCGTCTAGTGCCTCTGGCCCAGGTCATGCCACCGGTAGCCACAGAGCGGCGCTCGCAAGCTGGCGCGGAGTTTTGTACCAAGGTCCCCCTCCGACACGCTCGGCTCTGACCACCTCGACCAGTAGGACGTCCAAGGCGCTGCTCAGACGCTGGATCCTCGAGTGTGCGCCCTCAGGTCATGAAGTGTCACCTCATCGGGGCCGCTCTACCGGTCGCACCCTCCTAACGGGCTGCGGAAGTAGGCTCGGGCCTATCCACCCTCCGTCGAGGCGGTGCGGGCCAGGCGCGCCACGACGCGGCCGCCGACGACGTCGACCGAGTAGGTTCGCAGAGGCTGTGTGGCCGGCCGGCGGACAGCCTCGCCGGTGCGGACGTCAAAGCGTCCATTGTGCTTCGGGCACTCGATCACGCAGCCGTCGAGGTACCCCTCGCTCAGCTCCGCCGCCGTATGAGTGCACAGGCCGTCGGTGAGAGCGAACTTGTCGGCCTCGAGCCTGTAAAGAGCGTAGATGTGGCCCTCAAGCTCCACGCGCTGGACCTCGCCGGTCCCCAACGCCCCGATAGGGCCCAGGTCGACGGACTGGTAAGAGCCGTCGTCCTGGCAAGGGCGGTGGTCTGTCCCGGGGCCCGACCGCCCATCTTCGCTGGGTGCCTCTCTGGTCGTCTGCTCAGCCGGCTCAGCGGGAGAGCGCCGATAGAGGCCACCAAGCAGTTCGGGGAGCGTTAGCTCCCAGGTCACGTCGCGCCGCTGTCGGCGCAGGGCGTGGACGATCTCGCGGTACGCGGCCAGCACAGAGGGTTTGGGCGGCGGTAGGTACGCCTTTAGTTCCTGGTGCAATTGGGGCAGGTTGTAATAGGGGACCGCCGGGAACAGATGGTGCTCGAGGTGGTAGTTCATGTTGAGGTAAAGGAAGCGGAACACCGGGTTCATGTACACAGTGCGGGTGTTCAGGCGGTGGTCGAGCACGTCCTCGCGTAGGCCTGCGTGCTGAGTTATGCCGAAAAAGACAGCCAGCCAGGCGCCGTAGAAGGATGGGAGCCCGACGAACAGCAACGGGACGATGGTCCCCGAGATGCAGCCAGCAACCACGGCCGTCCCAAGTACCACTATGTGTACGCGCGCCTCGCGTACCAAGCGGGGCAGGTCCTCGGGCGGCACGAGCTCGCGGGTCGCACCGTCGATGCGGCCCGCGGCGTGCTGGACAGTGCGGCGCAGCATCCGCGGACCGTTGACCAGGTTGAGGTAATTGAGCAGAAGGGGTACCAGCTTGGTCGGGCGCGGGAAACTTATCTCGGCGTCGCGGCCGACTATTATCGTGTCGGAATGGTGGCGAAAATGAGACCAACGCCACAGAGTTGGCTCGCGTAATAACATGAACGACGCCACGCGGTATGTGGCGTCGTTGGCCCATTTGGCTTTGAAAGCCGTTCCGTGGCCGTTCTCGTGCCAACGGGCGTCAGCTGAGCCGCCGTAGAGGGCGCCGAAAGCCGCAAAGGCGGCGACCGCCCAGCCCGAGCGCCGCTTTAGGCTCACGAAAGCCGCCGTCCCCGTGCCGGCCAGCAAGGCGGCCCATAGCGCGGTGTCCCGGGCGGGCCGCCTGTTCTCGCGTTCCATCAAGGCCCGGAGCCTCTCAGGGTCGATGGGCGGCTGGTACCAGCGGGCATCAGCGAGGCCAGCTGCTACCGCCGCGGCCGCCTGAGGGCCAGTCAAGCTGTAGTCGCGGGGTGCCGGGCCCGAACGCTCGCGCACGCCGCGGCCTCGTCGTCTCAGAGGCACTGTCTTAGGACCACTGTCGTCTCAGGAGCACTGTCCATCCCTTTCGGTCATCGTAGCGAGTGGCTCACCGGGCTAGGCGAAGAGAGTAGCGTTATGTGGCGGTCGACTACTACATGTATGTCTGAATGAACGGCCAACGATCTGCCCGGTGGGGGCTGGAGGCCGCATCTGGAGATCTGGGCTCATTCTCCGCGTCGCCGCTGTCACAACTGCCCTGTTCCGCGGACTCAAGCGGTACTGACGGCCGTCGCCCTTGATGGAGTGCTGCACCAACTACATTGCCGCGTCACTAACTGACGAAGTCCATATCGTCCCAGTAGATGACCGTACCCTTTGTCGCCTTGGAGAAGTCCGGCTCCATGCCGGCATAGACCTCGGTGGCGTTGGGTTTGATCCCGCTTAGGGTGAGCTCGGTCCAGGTGTTGGCCACGAGCGTGACCGAGGGCCGGCTGGCCGTGTCCACGTACGTACCGTTGGACGTGAGCAGGTCCATTCCTATGTCCACTTTTACCGTCGCCGTCGCCCGTACCCAGATGGCGGCGCTATAGGTGTCGGCCGAACTGACCGGTGCGTACCAGCTCGGGTTGTCATCGAGGTCCCACCCGCCACTGGAAGAGATGGTGGTCTGCGCCAAGGCCCCAGACCCAGAATGGACCACCGCGGTGGTGTGGGCCAGCGTGCTGCCCCAATAGTCGGCAGGGACGGCGGTGGTCTCAAAGCCGGGGTCGGGGATGAGGTTGGCGGACGCCACTGCGGTGGTCGTGGGGGCAACTCTCGTG
>Ga0181517_10006086_pt1 | contig 10427 bp, 11 predicted proteins | sample PEATcosm2014_Bin_31_FD_119748 | JGI IMG/M metagenome (GOLD analysis project Ga0181517, IMG submission 119748) | Peatland microbial communities from MTU Mesocosm Facility, Houghton, MI, USA - PEATcosm2014_Bin01_30_metaG | ecosystem: Environmental > Terrestrial > Soil > Wetlands > Peat | place... | reverse complement strand
GACCTGCTCGCGCTTGCGGCTGCTCATATCCAGGAAGCGAATGCCGACCGTGCGCCGGTCGTGGATGGCCTGGACGACACCGCCGAGCCGGAATGGCAGCCCTTCAAGGTGGAATTCGGTTTCTACACGCGTGTAGATGCCCACGGGAAATCGCTCGTCGGCGCGGATGCGGCAACCGCCGGCGCTTAGGTCGAGAATGCGCCCTCGCAGCCGCGACGCAATGTTGACGAGATAAATCGCGGCCGTGGTATCGACTTCTTCGCGCGCCTGCACGCGGCGTTCGCCACGGGCGAGTTTGGCTTGAGATGGGCAAGCGAACTCCGGGGCTAAAGCCCGCGGTGATTCTGCCTGCTTTATGCGGGAGTTGAAACCCCCACCTCCCTCCCCAGCGACAAGGACCCGTCGCTGGGGACCCCGTCCTCCCTCCGGCTCGAGTTTTTTAGCAATTTGTTGAGCCGTGATTGCCTGCTGCGGAATCGGCGTTTGCTGCGGCGGCTCCGGCGTGGGCGGTTGCAAGAGTTGGGCCTTAGCGGCACTCTCCGCCTCGACCTCACAGAGCGCCTCGACCAGATCTTCCCTGCGCCGCACTGAGACACCCGTAAAGCGAATGCCGACCAGATGCCGGCCGTCGGTCCATTGGGTGGTACCGCTGAAACGGAAGGCAAGGCCGCGGATCCTGAATGCGACTTCGACGCAGACCATGGATCCGGCGGTAAACCGCTCCTTTGTGCGCAGGCGGCAACCGCTCAGGCTGATATCGATTAGGCGGCAAGAGACTGTGCAACCAAGCTCCAGCAACAGCAGACGGGCATCTTCGTCCACGACTTGGCGGGGAGCGGCCCGGCGATTCTGCTGCGAGGTCGCAAGCTCTGCCGCCATTTCTGCTGATTCCATTGCCGTTCCTGCCCGCAATCCGGAAAGGTCACTGTCCTCCAGCCTGTTCCCAGGGGTTCTGTGGGGTAGGCTGCACGGCTTCACGGCCCGCCAGGCGGTCATAGACGTAAAGGTCACTGGTGGTTCCCAACGCCTCGTTATATAAATCGACGACGCCGAGCAACTGCTTTAACTCTTCCGTGAACCGGTGAATCGCATGCAGGTGGGTGGCAGTGGCAGGAAGCTCGAATTGGGGCGTTTTAATGAACTTCTGATGGCCGCGGTCCAACAACCGAGCCACATGGCCCCCTGAAAGAACGCCGGGGGCTGCGGCAAAGGCAATTGCAGCGTCATGCGTCCTGGTGCGCGTCTTGACCCGAGGCAGGCCTACCAGAACCGCTCCGGCCCCGTGCTTGCTTACCAGCACACCGTCTGCAACTTCGGCGTACGGCGCCACATCGAAGGAGTGTGCGCGCAGCGTCTCCAGAGTCTGATCGAAGCTTGGATTACGGGATTTTCGGCTCACGGCTGCCTTCCAGTCTGCGAGGATGTTGAAGAACAAAGCACTCTCGTCATTTCAAATCTCGCACAACAGCGGTGCAGGCCGCAATTTTCGATGGAAACAAAGGCTCCGCAATCACAGCCCGGATCGTCGCGGCCGAAGCACATCGGCAAGGCGAAGCGTTGGCCGCCTGTCCGGGTGAGCGCGGCGGTTTACGCGGCGATCCGCGCCCATGGCGAAGAGACTTACCCCAACGAGTGCTGCGGGGCACTGCTGGGACGGATTTCCGAACACGAGGGCTGGCAGATAGAGGCATCGGTGCGCGCCGGAAACGCCCGTACCGACGCCGCGCGCAACCGTTACGAGATAGCCCCCGCGGAGCTGGTGAAGATTGCGTGCAAGGCGCGCGGCCTGCGGCTGGAGATTGCGGGGTTTTACCACTCCCACCCCGACCACGCGGCACACTGGTCGCTGACCGACCTGGCCGGGGCCCACTGGCTGGGCTGCTGCTACGTCATCACGAGTGTCGTGAAGGGTAAGGCCACCGCGACCAACTCGTTTTTGCTGACCGGCGAAAGTGAGGAGGAGAAGCGATTTGAGCAGCAGGCGCTTGAGTTAGGGGCTTCTGGATAAGTCATGGAAGCAAAGACATTCTCCGTCAGGGGCAGAGTCCCTGCGTCCCGCTCAATAAAAGCGTGTTTCATTTCAGGACGGGCCACCGGCTCGTCCTGAAATGGAATCCGTCCAATCATTGCATGGGGATTTCCTCACGCTTGCCGTCCTTCCGCAGGTATGCTCCATGCAATGCAGCAACCAACTGAAACCGGGGCCTCCAGCGACTGGTCTGCGCTGCCGGAGCAAGAATCCGCGCCGTCCCCCACTTCCCCCAGCTTTGCGGGCATGCTGGCCGCACTGGCCGCGCCCGCGCATGCCACAGGCGACTTCAACAGCAAGCCTTCGTCGACTGGCCGGAAATCGACGTCCACCTGGAACGATGACGATCTGGCTGACGATGTGGCGACCCTAAGCTACGAGAGCGCGCTGAAGGCTCATGCGCGTTACCGCCCCACGGATCAATCGCTCACTCAGCTCCCTGATCCAGTACCCTTCTGTTTTGAGGAATTTCCGGCAGCAGCTTCGCAACCAGCGCCTCGCATCGCTGCGTACCCTGCGTCTCGCGCTGCCGCAGATCCGGTACCGCTATTTAACCGTCTTCCGCCATTGCCTGTTGAGCGCAATCTGAAGGACTCGAGCATCACAATCCGCATGAGCAGGGCGGAGTGCGCGCAACTCCACAGCCGCGCCGCCGAAGCCGGCCTTTCCGTCTCGGCCTACTTGCGCTCCTGCACCTTCGAGGCCGAAACCCTGCGGGCGATGGTCAAAGACACCATGGCCCAGTTGCGCTCTGTCCAAACCCAGGCCATACCCGCCAATCCCGCGCCGGAGCCCCGTCGCTCCCGCTGCGGCAGGCTGGCATGCTGGCTGGCAACTGCTTTAATTGCCTAGCGCATAGATCACGTTCACTGTGGTCTCAACATCTAACGGCTCGCCGTCCAGCAGGTAGGGTTTGTACTCCCAGTGCGAGACCGCGCGCAAAGCCGAGGCGGCCAGCGAGGGGTGAGGCGCGGAAACCACGCGCAGATCGCGAACAACTCCATCAGTGCCGATGATGGCTTGCAAAACCACCGTGCCGGAGGCGTGCGCATTCCTGGCGTCCTGGGGGTAGACGGGAGCCTGTTGCTTGAGCAGCATACTGCTCATAACCAACGGCGAGATCTGCTGCGCTTTATCGAGTTTCGAATCCGTCGCATCCGCTGTCGGCGTCAGTGCCGGATCGGCAGGATCCAATAACCCGATCGTATCCACATGCGCGGAGAGTATCTTGTGATTCCCGTCGGAAATCACAATCTCACAAGCCAGGTTCCTATTCTGCAAATTGACAATGTTGCTGAACTCGGCAGAAAAACTCCCAAAGGAGTATCTAGCGCGCAGAGCAGGTGACTGTGGATCGAAGCAATAAGTAGGGAACAAACCTGGCGGAATGGATTGTTTATGGCCCGATTGCAGCATAAGCGGGCTCACCATAACGCATGGAAGTTTGACCCCGCCCGATGACACAGTCTCGCGGCTCAAGCGGAATTTATCGGGATTGAGATCGCTGGAATCCGGCAGAGGCGACAGCAGCACGTTCTGCAATTCGTATTCGAAAAACTCGATATGTTCGCCTGTTTCCTGGTGCGCATGTTTTCCGTCGGCAGTGTACCAATCGGAGTGAGTCGCACTTGGCCGCGTCCAGTTGCTGCGATGGACCTGCGGCGAGGCCCACCAGTATTCGTAAGTTCCTTGTTCGCTCGGTTTTCCTTTCTCGTCGTAAAGCTGGTATGTCGCTTTCAGATGCCAGGGCTTTAAATCAGGTGAAGCAAAGTCATACAAGGGCGCGGCAGCCGCGAAAAGCTCCCGAGGATCCTGCGGCAAGCCTGCTCCCGCGTTGGTAGCCGTCTGGGAAAATCCCGACAGAACGGCTGCCAAAGACAGAACAGAAACACATAGCAGGCGCATGGTGTGGATAGAGTAGCACCAAAATACAAGGCAAATCGGATACTCTGGTTCAGAAAGGCTGAATCCCCATGACGCGTTGGGTGGTGCGCTGGTTACTACAGGTGCTGGTGGTAATCGCTGTGGCGTTTGTCGTCGCTTATGGGGGCGATTTCGCCGTCTTCAAGCTGCGCGGCTCGCCGCAGTCCACGGTCACCGTCAACCGCTTCGTGACCATTCCGCTCAAAGGCAACAAGCAGGAGTTCGACTACCTCGGCTCGATGGCTGTGCCCTGCTCGATCAGCTTGTTTCCCCAGGCAGGGCAGACCCCCTGCTGGCAACTGCGCCGCCACGTCAACCAGGGAACAAACCTGTAACGCTTGCCGAGGAAGAAACAGTCCTCAATCTTGCATCCAAACATCATTCCGTGATGCAGGTCACGTTCAGGGAATAAAAGGCCGCCTAACATCGTAAAAATCTTTCGGCGTATACCGAGGAACGATGTACAGCCGCACCCAGAACGAGAACGGGACCTACAACACCCGCTGCCTGTACTGCTTTATGACCATCGCCTCTTCTGTGGAAACGGATAAGGAGATTGCCCGGCTGGAATCCCGGCATATTTGCCCGGAGCGGGCGCTGGCGGAGTTGCTGGAGCAGGAAAAGGCCGTCGAAACCCGGAGCCACCTAAACTAGGACACCCGTTCGAAATCGACCGGCATGCAAAGATTCATTGCATGCGCGCTTGATCCCTGAGTTGACGGGCCGTGGCTTCGAGGAAGGTCTCCACGCTGGCGCCTGCGGGCGGCTCCATACCGGATTTTGACTGGATGGCAGCAGCGATGCGCTCGGCAAGCATGTAGCGCGTATCCAGGCTCATGTCGAGCCTGCGCGCGAAGAATCCCTCCAGAACCTCCAGGTCGGAAGAGGAAAGCTTCGCAATGCCGGTAGTCGGCAGCGAATAAGCGTTGTGCGGCTCCGGAGCCGGGGCGCTGCGGTCAAAAGCCGGCGCGGTGAAGGTTCGCGCGCCCGACTCACCCCAAAGCGGCGCTTCCTCGACGCGATCCCGCACTACCAGAGTGCCCGCAGCCAGGTCGCCCAGCCGCTGGTGCTGGCGGGTAGCGAAGATCGCTATCACCCCCACCGCGTACACCCCGAAGGGTTGCATATCCACATATCGAACCAGGTTGCGAGCCATCGACTCGAAGAGGCCAATGGCGCGGCCGGAGCGCTGAATGACGCGAATCCGGGCTACGCGCTTGCCCGGTGTGCGGCCGTTCCAGAAGGCCTCAAAGAGCGTGAAGTAGCCCCAGAAGAGCAAAAAAATAATCAAAATGACTATAGCGACGGCCCATTTTTGGGAGATTCCGGTGAAAGCGAGGCTCCCTGGAAGCAAAATGGCAAACAGTATCAAAAGGACAAGGAAGCCTGCGAACCAGATCAGCATATCGACCAGCAAAGCGATAAAACGGCTGCCGATGCCGGCCAGGGGCAGCTGGATGTCCACCAGTTCCGGCGTGTCAATGTTAAGCTGGTCTGAATTCGACTCCATGGCGCAAATCCTCTCCAACCAGTGGATTCTCAAGCGCCGGCCTCACTGGGACCGGCTGGCGGCACTGCTGGCTCAATCCGATGCGAGCGGGTTGGGACAGCTTTCGCGCGCCGAGTTGCAGGAGATTGCCCTGCTTTATCGGCAAGTGGCGGCAGACCTTTCGGTGCTCCGCCAGGATGCGACCTCGCGCACTTACGCCACGCATGTGAATCAATTGCTGGCTCGCGCTCACCATATCATCTATTCGGGGCGCAAGACCAATCTGCTTACTGTCTTGCGCTTCCTGAGGGACGAGTATCCGGCAATTTTCCAGCGCCAGATCGGCTATGTTGCGGCCTCGCTGCTGGTCTCCGTGGCCTGGGGATTGCTGGGCGCGGCGCTCACCAGCGCCCGGCCGGAGTTTATGCGCCACTTTGTCGGCCCGGAGATGATCGCCACCATGGAGCGCCACGAAATGTGGACTGAATCCGTGGTGAGCGTGGCGCCCATGGCCTCCAGCGCCATCATGACCAACAATCTCACGGTCAGCTTTATCACCTTTGCCGGCGGCATTGTTTTCGGACTGGGAACATTTTTCGCGCTCTTCTCAAACGGGATGATGCTGGGCGTTATCGGCGCGGCTTGCCACCACTACGAGATGTCAATGAAGTTGTGGAGCTTTGTGGCTCCGCACGGGGCGCTGGAACTGCCTTCTATCATCATCGCCGGCGCGGCAGGATTTCGCCTGGGCCACGCCATGCTCTTTCCCGGCGCGCTGCGCTGGAGGGAGTCGGTGGCCCGCGGCGGCATTGAAGCCACTCAACTTGTGAGCGGCATTATTCCTCTGCTGGTAATCGCAGGCTGCCTGGAGGGTTTTTTCTCCCCGTCTCATGCGGCTGTCTGGCTCAAGTTCACTGTTGGAGGGCTGCTGTTTACACTGCTCAATCTATGGCTCTTCCGGCCGGTGAAGCCGACTGCGCAGACGAACTAGCGGCACTTCCGCCAGGAATGCCGCAAGAAAAGTCTCTTCACAGTTTCACAGTCTCACAGTAAATAGGGGGAGGGGGGGTGCCTTTCCGTCGGTTTGCGGTCCGGCCCATGCGAGATGGCCGACCTGAGTTCATGGTAGCCAGATACCGGAAATAATCTGCAAGAACCGCTCATGCGATGGTCGCCTGGCCCGGCCCCTCCTTGTCGCTTCCACCCCCTGCGCTGGTACACTTCCTTGTCAGAGAAATCCAGCAGAATTGCTTGCAGAGCTCGTGGAGGCTTACCGTGCCAGACGTTCAACCGCCCGCCTTTCAACCTTTTGTTTCGCCAAATGAAAAGCCCAGAGAATTTACGCTGCGCGCAGTTGTGCTCGGCTCAATCTTCGGCATCATTTTTGGCGCCGTTACCGTTTATGTCGGCCTGAGGGCAGGACTTACAGTGGCCGCATCGATTCCGATCGCAGTGCTGTCGATCAGCATTCTGCGCGTCTTCGGCCGCAGTTCGATTCTTGAAAATATCATCGTCCAGACCACGGGCAACGCCGGCCAGTCTATCGCCGCAGGCGTCATCTTCACCTTGCCTGCGCTCATCTTCCTGGGCTTTGACCTGGAATACTGGCGAATCTTCGTTCTGGCGCTGATCGGCGGTTTTCTCGGCGTGCTCTTCATGGTGCCGCTGCGCCGCGAGCTGATTGTGGAGGAGCATGGCAACCTGAAGTTTCCCGAGGGCACGGCCTGCGCCGACGTGCTGATTGCCGGCGAGAAGGGTGGCTCGTTTGCCAGTCGCGTCTTCTTCGGTCTCGGCCTGGGCGCGGTGTACACCTTCTTCCAGAATGAGAACCTCTTCGGCGTTTGGCCGGGCACGCCAGAGTTTCAGCCTGATTTTGGCCCCCATCACGTGATGAAAGGTGCGTCCATCAAGGCCGACGCGACGCCGGAATATTTAGGTGTGGGCTACATCATCGGCCCCAAGACCGCGGGGGTGATGGTGGCGGGAGGCGTGCTTTCCTGGCTTGTGCTGATGCCTCTTATCTACTTCTTCGGCAAAGAGGTTGGCCATCCGATTTATCCCGGCACTGTGCCTGTCGAACTGATGGGCCCCAGCGACATGTGGAAGACTTACATCCGGCCTATCGGCGCCGGGGCGGTGGCAGCCGCCGGAGTGATTGCCCTGCTCAAGACCATGCCCACCATCATCGGCGCGCTCACTTCGGGATTCAAAAAAATGAGCGGAGGCGTGGGAGCCAAGACAGAGGCGATCCGCACGGAGAAGGACTTCTCCATGGGAACAGCAATGATCGGCTCGGCTGTGCTGGTCGTGATTATGTTCATCTTCCTCTACTTCAAACCGGTCCCCGGAGCGCAGGTTACGCTGCTGCAAAACCTTGCCGCTTCAGTACTGATCGTCGTATTCGGTTTTCTCTTTGTTACCGTCAGTTCGCGCATCGTTGGCCTGATCGGCAGCTCGGCCAATCCGATCTCCGGCATGACCATCGCCACTCTAATGGCCACCTCGGCAATCTTTCTGGTTGAGGGCTGGACGACACCGGCTTTCGGCGCGCTGGCCATCACCATCGGCGGAGTGGTCTGCATCGCTTCGGCCGAGGCGGGCGACACCTCGCAAGATTTGAAGACCGGCTTTCTGGTTGGCTCCACTCCGCGTTTGCAGCGCTTCGCCTTTCTGATCGGCATCGTGGTTTCCACCTTCGCCATTGGCGGTACCCTCCAACTGATGAACACCGGCGCGCAGGAATTCAGAGCTGCCCCGCAAGCATGGAATATCTCTGCGCCACACGACGGCGTCGCCGTCCAGCAGGCAGCGGGCCTCAACGAGCAGTTCCCAGTTATCAACGCGGACAAGACCAAGACCATTCACCACAAAAGCGAGTATGTGCTTCTGAATGCCCTTGGATCGCCAGAGCTGCCCGACGGAAAGTACCTCTATTCACCCAAAACAGGACAGATTGAGGTGCAGTGGATTCCGGGCATCGGCAGCGAGAAAATTGCTGCGCCGCAGGCCCGGCTGATGGCAACAGTGATCAGCGGAATCCTGAGCCGCAAACTGCCCTGGGGGCTGGTGCTGCTGGGCGTCAGCATCGTAATTACTGTGGAGTTGCTCGGTATTCGTTCGCTGGCCTTTGCTGTTGGAGCTTATCTTTCCATCGGCACGACGCTGGCCATCTTCACCGGCGGAGTGATGCGCTGGCTGGTGGATGCGGCGGTAAGGAAGGCAGGCGGCGACCCGGAGGCGGAAGGCGATGTCTCGCCGGGCTCGCTCTATGCTTCTGGCCTGATTGCCGCTGGAGGGATTATCGGTTTGCTCGGCGTAGCTCTCAAGTTCTACGAGAATTTCTTCAATAAAGACAACCCCATCGCCATCCCGCACTCCATCTTCTATAACAATGGCGTTTCGGTGGTGGCGTTCGCGGCGCTGGCGTTTTCGCTGTATTACTTCGCGCGAAAGCCTTTGAAAAAATAGGCGGCGCTAATCATTGGATCCGCTAACGTTCAACAAAATGAGCGCCCCAGATTTTCAAATCTGAGGCGCTCATTTTTGTGATTGCGCGGTGAGATGTGGGACACCCGAAACCTGCCATTTAAGGGCTGTAATTAAAATGCTTCTTGGAGACACAAATCCCATGAAGAATTCCGGCAACACTATTCTCATCACCGGCGGCGGGTCGGGCATTGGCCGCGGGCTGGCGGAAGAGCTGCACAAACTGGGCAACCAGATCATCATCGCGGGGCGGCGCAAGAAGGCTCTGGATGAGACCACAGCCGCGAACCCCGGCATGAAGTCGCTCACCCTCGACATTGAAAACCCCGCAGCCATTCGCGCCTTTGCGGCAAAGGTGACGGCAGAGTTTCCTGCGCTGAACGTGCTCATCAACAATGCGGGAATCATGCGGCCCGAGGACCTGCTCGCCCAGCAGAGCGACCTGGCCGACGCGGAAGCCACAGTCGCCACCAATCTGCTTGGCCCAATCCGCCTGACGGCGGCGCTGTTGCCGCTGCTCCAAAAGCAGCCTTACGCGACCATCATCAACGTCACCTCCGGACTGGCTTATGTTCCGCTGGCGCTGACCCCAACTTATTGCGCCACCAAAGCGGCGATTCACTCTTACACGCAGTCGCTTCGCCATCAATTGAGAAAGACGCAAATCGAAGTTCTCGAACTGGTGCCTCCCTATGTGGCCACGCACCTGATGAGCGGCGCCGACGATCCGCGCGCCATGCCTCTCAATGAATTCATCGCCGAGACGATGGAGTTACTCAAGGCTCAACCCACGCCATTCGAAATTTGTGTGGAAAGAGTGAAACCGCTGCGCTTCGGCGTCGAGAGCGGCCATTACAATGATGTCTTTGCCGGCCTCAACACGTCCCGGCCGGATGGACATTAAACAAATGCCCAGGTCTCAGAAGCGAGACCTGGGCGCCAATTAGTTGCACGAAATCATCGCCTCTTATCGGTTCAGGGTGAAGATCACATCCACCGTGGTTTCCACTTCAACTGGCTTGCCGTCGAGAAGATAGGGCCGATAGAGCCAAGTGCTCACTGCATCCAGCGCGGCCCGCTGCAACATCGGCGGTCCACTGGTGACGCGCAGATTCTCGATGGTCCCGGTTTTGGAGATGGTGGCCTCCAGCGTTACTGTGCCGCTGACTCCGACTGCCTTTGCAATGGCGGGATAGGCAGGCATCGTTTTGCGGATTAACAGTCCTTCTTCAACTCGAGTGGAGACTCTCAGTGTCTTTATCTCCGGACGAACGACGGTCACTGCTGGCCGTCTGCCAAATGGATCATCGCCGTTCGCAGTTGGGTTCGGGCCCATGCTTTCGGGGCCAGTAATCAGCGGCGGCTCCGGTTTTTCCACCATAACAATGACGTTCGGAATTGTACGCGGCGCAGAGAAATGGCCGTCGTTCATTTGAGTTGGAGGCCGTGCCGTCTGAACAACTGGCGGAGTCGGTTCCGGCGGTTGCGGCGCGGGCGCTG
>Ga0181517_10006078_pt1 | contig 10435 bp, 10 predicted proteins | sample PEATcosm2014_Bin_31_FD_119748 | JGI IMG/M metagenome (GOLD analysis project Ga0181517, IMG submission 119748) | Peatland microbial communities from MTU Mesocosm Facility, Houghton, MI, USA - PEATcosm2014_Bin01_30_metaG | ecosystem: Environmental > Terrestrial > Soil > Wetlands > Peat | place... | reverse complement strand
TGTGCTGAAGGCGATCATGGCAGGCGCCAGCGTAACGCAGATGGCTTCGGCGCTGCACATTCACGGCATCGAGCACATCGGCCGCGTGCTGGCCGACCTGCGCTACTGGCTGGAGAAGCGCGAGTATGCCACGCTCGCCGAAACGCGCGGCTGTTTAAGCCGCCGCTCGGTGCCCGACACTTCGCCTTACGATCGCGGCAATTACATCAAGACGCTCAGCTCCTACAGCCTGCGGCAAACGGTAGCAGCATTCTGAACTTGTCTATTCTTTCTTTATGATTGGCGGCTGCGGAAGATTGCAGCCGCCATATTTTTGCTCGCGCGCGGAGCCCGACAGAGACTCTAGCGCTCAAGAAAGCGCAGCACGGCTTTTTCCAGAATGCCGCGTGCGCGGGGAATTGCGGCTGCGACAGGCGCGCTGAAGGTTTCGCCTAGTTCCGTGGAGCCGACACCGACGGTCAACAGCATGGCATGGGACTTGATGGAGCCATAGAGCGAGCGCGTCACGCCGAGAAGCTCGGAGGGCTTGAGGTGATGCGTAGCTGGTGCCGCTGCACTATCGACGCGCGACGATACGGGAATAAGCCGGACGCGTCCCGGAGGATTACTCGCCGAGGCGTCGACGAAGAGCACGGAATCGGCGCCGGCAATCTCTTCGGCCAGCTCAGGGGTCCATTGCTGGCGCGAAATAACGCGTACTTCGGGCTCCCGGCAGAATCGTTCCTCCGCCCATGCAGCAAGATTTGGACCTACGCCATCATCGCTGCGCAAGGTGTTGCCGCAGGCAAGTACGAGGCAACGTGCATTGATCGCCATTTTGTCCGTTCTCCGAATCGATTCTGCTCTCTGGTCTCTGAGAAGTCGACCGGATCCATTGTTGTTGGCCGCGCGAGAGATCAGTCCCGCGCCACCCGATCCACAACTTCGCCGTCAGCTGACAGCAGCGAAATCACGAGCGGCATTTGCCCAAAGGCGTGCGTGGAGCAGCTGAGGCACGGATCGAAAGTGCGAACAACAGCCTCGACGCGGTTGAGAACGCCTTCAGTGAATTTGCCATCCTTCACGTAGTGCCGGGCAGCCTGCAACACGCCACGATTCATGGCGTTGTTGTTCTGGCCGGTGGCAATCACCAGGTTCGCCCAGGTGATTTTGCCATTTTCGTCCACCTTGTAGTGATGGTGGAGCACGCCGCGCGGCGCTTCAGCCTGGCCGGCGCCTTCGAGGCGATTCACGCCGGCCGTGGCGCGCACATGCTTGTCGAGAATGCGTGAGTCGGCGAGGATCTCTTCGATCTTTTCGATGCCGTAGAGCATCTCCACCAACCGCGCGTGGTGATAGTGGAACGAACTCGAGACCAGTCCGCCGGACAACTGCTTGAATTCGGCAAGTTCCTTTTCTGCGCGAGGCGTGCCCATGCGCTTGACGATGTTCAGCCGCGCCAGCGGGCCCACGCGATAGCTTCCATCGGGGTATCCGAGGGGCTTGTAGTAAGCGAACTTGGTATAGCTGTAATTCTCCACGGCCTCGCCAATCACTTCGGTGAAGCGGCTCGCGGTGATGCCGTCTTCGATGATGCTGCCGGTGGCGTCGATCATTCGCAGCGCGCCGTCGGTGAACTCGATGTCGTCTTCTTCGCCGATCAGGCTCATGTAATTCGATGGGAAGTTGGCGAAGATCTCGATCTCCGGCTTGAATGTATCCGCAATTTGCTTGTACGCGCCCAGAGCCAGGCCGATGCTTGAGTAGGCCTCAGGCAACATGGCCAGAATTTTGTCGCGCTTCCCTGGAGAGAGGGGCTCGGTGACGCCGCCAGGAACAATCCAGCCGGGATGAATGCGCTTGTCGCCGAGCAATTCGATGATGCTTTGCCCGATGCGGCGCAGAGCGATGCCGGCGCGACCGAGTTCCGGCTTAGCCGCCGCCACGCCGAGAATATTGCGTAGTTTGGGATCGGATTCCATGCCCAGCAGCAGATCGGGCGAGGCGAGATAGAAGAAGCTGAGCGCGTGCGACTGTACCATCTGCGCCAGGTTCAACAAGCGCCGCAACTGCGCCGCGGTGTGCGGAATGCGCACCGACATGATGGCCTCGCAGGCCTTGGCCGATGCGATGAGATGCGAAACAGGGCAAATGCCGCAGATGCGCGCCATCAGGCTGGGCATCTCGTAGAACGGACGGCCTTCGCTGAAGCGCTCGAAGCCGCGTACCTGCGTCACGTGGAAGTGCGCGTTCTCAACTTCGCCCTGGCCGTTGAGCTGGATGGTGATTTTGCCGTGGCCTTCAAGGCGTGTTACCGGATCGATGGTGATGGTCTGGCTCATAAAGCTTGCTCCAACTCTTGCTGCAGGGGCTAAAGCCCCACTATTTCTCTCTTGCTCTTTTGGCACGACTGAAGTCGTGCCCTGACACTTCGTGCTCGTCCTGAAGCAGTTGGCCGCGCTACGTCATGCTCCAAAGCGGGTGAGCGCCGAAATGTCCAGCGGACCGCCGTTGACCAGCGCAGTGAGCGCGGTGTGAAATGTGTCTGCCGAGGGCGGGCAACCGGGCAGGAAAACGTCCACCTTCACAAACTCGTGGATGGGACGGACGATTTTCAGCAGTTTCGGCACCACGACACAGGGAATCTGTGCTTGCGCGCTGGCATTTTGAATATAGGCCCGGTCGAGAATTGCCTCGGGGCCAATGGGATTTCGCATCGACGGAACGTTGCCGGTAATCGCGCAGTCGCCCATGGCAACCAGCATTTTCGAGTGGTCGCGCACTTTCTTGATCTTTTTCTCGTCGTCGACAGAGGAGACGGCGCCCTCGACCAGCGCGATATCCACCTCGTCAGGAAACTCCTTGGTGTCGACAAGGGGACTGTAGACCACGTCGACCACTTCCGCCAGTTCGAGCAGCCGCTCGTCCATGTCGAGGAACGACATGTGGCAACCGGAACATCCGTCGAGCCACACGGTGGCAAGCTTCAGTTTGCTCATTGCGCCTCCCGCATCAGGTTCAGATAGGGCAGAAATTCGGGGTACTTCGGGTGATCGGAACCGATCTTGCTTTTGTCGAAGAGAGCCCCGGTAGGACACACCTGCACGCACTTGCCGCAACGCGTGCAAGCGGAGCTACCCCACTCCTGGTGCAGGTCGGAGATGATCACAGAGTTGGTGCCGCGGCCCATGACGTCCCAAATGTGCGCGCCCTCAATCTCAGAGCAGACGCGTACGCAGCGCGTGCAGAGAATGCAGCGGTTGTGATCGAGGGTGAAGCGCTCGTGCGAAGCGTCGACGGGAAGATCGGGGTTGCGATAGGGCAGGCGAACGTGCGTTAGTCCCTGTTCCTGGCCCAGGGTTTGCAGTTCGCAGTGGCCGTTAGATACGCAGACCGAGCAGATGTGATTGCGCTCGGCGAACAGCATTTCGAGGATCGTACGGCGGTGCTTCTGCAGCCGTTCCGTATTGGTGCTGACTTCCATGCCTTCCTGAACCGTGGCTACGCAGGCCGGCAGCAGCTTGTTTGAGCCCTTGATCTCCACCAGGCAGAGACGGCATGCTCCCACGTCGCTCAGGCCTTCGAGACGGCAGAGCGTGGGGATGTTGATGTCGTTCTCACGCGCCACTTCGAGAATGGTTTGTCCGGCACGCGCGCTCACTTCCTGCTCGTCGATGACAAGAGTTTTGACGTCTGTTTCCTGGCTCATGCCACCACCTCGTTTTCAGATTCGACGGCTGCCATCTGGCAGACGCCAGCCGCGCAGCGCTTGTGCAGAATGTGCTCAATGTATTCGTTGCGGAAGTATTTGAGTGTGCTGAGCACGGGATTAGGGGCGGTCTGCCCCAGCCCGCACAGGCTGGTCTCCTTCACCGTAACGCAGAGATCTTCGAGCAGCGCCAGGTCGTCCATAGTTCCCTGGCCGGTGCAGATGCGCGTGAGCAGCGTGTACATCTGCGCCGTTCCCGCGCGGCAGGGAATGCACTTGCCGCACGACTCGGTCATGCAGAACTCGATGAAGAAGCGCGCCACGTTGACCATGCACGAAGTGTCGTCCATTACGATCATGCCGCCGGAGCCCATGATGGAGCCCATCTTCAGCAGCGCGTCGTAGCTCACGCCCACATCGAGCATTTCCTCGGGAATGCATCCGCCTGAGGGTCCGCCGGTTTGCACGGCCTTGAATTTGTGGCCGTCCGGCACGCCGCCGCCGATGACCTCGATGATCTCGCGCAGCTTGATGCCCATGGGCACTTCCACCAGGCCGGTGTTGGCGATTTTGCCGGTGAGCGCGAAGACCTTGGTTCCCTTGCTGCGCTCCGAGCCCATGTCGTGAAACCACTGGCCGCCGTTGCGCACGATGGGCGCGATGTTGGCGTAGGTTTCAACGTTGTTGATCAGCGTCGGTTTTCCCCACAATCCGCTCGAAGCCGGGTAGGGCGGCCGCGGTTTGGGTGTGCCACGCCGGCCTTCAATCGATGCGATCAGCGCCGTCTCCTCGCCGCACACAAACGCGCCGGCGCCAAGGCGAATTTCCACATCGAAATTGAAGGGCGTGTTGCATATGTTGTTGCCCAGCAGTCCGTGACGCCGCGCCTCGCGCAGCGCAGTGGTGAGCCGCGAAACGGCCACTGGATACTCAGCGCGGACGTAGATAAAGCCTTTGCTCGCGCCCACAGCGTAGGCGGCAATCGCCATGCCCTCAATGACGCGATGCGGATCGCCTTCCATGACACTGCGATCCATGAAAGCGCCGGGGTCGCCTTCGTCACCGTTGCATACGACGTATTTCACGTCGCCATTGGCCTTAGCCACGGTGCCCCACTTCAGGCCGGTGGGATAGCCGCCGCCGCCACGCCCGCGCAGCCCGCTTTCCGTGATGCGGTGAATCACGCCGCTGGGCGTCATCTCGGTGAGCACCGTCAGCAGCGCCTTGTAGCCGTCGTGCGCAATGTAGTCGCCGATTTTCTCGGGATCGATGCAGCCGGCATTCTCCAGCACCACGCGGACCTGCTTGTCGAAATGGTCATTCAAATCGCACTGCAGTTCCGGCGCCGGCGAGCCGCCGAGGTGCTGCACAATGGTCTCGGCCTTTTCGGCCTTCACGTGGTGATACAGCGTTTCCTCGGGATCCACGCGCACCAGCGGCCCATGCGAACAAGGGCCCATGCAGCCTGTGCGGCGCACAAGGACTTTCTTGCCGGCAGCTTCGGCCGCTTTCACTAGTGCATCCTTCAGCGCGCCCGCGCCCTGGCTTGCGCACGCCAGATCCATACACACGTTCACTTCGTAGTCGTACCCGGCGTTCTCCTGCTGGACGCTTTTTGCAATCTGTTCGAGCTCCTCGATTGTCATTCCACGGCCCACCTTTCCAGTTGCTCGAGCATCTGTTCACTGGTGATCTCGCCAGCGACTTCGCCGTCGCACAAAACCACGGGCGCGCGGCTGCATGCGCCTACGCAACGCGCTGTCATCAGGCTGATCTGTCCATCCGGCGTGGTCTGCCCGGGCGTGATTCCCAACCGTTTTTCCGCCGCGGCAATCAGCTTGTCCGCGCCTTTGATATAGCAGGCAGTGCCGGCGCAGACCGTTACGGTGTGCTTGCCCGGAGGTTTGAGCGTGAAGTAGTGATAAAACGTCGCCACGCCGTACGCCTGGCTCAGCGGCACGTGCAGCGAGAGCGCTACAAATCGGATGGCATCGTCGTCGAGAAAGCCGAACGACGACTGCACGGTGTGCAACGTCTCAATGAGCGCATGACGGGCAAAGCCGTTCTTGCGCATGGTGCCGTTCACGATCTTCCATCGTTTGTCTCCGCTGGGTAGAGGTGGGGGCGCGATGACTGGCACATTTCCTCCCTTGGCCGGTGCAGCCTGCGATCTGCAACCTATGCGGAATGGCGTTTGGCGTGACCCGCACAGTGCCTACCATTGTTCTACGAGCCGAGGGGTTGCGCAATCCGTGACCGCAGTCACTGTGCTGTGTGGCTATCCCATTTGTTGACTTGAGTTTCGGCTGTTCGCGAATGTGGCAGGCCAGGCCGCGTCCGGATACCCAAGGAACCGTGTTGCGGCGCACAAATCCCATCGAAAGCACCGTAAAGTGCGTGCGCGAGATCACTTAGCGGTTCCGGCGCTGCTTTCGGATAAGCTCTTATTTGTTCGCTCGAAGTTGAAGCTGATAGTTGCTGTAGTCGATCACGATCACGGTCTGGCCAAGGAGCATGCTGGTCGATTCGGCGCGGGCGTGCATTGCCATGGCGAATCCATTGATGTTGGTGTACTGGCGCATTGCGTGGGTGGTGCCCGTAAACGCCGAGGGGCTCTTCGACGCGACACCATCAACCTGGACGAGCGAGTCATCCTTCGCGTCTGCCCACAGGGTTCCAATAATCAGGTTGGGAGCCGCGGCTTTGGGCGTTATGGCAAGCACGTAGCAGTCGCGGCCGTTGAGCTTCTGCACGCCGCCCGGTTTCAACGTCATCACGTAGTTCGCCGAAGTGAACCAGGATTTTTCTACGTTGCCTGGCAAATTGATCGTTACATCGTTATCGATCAGCGGTCTCAACCCAAAATGCAGAATGATGGTCGATCCACTCTGCGAAAGCACTGTAAAGTCCTTGCCGACGCCTTTTTTGTAGTGGTCGCGCACGGTCATCTCCGCAGCCGGATGGGTTTCGTCGCCGCCACGGTACACGGAAAAGTGCTCGACGTCGGTGAATTCCAGAATGTTGTCAACGCGCGCTGCAACGGCGGCGTCGATCTGGCGAATGATTGCAGCCTGATCCGGAGCCTGGGCCGCGGCTGTGCAAACTCCCAATGCGCACAGGAGCAAAACGGCGAAGATTGCGCATATCGTTTGCAAGCGCCGGCAATCCATGGTCTTGTTCATGCACACCTTCAGATTAACCTTCTTCCCCCCAGGGTCCACGCTGCCCCTCAGAATACTGTTGGCGGACGCGCCGAAAGAAGGGAGCGTACATGTTCTCATGCGCTATGCTGGGTCTCTGGGCGAGGCACAGCGTTGACGCACGAATCAGTTCCAAAACCAACACCGCACAAAGTGCTGCTGCTACGAGAGCGATACGAAGTGCGCGGCGTGGTGCAGGGCGTCGGCTTCCGGCCATTCGTCTACCGGCTCGCTTTGGAAGAGGGCCTTGCGGGATTCATCGGCAACGATACCGGAGGGGTTACGATCGAAATCGAGGGGCCGGAGGAGCGGGTGGAAGCATTTCGCTGCCGGCTCGAATCCGAGGCGCCGCCGCTCGCGCGCATCGACTCGGTTGCGGTGCGCTCGATGCATGCGACGGGCGAAGCCGGCTTCAGGATCGTTGCCAGCGCTGCCGGCGGCCACGTCAGCACCGGTATTCCCGCCGACGCGGCTACCTGCGCGGATTGCCTGCGCGAACTGCTCGATCCCAGTGACCGCCGCTATCGCTACCCATTTTTGAACTGCACCAACTGCGGCCCGCGCTACACCATCACGCGCAGCATTCCTTACGACCGTCCGCAAACCTCGATGGCGCGCTTCACGATGTGCGCGGCGTGCCAGGCGGAATACGACGATCCCACCAACCGGCGCTTCCACGCACAGCCCAACGCCTGCCCGGTGTGCGGACCGCGCGTCTGGCTCGTTGCGGCCGACGGGACAGAGATTCCGTCCGGCGATCCTGTGACTGCGGCGATCGACCGCCTGATGGCAGGCGCGATTCTGGCGATTAAGGGCATCGGCGGTTTTCACCTCTCCGTGGACGCGACCAATGAGGCCGCGGTGATGCGGCTGCGGGAGCGCAAACATCGTTACGGCAAGCCGCTCGCGGTGATGGTTCGTGATCTCGATGCCGCGCGCGCAGTCTGTGAACTGAAGGGCGAAGAAGAGGCTCTGCTCTTGACGGTTCCACGACCGATTGTTTTGGCCCGGCGGCGCGCGGATTGCGGTATTGCTGATTCTGTCGCGCCGGGAATCCCTTGGCTGGGCGTCTTTCTGCCGTATGCGCCGTTGCAGCACTTGCTCTTTACCGATGTTCGCGTGAAGGCCCTGGTGATGACCAGCGCCAACCTCAGTGAAGAGCCCATCGCGATCGACAACGACGAGGCGCTGGCGCGGCTCGAGCACATCGCCGACGCGTTCCTGATGCACGACCGCGAGATTCTGCAGCGCTGTGACGACTCGGTGATGGCGTTGGTCGATGGCGCGCCGCAGTTGATCCGCCGCGCACGCGGATTTGTGCCGCTCGCTGTGCCGTTGCCTTTTGATGCGCCGCCGCTTCTGGCCGCAGGCGGCCATTTGAAGAACGTCTTTGCCCTGGCGCGCGGCCGTTTTGCCTACCAGAGCCAGCACCTGGGCGATCTCGAAAACGTTACTGGCCTCGATTTCTTCCGCGAGGCGCTGGCTCACTTGATGCATACCTTCGAGATCGAGCCCGAAGCTGTAGTGCACGACATGCATCCCGGTTATTTGTCCACATCATGGGCAAAAGAGTGGGCCGCCGAGCGAAATTTGCCGCTCATCGCGGTGCAACATCACCACGCGCACATCGCGGCCTGCATGGCGGAGCACGGAATCGCAGGGCCGACGATAGGACTCTCGCTTGACGGCACCGGCTATGGGACTGACGGTCGCATCTGGGGCGGGGAAGTGCTGATCTGCCGATTCGATGGCCCCGATCCTGGCCACTTCGAGCGGTTTGCGCATCTCGACTACGTTCCCATGCCCGGTGGCGAGGCGGCGATTCGCGAACCGTGGCGCATGGCGCTTGGCGCATTGCATGCAGCGGGTCTTGATGTGGAGTCACCGGAAGTGATTGCGCTGCTCGGCGCGAAGCCGCAGGAAGTGCGCGTGCTCGAGCGCATGATCGAGCGCGAGTTGAATACGCCACTTACTTCAAGTTGCGGACGGCTCTTCGATGCAGTAGCGGCCGTGGTGCTGGGCCGCGGCGTGGTCGATTACGAAGCGCAGGCGGCGATTGAACTTGAAGCGTGCGCTGTGGATGAACCGGACGACCTCGGTTCCGGCTATCCGCTGGAGATGCAGGACGGAAATTGGCCAGCGCGAGTGCCTGCGAGGATTTCCCCGTCGCTCTTATGGCGTGGGCTGTTGGAAGACCTTCGCGCGGGCGTCGGCAAATCGCGAATCGCCGGGCGTTTTCATTCCGGGATTGCCGCGACATTCATTGGCGCTGCGAAATTGACACGCGAGAACACAGGGATTGAAAAGGTGGCTCTCTCCGGCGGTTGCCTGCACAATCGCCGGCTGGCGCGATTACTGCGCGCAGGGCTCGAAGACGAAGGCTTTCAGGTTTTTGAGCATCGTTCGGTGAGTCCCGGCGATGGCGGCCTTAGCTACGGTCAGGCAGCCGTCGCCGCGGCGATCCTGGCAGCGCGCTCCTAACCAGGCCAACAGAATTCCCCGGAGGATGGATGATACTTGCAAAACGCAATTCGACCGCAGCGGCCCGTTGGACCATCAAGATCGCGTCCGTATTTGTCATCCTGCTTACGGCGATCTCGGTCGCAACGCCCGCCTGTGCCCAGCAATCCGACAACGAGAAAGCCGTTTGGAAACTGGAGACGGCGTATTGGGAGGATGTAAAAGCGCTTGATCTCGACGGCTACAAGAAGCTTTGGCATGAGAACTTTGTGGGGTGGCCCTATTCGAGCTCACAGCCAGTGCGGAAGGATCATATTACGGACTGGATCAAGGCTCGCACCGATAAGGGAGCCACAATGGTCTGGTATGAATTGGAGCCGGCTGACAGCCGGGCTACCGAGAACGTGGTGGTGACGGAATACTGGCTAACGTCACTCTGGGCGGACAAAGCAGGCCACGGAGAGCCGCTTACGCAGCGAGTCACACACACCTGGATCAAGACCGCGATCGGGTGGGAGATCATTGCTGGGATGTCAGCAAGCGTACCGGCTAACTAGCCGGAGATCCGCACCAGCTCCTGCGCTTCTTCGCGCGGGCCTAGAATCGACATGCGCGGAATGCGCCCGCGCACCATGGCGACTTCGTCGCAGCGGTGCAGCCGCGGGCAACTTTGGCAGTCCTTGAAGACTTTGTCAGGCAGCTCTGCTTTGTCTTCCACCGTGCGGAAGCCGTACTTGAAGAAGAAATCGGGAATGCGCGTGAAGAGGCACACGGACTGGATGCCGTGCGTTTCAGCTTCCTCGACGAGCGCTTTGATGATGCCGCCGCCTGCGCCCTGGCTCTTGGCCTCGGGCTTGACCACGATGGAGCGCACCTCGCAGAGATGCGGGCCGTAGAGGTGCAGCGCACCGCAGCCCAGAAATACGCCGCCATCGGACTCGGCGACGGTGAAGTCGCGAATGTTTTCGCAGATCTCGGCGAAGGGACGCTTGAGAAGCGTGCCGTCGCCGGAGAGCGAGTTCACTAGATCGTAGATGTTGGAGGCATCGTGCAGCAGCGCCTTACGCACCAGCATGAACGGCCTCCG
>Ga0181517_10006077_pt1 | contig 10437 bp, 10 predicted proteins | sample PEATcosm2014_Bin_31_FD_119748 | JGI IMG/M metagenome (GOLD analysis project Ga0181517, IMG submission 119748) | Peatland microbial communities from MTU Mesocosm Facility, Houghton, MI, USA - PEATcosm2014_Bin01_30_metaG | ecosystem: Environmental > Terrestrial > Soil > Wetlands > Peat | place... | reverse complement strand
GGCCGCTAAAAAGGCGCCAGCCAAGAAGGCGAAGAAAGCTCCCGCCAAGAAGGCCCCGGCTAAGAAGGCCGTCAAGAAAGTTCCCGCCAAGAAGGGCGGAAAGAAGCGCTAGCCGGCCAACCCGAATCGCATCATGGAAGACACGCCGCGCCCTGCCGGTTCGGTGTGTCTTCTTCCGCCGGCGGGGCCTGCTCGCTAAAGTTCCTTATTCACGACGCGGCGGCAGCGCTCGAATAGCTCGATGAGCGCTTCCGCATGTTCCTCTGCCGCGCGAGTGGCGGGTTTCGCCGAGAACCCGGCGGAAGATTGCGAGGTTTTCCCGTAGCCCGTCGTCACGGCGATGAACTTGGCGAGCTCGAGAGCGATTTCATCTTTGCTGCGCCCGGGCGCGGCCGGCGGCGCGGGTTCGACTGTGTCGGGGGTCAATCCAGGTTCGGCCATCGGTGATCAGCTCCTCCGTGTGATACAACTCTAGGTTACTGCATTTTCTTTCCGATGCCCCTCACGGCGGTCCGGCACGTGCGCAGAATGCGAGGCGGCGCCCAGTCCCACCTGCTGGAGGCGGATGACGGCCACTGGTACGTGGTCAAATTCCGCAACAATCCGCAGCATCGGCGCATCCTGATCAACGAAGTGCTGGCATCGGCGCTGCTGGGCTATCTCAAGATCGCGATTCCCGAGACGGCGCCGATCCGCATTCCTCCCGAGCTGATGGCCGCCTCGCCGGAGATTTCGATCCGGCTGGGCACACGCACCATCCCGGTGGAGGCTGGCTGGCACTTTGCGTCGCGCTACCCGGGCGACCCCGCGCGCACGGCGGTGTACGATTTTCTGCCCGATGCGCTGCTCTCGAAGGTCGCCAACCTGGACGATTTCCGCGCCATCCTGGTGTTCGACAGGTGGGCAGCCAACGCCGATGGTCGCCAGAGCGTCTTCTACCGCGCGCGTGTACGCGATGGCGGCGCCGAGACCCCGGCTTTTGTGGTCCGCATGATCGATCACGGGTTCGCTTTCGATGGGCCCAATTGGGATTTCCCCGAATCGGCCGTACAGGGTCTCTATCCGCGGCGCATCGTCTACGAATCCGTGCGCTCGCTGGAGGATTTCGAGCCCTGGCTGCTGCTGGTGGAGAACTTCCCCGAAGAGGCCATCGACCAGGCCTGGAAACGCATCCCCGCCGAGTGGCTGGAGGGCGATGAAGAAGAGCTTGAACGGCTGCTCGAACGGCTCTTCGAGCGCCGCAAACGCGTGCGCCCGCTGGTGGAGGCGTGCCGCGAGGCGCGCTCCAACCCCTTCCCGAACTGGCGCTGATCCGGCCGCGAAACGGTGAGCCACGATAGAATGGCACTGTGCTACACCGTTTCATTCTTCACAACGACCGCATTTATAACGCCTCCGACGCGCTGCTTTCCTGCGGGCAGGTAGGCCTGCTCTCCGGCTGGGGCGTCTTCAGCACGTTGCGCGTGGCCAGCGGCGTCCCGTTTGCGTTTGAGAGGCACTGGGCGCGGATCGTGCGCGACGCCGCGGCTCTGCACGTACCGCTTCCGCAAGATCCCGGGCCAGTGCGCGCCCGGCTGATGGAGCTGGTGGAGGCCAACCAGGCATTCGACTCGACCCTGCGCGTGGCCATTGTGCGCAACGGCGGCGGGATGTGGGCGGGGCCTTCCAACGGCCACGAAAGCGACCTGATCGCGCTGACGGCCGACACCAAGGAGTGGGGCCACGGCGTGCGGCTCGGCTGCGTGGAAAACGCGCGCCACGCCGCCTGCGCCTTCGCCGGAACCAAGAGCCTCTCCTGGGCCTCGAATCTCACATGGCAGGAAACGGCTCAACAGCAGGGCTACGACGAGGCCGTCCTTCTGAACGAGCACGGCGAAGTAGCCGAGTGCACCTCGGCGAACATCTTCGCGGCCACCGGCGGCCAGGTGTGGACGCCGCCACTCGGCTCGGGATGCCTGCCGGGTATCACGCGCGAAATCGTGCTGGGCGAAATCCGCGTTCCGGGAATTACGGTCTCCGAAAAAGTCCTGACCCGCGCCGATCTCGCGGCTGCGGACGAGGTGTTCATCACCTCCACCACGCGGAACCTTTTACCGGTGGGTGCGATCGAAGGGCGGAAGGTGGGGCGATCGGACAGCACGCGGACGGCGCTGGAGGCGGAGTTCGAGGCCTACGTGACGCGCTACATCGCCACGCACGCGCGCACCGCGCCGGTCACTTAAGCCGGGTTTGCAGCTCGACACCACCGATGACGGAGCGTCCCGGCATGACGACGCCGGGGATCTCCTGGTAGGAAGTATTGGTCAGATTGGCAAACTGGACATACGGCCGGATGCGCCCCTGGGGCCGCGCCACGCCGACATCCCAGAGCACATATGGATCTTCGCCCGAGCGCTGGATGGCCCCGAAACGCGTGCGCAGCATGGCCAGCCGTCCGAGCAAGGCCTGGTAACTCACCACGCCATCGTGCATCGGGTAATTCGAGGTGTACTTCGAGAGCAATCCCGCCGGCGAATCGGTCCTCAGACGCAGGGCCGTGTAGCTGACGGTCAGTTCACCGGCTTTCCGCAGCCGTGCATGCACGCTGGTCTCGACGCCGGTGGCGCGCAGGCTTTGCAGGTTGGCCGCGCGCCAGATGTCGTCCGGCGACGCGCGGAAATAGTCGATGTCGTTGCTCTCGCGCCGCTGAAAGACGGCCGTCTCGGCCATGATGTCGGAGGTCGGGCGCCATTCCACGGCCGCTTCGTGGCTCCAGGCCTGTTCGGGCTTGAGATTGGGAGATCCCACATTGGCGGGGTCCGAGTAATAAAGATCCGTGAAGGACGGCAGCCGGAAGGCGTGGCTGCTGCCGCCCCGGAGCCGCAGCTTGGGCGATAGCCAAAAGCCGCCGGTGATGGACGGGCTGAACTGGTGGAGCAGGCCGCGGTAGACCTCTTCGCGCGCCCCCAGGTTGAGCGACAAACGCCGCAGGGCGCGAAAATCGACCGATCCATAACCCGCCACGCGGCCGCGCGCGTGAATTCCCAGATTCGAGCTATCGATGGAATCGTAAGAGCCGTCCGTACCGTAATGGAGGGTCGTGTTGCGGGAGAGACGATGCCGGCGGCGCAGCGCGAACTCCCAGGTATCGAGCACGCTGCGGTTGGTGAACAACGCCGGGTCGTCACGATATAACACGAACAGGTCGGTGTGCCGGCGGTAGCTGAAATCCACCTCGGTGGATTCGCCGAGCGATTGATGAACCCCCGCGAACCAGGATTTGGTGCGTTCCCAGGAGGGGTAATCGCCGTAGAATTGGTCCGCGCCATAAGGGCGGTCGCTGATGGCCAGCATGATATCCGTCGCGCCGAGCCGGCCGACATGGTGGGTCACCGAAGCGATCGAGAGATTGCGGTAATCGCGATCGGGGCGGAATCCCGAAGAGAAATCGCGGTCCGCGGCGATTTCTTCGCTCCAGCCGAAACGCACCAGCGAGATCTCGAGATGCTGCTCGTTTACCCCGAAGTTGCCCACCGCGAGCCGCAGGCGCACCTCATCGATTTCGGGCGGCTGCGAAACGAAATTGACCACCCCACCGACGGCGTCCGAGCCGTACAGCGTGGAGCCGGCCCCCTTGAGAACCTCGACGCGCTCGATCGATTCCAGGGGCACCGGCGTATCGAGGTTGAAGTGCCCGGTTTGCACATCGTTCAAGCGGAGGCCGTTCCACAGCACGAGCGTCTGGCCGAAGGTGCCACCGCGTATGGAGATGTCGGTTTGAGTGTTGTTGGGCCCACGCGCTTCGAGATCCACCGACGAATCGAGGCGCAGGAGGCCGGTGGGGTCGTTGAACAGGATGCGGCTAGCTGGATCGAGCGGCGCCACGGTCACGGAGCGGTCCGAATCCTCGAGCGGAATCGGCTCGTATGTGCCGGTAACGATTATGGTGTCGGGAGGCCGGTCGGGGATCGTGGTCTGCCCAGGGCACACGTATGCCCCAGCCAGAAACAGCGGGAGAGTGGTCCAGGGAATGGGGGAATGAAATCGCAAACTACAAGTAGCGTAGCAGCAATACACCCGCCAGCGCGAGGAACGAGGAAACCACGGGAAGCCGCCAGGAGTGCGCGGCTTTGGGCTGCGTGAAACCGGGCAGCGCATCGAAATCGCGTATGGGCGCCTGGGGCGCGGCGGCGGCGGCCACCATCGGAATGGCGAGATCTTCGGGCGCAATCTGTACAGCCGGGGGAGTAGGCGGCGGCGCGGATTCGGGCACTGGTTCGAGCGCTGCTTCGGACGCCGGCGCGGGTTCGGGAATTGCGTCGAGCGCTGCTTCGGGTGCAGGCGGGGGAGCGCAAGCGGCCTCGGGTGCAGGCTCGGCCGGCGACGGCACAACCGATTGGCGGGCGGCGTTCGCGGGCGGCGCGCCCGGCTTTGCGATTCGATCCACGGACCGGCGGCACAGATCGCCCACCGCGGCCACGAAATCCATGGCCGCGCGATCGCTGTCGGCCAGGCGCTCACGCAGTTCGGCGATTTCGCGGTCCTTGCGATCCATCGCCTCGCGCAGCTCCTTCTCCAGAGAATGGAACTCGCTGCGCAGAGCGTTGGCGACCGCGTCTTCGATGGCGGCGGCGCGGGCTTCGACCGTGGCGGCCACCTGGCGGTCGAGCAGCTCGAAATGAGCGGCGACGGCCGCGCTCACCTGTTGTTCGACGGCGCCGAGCTGGGACTGAACGGCCGCGGACACGTGATGCTCCATGGCGCCCAGCCGCATTTCGGCGGCCGACGTTATCTGGCGCTCGAGGCCGCCGGCCTGTTCCCGGACGGCGCCGGCGAGGCGCTCTTCGACGGTCTGCGCGGCGGCGGCCAGTTTCCGGTCGAGCGTTTGCTCCAGGGCATCCGCCCGCTCTTTCACGCTGCCGGCCACGCGCTGGTCCACGATGTGCGACACCGCCTCGGCGAACTCGCGGTTGACCGCGACCACTTCTGCGCGCAACGCGGCGAGGTCCCGTTCCAGCCGTTCCTGAGCCGCGGAGGCTCGCTCGCCGAACTGCCGGCGGACCTCATCCAGGTGGGTCTCGGCGCCGGAAGCGATGGATTGATCCTGCTGGTGCAGCGATTGCAGCTCGATGGCGATCTTGGCTTCGAGATCGGTGAGGCGGCGCTCCACCTGGCCGGAATGCTCTTTGAGACGCGCTTCGAGGGCGTTGACGACGGCCTCGAGCACCTTCTGATCGAACGCGCCGGCGCCGCTTCCCGGGCGCGCCGCGGAACCGGCTGCGGTGGACGCGGCGGCGAGAAGGGCGGGAGCGCGCTCCATGCGTTCGAGGCGCTGTTCGACCTGCTCCATGCGGGTGGCCAGAGGGTCGAGGGCGGAGGTGGCCGCGCGCTGGGACTTACGGGCCGCGTTTTGCGAGAGCTTCATGCCCACGCCGAAAGCCAGACCGTCTCCAAAAGCGACCGCCAGGCTTCTCCAAATGGAGGAATCGCCGCTGCTCTCCATATAACATAATCTACAGCAAATGTTTTATTGGCGAAAGTAAATTCGTTCGGCCGTGGTATAAAGCACATATGCAACACTACTGGCCGGGGGGAGTACCGTACTTCCCCGGGGAGACGGGCACCGATCTTCTCAAGCTCCTGGTGGCCTACCTGCTCGCGCTGCCGGTGGGCTGGTATCGCGAGCGCGAGGCGCACACCATCGGCTTGCGCACCTTTCCGCTGGTGGCGGTGGCCAGTTGCGGCTATGTCCTGCTGGGCACGCCGGCCGGCCAGCACAGCCTAGACGCGCAGTCCCGCATCATCCAGGGATTGGTGGCGGGGATAGGTTTTCTGGGCGGCGGCGCCATACTGCGAGCCCGGCAGGGCGTGCAGGGCACCGCCACGGCGGCGAGTATCTGGAATACCGGCGCGGTGGGCGCGGCGGTGGCGCAGGGCCGTTATGCGCTGGCCGCCACCCTGGCCGGGTTGAACCTATTCGCGCTGCGCGTGCTGCTGCCCCTCAAGGAAAAACTGGATGCGCGTGGCGGCCGCCCGAGGGATCCCGGCTAGCGCCGGCGCGGCGGGTTCCGAATTATAGGGCTTAAGTGCGGCGCTGTTTCACTTTCGCCACGGGCCGCTAAAGGGCCAGCCGCCGAACGCCCGTCGATGGGCGTTTTAGGGGCGCGCCCACCGGGGGGTTTGGCAAGCGGTGTGCCTTATGGCTAACTCGGGTGACACGGAAAAGACCGGGTGGTCCGCTCAATCCGCGGCGGCACGCGAAGGGAACGGATTGCGGCGCGAGGGATACCGCATGCGTCCTCTGGCGACCCGGACTTCAGGATTCGGGGTCGAGGAGGCCGGCCGATGTCCGCTAACCGAATTTCGCTGGCAAGGGCGACACCGCATACGCCGCCGTCCCTGCGACACGAGGTCTTCCGCGCCGCCGGCTACGCCGCGGCCACCGGCGATGCCATCGGGCCGGCCTGTTTGCAGCTCGCGGACGACCCTCTTCCACCGGCCTGCTGGATGGTGCTGGCGCTGGATCTCAGCGAGGGCCTGGAGGAAGGCATGCGGGGGCGCGCCTCGCGTTCCGCCCAGGCATGGACGTCGGCCGCGCGGGCGCTGCTCGCGTTTCTAACGGATCTCGAAAGCCAGAGGGGTGCGTGCGGAATGACGCGGGCCATCGCCACGGAAGTGGAGCGCTCGATTCCGGCGGAGGTCGTCCCATGGAGCGGGCTGACGGCCGGCTTCGTACAGGCGATCCGGCTGGAGGCGACCCGCACTATCGAGGGCGTGGCGGTCGCGCAGGGGATCGAGATCCTGCGGGCCATTGTCACGGTCGAGGGCTGCGCGCTGGGCGAAATCGCCCGGCCGGTGTGCGACGGGCTGGTCGCGCGCGAGGTGGTGGCCGACGCCATAGCGGCGCAATTCGCCTGGCCCCTGCTGGGCCGCTTCTTCGCCCGCACCATCTATCCGGATCTGGATTTCCAGGAACAGGGAAACGGCTTCGCCTGCCTGCGGGACGGTCTGCGCCTGGCCTCGGGCCTGACGCTCGAGGATTGCGCTTTCGCGGAGCTTCACGACCGCGTGGGCTGGACAGTGTTCCTCCAGGAAATCTGGGGCTTGCCGGATTGGAGCGAAGATCGCTTTACGAAGGGCGCGCTGGAGATTCCTGCCAGCGGCATCGGCGGCACTCCCAAGCGGATGCGTTTGGAGATCGCCGGGTCCCTGGGCAATCTCGACACTCGCGCCGGCGAGGTTGAACTCAGCGTGACGCTGGGAGGCGCCGGCCTGCTAAGCTTCCGGGTGCCCGCGCGACGCCGGGCCGTCACCGCGCAGCAACTGCGCGCCGCCATCATCCGCAAGTGCGGCACGGAACTCTGCCGGGTGGCGGTTCGCGAGGGCATCGTGGGCCGCCTTCTAAGCGGACCGCCGCTGCGCGCCCGGCTGGCAGCCGCGGCGGCGCAGCGGGGCGACGAGCCGATCGTCGGCCTGAACGGCTAGGCGCGACCGCGCGAAACCCGAACTAGTACTAAAATACTGGAACTAAACAGGACGGATAGACCTATGCGGGGGACGCCGGTTTCGGGTACACTAATCTTGCGGTCCTGAGAAATCCTCGTTCAAGCTCTCAAAATCCGTTGCCCGTTCATCCGGGACCGCTTCCCCCTACACTAGTGAAAGCCCCTTTTCGGCCCGTTCGCTGGCTCCTTTGGCCTTGACATGGGGAGCGTACAGGCGGTCCGATCCGGCGATGTGGGTCTCGAGCCATTCCTTCAGAAACTGCAACAGAGCGACCGTGAGGGTAGCGCGTCCGGCGGCGAATTCCTCGCGGAATCGCAGCACCTTGCTGGTGAGCGCCTCATGCTCGGCCTTATGCTCCGGATATTGAGGATAGTGGCATTCGCGCATGAGCCGTTCTTCGTATCCGAAGTGCACCTGGGTGTAGCGGAGCAAGCGGCCGAGAACCTCCTCCAGGACGCTCTTGGCTTTCCCCGCCAGCATGGCCACGTGAAGTTCGTGGGCTATACGGAAGAGATTCTGGTGCTGGCCATCCACGCCGGAAATTTGAATGCAGTAGTCAGTATTCCATTCGAACACGACTGTCTTATCGGCCAAAAGCGGCGCGAACCTTACGGCTATGGCGATGGGACGCGATTGGCTATACTTTTGTTTGACGGGCCCGTAGCTCAGGTGGATAGAGCATCAGCCTTCTAAGCTGAGGGTCGCGCGTTCGAGTCGCGCCGGGCCTACCAAAACTCACTGCCTTTGGGAACCAGATGAGCCGTCGTTAACGCGGGGATCGGTTCTTCATGAGACCACGCGATCGCGTATTGACAGCGCTTCGTCACGAGCAGCCGGATCGCTGCCCGATGCAGATCAGCTTCACGCCGGAATTCGCCGCACGGCTGCGCGAGGACCTGCACCAGGCCGGCCACCACGTGCACAATCCGCATGGCGGCGGCAACACCTACGCATTAGAACGGGCGCTGGGCGAGGATATGTTGCTCACCTCGGTCGGCTGGGCCAACTCGTATTACCAGGCCGCCGAAACCTACACCGACGAGTGGGGAATCACCTGGCAGCCGTTCGAATACGACACGCGATTCGGCAGGGGCCACTATACCGAGATGGTGGGCCGGCCGCTCGCCGACCGCGCCTGCATAAGCTCCTACCGGCCGCCGGATCCGAACCGGCCCGAACTATATACGGAGGCCGAACACCTGATCCGGAATTTCCGGGACGAATACTGGATTGTGGGCGTGACGGTCACGACGATCTTCGAAACAGCCTGGGCGCTGCGCGGATATGAGCGGTTGATGATGGATTTCGTGGAGGACCCCGAACTGGCCGATGCCATCCTGGAGATCCCGTTTCGCTATCACCTGGCGGCCGCGGAATGGCTGACCCGCATGGGGGTCGATATGATCTGGACCGGCGACGATGTGGGCACGCAGAACGGCATGCTGATCTCGCCGCGGCATTGGAGGCGCTTCCTGAAGCCGCGAATGGCGGAATTGGTGGCCACGCTGAAGGCGATCAATCCGCGGCTGAAGATCGCTTATCACTCGGATGGCAGCATCTATTCGATCGTTCCGGAGTTGATCGAAATCGGCATAGACGTGTTGAATCCCGTGCAGCCGGCTTGCGTGGACCCGGCCCGATTGAAGCGGGAATTCGGCGACCGCCTCTGTTTTTGGGGATCCATCGATGAACAGCACACGCTGCCCTTCGGCAGCCCCGAAGATGTACGGAGCGAGGTGCTGACGCGGCTCCGCACGGCCGGTGAGGGCGGCGGCCTGATCCTGGGGCCGACCCACCACGTACAGTTGGACACGCCTATGGAGAACTTCTGGGCTATGGTTCGCACGATCGCGGAAACGCCCTGCGGCAAGCTGCCTTGATCGCGGATTTGCCAGCAACCGAAAACCGCCGATTTCCCTTCCCGCTTCGAGTATCCTTGAATGTAGTTTCGTTGCTCATGCCGCGGCACGCTCTTTTGCGCTTGTTGCAGTTGGCCGACAGTGTTTTGCCTATTGGCGGCGCGGCACATTCTTTCGGACTGGAATCGCTGGCGGCCGGCGGGGCTGTGTCGGCAAGTACCCTGGAATCTTTCCTGCGTGTGCGCATCGCCGAGTCGCTCGCGCTGGAAGCCGCCTTTTGCCGGGCCGCCGCGCTCGATAGCGGTCAGGGCCTCGACCGGCTCAATCGCCAGTTGAGCGCCCGTATGCCCGCGCGCGAGCCGCGCAGTGCTTCGCTGGCTCTCGGCCGCCGCTTCTGGAGCCTGTTCGCTTCTTTGTACGGCTCACCCTTGCCTGTCGCCGATGCCGCCGCCATGCATCACTCGGTGGCCTTCGGGTCCGCCGCCGGCCTGCTGACCATCGACCCCTCCGACGCCACGCTCGCGTGGCTTCAGCAGGCCGTCACCACGGCCGTTTCCGCCGCCACACGCCTGCTTCCGCTCGGCCAATCCGCCGCCCAGGCGCTGGTCTGGCACCTGGCCGGCGACATTTCCGCCGCCGCCGAACGCGTGCGCGACACTGAACTCTCCGAAGTCGCCTGTTTCACGCCCGCGCTGGATATCGCCTGCATGACCCACCCGGCTCTCGAGACCCGGCTTTTCATCTCATGACCTCATCGTGCGCGCACTTGCAGCTTGGGTTCGCCGAAGTCGACGGGACGCCGCGCCTGACTGAATGCCTCCAGGAGCCGCCCTGGAAAGTGGTGCGCTCGTTTGTCTCGGCGGATGGCGCCTGCCTGGTTCATCTGCATAATCTCTCGGGCGGAGTTCTGGCCGGAGACCAGCTCGATCTGGAAATCCGCGTGGCCGCCGGCGCTCGCGTGCAATTGACCACCGCCGGAGCTACGCGTGTGTACCGTGCTAATCCCGGGGACCCTCCGGCGCGGCAGCGGCTCGACGCCGAAGCCGGAGAAGACGCCCTGATCGAGTACCTGCCCGACCCCATCATCCCGTTT
>Ga0181517_10006075_pt1 | contig 10437 bp, 7 predicted proteins | sample PEATcosm2014_Bin_31_FD_119748 | JGI IMG/M metagenome (GOLD analysis project Ga0181517, IMG submission 119748) | Peatland microbial communities from MTU Mesocosm Facility, Houghton, MI, USA - PEATcosm2014_Bin01_30_metaG | ecosystem: Environmental > Terrestrial > Soil > Wetlands > Peat | place... | reverse complement strand
CCGGCGTCCATCTGGTATTGATAATAGGTGAAGCCGCCGTAGCGCAGCGGATGGTTCATGGAGATTTCCACCTCGCGCTTCTCCCCGGTCGCCGGATTGTCAATGCGGACGCGGCTGCGAAAATCTTTCGGGATGTCCGTGCCCGGATAAGTGGTGTGGGTGGCCTTGAGCAGCGTGAGCGAGAAGTCGTGGCGCACGCGCGCCGGCCGCATCGTGAAGGTGAAACTTTTTCCATCCGCAACAATCGTTTGCGGCGCGACGAGGTCGGCGGCGATTTTCTGCGCCATGCCCGCGCCCATCTGTGCGTAGCCGTTGCGCACGGCCTCGACGAGCGCGGGATCGCCCGTCCAATCGCTCGCGACCCAGGTGCCGAGCGAACCGGAGGGCGTGAGAAATTCGAGCAGCACGGTCGGGACGTTCTTTTCGTCCGTGGTTTTCACGTCGTCAATCTTGCGGAAATCAAAGTGCAGCGCGATTCCGTTCGTTGCGAGAGGCGGGCCGTTTTGCATCATGGGCGCGCGGAAATTCATGTCCGAGTTGTGCCAGTTGGAGATGACGAGGATGCTGAACGGGAGATTTTCAATTTTTATTTCGCCGCCGCCGGGCTTGAGCAATTTGTTCGGGATGGCGGTGACTTCGCCGTTGGAAATGAAGACAAGCTCGTAATCCGTCGCGCTCTCGGAATAGCTGCGGGTCTCGCCCTCGGTGAAGCGCATCTGCATTTCGTGCGCGAGCATGTCGGTCGAGAGCTGGCCGACGAGCAGGACAATCACGCCCGCATGAGCGAGCTGGATGCCGAGTTTTTTTCGCGTGAACTCAAAACGATAGATATGTGCCGAAATCAAATTCACCAGCAGCAGCACGCCGAGCAGATAGCCGCCGGGCAGCAGCAGCGGAACCTTGTGGCCGAACAGATGCGCGCCGACCACAATCCATTGCTTGAAATAATGCGCCTGCGCGCCATACAGCCCCTCGTCGGCCTGCGCGAGCGTGCCGACGAAGACAAGCACGATGGCAAACGCCAGCAGCGTGACCGTGAGCTTGAGCGACGTGAAGAAGCCGACAATTTTATTGATGAGCATCGGAGTATTTGGCGGACTGGACGAACTTGGTGAACGCATCCTGCTGCTGCGCCACGATGTCCGGGTCGCCCATGAGTTTGTAGAACCACGTCTGGCCGCTGAGGGGAACGATGACGCCGACGAGCCGCGCCGGTTTGCCGGTGCGTGCTTCGGTGCCGGAAACGTCCACCAGCGTGGACTTGATGCCGGCGGCGTCAATTGTCGGCAGCGCCGCGATGTCCGCGTCCGTCAGCGGCGGCTGGCTGAGCTGCCCGCGCCAGCGATTGATGTTGGGCAGCAGGCCGCCGCCGTTCCCGTCAAGCTGGCTGACATTGACGCCGGCCGTGGCGTCGCCGCTGCCGATCACGAACTTCGCGACGAGAAACTGCGCGAGCGGGCCGGGTTTCCAATCCGCCGGAACCGTCCACGCCGGTGTGCCGGTGGCGCTGGCATCGGGCGCGGCGGATGTGGCGGGCGCGGTGGCATCCATTCCCGGAATCGCCGGATGCGAGGGCGGCAATTGGCTGAGGTCCATCGCGGCGGGCGCGGCGGGCTGGGCGAATTCGAGCGATTTCAAGAAGGCGATGAAGTTCGTCTTTTGATTTTCCACCAAGCCGGGATCGCCGGACATCTTGAAGAACCACGTCGCATCATCGCCGTGCAAGATGGCGGCGAGAATCCGCTCCTCCTCGCCGCTGCCCGGGCTTGTGCCAGCGATGTCATACAATCCGCTCGGCCGGCCTGTGATCGTGACGCTCTCTGCCGACTTGGCGAGGTCGTCGTCCGTGATGGGCGGCAGGCCAACCTGTCCGCGCCAGCGGTTGACGTTCGCCAAATCGCCACCAGCCATGCTGCCGAGGGGGATCACGCTCACGTCGGCGGATTTGCCATTTTCAGAAACATCAAAGCTCGCGACGCGCAGTTGTGTCAGCGGTTTTTCCTTCCAGCCGCCGGGCAAAACGTATTTCAATTTCGGCTGGCCGGCATTGTCCGGCGCAGGGAGGCCTTCGGGCATCGCCGCAGGGGCGGCGGCGGGCGGGGGCGTGGCCGGCGCATCGCTGGCATCGGCCTTATAGACTTTGACGGTGTCGCGGCCGCAGCCGGCGGCGATCATGACGAGCGCGGCGGCGGCGAGCGGACAGAGGATGGGATGAGCGGGATGTTTCATTGACGTCGGCAAATTATGGCAAAAAAGATTTGATGGCGAAACCTTCATTGGCTTTCGCACACCAAATCTTGCCATGCCGCCGCCAAAAAAGGAAGACCCGACGTGCGGTGCGTCCTTAACTGGATCCATGCAGAAGATTTTAACGCAAAGGCGCAAAGGGACAAAGGCGCAAAGGATTTGAACATCTTTGCCAGGGGTGTTGGGCCACACCGTTTGGCGGGCACAGGCCACCGCCCGCCCAATTCAGGTTTTTAACATGGTCACTTTGCGTCCTGGCATCTTTGCGCCTTTGCGTTGAATTTCGTCTGCATCGTTCCGGCTTAACTGGTGGCCATGTTGAGAAGGAACTCGATATTGCTGCCGGTCTTCTTCAGCTTGCCCAGCAGGAGGTCCATCGCCTCGACCGGCGGCACGCCGGTGAGCGCGCGGCGCAAAATCGCGACGCGGCTGCCCTCGTCGGGATGATAGAGCAGCTCTTCCTTGCGCGTGCCGCTGCGCTCGATGTTGATGCTCGGAAAAATGCGGCGGTCCACCAGCGCGCGGTCGAGATGCACCTCCATGTTGCCCGTGCCCTTGAATTCTTCAAAGATGACTTCATCCATGCGGCTGCCGGTGTCCACGAGCGCCGTCGCCATGATGGTGAGCGAACCGCCCTCCTCGACATTGCGCGCCGCGCCGAAAAATCTTTTCGGCTTGTGCAGGGCATTTGCGTCCACGCCGCCGGACAGAATCTTGCCGGAATGCGGCTGCACGGTGTTGTAGGCGCGGGCGAGGCGCGTGATGGAATCCAGCAGGATGATCACGTCACGTTTCTGCTCGACCATGCGGCGCGCTTTTTCAATGACCATTTCCGCGACCTGCACATGGCGCTCCGGCGGCTCGTCAAAGGTGGATGAAATCACCTCCGCGCCTTTGCAGGAACGCTCCATGTCCGTGACTTCTTCCGGGCGCTCGTCAATCAGCAGGATGAACAGATACGTCTCCGGGTTGTTTTTCAAGACCGCGTTGGCCATCTTCTGCATCATCACGGTTTTGCCGGTGCGCGGCGGCGCGACGATGAGGCCGCGCGTGCCTTTGCCAATCGGGCAGACCAGGTCGAGAACGCGCGTGCTCAATTCATCCGCCGCCGTCTCCAGGATAAAACGCTTGTTCGGGAACAGCGGCGTGAGGTTTTCAAAGTGTGTCTTGTCCTTCGCCTTGTCCGGATCCTCGCCGTCCACGGCCTCGACCTTCAGCAGCGCAAAAAACTTCTCCTTCTCCTTCGGCGGCCGGATTTGCCCGGTGATCAAGTTGCCGGTCTGCAAATCAAACCGCCGGATCTGCGACGGCGAGACGTAAATGTCCTCCGGGCAGGGCAGATAGTTGAAACTCTGCGAGCGCAGGAAGCCAAAACCCTCCGGCAGCACCTCGATGACGCCCTCGGAGAACAATACGCCCGCGCGTTCCGCGTTCTTCGAGAGGATGTGGTAGATGACCTCGTGCTTGCGCATCGTGCCGAAATTCTCCACGCCGTAATCCTTCGCCATCTTGTTCAGGTCCGCCATGTTCATCGCCTGCAATTTGGCGATGTTCAGCGATGTCGCGATCTTGTCGCGCTGGAAACCGCCGAGGCGGCGGTCGGGATAACGGATTTCTTCGCGCGGCTCCTCATTCGTCGGCTCCATCGGCGCGGACGGCGGGCGCAGCTCGTCCGACGACTCGGCGCCGAAGCGGGAACTGTCCTTGCGCGCGTCTTCCGTCGCGGATGCCGTGACGCTGTCCATCGTGCGTTCCGCCGGCAGTTCGGCCTCGGCGGGCGCGGGCGCGGGTTTTTCAACCGGCTCAAACATCGGTTCCGGTGCCGGCGGCGCGGCGGCGGCGGCGGGCGCGGGCGTTTCCGCTGTGGGCGCGGCGGCGGCGCCCTTGGCGGGCTTTTTGACAGTCTTCTTGGTGGGGGCTTTGGCCATATAAAATTAATTGTTGGGCTGACTGGAGACTCGCTGGCGGCCGGCAATGCTTCAGGATGATTGTCCCGCATTGGACGGGCTGCGTCGGGAAAAGTTCAATTTGAATTTACCGTCCGATTGGATTGTTCGTTTCTCAAATCGGCAGGGGGAATTTCGCAGTCAACGGCTGTCATCATCGCGCACCCGGCCGGCCAAGTCAAATTGAATTTGACCCTCAAAGCCCTTCCGGCCCTGTCGCGCGGCGCGTTCAGGCCCGGAAATATATGTTGAAACCTGTCCGGTTCCGTGGCGTCATTAACCCCATGACCTCGCGCCGGGCGTTCACCCTCATCGAACTGCTGGTCGTCATTGCCATCATCGCCATCCTCGCGGCGATGCTGCTGCCGACGTTGAGCAAGGCCAAGGAGGCCGGCCGGCGCATCGCGTGCCTCAACAACCTGAAGCAGTTGAGCCTCGCCTCGCACATGTATGTGGACGACAACCAGGGCTATTACCCGCCGCGCAACGGTTTTGACCGCTGGCCGGATCATTTTTACAACAACTACGGCAAAAATGTAAAAGTTCTCCTCTGTCCCACCGACAACGCCCTGCCGACCAGCCCGGCCACGGCCGGTTCTTCCCCGTCGAACAATGTCGCCGACGCCGCGCCGCGCAGCTATTTGATCAACGGCTGGAACGATGTTTATGCCGACCGGTTTGGCACGACCGCCTGGGGCGTGCTTGAAGGGGCCATGGCCAACCTGCCTACCAGCATCAAGGAAAACGCCATCATCCATGTCAGCGACACCATTCTGCTTGGGGAAAAGAACCACACCGCCGGCGATTTCTTCATGGATCTGCTGGAAGGCAACGGCAACGATGCCGATGGCATTGACGAGCAATGCCAGCACGACAACCGGGGTTCGACCTACGCCGCAAATGTCAGGGGCAATTCCGGCGGCTCGAATTACGCCATGACCGACGGCAGCGCGCGGTTCATCAAATTTCCCCAGTCCGTTGACCCTTTGAGCCTGTGGGCCGTCTCCGACACCAACCGGCTGGCCTACGCCATGAGCTACTGAACCAGTTTTCCTTCCGTTACGGTCCGAGGTCTTGCCGGTGAATAAATTATTTTCCGGGCTTTGAAACTCCCAAACCGGCAAGGGAAGTTGACCGCGAAATACGCGAAATACGCGAAACCAGCCGGCCCGAACCGGAAACCTCCTGCCAAAGCCCCTTTTCGCGTGTTTTGCGTCTTTCGCGGTATAAAATCGGTTTTAGGGGCAAAAGTGTCCAATAACTGGACAGTTTTGGGGTGTTTTCCAGGAACTTTGTCAAATAGTTCGGGAACTGCGCGAGATAGTTCCGCAACTTTCTGAGATAGTTCCGGAACTGCGCGAGATAGTTCCGCGACTTTTTGAGACAGTTCCGGGACTGCGGAAGGGAGTTCCGTGACTTTTTCTGGCAGTTCCGGGACTGCGCGGGACAGTTCCGGGACTGGCGAAGAAAGTTCCGGGACTGGGAAGGAAAGTTGCGCGACTGCGGCGCGCAGAACCTTGACTGCCGGATAAAAAACCCAGACTGCGGAAGAAAAACCCCCGGCTGCGGAGCGGAAAACCCGGCAGTTGAGCCGGACATCCGCGACCCTGGGATTTCGGCGGGGACTGATGCCGCATTTTCGCACGACATGATTGATCGTTGGCGGGACGGGAAGTTTCAGCCGCGCTTCGTCCGTATGAAATGAAACAAATACTGCTGCGCGTAGCCGGCGTGCGGGCCAAAATGCGTGGCGGCAAAACGGCGCAACCGCTGCTCGCTGGCGCGGCGGCGCGGAAAATACAGTTCCTGCAACGCCCGCTCAATCCAAACATCCACCGGAAACGCGGCGTCAAACCCATAGGCGAAAAGTAAAACGCAGTCGGCGATTTTTCCGCCCACCCCGTGCAGCTTCATCAGCTCCGCGCGGGCGGCGGCGTAGTCCAGCGCGCGGATTTTTTCCAAATCCAGTTTGCCATCGGCAATCTGGCGCGCGGCGTTGAGCAGGCCGGGCGCGCGGAAACCCATCTTGCAGGCGCGCAGTTCCGCCTCGGTGCAGGCGGCGATGCGCTGGGGGCATGGGAAGGAAAAGCCGCCCGGGTTTTTCTCCCTCTCCTCCCTAAAAGGAGGAGAGGGTCGGGGTGAGGAGGCCGACGGTTTTATGATCCCCTCACCCCAGCCCTCTCCCCGTTTGGGCGGGGAGAGGGAGTGGGAGACTGGCTCGCCAAACTGTTCGCAGAGCAGGGCGACGATCTGCCGGATTTGGACAATCTGCTTCGTGGAAGACAAAATAAACGACGCCAGACATTCCCACGGGTCCTGCCGCAACAGGCGGAGTCCGTGACAACTGGCGACGGCGCACCGCATCGGCTCGTCGTCGGGAAATGTTTTCAGGATGGCGGCCAGATCAATTTCAGTCTGGAGAAACTGGCGGAGAAAATCCCAATCTTCAACCGGCGCGGCGGCTTGGGCATGGATGCCTTTTTCTGTTTGCGTGAGCCGGACAAAATGTTTCCCCACGACGCCGTGCCAGGAATCATCAACTTTCTGCCAACGGAACACCTGGCCGGAGTCCAGCGTGGCGGCGAGGTCGTATTCGCGGACGGGCAGGAGGGTTTCAAATTGGCGGGGCGAGGCTCCCGGCGGGCCGCCGCGATTATCCGCCAAACGCGGCTCGCGAGGACGCTCGCCCCACCGTGTCGGGCTGGCGGACATTTTATTTCAAATGATAACAGCCGAAGAGCTGCACGCGCTGGAAGACGCGTCCGTCCTTGAGGGTGATTTCGCGGACGCCCAGGTTGGTGACGGTTTCAAAGTTCTTGCGGATGCAGGACGGCGCGCGCGGCAGCGGCGGCTGGATGACGGGTTGGACGGGTTCGCGCTGCAGCCATTTCCAGAACCAGCCGGGTTCGAGCGGGTCGGGGGCGAGCCGCAGGACGAAGAGCGCGTTGTCCCCGTGGCGATGGGCGCGGTAATTATATTCGTCCCAGAAATAAAACTGGTCGGCGATCACGCCGATGTCCACGCAATAGACGAGCGGCGTGCCGGCCAGCGCGGCGGCGCGGGCGGGCGGCGAGTAAAACGTGTCCAGTCCGGCGGTTCCGTAATGGTCGGCGATGATGAAGGCCTGCGGGTCGAACGCGGCGCGTTCAGTCTCGACGAGCCGCGCCTCTTCGCGCCAGCCGCGCACCCGGCGCGACGGGTCTTTGTCGCCCGGCAGCTTGGCGACGACCTTGCCCAGCAGGTCGCTGTCATGCATGCAGGCGGACGCGAACAGCCCCAGCAACAGCCCGGCCGCGAGCCAGGGTTTTAAGTACGCCCGGCGTCCGTTCCAATAAAGCATCATCAGGCAGGCCAGCGGCAGGACGGCGGGCGCAATCCAGTTCGGCAACACGCGGGAATGAAATGTGTAAAACCAGTAGCCGAAGAACACGGGCGCGCCCATGCAAAACAGGAAAAGCTGGAGCGGCTTTTCTTTCCGCGCCGGCCAGAAGGCGAAACACGCCCACAGGATGCCGAGGAAAACGACGGGGTTCAGCAGGCCGGCCTGCGCGCCGAGGAATTCAAAAAAGTATTTCAAGGTCGGTTGCCATTGGGAGCCGATCCCGGCATTGCCGGCGAGATGATGGAGGGTGGCCCAGCCGTGCTGCGTATTCCAGATGACGACCGGCAGCAGGCAGAGGGCAATTAAACCGAGCGCGAGCCACGGGCCGGGTTTGCGGAGGCGGTCGCGCGCGGCGGGTTGCAGCAAAAAATATATCCCGAAGCACACCGGCAGGAACAGCGCGGTGTATTTGCAGAGGCAGCCCAGCCCCGTGGCCAGGCCGACGACAAGCCAGTCGCGCGTCCGCCCGTCCGGTTGCAGCGCGCGCCAGCCCGCGATGACCGCCCACATCCAGCAGAGGACGAGCGGCGAATCAATGGTCAGCAGCACGGAGCCGGCGACGAGCAGCGGCATGGCGAAGGTCAGCAGCAGCAAAAGCATGAACGCCTTGCGGGCGCCGATTTCGCGCGCCATGAAGTTCAGCACCAGCCAGCTCAAGATTGCGCCAAAGAGCGGCGCGAAAAAACGCACGCCCAGTTCGGTGTCGCCAAACAGTGTGGTGCCGAGCCATTGAATATAGGCGATGCCCGGCGGCTTGCTGTAATACGAGAGCGCGAGATGTTTCGACCACAGCCATTGGTAGGCCTCGTCTTCGCTGAGGTTGATGACGCCGCCGGCGATGTAGAGCCACCGCGCAACGAGCGCCAGGACAATGACGAGCTGGCCGAGGCGCAACCATTCGATTTCGGAGGTGGTGCGTTCCGCGCTCCGCACTCCGCATTCCGCATTCAACAGCGACGGCATCTGCGCGTGCCACGCGGGGAAAAGTTTCTTGCCAAGAAAATTCCATGTCATCTGTATCACGACCAGCAGCGCGATGGCGTAGCCCGCGCCGAGAATTGCGCCGGCCAGCACGTCGCTCGGATAATGCACGCCGTTATACACGCGGGAAAACGCCACGCTCGTGGCGAACGGGAACAGCACCCACCCGCTGCGGCGGTAGAACAAAAACGCCAGCGTCGCCAGCGCGAAACAGTTGGCCGCGTGCGCGGACGGCATGCTGTTATGGCTCGCCGTCGCGGGCAGCGCGCCGTCGGCCATGGGCGCGACGTAGCCCTTGCCGGCCTCGCCGAAGAGCCGCGCGTCGGGCAGGGTGACGAACGGGCGCGTGCGCGCGACGGAGTTTTTGATGGTGTCAATGACCAGCCCGTTGCCGACGGAGATGATGAGCACCAGGAGCAGCGCGCAGACCTTGAGCCGGCGCGAACCGAACGACAAAACCAGCGGCAGCGCGATGATGACGGCGATGAGCCACGGCACGCCGCGCCCGCTCAAGACGGGCATCAGCCAGTCGAAGAAGGGATTGGCCAGCGTTCCGTTGATGAAATGGAACAGCGCGGTGTCGAATGTTTGCAGCCAGTGCATTCCAGACAGGATAGCGGGAAAGGCGACGTTGGAAAACTGAATTAGGTTCCGCCGCGCCGCCGGTCATTGCTCCGGCGGGAAATTGACCTGCTCCTTCACGTCGAAGCGGAACATCCGCCGCTGCATCCAGCGCACCGCGAACAGATCATGGATGGTCACGAACAGCCGGTTCATCACGCCGTAGTTGCTCTGCCCGGTGAGCCGCGTGTAGTGGCTGATCGCGATCTCCGTCACGACAAAACCCTCGATGCGGAACAGCGTCGGCATGAAGCGGTGCATCCCCTTGAAGAACTTCAGCCGCGCCGCGCACTCGCGCTTGAAGATGCGGTAGCCGCACGCGGAATCGCTCACCGTCTCGTGCGTGATGCGGTTGCGGACGCCGTTGGCGATCTTGGAAGAAACCTGCCGCACCCACGAATCGCCCAGCGCGCGGGCCGCCACGCGTGAGCCGCACACGCAGTCGCAACCGCCGCGCTGGATGGCTTCGAGAAAGCGCGGCAGCTCGCACGGATGATTCTGCAAGTCGGCGTCCAGCGTCGCGATGAAACGGCCGGTGGCAGATTGAATGCCCGCCCACACGGCGGCGGACTGGCCGCAGTTCCGGTTGAGCCGCACCGCGCGGATGCGTTTGTCTTCCGCACCGAGCTTCTGGAGGATGTTCCAAGAGCCGTCGCGGCTGCAATCATCCGCGATGACAATTTCGTAAGTGACCTTGAGCGGTTCCAGCGCCTCGCGGATGGCGGTGACGAGGGGAATCAAGTTGCCCTGCTCATTATAGCAGGGAGCGACGACGCTCAATAGAGGAGCTTCAATCATGCGACTGTCCGTGGCTCAATACGCGACCAGCGACCGCACGGGGAAATCCTTCAGCAGCTTCCGCCCGTCGAGGAACTTCAGTTCGATGAGGAAGACCACCTCGAGAATATTTCCGCCCAGCTTCTTCACGAGCGACGCGGCCGCGCCGGAGGTTCCGCCCGTCGCGAGCAGGTCGTCCACCAGCAGCACGCGCGCGCCGGGCTTGATGGCGTCGGTGTGCAGCGCCACGGTGGCGTGGCCGTATTCCAGCGCGTAGTCCTGCTCGATGGTCTTGTAGGGCAGCTTGCCTTTCTTGCGGACGGGAATAAATCCCGCCTTCAGCTTCGTCGCGGCGGCGGCGGCGAAGATAAACCCGCGCGCATCAATGCCCACCACGGCGTCAATGCTGCCCGGCTTGAAGTTCTGCGTGAGCAGCTCAATCGCCCCGGCGAAGAGCCGCGAGTCGGCGAGCACCGGCGTGAT
>Ga0181517_10006072_pt1 | contig 10444 bp, 3 predicted proteins | sample PEATcosm2014_Bin_31_FD_119748 | JGI IMG/M metagenome (GOLD analysis project Ga0181517, IMG submission 119748) | Peatland microbial communities from MTU Mesocosm Facility, Houghton, MI, USA - PEATcosm2014_Bin01_30_metaG | ecosystem: Environmental > Terrestrial > Soil > Wetlands > Peat | place... | reverse complement strand
GGACCGGCGGCCGCGTCACGGTGGTGTACGGCCAGGGACCCACGCCGCGGCGGCTCACCGTCACGCTGCGGGCCCCCGAATGGTTGCCTTCGGCGAGGGTCGCCATCCGCGTGGGGGGGCAAGGGGGGCAAGTCCACCGCATCCCCCGCGGCCAGCGCAAGACCATCACGCTGGACCTGCCGGGCCAGGCCGGCGTAGTGGAGTTGTTGTGTTCCCCCACGTTCCAGCCCGGCGGCGAAGACCTCCGCCAGCTCGGCTGCCTGCTCGAATCGGCCGCCATTGGGGCCCCCGGCGAAACCGATCCCCGGCAGTTGCCGCGCGAGGCCCATGCGGCGTAACACCAGGCGGATTCACCGCGGAGACGCGGAGACGCGGAGAAAAAGCGCGGAGGAAACAACTCTTGGTCTTCTCCGCGTCTTCCCTCCGCGTCTCCGCGTCTCCGCGGTGAAAAGACCGTACCGGAGCGTGCCCCGTGCCGCTTAGCGTCTCCATCGTCACGCCCTCTTACAACCAGGGCCGCTTTCTGGAGCGCACCATCCGCAGCGTGCTGGCGCAGCGCACCGACGCCCCCGCCTTCCACGGTCCCTTCGAGTACCTGGTGATGGATGGCGGCAGCCGCGACGAAAGCGTCCGGATCCTCCAGCGCTACAGCGCCGATCTCCAATGGGTCTCCGAAAAAGACCGCGGCCATCCCGACGCGGTTAATAAGGGGATCGCCGGAACCACCGGCGAAATCATCGGCTGGCTCAACTCCGACGACATCTTCTACCCCGGGGCCATCGCCACGGTGGCCGGTTTCTTCGAGCGGCGCCCGGACGTCGACGTGGTCTATGGCAACGGCAACCACATCGACGAGAGCGACCGCATCCTCGAACCCTACCCCACCGAGGATTGGGATTTCGAGCGCCTCAAGGAACACTGTTTTCTGTGCCAGCCGGCCGTCTTCTTCCGCCGCCGGGTGGTGGAGCGCTTCGGCCCCCTGGACGTCCAATGGCACTACGCGCTGGATTACGAATACTGGCTGCGGCTGGGGAAAAACGGCGCGCGCTTCGCCCGCATCCCCGAGGTGCTGGCCGGCTCGCGGCTGCATGCCGCCACCAAAACTCTGGGGTCGCGGGTCAAGGTTCACTCCGAAAACAACGACATGCTGCGGTCCCTGTTCGGCCGGGTGCCCGACCGCTGGCTGTTCAACTACGCCCACGCCGTGCTGGACGACCGGGGCGTGCCGCGCCGGAGCCTGCGCTTTGCCGTGGAGGTCTCGGCGCTGGCGTGGCGCTCGGCCCTGCGCTGGAACCATCGCATTTCCCTCCGCATGTTGCGGCTGAGCGGCCAATGGATCGGCGGCGCGCTGCGGGAAGCCCTGCGGCGATGAAGATCGGGTTCGATGTCAGCCAGACCGGCGCCGGCAAGGCCGGATGCGGATACTTCGCCGAGGGCCTTATCCGGGCGCTGGAGGCCCTCGGAGGCGGAAACGAGTATTTGCTCTACCCGGCCTTCGGCGACCTGTTCTGGGACCCTCTGTGCGCCACGGCGGCCTATCGTACGAACAACCCGGCATTTCACAGGCTGAAGGCGCCCGCCGGCTTCGAGGAATCGCAGCGGTTCTGGCGCCATCCGGGGGCCGATTTGGAAGCCCGCATCGGCAGCCCGGACATCGTCCACAGCAATAATTTCTTCTGCCCCCGCGGCCTCCGGCACGCCCGCCTGGTCTACACCCTGCACGACCTGAGCTTCCTGGTGGACCCCTCCTGGAGCACCGAAGCCAACCGCGTGGGCTGCCTGGACGGAGTCTTCCGCGCGGCCACCAGCGCCGATTGGATCGTGGCCAACTCCGACTATACCCGCCGCCACTTCCTGGAGATCTTCCCCCACTACCCGGCCGGGCGGACCGCCTTCGTCCACGCGGGCAGCCGCTATTCCCTGGACGCGCCGGAGCCGCCGGGCATCCCCGAGCGCCTGGCCCAGCTAGGGGTGCCCCTAGGGGTAGCCTGCGGGACCGGCTTCTGGCTCTCCGTGGGCAGCCTGGAGCCGCGCAAGAACCATCGCCGCCTGCTGGAGGCCTACAGCCGTATCCAGGCCCAGCCGGACCAACCCGCGCGGCCGCTCGTCCTGGCCGGCGGAAAAGGCTGGTTGATGGACGATTTCGAAGTGCCCGCCGGAGTTGTACTCACCGGCTATGTTTCGGATCGGGAATTGGAATGGCTGTACCGGAACTGCTTCGCGTTGGTGTATCCGTCGTTGTTCGAGGGATTTGGGATGCCGGTGCTGGAGGCGCTGGCGCTGGGGGCTCCGGTGATTTGCTCCAACACCACGTCGCTGCCGGAAGTGGCCGGGGATGCCGCTTTGCTGGTGGATCCGTTGGATGCCGGGGCGATTGCGGCGGCCATGCTCCGGCTGGCCTCCGGAGAGATCGGGCGGGAGGGTTTACGCGCCGCGGGATTGCGCCAGGCGCGGCGCTTTTCCTGGGAAGCGTCCGCCCGCAAGCTGCTGGGGGTGTACGAGGATTGCGCTCATCGAGGAAAGGGGTTTTGAGAGTTGGCGCACCATCGGAAAGCTGGCTGATGAAAACGCCGCTGCCAATCGAGGGAGGGTTTTAAAGGGCGCCGCATAACCGGACAGCCGCGGAGCAGACCGGGGCCCCCAAGGCCTGAACCGTTATCCACAGCCGCAGTGTAAGCCAGCTACAGGCAGGCTATTTATATTTATATAGGATGGGGGACCATTTCAGCGTGGAAAGAGGACCGTTTCAGCGTAAAAGGGGGACCGTTTCAGCGTATTTGGGGGGACCGTTTCAGCGTGGAAAAGTGGCGCTGCCCCCTGGGTTTTTCCACAGGGGGGGGGTACCGTTTCAGCGTTCGGTTACTGGCTTTCCCGCTTCAGGGATGGCGGGAGGTCCGGGCCTGAGGATGAACCCGCCATGGACCTCTTCCAGCCGTAGGCCTGGGTAAACACCCACGATTTTGCGGAGCGCGGCCTTAGCCTTCTTTCTGAAATCCTTGGGGTCGGCGTAGTCGCCGCCGAGCTGCGCTTCCAATTGCCTCCAGGTGATGCGCTGCGGGACGCCTTTCTTGCTCACGCCGTAGGTGCGGTGAACCGCCCAGGCGTAGATGTCGAGCGCCAGGGGGGAATTGCGTAGCGCCCGCAGTGCGCGCATGTCCACGGGCACTGGCGTCGCCATGATGGACTGGTAAAACTTCTCCCCTACCTCGATCCAGCTATCCCAGAGGACACCCTGCTCGGGGTCCTTCACATCCCACCAGAATTCTCCGGAGGGCGCGATTTGCATGTCGAGCCAGCGCTGGCCGTGCTCGCTCGTCTCGTCAAAACTGATCTGCGCTCGAAAGAGCCGCTGCATCTGCTCGCGGAGCCGGTGGGCGTCGCTGCGCTTGCCGCCGTGGCTCGGGTCGAGGCCAAGCTCCCGCATGAATGCGGCCAGGCTGCGGCCAAGCTCGACATGCCTGCTGCGGTTTTGCACCACCTCGGTATTGAGCCAGAAGAGCAGCAGGCGGGGAATGGTGCCGTAGGGATAGCCGATGCAGTAGCGGTTGCCGGTTCTGGGATCCGTCGCATAGCCGGGCCGGATGGAGAGGGTGAAATGCCCGTTGGTGCGGTACCATTCCGGCGGGTTGCCGCTCGGGTTGCTGTGGGGAAGGGTAGCCTGCACGAGTTGGCGGGCAATGAAGGCGATCTCAGCCGCCTCGGGGTGCGCGCGGATGGTGTCGGCCGCCTCCAGGACTTTCCCCTGTTGTGCCGTGGGAGTCGCCAGGGCCTTGATCCTTGGATTGGACGCAAGCACATCGCCGGCTCTGGCCATGGCCCGGCTCCGCGTCTTCTTTTTCTCGGGCAGACGACCTAAAGAGGCGAGCTGCCGTTCGATCTCGTTTTTGAAGTCGGCGTTGGGATCGCTGGCCGGTGGTTTCATGCGCTTGTTACGCCTATAGTAGGGGGACGCCGCGATAGTTGGCAAGCGAGGGCGGGACCGGTTGGGACTGCTTCACTTCACCGGCATTTTTCCGGGGTCGGCGGGGGAGTATCTGTACCATTTCAGCGTGCAAAACTATCCCACTCTGAACATCGGGAATGCGCGCGGTGGGGGGGACCGTTTCACCGGTGTTGCGCCTTTTAAGCTCCTGCTTTTTTTCGGGAATAGCTTGCTGTCCTGGATGTAGGATCAAACCCCGCTAACCTCCACGCCCTAAAATGCGAATCGGCGCTCGCCCGTTGCCGGGGGAGCGCCGATTTTCGCTTAGGTTTCGCGAACCCTCCACCACCGGGGTGGCGGAGGGTTGCTGGTTTAGCCGTTTACTGGAACTTGGCCAGGAACTCGGGACTTCCGGTGAAGCCCTGGTTCGGAACGCCCGTTCCCAGGATCTGGATGCGCGTCGGATAGCCGGTCGCACCCTGGAACAGGAGTCCGGGTCCGCCGCCATTGGCGATGCCAATCCAGAAATTCAGACCGCCGAGGTCGGGATCGCGGTCCAGGATGACGAAGTACAGCATGGTCACGTACAGCGAGTTGGTGTGATCCCCAGTCGCCGCATGGGTGACTCCGCTGATACCGGAGCAGAGGCTGGTGCCGCAGGTGCTCTGGAACTCGTTGGCCGGGACGATGATCGTACCGTTGGTCGACGGGAACCCGATGAGGGTCGAGAAGCACGCTGGCAACCCAGCGGTTGTGCAGTCGCTGCTCTCGGTCGTCGTGGGCAGCCGGTTCAACAGGTTCTGGTACAGCGTGGTCGCCGTGTAAGTGGAATTGCTGGCGATCAGCGAACTAAACAAGCCGGTGATCGTCTGCGTGCCCGCCTTGATAGCCGGCACCGCCGCCGTGAACTGAGCGTAGCTAGGCGCTCCGCCCGTGGCCGCCTGGTAAGCCGCCATCACAGCGAAGTCGCTGTTGAAGGCTTCCGGACTGGTCAGGAAGGAGTCGGTCATCTGCCCCAGCCCGGCCGCGCCGACGCCGGTCCAGAAGAGGAAACCGGTGGAATCGGGATCGCGGAACAGAACCGACTGGTAGAGAGCGCGAACCTCGCGTTGCGACACCACCTCCACCGTATCGCCGGCTTCCGTCACCGTGAAGGTCTGGAAGTAACCCGAGGCGCTGTTCGTATTGGTTATGGTGAGGGTGGCCGACTTCGCCGTGGAGTTGGCGTTGCTCAGAGCCGTGTAAGTGAAGCTACCTCCGATGACCGGCGTGGCAGTCAGCCACGTAGCGGAAGAGGTAATTGCGTAGTTCCCGGTCGCGCAATTGCCCGCCGTACCGAGACTCACGGTCAGCGGATTCTCCGGCAGGAAGCCACCGGGGATTGTGCCGCTGGTCGTGGCGGTTCCCGAACTGGGCAGCGATGCGCTGCTGGAAGTCGGCGTGAAGGTACAAGTGCTCGGCAACACGTTGAGGGTTACCGGGACGGTGTACGGGCTGTTGGCGGCATCCGCCGAGGTGACCACCACCTGGCCCGCATAGGAAGTGCTCGCCTGCAACCCGAGCGTGTTGGCGCTGAGTGTGAGGCTGGTGCTGTTGGCCGTAGCCGGAGCAGCCGTCACCGCTAACCACGGAGTCGGCTCCGAACTGGGAGTCGCCGAGACCGGGACGTTGACGAGGTTGCCCAGGGACGAGGCCGCCACTGTGACGGTGGTCGTGCAGGTCAACCCGGAGACGCAATTGATGATGACGCCTTGCGCCGCCGTCGGACCGGTCTGAATCACCGATTCCGGATAGATGGTCAGCGACCACGGAACCACAACCGTCTGCGGAATGGTGCTGACGCCGGTCTGGGTGACTGCTACGGTCACCGTGCCGCCGTAGGTTACCGCCGTGCTCTGGGCCAGGCCCAGGGTGTTGGCAACCGCGGCGCTGAAGGAGATCGGCACCGAAATGACAGTGCCGGTTCCCGTACTGGTAAACGTCTGCGTGCCGCCGCTGTTGATGACCAGCAGGGTGGCCGGCGTGGAGCCGATCAGCGAGCCGGCGGTCTGGGTCACCGTGAAGGTGGCCGGTGTGATGGGAGCGCCCGCGGTCGCGGACGCCGTCGACACACCCAGCGACAGGGATCCGGGCGTCGTGAACAGGGTGTAATACGTGCCGAAGCCGAGAGCGCCGCCCACCGCCAGGGTAGGCGTCGCATCCACGTTCAACGCCACCGTGAAGGTCAACGGAGTAGTTGTCGTGGAAGAGTTCGCCGCGGCGATGGCTACCGTAGCGTAATACGGGCCACCGGGCGCCAAACTGTTAGCTCCAGGGTTCACTCCCAGAGAGAAGCCAGGGACGCTGGCGCTGGTAGACCCCGTCGTAGAGGTGGTCGTCAGCCAACTGCCGCCGGTCACGGGTGTAATCGTAACCGTGTAGGCCTGGTTCTCGGTCGGAGAGCTGCTCACCGTCACCGGAACCGGCGTAGCCGTCGAGGTGAGGCTTACCGGATAACCGTTGACGATGGTGAACGCAGTGGGGAAAGCCCCGTTCTGTGGAATCGTACCGCCGGCTGTGCTCGCGGTGAAGCCGGGTTGCGGATTCTGCGTGAAGGTCACCGTGACGGTCTTCAGAACCGCCGCCGGAGTGACGCCGGTGGAGTTGACGTTAATCGTGCCGGTGCAAGTCGTGACGGCGGTCAGCGCCGGGAACACGGCTGGATTCACCGCCACGTTGAAGCTGTAGACGGCCGCGCTGCCGGTGCCGCTGACGGTCTGGTTCACTGTCAGCCACAGGGCCGGTCCGGCGGTAACGTTCGGGGTGCCGGTCGCTCCGGTAGCCAGGGCGCAGCTTCCAGCCGCGAAGCTGGAGGGGGCCACCGTGGCGATCAGAGTTCCGGTGCCGGGGGTGCCAGGACCAGCCGGCGTTCCGCCGGTGCCTTCCGCCAGGGACCCGGTCACCACCTGGTTAGGCGGCAGGGGCAGGACGCCCTGCGTATAACCATTTGCGCCGCTGAAGTTCAGGCTGGTCGGACTTACCGTAGTCAACGGCGTGTTGGTAATCGTGACGGCGCTTACCGAGCCGGAGATGGCGGGGCCGCCACCGCTGGCAGGCGGAATGCTGCCCGAAACGGTGATCATATCGGCCGCCCCAAACGTGCCCGGATTCTGGTTCGCCAGGTTCGTGGGCGTCAGGGTCAGAGTGGTCGAACCGCCGGCAGCCACTGAAGTGGCGCCCAGCGCGCAGCCCAGCCAGCTTCCCGGACATCCCGAGATCGACATGCCCGTGATGCCTACCACGCTAGAGCTGTCGGTCACGCTGCAAACGATGCTGGCCGGAGTTGCGGCGGCCGTCGTCAGCGTGTAAGCGAAGCTGGTGCCAGGGCACGAGATGTTGATAATCGGCTGGTTCGAGATCGTCAACGTGTAGGAGATGACGGTCGGAGTTACCGTTCCCGCCGGTGGCGGGGTGGTGGCGATCGTGATGGATCCGGGGAAGTTCATGGAACTGCCCGCCGGAACGAGGGCCTCCAGGGTAGTCAGCGCCGCCGGATTCACCGTGATGGTATAGGTCAGCGGGTTAATCGTGGCGGTATTGGCCACCACCGCCGTGGCGCTGCCGTTGAGCAGCAGCCAGTTGCTTTGGCTGGTAGGCGTCAGGGTGAACCCGGCCGAAGCGGCCTGGCCGGTACCGGTAGAGGTGGAAACCGAGACGGTTGTGCTGACGGGCGTCGTGTTGGGATTGCCCACCGTGAAGCTGAATGCGGTTCCCGTATTGGACGTGTTCAGGGTCGGCTGAGCGATTACCAGCACCGAGACGTTGAGCACCACGGGGGTGTTCGTCGCGCCCGGCACCGCAATCGTGATGGTGCCCAGATACGGTGTGTTGCTGGCCAACAGAGCATTCAATTGGACCGGATCGACGCCGATCGAGAACTGAATGCCCGAGGTGTTAATCGGTACCGAAGCGGTGGCCGCGGCCACCCCGTTCACCTGCAGCCAGGTTGCGCCGCTGCAAGTGGCGCCCGCCGTACCGCAGCTTGCCGGAGTCAGCGTCACATTGCCGGACCCGCTGGTGAGGTTCACTACCAGGTTCTGGACGGCCGGTGTGGGGCCGTTCTGCTGGAAGGTGAACGGTGTCAGCGTGCCGGGCACCGAGGTAATGGTCGCACTGCCGATCACGGTTAGGGTGATCGGGATGGTGGAAGTGCTCGCCGCGCAGTTGTTGCAGGCCACTGTGATCGCGGCGTTATAGGTTCCCGGAGTTACGGGCGGGGTCAGCGTCAGGGTGACCGTCGTGGAACCGCCGTTGGCGGCCAAGGTCACGCCGCCGGCGACCGTCGCCGGGCCGCTGAGCACCAACCAGGTGGGGAGGCTATTGGGGTTCACGTAGACACCCTGCATGGAAACCCCGGAGTTATCCGTCAGGGTTAACGAAGCGGGGCTCGCGCCGCTATAGCCGGAACCGGTCTGGTAGCCGGAGTTGCCACCGGTGCCCAACTGGTAGCCGAAGTCGAAGCTGGTCGGCGCAACGGTCAGCGTCGGAGCCGGATTGACCGTCAGGGTGAGGGTCTCAAACGTGCGGTTGGTAAGGGGAGGCGTGCCCAGCGGCCAACTGGCCGGCGTGGGGGTACCGGGGGGCGTGTCGCCGGCGACGGTGAGCGGGAGCGGGACCGCGTCGATATAAGCGCTATAGACGCCTGCCGTCATGTTGGCGATGTTGATCGAGCAGGTGACGCTGTCGGGAGAACCGGCGCCGCCCGCGCTGCCGCTCTGAGTGACGGTTAACCAACCGGCCGTCACCGGAGCGCCCGAACCGCCCACCGCCGGCGTGGTTAGGGGGAACGTCTGGCTGGCCAGAGCCGCTACCTGCATCTCAACCGCTACCGGGCTCGCGTATTCGGGCAGCAGAGAGTACACCGAGCCGCAGGGAATGCTGGTCAACTGGGTGGGTGTCGCGGATCCGTTCACGAACCCGACGGTGCCCGCGCCTACCGTGGTGACAACGCTAACGGGGGCCGGAGTGTAGGGCGGTCCGGACGTGAACCAGCTCAGCGGCTGCCGCACAACGTTAAAGGTGACCGGGTAAGTGATGCTGTTGCCGGCCAGAGTTCCGCTCGTGTATATCAACTGGACCGTGCCGGTATAGGTAGTGGCGGTCGACCCGCCTGTGGTGGGAACAGAGGTGGAGGCAGCGCTCAGCGACACCGTGAGGGTGTCGGAGACGCCACCGGTCAAGGTGCTGGAGTTGATCGAGACCGACAGCCAGCCGCAGGTAGCCGTGCTCGACGACGTGCTGGTTGACCCGACATACGCGCCGAGGCTGTTCGCGATGCACTTCACCATGTAGCCGGTGTTATACCCGCTGGGCGGAAGAGTCAACGACACCGTGGAAGTCTGGGGAGCATCGGGCACCCCGGCGGGGGTCGTTATGAGGTTCGCCGCCGCCAGGCCCTCCTGGCTGTTGATGACAAGGGGACCGCCGGAACCCGGGAAAGTGAACGAGCTCGGGGTGCAGGTGCCCGGAGCCGAAGCCGTCGAGCAGGACTGCAGTACGTTGCCCAGGATGATGGTCACCGGAACGGTGACCGGGGGGATCTCCACGGGAGGATCGGGCGGGCCGATGGCGTTGAAGCCGGCGGTCGTAGCCACGGTGTCGCCGGTGCCCAGGCCGCCTGATACTGCCCCTGTGGGAATGCCCGATACCGCAATTGTGAGGGTGCCGGTGTAGGTGCCCTGTACGCAACCCGCGTTCCCCGAATTGATGTTGATCTGAACCGGGACGCTCGCGTCGGGGGTGATCGCGTCGGATGTGGAGGGCAACTGGTAGAGGAAACTCGGCCCGAGGGCCGCCGGAATATTGACGCCGCCGTTAGAGCCGGAGAAGCAGGTCGCCGATCCGCCGGTAGGCATGGTGGCGATGGTGAGAGCGGCAATCGTGTTGGGGTTGCCCGCCGAGATGATATTGATCACGTCGTTTTTGGCGCGCAACAGAATGCGTTCGGTGACCGAAGGCTGCAACGAGGTGCAGGGATTCGGCGGGGCGCTGGTGCAGCCGAAGGCGTAGCCGATGCCCGGCAGCGTCGATGAATTGGCGGTGGAAAGGAACACGCGCGGGGTCACCGTGGCCGTGACCGTGATCACCACCGAGGTGATCGCGCCGCCGCCCGGATTGACCTGGGTAAGGGTGATGGTGCCGGCCGCACTGCTGACACCGTTCGGGGCGCTCTCCCAGAGAGTATCCAGCACGCTCTGGTTGAGGGTGATCGCTATGTTCGAGCCGAACGGCTCGCCGGAGCAGCCGCTCGCGCCGCTGCAATCCGCGCCGCCCACGCTGAACCACTTAAAGTTGGCGTTGGTGGCCGCCGTAGGCACGCCATTGGTGGCTGTGCTCTGGATGAAAGCGCTGTTGGTGTTGTAGCTGACCGTGGCCGTGAAGCCGTTGGGGGGATAGCTGTTCGGCGGCACGCTCACGTTCACCAGCCCGACTTCCAGGTTCTGGGTCGCCACGGTAGCCGATTGCAGCTTGGCATAAGCGAAG
>Ga0181517_10006069_pt1 | contig 10451 bp, 10 predicted proteins | sample PEATcosm2014_Bin_31_FD_119748 | JGI IMG/M metagenome (GOLD analysis project Ga0181517, IMG submission 119748) | Peatland microbial communities from MTU Mesocosm Facility, Houghton, MI, USA - PEATcosm2014_Bin01_30_metaG | ecosystem: Environmental > Terrestrial > Soil > Wetlands > Peat | place... | reverse complement strand
CGCTGGCGGCGGCGGTGCGGCAGGGCGAGCCGGCGGCGATATCGCTCCTGGTCGTGGCCGTGGCCGACCCGCGGCGGACGGAATTTGAAACTATTTAGCGGCACGAGAGTTACGATCAAGGCGGCAGGCTCAAGTAGGGCGTCAATATGTGCCGATGAACCATTCTCGGTCGTGATGCGTATTGACGAGGTTAGCGCATTGCAAAAATTTCTTTGCAAAGGGTCTTGACGGGAAGAGTGGGTTGAGTATGATCTACCTCCCGGCTCACATAACGGTGAGCGTATTGAAGTGGTCGAACGGAAGTAATTGAACAGGGCGAGAGAGACGATTGAGCACACGGCAACTCGAAGCTTGGCATCATCTTCCCTCGAGGTGACCCCGTCTTAAAACCCGGTCACCGAGTGGAACGGTGACGGCTGACCAGGAATCGCAAAAGCGATTCCCGGAGAAGTATCGGCTGAATTCGGATCAGCTTACCCCTGCGGGGATAAGCTCACCCGCGTTTGGCGGGCCGTTTTGTGGTGTTTTCCGGACTGAGGCGAAAGCCGAGGTATGGAAGGATCGCGCGGCGGGCTCTTTGACAAGAGAAGATTGAGGTTCAAGGTCTCAATATAAGTGTAGACCTCCGCGATTCCTGCCCGTTTGGTTTTGGTTTTTCCGTCTGGCCGGAAGAGCGTCTCCGCATCGGGGACGTTTTGTACGGTGGGCAGGAATCGGTCGAGCATCTTTTTTGGCGAACGATTACAGTATCGATCGTATGTTCCGTTGCCGGCACGCCCGCCGGCGGTTTCGGCCAAGACGCAAGTCGAGGCTGGGGCCTGGGATCCAGGCGAAGCGAAGCTGGGTCTGAGAAGACGGTGATCGATAAATGTGGTCAAGCTACTAAGGGTGTATGGTGGATGTCTTGGCATCGAGAAGCGAAGAAAGACGTGGTAGCCTGCGATAAGCTCCGGGAAGCTGGCAAACAAGCATCGATCCGGAGATTTCTGAATGCGGAAACGCGGTCCTGATTAATCGGGATCACCGTGCGATGAATTCATAGTCGTACAGGAGCAAACCCGGGGAACTGAAACATCTAAGTACCCGGAGGAAAAGAAAGAGACATCGATTCCGTAAGTAGCGGCGAGCGAAAGCGGACATAGCCCAAACCGAGATTCGTCTCGGGGTTGCGGAAGCACTGAGGGGTTACAAAACCGTTCCTAGCTGAAGTCTTCAGGAATGCTGTCCCACAGAGGGTGAAAGGCCCGTAAGCGACAGGAATAGGTCCCCGTTAATATGTGCTCTCCAGAGTAGCACCAGACTCGTGGAATCTGGTGTGAAGCCGCCCGGACCACCGGGCAAGGCTAAATATTCCTCGATGACCGATAGTGAACAAGTAGGGCGATTGAATGGTGAAAAGCACAGCTACAAGCTGAGTTAAAAGTACCTGAAACCATACACTTACAAGCGGTCGGAGCACCATGCCAGCAATGGCGGTGTGACGGCGTACCTTTTGCATAATGGACCGGCGAGTGCATGTCTGCGGCAAGGCTAAGGTGTCAAGCACCGGAGCCGAAGCGAAAGCGAGTCTTAAGATGGCGTTAAGTCGCAGGCCTGCGGCCCGAAACCCCGTGATCTACCCATGAGCAGTGTGAATCCCGAGTAAAATCGGGAGGAGGCACGAAGCCGTGAACGTTGAAAAGTTCTGGCATGACTTGTGGGGAGGAGTGAAAGTCTAATCAAACGGGGAGATATCTGGTTCTCTTCGAAATGCCTTTAGGGGCAGCCTGGAGTCACTACCTATGGGGGGTAGAGCTACTGAAAGGAGACGTGGGGCTACCCGCCTACACGCTCCTACCAAACTCCGAATACCCATAGGACTATCTCTGGAGTGAGTCCGCGAGGGATAATCTTCGCGGTCAAAAGGGAAACAACCCAGACCGCCTGCTCAGGTCCCAAAATTCAGCTCAGTTCGATAGGAAGTTGTTGTGCTGAGACAGCCAGGATGTTGGCTTAGAAGCAGCCACCATTTAAAAAGTGCGTAATAGCTTACTGGTCGAGCACAGTAGCGCCGTAAATGATCGGGGAAAAACGGAATACCGAAGCAGCGGGTTCCAGCGCAAGCTGGAGCGGTAGAAGAGCGTTGCACGCAGCGTCGAAGCCATACCGTGAGGAGTGGTGGAGCGCGTGCAAGTGAGAATGCCGGTATGAGTAACGATAATGCAGGTGAAAATCCTGCACGCCGAAAGCCTAAGGTTTCCTGGGGAAGGTAAATCCGCCCAGGGTTAGTCGGAAGCTAAGACGAGGCCGAAAGGCGTAGCCGATGCACAGCGGGTTAATATTCCCGCACTGGCCGTAACGGTTGAACCCGCACATGTACCTTTTCAAGGCAGATCCCCTTATCAGATTGGGGTTTCGCAAGATCGAGGCCGCTTTGTTGCCGAAGTCTGTGGAGAAGGGGTCAAGAAAAGTGTGCGGGGGACAATACGACCACCCGTACTAAAACTGACACAGGTAGGCGAGGAGAGTATCCTCAGGCGCTCGAGAGAACTGCGGTTAAGGAACTAGGCAATCTAACCCCGTAACTTCGGGATAAGGGGTCCCTCCTCCTTCGGGAGAGGGCGCAGGAAGCGGCCCGGGCGACTGTTTATCAAAAACACAGTTCTGTGCTAACTCGTAAGAGGATGTATACAGAATGACGCCTGCTCGGTGCCGGAATGTTAAGGGAGTCGGTCAGGGGTTCGCCCCGAAGCTGGCAACCGAAGCACCGGTAAACGGCGGCCGTAACTATGACGGTCCTAAGGTAGCGAAGTTCCTTGTCGGGTAAGTTCCGACGTGCATGAACGGCGTAACGACTTGGGCGCTGTCTCAACCGCAGACTCGGTGAAATTGAAGTGGCGGTGAAGATACCGTCTACCCGCAGCAAGACGGAAAGACCCCGTGGACCTTTACTGCAACCTGGTACTGATGCCGGGTGTGAACTGCGTAGGATAGGTGGGAGGCGTTGATCTTCCGATCTTGGTCGGAAGGGAGCCAACGGTGAAATACCACCCTGTTTGCATTCGTCGTCTCACCCTGACCCGTGAATCCGGGCAGGGAACCGTGCTAGGCGGGCAGTTTGACTGGGGCGGTCTCCTCCAAAAGAGTAACGGAGGAGTGCAAAGGCAGGCTCAGGCCGGTTGGCAATCGGTCGTCGAGCGTAAAAGTAGAAGCCTGCTTGACTGCGAGTGCTACAGCACGAGCAGAGCTGAAAGGCGGCTTTAGTGATCCTGTGGTTGCGTGTGGAAGCGCCATAGCTCAACGGATAAAAGGTACCCCGGGGATAACAGGCTGATCGCCTCCGAGCGTCCATAGCGGCGAGGCGGTTTGGCACCTCGATGTCGGCCCATCGCATCCTGGGGCTGAAGGCGGTCCCAAGGGTTTGGCTGTTCGCCAATTAAAGCGGTACGCGAGCTGGGTTCAGACCGATGTGAATCAGGTCGGTCCCTATCTGCTGTGGGCGCAGGAACCTTGACGGCACCTCTTCCATAGTACGAGAGGATTTGGAAGGACGGACCCCTGGTGTACCAGTTGTCGCGCTAGCGGCATGGCTGGGTAGCTATGTCCGGAACGAATAAACGCTGAAAGCATCTAAGCGTGAAGTCTATGCCAAGACGATGGTTCCATGGGAGCTTGCTCCCGAGAGACCCCGGGTAGACCACCCGGTTGATAGGCCGGAGCTGTACGGACCGAGAGGTCTTCAGGTTACCGGTACTAATGGTCGATTGCTTGACCACTTTTATCGATCAACGTCGGCACACTCCCCCCAGGCTTGAAAAACCCGGGAGGTGTGCGGACTCCAAAGAAGTTCTCGACTTGATATGTCGCGGACAACCTCAATTTTCTCCTGTCGAATTTCAGTCCCGACGCCGGGAAACCGGCGTCGGGGCTTTCGTTGGTGGCTATATCGGTAGGGTCACACCCGTTCCCATTCCGAACACGGTCGTTAAGCCTGCCGAGCCGATGATACTGCTTCAGCGGGAAAGTAGGTCACTGCCAGCGTTAAACAAGAACCCCGGCCCCTTCAACAAGGGCCGGGGTTCTTTTTTATGCGAATTCGAGGAATGTGGGGGGAGCAAACAGGTTCCGACATCGCAACGGCCCCGGCGATTCGGACTCACACAAACGCCGCAGCCGTGGCATGACCTGGGCGGATTTCACCAGATACAAGGGCGGATGCGCCGCTCCAATTTGACTCGCCCAAGGCGGTGCCGGCTCGCGGCGCCGTTCGGCCAGCAGCTCGATCAAACCGGCCGCTACGATGCAAACAAGCGGATCGGACGATGCGGGTCGCTTTGAGTCGGCAAGGCGGGTCGTCTGTCTCAGAAAATCCTGCGTCAGACCCCGGAGTGTCAGCGCATCGCCGGCCAGCGCGGCCTTAGCTATTTGTTCCAAATCAACCATGCGATTCCTCCCAGAGGTCGTCAAAGGCGAGCTTCGCCTTGAGTTCGCGCCCCGGTTGCAAGAATGGCTCGACGCTTTGCCATACGTCATTGTAGTCGCCGGATAGTTCTCGGAGCAGACGCCGTGCGTCGGCGACGTCCACATCGTCACGCCAGGCGCAAAGCTTCATGGCCAGGAGTTGCTCGAACGCCGGGCGTCGAACCACGATCCCCGGTGACGAAAACACGACCGGACCTGGACTAATGCCCACCATGAACCCCTTCGCGGCGTCGTTGAGCCAGTCATCCGGCCACCCGCGCACCTCGGCAATCGTCTTTGCCATGGCGCGGATACTGGCAGTCTCGGCCGGCAACAGGATTACCACGTCCACATCCCGTGTTGCCTACCTTGTCTCAAAAACCAACACCATCAGGCTTCCGCCCAGCAGCAACAACTCTACGTTCTGGCTCTGCGCGCGTGCCAGTTCGCCCAAACGGGCCAGCGCGGCGATCACGTCGGATTTGCTTAATGTGGCCATCGTTCATGTGACAGCTTACTACGCCACACGCTGAATGTCAGTGAAACCGGCGCCGCGCCCCAGCCGGGGTTCTTTTTTGCGCCGGCGGTCAGCTATAATCCCATCGACGGCCGTGCGTATGGAAAAAAGCAGCGTTGAAGCCATCGTCCGCGCGCTGAATCAACACCAGGTTCGATACCTGATCGTCGGCGGCCTTGCCGTCGTTGCCCACGGCCATGTTCGCCTGACGGTCGATATCGACCTCGTACTTGCCGTGGACAGGCCGAACCTGACCCGCGCCGTCGAGGCGATCAAGTCGCTCGGCTAGCCGAGCTGCGCAAGCTGAGGAAGCCATGACTGATCAACCAAGGCAACCGGCGGATTCGCCATCTGACCATGTCTGGGAACAGGGCTGGGAAGGCCACGAACGAGCGCAAAAGGAGCGCATGGCCAGGCTGACACTCGCCGAAAAACTGGCATGGTTGGAAGAGGCTCAGCGGGTTGCGCGCCATCTCCAGCAGAGTGCCGCCAGAGGCACCGACAAGAAGTCGTAACGACGCTATCGCCTCCGGCGTGGCCAAGTAAGGTCGGGGCTCACACGATCATTTGCGGCGACTTGGGCGGCCAGGGGTGAGTGCCGCCGGATTTTTCGAGCAGGCGGATGCCAGTGATCGTCATGCCGTGGTCAATGGCCTTGCACATGTCGTAGATCGTCAATGCCGCGACGGCCACGGCGGTCAGGGCTTCCATCTCGACGCCGGTGCGCGCGGAAATGGTGGCCGTGGCGCGGATGCGGAGTTTGACTTCGCCTGGATTGCCGGGCCGGCCTTCCGGCTCGTCAAACTCGACATGCACGGCGTCGATCGGCAGGGGATGGCACAGCGGGATCAGTTCGCCGCATCGCTTGGCCGCCATGACGCCGGCGACGCGGGCCGTGTTCAGAACCTCGCCCTTGGGGACTTTGCCGAACGCGATGGCCTGCAACGTTGCGCGGGCCATGGAGATGAATCCCACGGCCGTAGCGGTGCGACGCGTGACCGGCTTGCCCGATACGTCCACCATGCGGGCGTTGCCCGATTCGTCCAGATGCGTGAGTTTCGGTTGCGATTTGTCAGCGGATTTACGCCGCATAAATTCCCCTTTGGCACGATCGCCTCAAGCGGGCCATGTCTTCCTGAGATCGACAAGCTGCCGAACCTGCTCAAGCAGCGGCTGGATGGAATCCAAGGGCAACATCGACGCCGCATCGCTCTTGGCGCTGGCGGGATCGGGATGCGTTTCCAGGAAAAGTCCATCGACGCCGGCAACCACGGCCGCCCGCGCCAGCAGGGGCGAGTATTTCGGATTTCCGCCGCTTTGCGTGCCCAGCCCGGCCGGTTGCTGCGTCGAATGGGTGATATCGAAAATCACCGGGCAGCCGGTTTCTTTCATGATCGAAAGTCCCGTGAAATCGTTGACCAGCCGGTTATAGCCGAAGAATGTGCCACGCTCGGTCAGGAGGATGCGCTGGTTGCCGGTGGATCGGATTTTCGCCGCCGCGTTGGCCATTTCGGCCGGGGCCATGAACTGGCCTTTCTTGACGTTGACCCAGCGGCCGGTCTCGCCGGCGGCCACAAGCAGATCGGTCTGCCGCGCCAGAAATGCTGGAATCTGTAGCACATCCACAACCGCTGCCGCCGCCTGCGCCTGGTGGGTTTCGTGGATATCAGTCAGCACGGCCACGCCGATCTCGTCTTTCACTCGCTTAAGCACGGCCAGACCGTCGCACAATCCCGGCCCGCGAAAGCTCGAATTGGCCGAGCGATTGGCCTTGTCAAAGCTGGCCTTGAAGACGTACCGAAATCCCAGCCGGTCGCAGTACGTTTTCAAACGTCTGGCGACGGTGAGGCACAGTTCCAGCGATTCGATGACGCAGGGTCCGCCGATGATCAGCAAACCGGCCCCGGAACTGTCGAAAAGGTCAGGCGTCGTATTCATGTTTGTTGCGGCCGGATGGTGTCGGGAAGGGTGCTCACAGGTTGGCCGGCAGGATAAGAGGCAGGCGCACGGGAAGCAAGTGGACTTCCAGCGGCGTATTTCCGGCCGCGTCGCCATCGACCTGAACGGCCACCGGTTCGACCGATTCGATCTGGACGCGCTGCCCTTTGACGTAGCGGACGCCTTCGACGGTCAGATGTTCGCCCGCCGCCGCGTACAGGGCTATTTCCGCCAGTTGCGCCGGCGACGCGCAGGGCATGGCGCAGACATCGAGCAGCCCGTCATCCGGCCGGGCGTCCGGCAGGACCGGGAATCCCGTCCCGTATTCCGGCACGTTGCCGATGAAGGCCAAAGCCGGCTCATCGCGCAGAATAACCTGTCCGTCCACTTTCACCGTCAGTGGCGGATAGGTGAACCGCGACAGGGCCAAGGCTGCCGGCAGGACGTAATCCTGCTTGCCGATCGGGCCGGTGCGAAGGCGAGCCAATTCGTGAACAACCTCGCCATCGATGCCGACACCGGCCACCAGGAGCATGATGCGTCCGTTGGCGGATGCGACATCAACGGCCCGCATGCGTCCCGCTTTCAAGGCGGCCAGGACGCCGGATTCCGGATGTGGGTCATTGGCTCTAAAGCCCAGGTGCTGCCCCATGAGATTGGCCGTGCCGCGCGGGACGAGCAGAATCGGGGGCGAGCCTCCCATTTCGCGATAGTACCGGCCCACAACTTCGCCGAGCGTGCCGTCGCCGCCGATGACGATCGCCGCCTGGGCGTCGGCGGGCAGGGGTTCGGGCGATGTCGATCGGCCGGGAAGGAGCACGGTTTCATAGCCGGCGTTGGTCAGCGCCCGTTCCAGCCGTAGCGCCATGTCGCCGGACTGGCCGCTGCCCGCAATCGGATTGGCGAAAATGAGAACTGCCATGTGCAAGGACCGCACAGTCCAAAAGGAAAGCTGGCCGCGCCGGGGACGCTCCGGTTTGACAGCCGACGATCTTGCTACTATCAATATACGGGAGTTTCAGCGTCTTAACCAAGCGAATAGCGAAATATGAGCGATACCAGCGTTACGACAATCAATGAGAAGGCTGCCGAGGAATACTTCCGCCGGGCCCGCGAGGCCGAGGAACAGGGTCTGCACGAGAAGGCGGTCGAGTTTTACGAGCGGGCTCTGAGCGAGAACAGCGACCACGAAATGGCTGCATTCCGGCTGGCGATCCTGTACGACCGCCGGGCGGAGGACGCCAAGGCGATCGAGCTTCTGGAGCGCATCTGCACCAGCCCGCCGGTCCATCTCAACGCACTGATGAATCTGGCTGTGCTGTACGAGGACAACAACCATTACGACGAGGCACATCGCTGCCTGGACGCGATCCTGCGCACGAATCCGAACCATGAGCGGGCGCGGCTGTACATGCGCGATGTGGAATCCGCGCGGCGGATGTATTTCGATGACGATGAGCAGCGTTCCGACCGCCGCAACGCCATCCTCGATGTGCCGGTCACCGATTTTGAATTGTCCGTCCGCAGCCGCAATTGCCTTAAGAAGATGAACATCCGCACGCTGGGCGATCTGCTGCGAACCAGCGAGCAGGAATTACTCAGCTACAAGAACTTTGGCGAGACCAGCCTCAGCGAGATCAAGGCTCTCCTGGCGCAAAAAGGACTGCGCCTCGGCCAGAACGCCGAAGAAGGCAAGTCGCCGCTGCAACGGCCGGCCAATCCGGTTGGCAACGTACCACCCGAAATCCTGTCCAAGAGCGTGGCCGATCTCGAACTCTCGGTACGCAGCCGCAAGGCGCTGCAGCGGCTCACCATCAACACCGTCGGCGAACTGGCATCGCGCACGGAAGATGAGCTCCTGGGCTGCAAGAACTTCGGCCAGACAAGCCTCAACGAGATCAAGCAACAGCTCAGCCAGTTCGGCATGGCGCTGCGCAAACTCGAGGAGTGATCGCTTTTACAACAGGGCAAGGATGCCATGTCACACTGCAGCCGACGCACCGTTCTCAAGGGGCTGGCGCTGGGCGCCGGTTCGTTCCTGCTGGGATGCAGCAACCAGAATGACGTGACAGTTGCGCCGTCGAGCGTGCGCCGCGTGCGCGTGCGCCTGGTGCAGGATCAGACCCAGGTGATGCTGGGGGCGTCGGCCAATCCGATGGTCTCCACCGCCTCGGCGCCCACGCCCCGCGGTCTGCATTTTCTTGACCGCTCCGGCGCTGCCGTGACCCTCTCGCCGGCCGGTTGGAACATCGGATCGGTGTCGTTCGGCATTGGTGATCTGGTCATTCAGCCGGCCACGGAAGGATCGCTCAGCGTCAACGGCCAATTTTATCGCGGCAGCCTGCGTCTGGTGGCGCTCTCGGCCGATCACTTCGATGTCATCAATGAGAATCTCGACGTCGAGGGCTATCTCAAGGGCGTTTTACCGCGCGAGTTGTATCCCCATTGGAGTCTTGAAACCTACCGGGCCCAGGCGATCGTGGCGCGAACCTACGCGCTGTACGAGGTGCAAACCGCCGGACGCAACCGCTATTGGGATCTGTATCCCGATCAGCGCAGCCAGGTCTACGGCGGCGTCGGCGCCGAGACGGCCATCTCGCGGCAGGCCGTTGACGATACGGCCGGCATCGTGCTGGCCTACGGCCCGGCCGACAGGGAAACCATCTTTAAGGCGTATTTCAGTTCATGCTGCGGCGGCGTGACGCAGGCGGCCAGCGATGCCTTCGGCGATCCGCCCCTTGCGCCACTGTCGGAGCAGAACGTCGGGCCGGTGTGCAACGCCTGCACCAAGTTCAACTGGAACCCGGTGGAATTGAAAAAGGACGAGTTGACGCGCCGATTTCACACCTGGGCCAGACGCAAGGCCGAGCAGGAGGGCAAGGCTCGGGCGGAGGAGTCGATGGCGGCCATCGACCGGGTGGAGATCATCCTGCTCAACCGCTTCGGGCGCCCTTCGCGTTTCCGCGTTACCGATGTCGCCAACAAGCAATACGTGCTTTTCAGCGAGGAATTCCGCTCCGCCGCCAATTCGGTCGATTCCGCCGGCGAGCCGACCCTCTCCAGCAGCTTCCTGAAAATCGACAGCCGCCCCGGCTCGGACGTCGTGCGTTTTGTTGAAGGCCACGGCTACGGCCACGGCGTGGGCCTGTGCCAATGGTGTGCCCAAGCCCGCGCCGAGCGCGGCATGCGCCACGAAGACATCCTCGCCGCCGCCTATCCCAGGGCCCGGCTGGTCAGGGCGTATTGAGCGGCGAGCACGCCGATGTGTTATTCGGGCAGATTGGCCAGATCAATTTGATCCTTGGCCCGTCCCGACGCTTGCTTCATCTTGCGCAACCAATTGAGCGATGCATAGCGCAGGCCGGCGGACTCGATGCTTGATGCACGAAGGTGTGCGACGTCCTCATCCGGGAAACCAGGGACGTAGTCGAACAGGTCAAGGAACCCGTATCTAGTCCTGAATCAAGCGTGATTTTCGCATAATTCAGTTGAATCGGCGCAGAAAAAACTCGAAACGGCCGGATTTTGTGGTATCAGAGTGTTATTCCGACCCTCT
>Ga0181517_10006068_pt1 | contig 10451 bp, 12 predicted proteins | sample PEATcosm2014_Bin_31_FD_119748 | JGI IMG/M metagenome (GOLD analysis project Ga0181517, IMG submission 119748) | Peatland microbial communities from MTU Mesocosm Facility, Houghton, MI, USA - PEATcosm2014_Bin01_30_metaG | ecosystem: Environmental > Terrestrial > Soil > Wetlands > Peat | place... | reverse complement strand
GCCCTTGGGTACGACGGCGAACGGCCGCTCGGTCGAGGGGTCGACGACCTCGTAGGTCTCGCCGCTTTCGGCGCCGGTCCACTGGCCGGCGATGTACATCTGGTACGACTTGAGGTCCTGCTGGACGGTTGACACCACAATCCTCCCTATACGGCGCGCGGCGAGTGCCCGCGCGGTGCATCCCTTCTGACCGCGCGCTCCTGGTCGCACCACGGCGACCGCGCCTGCGGCTGCACGAAAGGTACCCGCGCCCGCGAGGCCGATAACATCGTAGGGGTGGTGGAAAGGTGTGTGGCCGGGCAAGGCGACGACTCGGCCTCATCCCCGGCCCCCAGACGGCCGATAGGCCCTACGTGGGGCAGCGCTTGCGCTGCGAGGGCCAAAGGGGCGCCACGTGACCGACACCGACATCATCCAGTCTCGCGAGAGCGCCGACGACCGCGAGGAACGCCGGGCGCGCAACAACGTCATGGCCCGCATACAGCGCGACGTGGTCATGCGGCTCGACGCGATGATCGACGAGCTCGCCGCGCAGCCCCTCGGCGAAGAACCGCGCGAGTACCTGGACGCCCTGCGCGTGTTGCTGCGCTCGCAGGCCACGGCATACCTGTCGTACGTCACGAGCCGCCGCGACGCCCTCTCGTCGACCACTTCGAGCATGTACGCCGGCGAGCTCAGCCCCGACGGTCCCGTGCCGACCACCCTGCGCGACCTCATCCGGGGCGGCACCATCACGACCGCGCAGGCGGCCCGCCTGGCGAGCTACGTCTCCGAACGGCGCACGCTGCTCATCTTCGGCGACCGCGCGACCGGCAAGTCCACCCTGCTGAACGCCTTGCTCGAGCTCGTGTCCGTCGACGAGCGCCTCGTCTCGATCGAACATTCCGACCACCTGCCGGCCCTCGAGGACCGCTCGTTCTGCGTGCGCCTCTCGGTCGACGACGACGCCGACGTGGCCGGCATCTTCGGGAAAGCTATGAAGATGCAGCCCAGTCGCATCATCGTCGGCGAGATCCACGCCGACGAGATCCTCTACTTCCTCACCGAGCTGCGCCGACGGCCCGAGACCGGCGGCTTCTGCACGATCCGCGCCGACTCCGTGCAGCAGGCGGTTGCCAAGCTCCTGCGCCAGATGGAGCTGCGCATCCCGGCACCCGAGGCCCGGCAGCTCGTGGGCGACACGCGGCCGGCGCTGGCCCACATGCGCAGCGACGAGCGCGGTCAACCGCGCCTCGGAGCGATCTGGGGGGTCGACGGACTCGACGCCGACGGCGAGATCCGGTTGCGCGAAGAAGCGGACGACCAGGCCTTGCCGGCCTGAGCCGTCGATCGCCATCGTCGTCGCCGCCCAGGCATGCGGGCCTTCGTCGCGCCTGGTCCTCGCCCGTGTCGTCGTCTGTCGTCGCCCGTGTCGTCGTCTGTCGTCACCCGTGTCGCCGTCTGTCGTCGCCCGCATCGCCGTCTGTCGTCGCCCGCATCGCCGTCTGTCGTCGCCCGCATCGCCGGCGATGCGTCACCCGGCCGACGCGCCGACGCCCTTTCCCCGACCGCCGGCGGACCTCATTGTTGAGGCGGACGCCGCGCACTGGTATCATGCCGAGGTTGCGCCGCCGAAGGGGCGGCGTTTTTCACCCCTGCTCCAGCAGCAAGGCTGGGGCCGCCAGACCACAGGAGGTGAGTTCCACGAACAAGTACGAATTGATGCTCATGCTCAATCCCGGCATCGAAGACGGCCGGCAGTCCGAGATCCTCGATCGCTTAACGGCGACCGTCGAGAAGGGCGAGGGCAAGGTCGCGTCGGTCGACGACTGGGGTAAGCGCAAGCTGGCCTACGAGATCGCCGGCCAGGGCGAAGGCCTCTACAGCGTCGTCACATTCAGCTCCGTGCCAGACACTCTGGCCGAAGTCGAGCGTGTGCTGCGCATCACCGACGACGTCATGCGCTTCCAGACGGTGCGCCTCAAAGACTAGCGCCAACCGCAAAGGAGCGAACGACATGGCCGGATCCATCAATCGCGTCATCCTCTTGGGGAACCTGACTCGCGACCCCGAGACCCGCCAGGCGGGCTCGACCACCGTGTGCACCTTGCGGCTCGCGGTCAACGACCGGGTCAAAGACCAGAGCAGTGGCGAATGGGGCGACCGCCCCAACTACTTCGACGTCGACGTGTTCGGCTCCCAGGGTGAGCTTTGCGGCAAGTACCTGGCAAAAGGCCGCCAGGTCGCCGTCGAAGGCAAGCTGCGCTGGCGTGAGTGGGAGGCCCAGGACGGCCAGAAGCGCTCGGCCGTCTCGGTGGTCGCCGACAACGTGCAGTTCATCGGGCCGCGCGAAGGCGGAGCGTCCCAGGGCGGCGCGCCGCGTGAGTCCGGCGGCGCCAGGTTCGCCAAGTCGACCGACGTCGCCGAAGCCGACTTCGCCGGCGACGACGACATCCCGTTCTGAGCTAGACCCGGCCGGCGGGGCGCCGCCCCGCACAGGCGCACCCGCCGGCCGCAAGCAACAGAAAAGAACCAGAGAGGCCGACATGCCAGCACCACAGGGCACGCGGCGCGAGAAGCGGCTCGGGGCCGGGGCCCCGAACACGGTGCGCCGCCGCTACTGCTATTACTGTCAACAGAAGATCGAGGACGTCGACTACAAGGCCAACACGGTCCTCAAGCGCTTCGTCTCCGAGAAAGGCAAGATCCGCCCGCGCCGCGTCACCGGCGCCTGCCGCTGTCACCAGCGCCAGGTCACCGTGGCCGTCAAGCGCGCTCGCGAGATGGCGCTCTTGCCGTACGCAGACCGCTAGGAGGCGATCGTGGACATCATTCTGCTCCAGGACATCGAAGGCGTGGGCGAAAAGGGCGACCTCGCCAACGTGTCGCGCGGCTACGCCCGCAACTACCTGCTGCCCAAGCGCCTGGCCGAAGTCGCCAACCCGGGCCGGCTCGACGAAGTCCGCCGACTCATGGAAGAGCGCAAGGCGCGCGAGATCCGCACCGCCGAGCACGCACTCGAGGTCGCAGCCACATTGAACAAGACCGTCGTCACCATCGGCGCCCACGCCGGCGAAGGCGACCGGCTCTACGGTTCGGTCACCAACGCCGACGTAGCCGACGCCATCTGGAGCGCCCGCAAGGTCAAAGTCGACAAGCACAAGGTGCGCCTCGAAGAGCCCATCAAGAGCGTCGGCGACCACATGGTCGAGATCGACGTCTTCGAAGGCGTCGTGGCCACGGTCAAGGTCATCGTCGTTCCCGAGTGACAAGGCGCCCACGGGCGCCGCAGAGAGGGGCAGCAGCGTGACAACCGGCATCGTCCAAAGCGACGGTCGTCACATGCAGCCGCACGACCTGGACGCCGAGGAGTCGCTCCTCGGCGCCATGGTCGTGAGCCCCAACGCGCTGCCCATCGCCACCGAGCTCGTCGTCGAAGACGACTTCTACCGCGACACGCACCGCATCGTCTTTCGCACCATCCGCGACATGTACGGCCTCGGCAAAGAGATCGACGCCGTCACGCTCTCCGCCGCCCTCGAGGCGCAGGGCGTGCTCGACCGGGTGGGCGGCAAAGCCTTCGTACACACACTGGTCGAGATCGTGCCGGCCGCCGGCAACGTGCGCCAGTACGCCGAGATCGTGCGCGAGACCAGCGTGCTGCGCCAGCTCATCAAGGTCGGCAACGAGATCGCCGAGCTCGGCTACGACCACCCCGACGAAGCGCGCACGCTGCTCGACACCTGCGAGCAAAAGGTCTTCGCCATCTCGCAGCACCGCAGCTCGGCCGACTTCGAGGCCATGAGCGACCTCGTCAAGTCGACCTTCGAGCGCATCGACATGATCCGCGACGGCCACCAGCTCTCGGGCGTGCCTACCGGGTTTGCCGACATCGACAAGACCACCGGCGGCTTCCAGCCGTCGAACCTCATCGTGCTGGCCGCACGCCCCGGCGTGGGCAAGACCTCGCTCGCGCTGAACATCGCCCACAACATCGGCATGACCGGTCAGCAGTCGGTGGCCATCTTCAGCCTCGAGATGAGCAAGCAGGAGATCAGCGAGCGCATGCTGTGCTCGGCCGCCCGGGTCGCCTCGCACCGGCTGCGCTCCGGCCAGACACTCCCCAACGACGACTACTACAAGCTCATCACGGTGGCCGGCGAGCTCGAAAAGGCGCCCATCTACGTCGACGACACGGCCGGCCTCAACGTCTTCGAGCTGCGCGCCAAGGCGCGCCGCCTGGCCAGCCGGGTCGAACCCAAGCTGGGCCTCGTCATCATCGACTACCTGCAGCTCATGATGGGCGACGGGCGCGCCGACAACCGCCAGCAAGAGGTCGCCGGCATCTCGCGCTCGCTCAAGCAGCTCGCCCGCGAGCTGGACGTGCCCGTGCTGGCCGTCTCGCAGCTGAACCGCGAGGTCGAGTCGCGCGCCGAGAAGAAGCCGCTGCTGTCCGACCTGCGCGAATCAGGCGCGATCGAGCAAGACGCCGACCTCGTCATCTTCATCTACGAGCCGCGCGACGAAAACGCCAAGGGCGTCGTGGTGGTCGACATCGCCAAGCACCGCAACGGCCCCACCAACATCGCCCGTCTCGGCTTCGTGCGCGACTACACCAAGTTCCGCACGCTCAAAGCCGAAGAGGCCAGCCGCTATGACTTCTAGCGGTCCGGCTGGCGTGCCCCTGGTCAGCTTGAACGGCGTCCTGCTGCCCGAACGCGAGGCCGTCGTGCCGGCGCTCGACCGCGCCGTCACGCACGGCATCGGTCTGTACGAGACGTTCAAGCTCGCCGCCGGCGTGCCGGTGTTCTTCGACGAGCACATGGACCGTCTGCAGTCCGGGCTCGAAGTCCTCGAGATCGCCGTGCCGTGGGACCGCGCGACGATCGCCCGCTCCATCGTCGAGCTCTCGGACGCGAGCGGCATCGGAAGCGGCGGCTGCCGCGTGCTGGTCACCGGCGGCGCCGCCTGGGGCGGGCCCTCGGTCCTCATTCGCAACGACGTGCGCGAGCAGCCGACGCGGCCGCTACGCGTCATCTCGCACCGCGGCATCCGCGTGAGCGGCGCGCTCAAGGCGATGACCTTCATGCAGTCGTACCTGGCGCAGCGCGCGGCGCTGGCCGCCGGTGCCGACGACGCCATCTTCGTCGACGACGAGGGCCGCATGTTCGAGGGCGCCACCTCGAACATCTTCCTGGCGCGCGGCGGGGCGCTGGTCACCACCCCGGCCGAAGGCGCCATTCTGCCGGGCGTCATGCGCGCCGCGCTCGAACGCGTCGCCGAAGCCGACGACATCGCCGTCGTCGAAGCCTACGGGCGCGTGGCCGACCTGCGCGCCGACGACGCCATGTTCCTCACAAGCAGCGTGCGCGGCATCGTAGCGGTCGCCGCGGTCGACGAGCGCGCCCTGCGCGTCGACGACGCCATGCTCCAGCGCCTGCGGCTGCTCATCGCCACCGCCGAACGGGCCGCCGCGGCCACGTTCCGCGAGCGCTACCTGTAACGTTCTCCACAGCGCCTCCGTACACCCGGCCTCTCACTCCCGCAACAGCGTCTGCGCCCGCCCGCCCGCGCTTACACCGGGCGCATCGCGGGCACCTTGCGAGCATCCCCGAAGCCGACCCCGAGGTGAAGCATGAGAGCGCGCAGATTGCTCGTATGGGCCGCGGTCGCAGTCGTGACTGCCGGCGCCCTTACCACCGCCGCGCTGGTGGCCACCGGCAGCAGCGACCGTGCCGCGGCGCAGACGCCGAACCTGCTGGCCGTCAAGGTGCCCACGGTGCGCCTGCGCCTCGTGGTCTCGGGTCTGTCGCAGCCGCTGGGCGTGACGGCGTCGCCCGGCGACTCGAGGCGGCTGTTCATCGTCGAGAAGACCGGCTACATCCGCGTCCTGCTGAACGGCAAGCTGCTCGCCAAGCCGTTCCTCAACGTGCACGGCCGCGTGTCGGCCGGCGGCGAGCAGGGCCTGCTCTCGGTCGCCTTCGATCCGGCGTACCCCACCAACGGCCGTTTCTATGTCTGCTACACGGCCGTGAACGGCGACATCAAGGTGGTGCGCTACACGGTCAGCGCGAACGCCGATGTGGCCAACGCGGGCTCGGCCAGGGTCTTGTGGACCGTGGCTCACCACGCCCACCCCAACCACAACGGCGGTCAGCTCGCGTTTGGCCCCGACGGCCGGCTCTACATCGGCATCGGCGACGGCGGCAGCGAAGGCGATCCCAACCTCTACGGCCAGAACGTGCACGTTCCCTACGCCAAGATCTGGACCATGGACGTCTCGAGCGCCTCGCCCACGCCGGTGCTCTACGCCTACGGCCTGCGCAATCCCTGGCGCTTCTCGTTCGACGCCAAGACCGGCAACCTGTGGATCGGCGACGTCGGCCAGGACAAATGGGAAGAGATCGACTTTTTGAAGGCCGGCACCACGGCCGGCACCAATTTCGGCTGGAGCTACTACGAAGGCAGGCATGTCTACAAACCACAGGCGATCGTGCGCACCCGTCTCGTGGGTCCGGTGAGCGAGTACTCGCACGCCGTCGGCAACGCGGTGATCGGCGGCTACGTCTACCGGGGCAGCGCCATACCGGCGCTGAAGGGCGACTACCTGTTCGCCGACTACGGCACCGCCCGCGTCTGGTTCAAGACCGGCCCGGGCGCCACCGCGCATATCCTGACCGGCATCTCGCAGAAGCTGCCCAACGTGAGCTCGTTCGGGCAGAACGCCAGGGACGAGCTCTTCCTGTCGAGCCTGAACGGCAAGATCTACAAGCTCGTGCCCTGAAACCAAGCGGGGGCGGCGGCTCGGGCGCGCGAGGCGCTCGGGCCGCCGCCCCAGGTCTACCCGGAGAGCCTCAGCCGCGGGTCGGCGAGTCTCAACCGCAGGTCGGCGAGTCTCAGCCGCCGGCGGCGGGGGCGAGCTCGGAGGTGCAGTGGGGGCAACGCCGCGCCCCGATGGCGATCTCGCTCAGGCACTGCGGGCATTCCTTGGTCGTGGGGTCCTGCGGTCCCTGACCGCGTGCGCGCCTGGCGGCGATCGCGTTCATGGGCGCGACGATGACGAAGTAGATGGCCGCGGCGACGAGCACGAAGGCGATCACGGCGTTGATGAACAAGCCGTACTTGAACGTGCTGTGGTTGATGGTGAAGGTCAGCCCCGCGAAGTCGGGCTTGCCGAAGATGGCTGCGATGAGCGGTGTGACGATGTCGGCGACGAAGGCCGCGACGACCGCGCCGAAGGCGGCGCCGATGACCACCGCGACGGCCAGGTCGACCACATTTCCCCGCAAGATGAACTCCTTGAAGCCCTTCAGCACGGTCCCCTCCCTTTCTTTGGCGTCGGCAGATCGTGCCCGGCGGAACGCCGGCAGGGCACGGCCGGCCGGTGGCGCCCGCGAGCAAGGCCTCTTGTACCCAGCCGGCGCGCCCCCCAAGCGCGCCTCGTACTCTGGGCACCGCAGGCTCACACGAACGCCGGTCCGGGCGCGTACCGACGCGCTCGCCCGAGGCGGCGCGCCCGCCTAGATGATTGATTCCACGAGATTCGCCTCAGGCAAGGAAAGCGAAGCAGAGAGGCCGAAGCCGACGGTGCCCTAAATCACCGTCTGCCCGGAGGCCACGATGGACGCCGACCTCGACACTCTCTGCACCGTCGTTTATTGCACAGCCGACGATCTTCTGCCAGAGGCACGGGCCAACGCGCAGCGCCGGATCACCGACGCCGAGCTGGTCACACTGTGCGTCGCCCAGGCGATCATGGGCATCCCCTCCGACCGGCGCTTCCTGCACACCGCCCGCCGGCAGCTGGGGCACCTGTTCCCGGACCTGCCCAGCCAGCCCGCCTACTGGAAGCGCCGACGCCGCCTCTCCGACGCCATCGAATGGCTCATGGGCGTGTTCGCCAGCCAGAGCCCGGGCTTTGCGGACGACCTCCTGCTGTGCGACTCGACCCCGCTGCCCTGCGCTGCCAGCCGCGAGACGGCCAAGCGCTCCGCGCTCGGCGAGGCCGCCGGCTACGGCTACTGTGCCGCCCACTCGCGCTGGTTTTGGGGCTTTCGCCTGCACCTGCTGGCCGCCCCCGACGGCACGCCGCGGGCGTTTGCGCTCGCCGATCCCGGCCGCGGCGAACGCGAGGTGGCACTCGAGCTGCTCGAACGCGCGGCGCGCGGCGGTGAGCTGCTTCTCTGCGACAAGGGTTACGCCGGGCGCGCCTTTGCCGCCTCGGCCGCCAAGCACGGCGTCACGGTCGTGCGCCCGGCGCGCAAGGATGAAACGAGCCGTGGTCACCACCTGGCGCCCATCCGCCAGCGCATCGAGTCGATCTTCTGGACCTGCAAGGATCCGCTCACCCTCGAGCGCCACGGGGCGCGCACCCTGGCCGGGCTGCGCGAGCGCATCCTGCAGCGGTTCCTCTGCCTGGCGGCCTGCATCAGCCTCAACCACCGGCTGGGACGGCCGAGCAGGGCGCTGGTCGACTACTGCGCCTGAGCTGAGGGCGTGGAATCAATCATCTAGGGCGACGCGCTCGTCTGAGGCGAGGCACTCGCCCGAGGCGAGGCGCCGGTCGCACTGGGGGCCTCGCGGGGCGTCACGCCGTGGCGGGTCGTGGCCAGGGCGTCGCCTATGCCGCGCACATACCAGACGAAGAGCGAGTTGAGATGCAGGCCGACCGCCGGCGTCGTGCTGCCGTCGGCGCTCACCCAGCTCGCGTAGCCGCGCGACCCGTCGATGGCGATGCGCAGCGACGGACCGCCGGAGCGCATGATCGTCACGACCGTGGTGGCCGGCGGCGACTCCGCACCCGACGTCTTCTCCATGCCGTTGACCCACTCGGCAAGCTCGGCGGGGGGGCTGCCGACGTAGCCCGAAACGGGGCTGCCCGAGTCCTCCGAGTGATACACCAGGCCGGTGATCTGGGCCGCGCTGATCTGGAACGGGTAGTCGTCGCGCACGTAGAACCAGATGCCCACCGCGACCAGCGCGATCGTGAGCGCCACGCCGGCCCAGAGTGCCGCCCGACTCAGGCGCATGCGCGCCCGGACCTTCCCCGCTCGCCTGTGGCGTGACGGTCCGTCTTGCCTACGACCGTTCGGTGAGGCGGCGCTGGGCCTCGGCGTACTTGGCGGCCGTCCTGGCCACGATCTCGGGCGGCAGCTCGGGGCCCGGGGCCTTTTTATCCCAGTCGAGCGTCTCGAGGTAGTCGCGCACGAACTGCTTGTCGTAGCTGGGCTGGGCGTGTCCCGGCTCGTAGCCGTCGACCGGCCAGAAGCGCGACGAGTCGGGGGTGAGGGCCTCGTCGATCAGCAGGAGCTCGCCGTCGAGCAGGCCGAACTCGAACTTCGTGTCGGCGATGATGATGCCGCGCTCGAGGGCGTAGGCCGCGCCCCACTCGTAGAGCGCGATGGCGGCGTCGCGCACCTGCGCCGCAAGGCCGGGGCCGATCAGGCCGGCCACCGCGTCGAAGGCGATGTTCTCGTCGTGGGCGCCCAGTGCCGCCTTGGTCGAGGGCGCGAAGATCGTCTCGGGCAGCCGGCTGCCGTCGACCAGGCCGGGCGGCAGCTCGATGCCGCAGACCTTGCCGCTGCGCTCGTAGTCCTTGAGGCCGGAGCCCGTGAGGTAGCCGCGCACGATCGCCTCGATCGGCAGTGCCTCGCAGCGCCGCACCGCGACCGAGCGGCCCTGCAGATGCGCCTTGGCGGGCCGATTGGCGAACGGCTCGGGGTCGACGACGTGGTTGGCGATGATGTCGCGTGTGCGCTCGAACCAGAAGTTCGAGAGCTGGGTGAGCACCTCGCCCTTGCCGGGGATCGGCGTCGGCAGGATCACGTCGAACGCCGAGATGCGGTCGGTGGCGACGATCACCAGCGTGTCCTCACCGAGGGCGTAGACGTCGCGCACCTTGCCGCGACTCACGAGCTCCAGATCGGTCTCGTTGGTCTCATAGAGCGCCTTCACGTGAGTGCCTCTCCTTTCGTGGTCTGATCGATCAGCTCGAGCAGCGCCGCAGCGGCGGCCCGGGGGTGTTGGTCGGCGGGTCGAGGACTACCGGCGGATACATGACGACGCGGGTCACGAACGGACTGTCGCCCAGCAGCGCGCCGCAGGCCGACGGCCCCGGCCAGGGCCGGGCGACGTTCGAGCAGCGGCGTGTCGTGAAGGGCCAGATGGGCGAGGTAGAGCGCGAGCAGGCGCGCGAAGGGCTCGCTTTCGACGACCTCGCGCGTGGTAGTGCAGCCCGCGCCCTGCGGGTGCAGGACGAGCCAGCCGGGGTCTTGGTCGAGGCGCAACAGCGGCACGCCGGGTCCCTTCTGGGCGCGAGCCCCTTCGTTGTCAGCAGACACTACCACGCGACCGGCGCGCGAGCGGCGGCGGCGGCAAAAGCGACGGGGCGGCGAGAGCGCAATGGCGGGGGCGCCGGCGGCGGGCAAGCCCGCCGCCGGCGCCCCCGCCCGACGGCGTCAGGCGGCGAAGTT
>Ga0181517_10006065_pt1 | contig 10453 bp, 6 predicted proteins | sample PEATcosm2014_Bin_31_FD_119748 | JGI IMG/M metagenome (GOLD analysis project Ga0181517, IMG submission 119748) | Peatland microbial communities from MTU Mesocosm Facility, Houghton, MI, USA - PEATcosm2014_Bin01_30_metaG | ecosystem: Environmental > Terrestrial > Soil > Wetlands > Peat | place... | reverse complement strand
GGGCATCTCTTCAATCAGCGCTGTTTCCGGCATCTCCTGCTCGACGCGAAACTCGCCCGGTGCGGTAACAACAACGGTCTCGGTGTTGGTGAGTTTGGGCTGCGGGGCAGTGGCGGGCGCCGCTGCGTTGGCGATCTCGGTTGCCGGAGCGGGTGCCTGCTGCGCGCCGCCAACGGTCAGGCCGGTCAGGGCAAACAAAAGAATACTGGAAGTGAAATGGCCTCGAAACATAAAATACCTCTCTTAGGTTGGTTCTCTTGGTGCCGCTTTGGTGTAGGTATGCGGGCGCGTGTGGCCCTGTCTTGAAAACCGCTTTGTTTTACCCGCAGAGGATTGCCGAATGCGGCACAGAGCGCACCGCACCGCCGCGAAACGCTCCGCGGCGGATGAAGACCTGGATGCTTGTAAGGAATCTAGTCGCGTAATGAGACAGTGATGTTAGGGAGTTATGAACAGCAGGCTAAAACCGGAGACAAGCTTTAAAGCATGGTGAACATGGCCCAATAAACAGGGGCAGTCCGGCGGAAACGCCTGACTGCCCCTTGCACCGGTTCCACAATTGCTGTACCAAGGAACCACTGACCTACAGCGGAACCAGAGTTGGTGTATCCCGGAGGCATTGTACGAAACCGACCGGTCCACCGGGACTCTGGTTTCGCTCTGTAACATTCCAAGTCTTCGCTGAGTTACCGGGTCGCCTTCTGGCCTGCAATCCAGGCATCGATGCGATCGCTCAGGACATCCAGGGGCAGCGACCCGGCATCCAGCACCTGGTCGTGGAAGGCGCGAATGTCGAACTTGTCGCCCAGGGCCGCCTTGGCCCGGTCCCGCAGTTCCAGGATCTTGAGCTGACCGATCTTGTAGGCCGTTGCCTGCCCCGGCCAGGAGATATAGCGGTCCACCTCGGCCTGGATGCTGGTTTCGTCGATGGCGGAGTGGTCATGGAAGTACTGCACCATCTGCTCGCGGGTCCAGTGCTGGGAGTGGACGCCGGTGTCGACGACCAGGCGGATCGCCCGCCAGATGTCGGCCTCCAGCCGCCCATAGTCGGAGTAGGGATCCTGGTAAAAGCCGACGTCCTTGCCGAGGCGTTCGGAATAGAGTCCCCAGCCCTCCGCATAGGCGGTATAGATATGGAACTTGCGAAAGGCGGGCATGTCGTCGAGTTCCTGCGCGATGGAGATTTGCAGGTGATGGCCGGGAAGGCCCTCATGATAAGCAATGTCTTCCACCGCATAGAGATTCCGGTCGGTGGCGTTGTACGTGTCGATGAAGAGTCGGCCGGGCCGGCTGCCGTCGGGCGCGGCAGCTTCGTAGTAGGCGGGGGCGGAGTTCTTTTCCAGGTAATCCGGCACCGCGTCGACTTCGAACTTTGCCTTGGGCAGGCGGCCGAAGAGGGAGGGCAATTTGGCCTGCATCGGGGTCAGATAGCTGCGATAGGCGTCAAGCAGCGCGTCGCGGGAAGCGGCCTTGAGCTTCGGATTGGCTTTGAGGCTGGCGCGGAAGCTGGCCAGATCGGCGAAGCCAAGCTTCTTGGCGTTGGCCAGCATTTCCTCCTCGTCGCGCTTCACTTCGTCGAGGCCAAGCTGGTGGATCTGCGCGGCGGTCAGGTTGGTTGTGGTGTTATGGCGCAGGCAGAATTCGTAGTATTTGGCTCCGTCGGGCAGGGAACTGATGCCCGGCTCGGTGCGCCCGGCCGGGATATAGCTGACCGCGAGAAAGCGCGCCAGGCGCTTGTAGGCCGGCAGGACTTCCTTGCCAATCGCATCCAGCATTTCGGTCTTGATCCGCTCCTGCTCGGCGGCGGAGATGGAAGAGGGGAACTTCTTGAGGGGCAGGGCGAGGGGCGAGTCTTCCGGCTTCTGGCTGGCAAGCTGCTGAACCTGGACGAGCGCCTTCTCCAGCAGGAAGCGGGGCGGTACGCGATGGTCCTCGATGCCGATGGACATGTTGGTGGTCACCTGGTCGAAGGCCTTGGGAATCGCGTGCAGGCGGGCGATCCAGTCGTCGTAATCCTTGACCGTGCTGAAGGTGAGCTGGGAGACGAGGCGGGGATAGGTGGTGTGGATGCCGCTCATCTGGTCGAGAGGCATCTCCCATTCCTTGAAGTCCTGGGCCTCTTGATCTTCGGCAAAGCGGCGCAGCAGCAGGTCGCGGCTGATCTTTTCCTGGGTGGTGAGGCCGGCGGTGTCGATGGCGGCCAGTCGCATCATGAAGTTCTGTTCGCGCTCAATCTTCGCGTTTTCAGCCTTGACGGAGTAGTCGGAAATCTGGTCGTTGTAGCGCTTGTCGCCGAGGTTGGAGGCGAACTCGGGAGAGTGCTTGAGGTTGTCTTCCCAGTATTCCTGAAAAATAGCGTTGAGATCTTTCCGATTCTGCGCGGCGGCGGCAGGCGTGGACGCGGATGCCGGAGTCTGCGCTGCGAGTTGGGGCACGAGATGAATTAGAGGAGCGGCGGCCAGCAGTGCGCCAAAAGTAAGGAGGAGCGGAGCGGATCTTCTCAACGGAATCGGACCTCGGAATGAAATCGCTATCTCGTTGAGTGTACGGCAAGAGCAGAGGGGATTGAGACGAAAAAGGCCCCCACGAGGGAGGTACTCGCGGGAGCCAGCGCATTTCGGAGGGTGAAGCGAATCAGCTAGTACTCCAGCTGCAGTTAGGGGCTTTCGGAGGGAGCATGAGCCCTAAGACCCATGACAGAGCCGCAAATCAAAGAGGCCTTTAGGCCCGGACCCTTGTTTTTCTGCGGCGCTCCTGCCAAGTACAACTGCAGTACTAGTTTGCCAGAGGCGGTTCATTCCCCAGAATGCGATAGAGGGTAGAGCGGCTGATGCCCAACTGGCGGGCAGCGCGCAGCTTGTTGCCACGGTTGAGGTCGAGCACATACTGCACGTGATGCTCGATGACCGAATCCAGAGCGAGGCTGTCGGCCCGCAGCGTGGGCTGTGCATCCACCGGCGTATCGACGGCGGAGGGCAGAGCCAGATCGTCGGGGCGAATGACGCCGTTGTTGGCTTCGAGCAGGCCCGTCTCAAGGACGCTGGCGAGCTCACGGATGTTGCCGGGCCAGTTGTGCTGCAGGAGCCGGGCAAGCGCGCCGGGGCCGAGCACGACAGGGCGGTGCTGGTAGCGGGCGCATATGCGGTCGAGCAGCGACTGCGCGAGCAGGGAGATGTCTTCGCGGCGTTGGCGCAGCGGCGGAATCGCAAAGCGGACCGCGGTGAGCCGGAAGGCGAGGTCGGGCAGCAGTAGTCCCTGGCTTGCCATCAGGCGCAACGAGGTCTGCGCGGAGGCCAGCACCACGGCGCGGCCAGGCGGGCGGTCCTGCATCGCCTTCAGGACGTTGAGCAGCAGACCCTGTCCGGGAGGTGCAAGCAAGTCGACACGGTCCAGATAGGTGAACCCGGTAAGGGTCGAAGGATCGGCGTCGGAGACCAGCCATTCGCGGGCGTCACGGCGCGTAAAGGTTGTACCGGCTAGGTGCGAGCGACTGAAGAGGTAGCGTGCAAGTGTCTGTTTCCCCGTCCCGTGCTCTCCCTCGATGGCGGCCACTTGCACATGTGGCGCTGCCATCTCTGCCTGCATGAGCAGCTTGCGCCATGCCGCGCTCACACCAACCACCTGGTTAGCGGGCTGCGACTCGACGTCAACGAACGCCATGCCGGAGAGGGAAGGCTGGGGCTGGTAATGAGATGTGGTCTGCATGGTTCTCAACGTACCTCGCCTCCGTGGCCTGAGAGATGATGTGTCTCAAGCCAACACACTCCTTATCGGCGATGCCCCAAAAAACATGAACCGGAGAGTTGAAGATTCTCTCCGGTCCTGGAAACGCTGAAAATCGCGTCCCGCGTTGATTTTGTTAGGCTTTCTTAACGGAACCGCTTGGATGGCTCGTCCGAAAAGATCTGCCCGTCGCGAATATGAACCACTCGGTGGGCGTGTTCTGCAATGTCCGGCTCGTGGGTGACCAGTACTATAGTGTTCCCACCCGCGTGCAGTGTATTGAAAAGAGCCATGATCTCCACGCCGGTCTTGGAGTCGAGGTTGCCTGTCGGCTCGTCGGCCAAAATGATCGACGGCCGGTTGACCAATGCGCGGGCGATCGCCACGCGCTGCCGCTGCCCGCCCGAGAGCTCGTTTGGCTTGTGGTACATGCGGGATTCCAGGCCAACGTTGGTCAGCGATTCCTTGGCCCGCTCCAGGCGCGCCGCCGCGGGCGTCCCGTTATAGATGAGGGGCAGTTCGACATTGTGCAGCGAACTGGCCCTGGCCAGCAGGTTGAAGGTCTGAAAGACGAAACCGATTTCCTTGTTGCGGATGCGCGCCAGCTGGTCGTCGTCCAGATCGCTCACCAGCTGTCCGTTGAGCCAGTAGCTGCCTTGGGACGGGGTATCAAGGCAGCCGATCAGGTTCATCAGGGTGGATTTTCCCGAACCCGAGGGGCCCATGATCGCCACATACTCGTTGTGCTTGATCCGCAGCGAGACTCCACGCAGTGCATGAACCTGCTGTTCGGAGCCCATGTCGTAGGTGCGCCAAAGGTTCTCGACGATGATCACGTCGCCGTTCTGCTTTGGGGAGGGCTGCGGTAGCTCGAGGGTGCTGGTGGTGTTCAAGTCCATCAGAAACGTCCTTTTCCGCGGAGGGTGTGGTTCTTCCGGGAGAAGCGAGGCTCGCAAAAATTCGCCTGCGAGCCGGCCCGGGTTGAGTGGTTTGATTTCTGCCTTCGCTTGCGGTGTTATGAATTCCCGCCGGAGGTCGGTACGACCGGCTTGGCGGTATCTCTCTTCAGCAAAGCATTGTTTTTCAAAGCGCGCAGGGTCTTGAACGGGCCGATCACGATTTCCTGGCCTTCGTTCAGGCCGCTGAGCACTTCGATATCGGTGGCCCCGGTAATGCCGGTGGTGACCGGGATGAAGCGGGAACGGAGGCGTTGCTTGGCGTCTTTTTCCATCACGAAGACGCCCTGTTGGGGTGCGGTCTTGGCGGCCGGAGCCGTGGTGGCTGCCTCGACCTTGCCTTTGCCCGTATCCGCCTGCGGGGTGAACATGGTGAGCGCCTGGATGGGAAGCGAGAGCACGTTCTGCTTGTGGGCGGTGGTGATCTTGGCGGTCGTCGAAAGCCCTGGGCGCAGATCGGAAGAAGTCGTGTCGAGCGTGACGATGACCTTGAAGTCCTTGGCCTCTTCCGTGCCGGTAGTGGAGGTGGAGGTGGCTTGCCCGGTGGAGCGGAGCAATGCCTGATCGCCGACCAGGGTCACATGGCCCTTGAAGGTCTTTCCCGGCAGCGCGTCTACGGTGATCTCGGCGGGCTGGCCGATCTGAATATTGACGATGTCGGTCTCGTCCACCTTGACTTCGGCGGTAATGACGCTCATATCCGCCAGCGTCATCAAGGTAGCGCCCTCGGTTCCCTGAATGCCGGTAACCACTGTCTCGCCCTCGCGCACCGGCATATTGGTCACGATCGCGTCAAAGGGAGCCGTGGCGATGGTCTTGTTGAGAAGATCCTGGTTCACGCGCAGGTTCGCCACCTGGGTTTGCATATGTCCGCGCGCCGAATCGGTGTTCGCCTTGGCTTGGTTCAACTGCGCCAAAGCCTGATTCACTGACGCCACATCCGTCTCATAGGCGGCTTTGCGGCTGTCGTAATCCGACTTGGCCAGAATGCCGTCCTTGAACAGACCCTGGCCGCGCTCCCAATCGAGCTTCTTTTGTTCCAGATCGGCCTTGGCGTGCTCCACATTGGCCTCGGCGGTCTTTTCCGCAGCAATATAGGACGCAATGTCGGTCTTGGCCGCCGCGATGGCCGCCTGCTGGCCGGCAACGTTCGCCTCCTGCTGCACGTTCTCGATGGTGGCCAGCGTCTGGCCCTTCTTGACCATATCCCCCTCCTTGACATAGAAGCGGGTGATGCGGCCAAACGAAGTGGCGCCGACGTTCATGTAGGTCTTCGGCTTGATCTGACCCGTGCCGCTGACAACCGTCGCCAGGTCCTGGCGCGCAATCTTCGCGGTCAGAACCTTGGTGTAGCCGGACTGTTGCTTGTAGACATAGAAGGCAACCAGACCGACAGCCACAAGTATGGTGAGAACAGTCAAGAGTATCTTTTTCATGCGCTGTGCGTGCTCCCGTGGTCTTCGCTTTAAGTGTACGCAATTGCCGGGCGGACGGTTCCCGGGAGGCAGGAAAACTTTCTCCCTGCCAACAATATTGATCAGGGACGGCTGACCTGATTCAGTGACGTTGGCTGTCGCCCAATTGCGTCCGCTGACGGTTGGACGTCTGCGGGGTGCGAAGGGTCTCAAACGATGGCAAATGGGGAATTTCGGAGGCGGGCAGCCGGATTCGGTTACATTGGAGGGCGCTGCGCGTCCAACGAATGAGTCAGTTCTGGCAAGAGTCTTGCCCAGCCCTTTCAGGAGCCGTAGAATAGGGGATCGCAGGAGTTTTCAAGGCAAATGATGCTCAACCCTCGTACCGTCTTCTTCGCCGCACTTGGTTGCGGTCTGGCTTTTATCCCCGCCGCGGGTCTGCTTGCAGGGCAGGCGGGCAATACTCCCGCTCAGGCGCAACCGGCCGCCGGCCAGAATCAGGGCGCGGGCCAGGAACCGGACCCTCTCAAACGGGAACGCTCCGACAAGGAAAAGATCGCCGCCCGCAAAGCCGTTCGCGAGGAACTCAAGGGTGCGTACAAAACCTGGCTGACTCAGGACGTGACCTACATCATCTCGGATCAAGAGTCCAAGGCGTTCAAGAGCCTGAGCAACGACGAGGAGCGCGACGCCTTCATCGAGAACTTCTGGCTGCGCCGCAATCCCAATCCGGATTCGCCCGAGAACGAGTTCCGCGAAGAACATTATCGGCGCATCGCGTATGCGAATGAGCATTATGCCGCTGGCAAGCCGGGCTGGAAGACGGATCGCGGCCGCATCTACATCAGCTGGGGCAAGCCCGACTCGATCGACTCGCATCCTTCGGGCGGCAGCTATCAGCGGCCCACCGAAGAGGGCGGCGGCGAGACGTCCACCTTCCCCTTCGAGACTTGGCACTACCGCTATCTTGAGGGCGTTGGCGAGAACATCGACCTCGAGTTTGTAGACAGTTGCCAGTGCGGCGACTACCACTACACCATCGACCGCGGCGAAAAGGACGCGCTGGCCAAGGTTCCCGGCGCCGGTCTGACGCAATACGAAGAGATGGGCCAGGCCAAGAAGGCCGACCGCTTCAAGGGTGGCATGGAGTCGCTTGGAAACGGCCCCATGGGCAGCAACGATCAGGCCAAGGAATTCGACCGCATCGAACTCTCGGCCAAGCTCTTTGCGCCTCCGCCGGTGAAGTTCAAGGATCTTGAGAACTTCATTTCTGAGCACAAGCTGCTCAGCGGCCCGGTCTTCCCGTTCGACGTGCGCACCGATTTCGTCAAGGTGACCGAGAGCATGGATATGGTGCCGATCACCCTGCAGATGAGAAATCGCGACATCACCTTTGTGACCAAGGACGGGGTCGCCAAGGGCGTGGTGAATATCCTCGGCAAGGTGACCACGCTCACCCACAAGACCGTGCAGACCTTCGAAGATACGGTGGAAGTGGAACAGCCGGCCGAGTTGCTGGAGAAGTCGCTGGACGGCAAGCGGGTCTACTGGAAGTCGTTGCCGCTGGTGCCCGGCCTCTATCGCCTCGATGTCGCCATCAAGGATGTGAACAACCCGGACCACATGGGCTACTATGGCGCCAGTCTGAATGTTCCTACCTATCACGATGAAAAACTGGGCACCTCGTCGCTGATTCTGGCGGATCAGATGAACCTGGTGTCGTCGCGCGAGATCGGCAGCGGCAACTTCATTATCGGGAACACGTTTATTCGGCCCCGGGTCAGCGCCAGTCTTGCCAAGCCGGTGAGCTTCAATCGCACGCAACAGCTGAATTTCTGGATGCAGGTCTATAATCTGGGGATCGACGATGCGACCAAAAGCAATCAGGCCACAGTGACCTATCAGATTACCGATACCACCGCCAACACGGTCGTGCTGGAAAAACAGCTCGAGTCGAAGGATCTGGGCGCGCACAGCGACCAGTTGACGGTGGCGAAGTCTGTTCCGATAGCTGGCCTCCAGCCGGGGAAGTACAAGGTGACGATCAAAATAAATGACGGAATCTCAAAACAAGAGATTGCGCAATCGGCGCCTTTTGTCGTGGAATAGTATGCGACGCGCGTGGGGCCAGCCGGACAGCAGATCCGGTGGCCCGCGCGGGTTGGTGTTGCAAATTTTCGCCAGGGACGCCGCCAGGTCACCCAAATAAGTGATGATCAGCAGGCTCCATCTCGTTGTATTCGTCGTGATGACCGCCTTCGGGTGTGCATCTGCCCGAGGTGTCGCGCCCGGTTCGGTGTCGGGTGTGGTGCGGGACTCGGCCGGAGTGCCGCAGATCGGCGCGCAGGTTGAGTTGCTGCGCCCGGACCTGTCCGTGGTGATGGTTGTTTATACCAACGGCAAGGGCCATTTCTCCATTCCTTCGGTGTATCCCGGCCGATACTCAGTCAAAGCCATTGGTACATCTTTTCTGCCTTCCATGCGGGAAGGCGTGCGGGTGCGCGCGAACACCGTGGTGAATCTGACCCTGAACACCTGTATGAGGTGATGCAGTGGCTCCCAGCGGATCCGCGCAGCAGGAATTCCCAGCAGGACGACTGGAAGTGGACGCTGCGCTCGGCAGCCAATCGGCCGCTCTTGCGCTGGCTCGAAGACGGGCCGCTGGTGGTGGTTTCGGACGGCTCCGGAGCGCCCAAGTTGAAGGCGCGCCTGATGGCCACCGGCCAGGAAGGCAGCTTCGGTGAAAACGGCGAGCGCTTCTCCGCCGCGGTAGAAGACACTCCTTCGAACAGCCGCGAACTGCTGGCTCGTGTCGATTTCGATCCAAAGTCGAATGAGGGGCTGGAGTCCATGCTTGGTTTCCGGCAGGATCTTGGCTACGCCGGTTCGGTTCAGTCGCTGGCTGCGATCTCGATCCAGCCGGGTGTGGAAGCGGGCGCCGAAGAAGGATCCATGGGCGGGGAACCAACCGGACTGGATGAAGCGGCTGTGGTTTCCCAGCAGACCATCCGGCTCGGAGACGCCTTGGAAGCCGAGGTGGGGTCCGAACAGGTTGTGGCGCGGTTTGGCGGTCACTCCACGGGCACTGTGGCGGCGGCGCTGCCATTCGCTTCCTTGACCTGGCGGGACGGCCAGTCGGCGCTCCTCTATCGCATGACCACCATGCTGCCGGGCGCTGGGGAGACCGACGAGACGGAAGCACAGGCATGGATGCCGAGACTCTCGGCGCGGAACCAGAAACTCCTTATGGAGCACGGGTTGCACCAGGAACTCGGCTGGGAGCGTCGCACCCAGAATTCCGGCGTCGCGCTGATGGTTTTTGCCGACCGCATCGATAATCCTGTGATTGAAGCGATGGGGCGTTTTGCCGAGGGCGGCACGGCGATGGGAGATGCGCTGCTGGATAGCTCCAGCGGGATGCTGCGCGCCGTCGGCAGCGACTATTCGACTGCCGGGCTCCTGGCCACCCTGGAGCGCAATCTGCCTGGTGGAAACCGTGTCCGGCTCAGTTACGCAAACGGAAATGCACTGGTCATGCCCACACAGCAGACGGCCCCCGCCGTGACGCTGGCGCAGGTCTTCGCGAGCGCGCGTCCGCGCCGTGCCCAGACCTACTCGCTTTCACTCTCCGGAACGCTGGATGGCAGCGGAACGCGCTGGCGCGCCAGCTATCGCTGGCAGCCCTCGGGGGCAGTCTCGCAAGTGGCGCCGTTTCAGAACGAAGCCAGCGAGCCTTACCTGAACATCCATGTGCGTCAGCCGCTGCATCTGCGCTGTGGAAACTCCAAGCACCTGGAGGCGATCATGGAGGTGCGCAACCTGCTGGCGGAAGGCTACCGGCCGTATCTTCTGAGCGACGGTTCATTGCTTGTTCTGGATCAGGACCAGCGCAGCATTCGCGGCGGAATGGCCTTCACGTTTTGACCCCTCACCGCCGTCCCCGGCACACAGGCATGAAGTTGTAGCCCCGTCATGAAGTTGTTTCTTCCTGTTAGGCCCGATTGCAAGCGCGCCCCGGCAACGGGCAGCCCGCGGGATCGCATAGCGAAACGTAACTCTCCGCGTGCAAGAGAGCAGGGAATTCCACGGCCCGGGGGCTTTGGAATCGGCCCCGGTCTGTGATATATTTTTTCAAGTGGCAGTGCGGTTCGGCACTCGCCCCGGTCGTGCGCGCGAGTCCTTCGCCGGGCGATTTTGGAATGAATGGACGCGTAGCTCAACTGGCAGAGCATTCGGCTCTTAACCGACAGGTTGTAGGTTCGATTCCTACCGCGTCCACCATGGAATAACTTGGATTGATTCGCACTCCCTTCCTCTGAAACGCAACCTCCGCAACTTCGATTCCCCGCCGTGGTCCTC
>Ga0181517_10006062_pt1 | contig 10460 bp, 5 predicted proteins | sample PEATcosm2014_Bin_31_FD_119748 | JGI IMG/M metagenome (GOLD analysis project Ga0181517, IMG submission 119748) | Peatland microbial communities from MTU Mesocosm Facility, Houghton, MI, USA - PEATcosm2014_Bin01_30_metaG | ecosystem: Environmental > Terrestrial > Soil > Wetlands > Peat | place... | reverse complement strand
CGCGGTCGCGCGCATGGATTGGGGCGCCGCGGCGGGGGCCTTCGGGCTCCTCGCCGCCTCGCTCTGTCTCGGCGGTTTCCTCCTCGGGAAGTCCGTCTCCGGCCTCGCCGTCCGGCGCCCCTCCGTCGGGCTGGTGACGCTCTCGGCCTTCGTCTACTTCGCGGCGACCCTCTTCCTGGGGCGTTTCGCGAAGCCCGCCCCCCTGGATCTGGCCTTCATGCTGCCGAGCGCGCTGTTCGCGATCGTCGCCACGATACTCGAAGGACAGCGCTTCGCCGTCCTCTTCGGCCTCGTGCTCGCCTGTCTCGCCCAGGCCGCTTTCGGGCTCGACGGAAAGCTCTTTGCCTTCAGCGTCCTTTCCGGCATCGCGGGGGCGTTCTCGGTGCGCACGGCTTCTTCGCGCATCGACCTAGTGAAGGCGGGCGCCGCGCTCTCGCTCATCGAGGGAGCGATCGGCGCGGCCCTCTCCGGCCCCGGATCGAGGGGGGCCTCGGATTCCCTTCTCGCCGCCCTGTGGGGCGCCGGCAACGGCTTCGCCTGCGCCCTTCTCGCCCTGGCGATACTCCCCGTGCTCGAGCAGGCGCTCAACGCGCCGACGCGATTCAGGCTCATGGAGCTCTCCGACCTCAATGCCCCGATACTCAAGCGCCTGCTCACCGTCGCGCCCGGAACGTACAGTCACTCCGTGACGGTGGCCCACCTCGCCGAATCGGCCTGCCGCGAGATAGGGGCGGATCCTCTCCTCGCGCGCGTCGGCGCCTATTACCACGACATCGGGAAGATCGAGCAGCCCGAGTACTTCGTGGAGAACCAGTCCGGCTACAACAAGCACGACGAGCTCAATCCCCGGCTTTCCGCCACCGTCATACGCAGCCACGTCAAGCTGGGCGCCGAGAAGGCGCGCGCCCTCGGCCTGCCCGAAGGTGTCATCGACATCATCTCGCAGCATCACGGCAACGCCGTCATCGCCTGGTTCTTCGAGCAGGCGAAGAAGGCCGGAGGCGAGGTTGACGCGGACGATTTCTCCTACCCGGGCCAGCCCCCTTCGTCCAAGGAAGCCGCAGTGGTCATGCTCGCGGACTCCGTGGAGGCCGCCACGCGCACGCTCAAGAAGCCGACGGCGTCGCGGCTCGAGGACTTCATACGCGAGATCATCATGGACAAGGTGGAGGACGGCCAGCTCGATCGCAGCGACCTCACTTTCAAGGACATCGATACCGTCCGCGACAGCTTCACGCGGATACTCGCCGGGCAATTCCACTCGCGTATCGGGTATCCCAGGCTCAAGGAGCAGGCCAAATGAACGCCGTCGAGATATCGGTCGAGGGAATAGGGACCCCGACCTGGCTCGAGAGGGTCAGGGATTTCGCCCTGGCCGTCCTCTCGCGCATGGGCAAGGACGGATGGGACCTCTCGATACTGATCTGCGACGACTCCTTCATCAGGGGCCTGAACCGTCAATACCGCGACAAGGACGAAGCCACGGACGTCCTGTCCTTCGAGCAGGGCGACATGTACCGCGATCCCGAAGGCTCCGAGCGCTTCCTCGCCGGCGATATCGTGATATCGCTCGACGCCCTCGCGCGGAACGCCGAGGAATTCGGCATCTCGCGCGACGAGGAGCTCCGCCGACTCATCGCGCACGGCATGCTGCACCTCTGCGGGATGGACCACGAGGACAACGATCCCTCGCGCCCCATGCTCCTCGCGCAGGAGAAGCTGCTCCGCGAGCTGGCCGCCTTCGACGACGCCCAGGGCGGGCGCGGCATCCTATGACGCGGCTCCTCGGCAGGCTCTTCGGCTCCGGACGGGCCGGAGCGGACGGCCCGCGCAGACCCGATACCGATCGCACGGCGGCGCGGGAGGCGGAGAGGGTCGCCGAAAAGCTGGAGATGATCCAGGGCGTGCAGGAGCTCGGCGAGACCACCGTCAAGGAAGTCATGGTCCCCCGCATCGACACGGTGTTCCTCCCCATAGATTCCGGCCGGGACGAACTCCTCGAGAAGGTCGTCGCCTGCGGCCACTCTCGCATCCCGGTCTACGGCGACGGCATCGACTCCATCGTGGGCGTCCTCTACGCCAAGGACCTCCTGCGCGCCCTCGTCAAGGGCGGCGACTTCGCGCTCGCGGACCTGGTCCGCAGGCCCTTCTTCGTGCCGGAATCGAAGCGCATCGACTCGCTGCTCAAGGAATTCAGGCGAAGGCGCGTGCATATAGCCGTCGTCGTCGACGAGTACGGCGGTGTCTCGGGTATCGTCTGCCTCGAGGACATCATCGAGGAGATAGTCGGCGAGATCCAGGACGAGTTCGACGAAGAGAAGGAGGATGTCGTCGGGCTCGGCGACTCCGCGTGGCTCTGCGACGCGCGAGCCGATCTCGACGTCGTCAATCGCCAGACCGGCCTATCCCTGCCCGCGGAGGAATTCGATACCCTGGGAGGATACGTCTTCGCGCTCTTCGAGAAGATTCCCGCCCGCTACGAGCGCGCGAGCTCGGGGGGGCTGGACTTCACCGTCCAGGAAATGGAAGGGCATCGCATAACGTCGGTCAAGATAGCCCGCCGGAAGCCGGCGACCGAAGAGGAGTAGAGCGGTGCCCCACAAGTCGCGCAATGGAATCCGGATCCGCCGCCCCGCCCCACATCGAGCTCTCGCCCCGTTTCTCGCCGTCGCCTTCGCGCTGGGGGCCGGCGCCGCCGCAAGCGCCCAGACCGCCGCCCCTTCGGCCGCCGCGGACCCTTCGGGGCTCCGCGACCCCAGGGCCCTGGTCGCGGACGCGGAGAGGCTGCGCTTCTCCGAGGACTGGTATCCCGCCATCGACGACTACCTCGCCGCGGTAGCCAAGAACCCTTCCTACGGCGAGGCCTACTCGGGGCTCGCCGAGTGCTACTACGAGCTCGGCGAGTACGACCAGGCGCTTTCCTACATCGCCAAGGCGGCACCCTTCCGCAAGGGCGACTCCGGCCTTGCCGACCTCGAGGGCTTCGTGCGCATCGGCCTCGGCGACGTCGGGGGGGCGCGGAAGTCCTTCGCCTCCGTCGCCGCCGCGCTGCCGAACGATCTCGACGCCCGCTTCGGTCTTTCGCTCCTCGATTTGTCGGAGGGGAAGAAGTCCGAGGCCCGCGCGCGCCTCGAGGACAGCCTCCGCATATCGCCGCAGAACGCGCGCGCGCTGCTTTCTCTTGCCCTCATCGCCGCCGACCAGGGGAGGGAGGCCGAAGCCCGGACTCTCGTCGAGAGCGCCCTCCGCTACCACGGCAGCGAGCCCAAGACCCAGTACGTGGCCGCCGGCATCTCGGCCGCGGCCGGCGACTTCGACAAGGCCGCCTTCCATGCGCGCAACGCCCTGGACCTCAAGCCGAGCTATTCCGAGGCGCGGCTCCTCCTCGGCTCCCTCATGTACCGCTCGGGATCCTTCGACCAGGCCATAGCGCTCATGCGGGAGGCCGTGGCGCGCGATCGCAAGGACGGAATGGCCTGGTATACCCTGGGCCTCGCGCAGGAAGGCGCGGGCAAGCGCCCCGAGGCGATCTACAGCCTCAAGACCGCCGCCTCCCTGCGCCCGGACGACGAAATGGCGCGCATCGCGCTCGAGCTCGTGGTCTCCGAGTCGACGGGCGCCGAGGACGCGTCAAGGGCCTCCTACGCCGACTGGCACGTCGTTCGCGGCAGGGAATTCGAGGATCGCAGCTCCTACGATCAGGCCATCTTCGAGTACCGCCGCGCCCTGAGGATTTATCCCTACTCCAAGCAGGCGAGGCTGCTCTATGCGGGAATGCTGAAGGCGAGGGGCTTCCCCGGCAAATACCTCTCGGAGCTCCGATTCCTCAAGGACAACGGGGCCGCCGACCAGGCCGTCCTCGATTCCATCGAGACCTACGATTCCCTCCTCGTCGACGCGCTGGGCAGAAACTGGGGAGTCGACGAAGGGGCCCTGCCCAAGCGACCCTACAAGATCGCGCTGATGTACCTGGGTAGCCCCGACGGGACGATACACGCCTCGGGACAGGAGCTCGCGCTCCGCTACCTTACGGACATCCTGGCCTCGTCGTCGCGTGCCGCTGTCCTTCCCGTCGCCCCCCGGGCCTCTTCCTTCTCCGACGCTTTCAGGACCGCGCGGGAGGCCGAGGCCGATTATTTCGCGATAGTGTCTTTCAAGGAGACCGAACGCGACGTCGAGATCGATGTCGACCTCCGCGTGGCGCGCACGGGGAGCTCCGCGACCTCCTTCAAGGCCTACAGGACGGGCAACGACAGGGTCAAGAACAGCGCGTCGCGCGCCGCCGATCTCCTGATATCGGCGCTGCCCCCCCTCGGCTCCCTCGTCAAGCGCAGACAGGAAAGCGTCCTTGTCGACTTGGGCAGGGCCGACGGCATCGCCCAGGGCGCCAAGCTCGTGGTCGTGAAGAAGGGCGCCGCGCAGGCCAAGCCCGAGGGCCTCGGCCTAGGCTATCCGCAATCCTCCGTGCTCGGCGACGTCTCGCTGACCGCGATCGGCGAGGAGGTCAGCGAAGGTACGCTCAAGGGCGCGGGCTTCTTCGATACGGTCAACATAGGGGACGAAGTCCTTCTGGCCCCCGGGGGAGCGAGCGCTACGGGAGCGGCCGCCCCAGCGACCTCCCCGTCCGCGGAGCCGCAGAAAGAATGGCCGGGGCTCTTCGCCGCGGTGCGCGTCCTCCGGTGAGCCGCTCCGGCGCGCCTTGCCGGGCGCATCCCCCTGCTCCATAATCGTCGCATGTACTTCAACGACCTCGTGGAGGCCTTCGACAAGTCCCGCGTCGAGCGCAACGCCTTCCACGATCTCATGCGCTACCACGTGCGCGAAATCCTGCTGGTGGCCAGTCTCTACGAGTCCTTCGTCGTCGAGTCCGACGGCGTGCTGACCGAGCAGATCTACGGCGAGTACTACAAGCTCCACCTCGATTCGGTCCCGAGGATAACCTGCGCCTACACCGCCGATTCGGCCCTTGGTCTCTTCCGCGAGGGCCGCTTCGACCTGGTCGTCCTCATCTCGGGCCTCGACTTCGAGCAGCCCCTGGGCCTCGCCCGTGCCATGAAGGACGAGTGGCCGGGAACGCCCGTCCTCCTCATGGCGACGAACAACACGAGCCTCGCCGCCCTCTCGCCCGACAGGCCGGGGCTCGAGGCGATAGACAGGGTCTTCGTGTGGAACGGCTACTCGAAGCTCTTCCTCGGGATGCTCAAGCAGGTCGAGGATCTCCGCAACGTCGACTCCGACACTCGCACCGGCCTCGTTCGCGTCATACTACTCATCGAGGATTCGGTGCGCTACTACTCGCGCTACCTGCCCCTCCTATTCCAGGTCGTGCAGCTCCAGGCACAGGCCCTCATCGAGGCCGAGAAGGGTGTCGAGACGCACAAGCTCCTCCGCGCGAGGTCCAGGCCCAAAATCCTCCTCGCGTCGAGCTACGAGGAGGCCTGCGCCTTCTTCGAGCGGTACGAGCCCTGCATCCTCACTGTCATCACCGACATCCGCTTTCCCCGCGGAGGGGCGCCGGACCCGGAGGCCGGATTCGACTTCATCCGCATGGTCAAGGCGCGGATCCCCGACCTTCCCGTCATGATCCAATCGAGCGAGGAGGGCGTTCGCGCGCGCGCCCTGGCCCTCGGCGCGTCCTTCGCGGACAAAAACTCCGAGTCGCTCGAACGCGAGCTGGAGAACTTCTTTCGGGACAGCCTTGGCTTCGGGCCTTTCATGTTCCGGATGCCCGGCGGAGCGCCGATTTCAGAGGCCCGCGACATCGACGAGTTCATGGCCCTTCTCGGCGAGGTCCCGGAGGAATGCCTGGTATTCCACGCGGGGCGCAACGATTTCTCGACCTGGCTCGCCGCGCGGGGCGAGCTCCGCTTCGCCGAGCGCCTCAAACCCTACGGGATCGGGGATTTCGGCACGGCCGGCGCGATGCGCGACTTCATCCTGGGCGTCCTCCGCGAAGCGCGGGCCGAACGGGCGCGCGGCGTCATCCCGTATTACGACTCGGCCTCCTGCCGGGACGAGAACTGCCTCTCGAGGCTCGGCGACGGCTCCGTGGGAGGCAAGGGCCGCGGGCTCATATTCATCAAGAGCCTCCTGGACAATGTGAGCTTCCCCAGCTACTTGCGGGGCCTGGACGTCAAAATTCCCCGCACGGCCTTCATCGGCATCGACGAGTTCGAGCTTTTCCTCGAGTCGAACGGCATGTGGTCCTATGCCTTCTACGAGTCGGCGGGACCCCGAGTCGGCGGCGCGGTCAAGGACGAGGAACTGCGCGCCCGCTTCCTCGCGACGAAGCTCTCGGACGGTCTGGAGGAAAGGCTCGAACGCTTCGCGGCCGACGCGGATCGTCCCCTCGCGGTGAGATCCTCCGGCCTGTTCGAGGATATGCTGCAGCTGCCTTTCTCGGGTATATACGAGACATACATCATCCCGAACTCCCATGCCGATCGGTCGGTGCGGGGACGCCAACTCGCCCTGGCCGTCAAGCTGATCTACGCGAGCCTCTTCTCCCGGAGGACACGGGCATACTTCGACATGGCGGGCTACGCCCTCGAGGAGGAGAGGATGGGGGTGATCGTCCAGGAGCTCGCGGGCAGCCGGCGGGGCGATTGGTTCTACCCCGACGTCTCGGGCACGGCGCAATCGCACAACTACTATCCCGTCTCCCCCCTCAAGCCGGAGGACGGGCTCTGCGTAGCGGCCGTCGGCCTGGGCACCTACGTCGTGGGCGGCGGCCCGGGCTATCGCCTCTGCCCCAGATACCCCGAGCTCGAAGTGACTCCGCCCGAGCGCGTCCGCGGCGCCTCGCAGCGAAGCTTCCGCGCCCTCTACGCGGCGGACGCCGAGCCCGACCTCCTCTCGGGCGAGGAGGCGGCCCTGCGGGAGCTCGACATCGGGGAGGTGTCGGCCGGCCCGCGCGGCCGGCGAGTCGTCGATCCCGCGGACCTGCTAGCGCGCGAGGACTTGCCGTTCGCCCGGGCAGTCGACATGATACTCGACATGGGCTCGAGATCGATGGGCACGCCCGTCGAGATCGAATATGCCCTCAACGTCGACGAGCCGTCGGGAACGCCAGCCCTCTATCTCCTCCAGCTCAAGCCCCTCATACGCAGCGAAGGCAGGGCCGCCGTCGACCTCGAAGGCATCGACCGAGCGGAGTGCTTCGTCCGCTCGGACCGCAGCATGGGCAACGGCCGCGACGCGACTGTGTCGGACATCGTGTGGGTGGACCCGCGGCGCTTCGATCGCTCCGAGACGGCGGCGATCGCCGCGGAGATCGAGGAGCTCGACGGCGAGATGCGCTCGCTCGGACGGCGCTACGTACTCGTGGGCCCGGGCCGCTGGGGCAGTCGCGACCGGCGGCTCGGCGTGCCTGTCGCCGTCACGCAGATATCCATGGCCCGCGTCATCGTCGAGGCCGACCTTCCCGCCTTCGAAGCCGAGCCGTCCCTCGGCTCGAATTTCTTTCACAACGTGACGAGCATGAACGTCGGCTACATCACCGCGTCCCGCGTCGGCGGCGTGGACTGGGACTGGCTCTACTCGCTTGCCCCGGCGCGCGAGACGGCGCACTGCCGCCGGACCGGGCTGCCCGAAGCCCTCGAGATACTGATGGACGGGCGCAAGGGAGTCGCCGCCATACGCAAGCGCTCGTCCTTCTCCGCCCGGCTCTACGAATAGAAACCGCCGCGGCTCGGACGCATATTTATGCGCGAAAATGGATAGCTCTTCTCCCTTGCGGTACGCTCGGGCTCCGGCTAACATTTAGGCCAAGGAAGAAGGAGGAGTTCGTGAGCTACGCGATCGATTTCATGTCCGAGATCAGGGCGAAGAACCCCGGAGAGCCGGAGTTCCATCAGGCAGTGCAGGAAGTGGTCGAGTCTCTGGTGCCGGTGTTCGACAAGAGCCCGCATTACCGCAAAGCCAAGATACTGGAGCGCATTTGCGTTCCTGAGCGCACCGTGAGCTTCCGGGTTCCCTGGATCGACGACAAGGGCGAGATCCAGATCAACCGCGGCTACCGCATCGAGATGAACAGCGCCATCGGACCCTATAAGGGTGGGCTGCGCTTCCACCCCACTGTCTACCTCGGCCTGCTCAAATTCCTCGCTTTCGAACAGGTCTTCAAGAACTCGCTCACCACCCTTCCCATGGGCGGGGGTAAAGGCGGCTCCGACTTCGATCCACACGGGAAGAGCGACATGGAAGTCATGAAATTCTGCCAAAGCTTCATGACCGAGCTTTGTCGTCACATCGGACAGTTCACCGACGTGCCCGCCGGCGACATAGGCGTCGGGGGCCGGGAGATCGGCTACATGTTCGGGCAATACAAGAGGATCCGCAACGAGTTCGTCGGCGTCCTCACCGGCAAGGGAATAAAGTGGGGCGGTTCGCTGATCAGGCCGGAGGCGACCGGCTACGGCTGCGTCTATTTCGCCCAGGAAATGCTGGCGACGCGCGGCGAGAGTTTCAAGGGCAAGGCCTGCCTCGTGTCGGGATCGGGTAACGTGGCGCAATACACGGTCGAAAAGCTCCTCCAGCTCGGGGCCAGGCCCCTGACCCTCTCCGACTCCGCCGGCCATATCTTCGACGAGGCCGGCATCGACGCCGAGAAGCTCGCCTTCGTCCTCGACCTCAAGAACAACCGGCGCGGACGCATATCGGAGTACGCCGCCAAATACAAGAACGCCGTCTATACGCCCTTCGATCCGTCCAAGGGCCACAATCCCCTCTGGGACCATAAGGCCGATTGCGCCTTCCCCAGCGCCACCCAGAACGAGATCAATCTCGCGGACGCGCAGAATCTCCTCAAGAACGGCGTCTACGTGGTGAGCGAGGGATCGAACATGCCCACAGTCCCCGAAGGCGCGGAGCTCTTCATCCAGAAGAAGATCCTCTACGCTCCGGGCAAGGCCGCGAACGCCGGCGGCGTCGCCACTTCCGGCCTCGAAATGTCGCAGAACAGCCTGCGCATGAACTGGAGCCGCGAGGAAGTCGACGGCCACCTGCATACGATCATGAAGAACATCCATCGCGCCTGCGTCGAGGCCGCGGCCGCCTACGGCATGCCCGGCAACTACGTCGCGGGCGCCAACATAGCGGGCTTCCTCAAGGTGGCGGACGCTATGCTCGACCAGGGAGTGGTGTAAAAGGGGAGCGCATATCGCCCCGGGAGGCAGGGATCCCAGCCTTTGATCGGTAGGCGGCGGAAGAGCATTTTTGCGGACGGCCAAGGACGGGGCCTGTCGCGCAAACCACGGACCTCGCTTGCGAGGCCCGCGGATTTGCGCGACACCCGCCGCCTTGCATCGCCAACATAAAGCGGCGCAACGTAAGCCGATCCCCGCCGCGTCCTCTTAAAAAGCGAGATGCGCTCCTTCGCCACCGGGGAGTCCTGCGGTCGTGCTCCCCGGCCGTGACAGGATGTCGCGGCTCCCCCGTCGGCCGCGCTGAGGAAGTGTCGTGGAAATGCACTTACAGACCGCGGAAGTATTTCGGTAAAAAAAGGGCGATACTCCCTTGATAAAAGAGCTGCTGCGTGTATACTGGCCTCACCTGCGGTGAGGATAGTCTCTGAAGCCAAGGGGTCGCGGTTTTCCGTCTCTCCGGTCCCGTCGTCGACGGCAGTCTTCGTCGGGAGGCGCAGGGAACCCCCCATCCGTCAGGAAATATCATTCTCCATACGTTTCGCGACGGGAAGGTCTGCGGGAAGGGGGATACGTATGCTCGACGTCGGTTCGAACGGAAGGTCCTGGAAGGATGGCGTCATCCGCCGGGACGAAATCGACAAGTACCTCGCCGGCGGCCGGGACTTCATCGACGACGCTCTCATCAGGGAACAGCTCGCGCGCAACGCGGAACCCGATCCGGCCAGGATACGGGACATCCTCGCCAGGGCCGCCGCGATCGAGTCGCTCGACCCCGAGGATCTGGCGGCGCTCCTCAACGTCCACGACGAGGGACTCTGGGAAGAGATGTTCGCGGCCGCGGCGGCCGTCAAGACCAAGGTGTACGACAACCGCGTCGTCACCTTTGCGCCGCTGTACCTGGGCAGCAAGTGCGTGAACGACTGCATCTACTGCGGTTTCCGCGCGAGCAACGGGGCCATCGAACGTCGCGCCCTCAGCTTCGAGGAGATCGAGGCGGAGACGAGGATCCTCGCGGGACGGCTCGGCCACAAGCGGATCGTGGCCGTCTACGGGGAGCATCCCGAGACCGATGCCGACTACATAGCCGAGAGCATGCGCAGGATCTACGGCGTCAAGGTCAAGGCGCGCGTCGGCCACGGCGAGATACGCCGCGTCAACATCAACGCCGCCCCCATGTCGATCGTCGACCTGCGCAAGCTGCAGGACGCGGGCATCGGCACCTTCCAGGTCTTCCAGGAGACCTACGACCACGCCGTCTACCGCTCGGTCCACCCGGCGGGCACCATCAAGGCCGACTACGACTGGCGGCTGTAT
>Ga0181517_10006058_pt1 | contig 10464 bp, 11 predicted proteins | sample PEATcosm2014_Bin_31_FD_119748 | JGI IMG/M metagenome (GOLD analysis project Ga0181517, IMG submission 119748) | Peatland microbial communities from MTU Mesocosm Facility, Houghton, MI, USA - PEATcosm2014_Bin01_30_metaG | ecosystem: Environmental > Terrestrial > Soil > Wetlands > Peat | place... | reverse complement strand
TCGGCCAGCTTAATCCTCTCTTCGATGAACCCAAGGCGGTTCAACCCGGCCGCGTGGTCGGGAAGCGAGTATGCGGCGAACTCGAGAACCCGCGTCGTGCCGCCATCCCCGTTCGATTCGCGCCATGCGGCACTGCCCGCGCCTACTCCGGAGCGCCGCAGTAGCGGCACCGAAAACAACACTACCTGCGCATCCACTCGGTACCTGTGAGCGGCGCCCGAGCCGCCGGAGGCTGGCGCATTCCAGGACAAGCCCGCGGCGTGAGCCTTCGCCCGGGCCGCCGCAACCAGTGCCGCGCCCGTCAGCAGCCTGGCCCATGCGCGCCGCGTTATCCGGCGCGAGCAATCGGGTGTCGGTATCGGATCATTCGATCTCACGTCTGGTACCCCATCGGTCGCCGCGTGTGGAATAGAACTCTGGAACGAGCGCTGGCCGCCGCGCGCCCTTGAGAACCAGGGCGTGGAGTTGATCGGGGAATCGAAGAACCCCTCGGTGACGTGCTTCCAGTCTAACTCTTCGGCAGCGGCGCTGGCGGCGGCAAACCGGTGTGATCTGCTCGCGCCCCTCAGGGGCGGAAGCTGGCGTGAGCTTCTTGACTTACGCTCCCACCAGGGGCATGGGTCAGGGCAAGGCGGAAGCTGGCCTCCTCGAAGATCGGGTAATATTCGATGCCTCCCCGCCGCAGCGTATCGAGGCTCAACTCGACATCCTCGCTCTCGGGGCCGTCGTGAATGGACAGTGTGGCGCCGGTTGCATCGCGAACGGCCTGTGATTTGGGATTCCAGGTCAGAAGCAGATGGTCCTGGCGCTGCGCGGCCTGGAAGTCGAAAATCAGCGGCTGGAGACGAATCGTTCCCGCCGAGACGGCACCACCATGAGGAAGAATGCCTGGGGCCAGCCAGACAACCGCCGCAACAACCGGCAGAAGAGAGGCTAACACCCAGGGATAACGGCGGCGGCGCTTGGCAGGCGCGGCCGCTGGTCGAGCTTCCATGACAATTTCCAGACCCTTGTCGGGGGAAGACAGTTCTTCGATACTTTCCGGTTCACAAATGGGCATTGGATTCATCCTCGTAAGCGGCCGCGGGTTGACTCGCGGCAGGGGCCGATAGCTTTACCGCAAAGGAACGGAACGCCACGGTTCCTGGTTGAAGCAGCTTCGTAACATCGTGAGTTGTTCGTCCCGCCGCCGGGTCGGGAACGCTCGCCGACTAATAACTGTAGTTAGTGGTTTCACGGTACGTTGCTATGTATTGGACTCAGTTCTGATTCTCACATGCGCAGGTTACATTCCGATGAGGCCGGGCGCCGATTGCCAAAAAAATCGAAACGGAGAATCAGACCTCCAATTCATTTTATTGCAATAGGGCTGTAACAGCTAGCTGGTAAATCTGGATATCATGCCACAAGAAAAAGAGTCGAAGGGCCGTTCGGCCGGTCTGCTGTTCGCGATTGCGATCCTGTTGCTGATCGGCGGGGGAGTGGCGCTGTGGCGCCTGGCTCCCAACTTCCTACCCAACTTATTGCAAGGAACCACCAAAGCGGCCGCGCCTGCGCCGCCCGAGGTCATTCTGAGCATGCACGGTTCCAACACGATTGGCGCCCAACTGGCCGGCGCGCTGGCGGAAGCGTTTCTGAAACGGGAGGGCGCCCAGGCGGTCAGCACAACGCCAGGGGCGCATGCCGACGAATACAGCGTGGTCGCGACCCTGCCGGGAGAAACCCGCCCGAAGTCGATTGAGATCCAGGCTCACGGCTCGGCCACGGCGTTCACGGACATGGCGGCGGGAAAGTGCGAGATTGGCATGTCCTCGCGGCCCATCAAACCCGAGGAGGCAGCCACGCTCACCAGGCTGGGCGAGATGACGTCGCCCCAGTGCGAGCACGTGGTGGGGCTCGACGGGCTGGCTATTATTGTCAATAAGAGCAACTCTGTGTCCGCGTTGAGCAAGGCCCAGTTGGCCAGTATCTTCACTGGCGAGACCACGGATTGGCGGGAGCTCGGGGGCACGGCCGGACCGATCCAGGTTTTGTCGCGCGACGATAAGTCGGGCACTTATGACACCTTCAAGGCTCTCATCCTGGGCAAGGGGAAGTTAGCGGCAGCCGCGGTGCGCATCGAGGACAGCCGTGAACTTTCCGACCGCGTCGCCGCGGATCCGAACGCGATTGGCTTCATCGGATTGCCGTATATACGCAGCGCGAAGGCCATCGCGGTTTCCGAGCCCGGAGTCGCTCCTCTCGTGCCCAATCGGCTGACCGTGGCCACCGAAGACTATCTGCTGTCGCGGCGCCTTTTCTTTTACGTAGCGGCTGCGCCAAGTTCCCTGGTGCGCCGGTTCGTCGAGTTCGCCTTGGGGAGCGACGGCCAGGACATCGTGGCGCACACCGGCTTTGTCGAGCTCAACGTGAAGGCAGGGTCCGCCACAGCCGCGGCGAACTCCACTCCCGAATACATGAGCCTGATCGCCAAAGCGCAACGCCTTTCCCTCAATTTCCGCTTCCGTCCGGGAAGCACCGACCTGGACAACCGCGCGCTGGTGGACCTGGATCGCGTATCGGGATTTCTATCCGATCCAGCCCATCAACACGGCGGAATCATACTGTGCGGGTTCGCCGACTCGGTAGGAACCCCCGATACGAACCAGGCGCTCGCCTTGAGCCGGGCCACCGCGGTGGCGGCGGAGTTCAAGCGCAGGGGCATGGTTCCCGCCGCCGTATCCGCTTTCGGAGCCACCAACCCGGTCGCGTCGAACAAGACCGAGGAGGGGAGGCAGAAGAACCGGCGCGTCGAGGTCTGGATGCGCACTATGTAAGACCGATCTGGCGAAGATAGGCAAGAACGCCGCGGAGCAAGCTGGATCGGGAACGCGAAATTACACAGCGCTCAGCCGCCGCATCGCAAGAGACACCGCGGCGCCTTAGCGTACCTGGGCATGAGGCCGCCAAGCCCTTGCTCTCTCTATGCGATCCCCAGACGCTTGAAGACGGGGACCTTGGCGAAGTCCAGAATGAGTGCAAATGTCGCCGCCACTACGAGTGCTCCTGCCACCACAACTAAGGGCAGAGGAGTCATGGCAATGCCGCTCGTCGCCAGGGTTGAGGCGATGAGCAGATCGAGTACAGACGACCCGATGAGCCAGCGGCTTGGACGAGCGGACCCCATGTGCTGCCGTTCCCGATTCGTATAGGTGGTCGCTTGATTGCCGAACACTATGGCCACAAACGCCAGCGTCCTGAGCGTATCGACGCCAAAGCCGAGCCGGTATTTGCCGATGGCCAGAACGGCCGTGCAAAAGATTAACTCGGAGAATCCCATGAAGACACCCGCGATCGTCAATTGGCCGATTCGCCATTGATTGGGCATCGGGGACGGCCGTACGTTATCCGTGGCCAAAGACATGCCGAGCAGATCGCCGGCGAGCATGATAATCACCATCAACATCGGAGTCAGGATGGCGTGCCCGGTCATCACCAGACCCACCGCCAGGAAGAGCACCTGCACGGTCTTCTTGGTAACCGAGTTGAGTGTATAAGTCAGGATGCGCTGGAACGTCACGCGGCCTTCTTTTACCGAAGCGACGATACCGCCGAGTCCGGGCTTGGTCAGCACAATGCCGGCCGCCGACTTGGCGACGTCGGTCGCAGTCGACACAGCGATACCCATCTGCGCCTGGCGCAACGCGGGCGCGTCATTGGCGCCGTCGCCGCACATGCCGACCGTGTGGCCGCTCTTCTGGAACGCTTTAACCAGGTCGTATTTTCCCTCGGGAAGAACGCCTGCGAAGACTGCGAAATCCTCGGGGCGGACACCGCCGGGGATGGGTCCGGGCGGGCAGACGGCTCCATCGAGACCCACCGCGCGAGCCACTATTTCTGCCGTGGCCGGAGCGTCGCCAGTGATCATTACGGTGCGGACACCCAACGTGTGCAATTCGGTAACGAGCGCCGCCGAATCTGTTCGAGGCGGATCGCTGAGGGCGATGAGCCCGGCCAGCTTTAGCGCATCCGGCGGACCCACCGCGACGGCCAGCACGCGGAATCCCTTACCCTCAAGTTCGCTCGCCGTCTTCGCTCGATCGGGAGCCGGCGGAGTAAGGCCGGCAACTGCGGCGAAGGCGCCCTTGACCGCCCGCACCGATGCGCCGCCCGGAGCGGTGGCAGTCGCCTCCGACATCTTCGTTCCAGGATCGAAGGGGACGAATTTGATCAGTTGCGGCAAACCGGAAGCCTTTTGCTTGGCGGCCGCGGCCCGAATGGCCGCATCGACGGGATCTTGCCCGCCGTCCGAACTCGCCAGGGCCGCCAGTCCCAACACGTGCGGCTCGTCGAAGCCAGGCATGGCGTGGACGGCGGTTACGGTCAGCTCGTTTTGCGTCAGCGTCCCGGTCTTATCCGCGCACAGCACATCGATGCTGGCCGCTTCGTCTACGGCGGAGAGCCGCGTCGGAAGAACATCCAGCTTTGCCAGAGCGCGCGCGCCAATTGCCGCCGCAAGGGTAAAAGTGGCCGGCAGCGCGACCGGGATCGACGCCAGAATCGCCGTGAGCACCAGCGGAATGACCTCATCGAGCGGCATCTTGAGAGCGTGAGCATATCCCACTAGCATCACGGTGAGGAAGCCATTGAAAATGGCGAGATTGCGCACCACGCGCAGAACGGCCTTCTGCTGAGAGCTTTCGACGTGCGCGGTGCGAACCAGCTCCGCGGTGCGTCCAAATTTCGTGCGCGCTCCGGTCGCCGTGACCTCCGCGACCGCTTCGCCGCGCCGCACCAGCGCGCCCGCATAGGTTTCGAACCCGGCGCCAGCTTCGACGGGAACGGATTCGCCGGTGAGCATGGACTGGTCGAGCAGCACCGATCCTTCCGTCAGGCGCACGTCGGCGGCGACAACGGCGCCGAGCGACAGCTTCACCATATCGCCAGGCACGAGTTCGGTGGCGGGCACGATCGTCCAAACACCATTGCGGCGCGCTGGCGCGTTCAGTGCGAGCCGCGACTTCAGGGCGGCAAGAGTCGCCTGGGCGCGTCCTTCCTGAAGGAATCCAAGAGCCGCGTTGAAGGCCAGCAAAACTGCGATGATCGCGCCCTCGACGTACTTGCCGAGGACCATCTCGAGAACGATGGCGGCCTCCAGCATCCACGGCACCGGTGCCCAGAATTTGGCGAGCGCCCTGCGCAACGGATGCAGGGACGTGTCGGGCACTGCGTTCGGACCGAACTTCTCGAGCCGCTGGCGGGCTTCCTGGCTCGTGAGGCCCGGCGACAGCGGCACGGTCTTAGCGGCAGCCATAACTCAAACCTCGATCAATCTAACGCAGCCGATTGCTTGGCCGCCAGTCATCGCCTGGAGCCCTCGCAGGCGATCGTTACCCTCCGTTGCACGCTCAGCGTTCCCTCACCCCTTCACCCATTCAGCAGGTGCCTCATCAAGCCCCAGCCAATGTCCGTGTAGGTGATGATTCCGATCACCTTATGGCTCTGAACGACGGGCAATTGCTTGACGCGGCGCGCAGTCATGATCGCTCCAGCCTTAAGTGCCTCAAGATCGGGAGATACGGTGATCACGTTTCTCGTCATGATCTCGTCAACCGGGACACTGGCTATGTTTGCAAAGCGATCTTCCATCGACTGTGGGGTTGTGATGTATTCCTCATGTTCCATCAGTTCTTGCTCAGTGGGCAGCAGCTTGCGGCTGATATCGGGGTATGTGACAATGCCCGCGATCTTCTGCTCGCCGTCTACGATCACAATATCGTTCAGATGGTAGCGGAGCATGAGCTGCAGAACCTCGCGTAGCGGCGTCTTCGGGCCGACCGTGACAACTCTGGGACTCATCAATTCAAGGACTGTCATATGAAGTGTCTATCCGTCGAAGCTCCCGCCGGAACCTCCGACTTTCTGCATGATTACACGGCTGGATGCCGGCGATCCGCCCGTCGGGCCTATCTAAACGGCGGTTCCCGCCATCTCAGCGGCATGCACGGTAAGATTGACTGGCCGTGTGCCTTCGATCACGTTCTTGGCTCTCTCGACCTCTGCCGCGCGAGTGCATGTCGACTCCCGCCCGTTGTAACTCCTTGACTGCTTCCTCGGCTTCGGTATGCGTTCCATAAACAGCCACCACTGCGTTCAGTTCCGACATTCTTATCTCCTTTGGAGTTTGCGCCCGCTGGCAGTGCACGTGCAGCGCCAACCTGTTTCCGAGTTGGAATACTCATTCATGCGCCGCTGCTCACGGTGTTCCATGCCTTTGACGGGACCAGGGCCCCACAGGTGCATAATCTGCCGTCGCGTGTGCAAAGTCCGCACCGGAATGCCGTTGGTTTTGCCGTTAACTTCTCGACGATTGGGCGGCGAGGGCAGTGGGCGGGTCCAAAGGAAATTGGCCCGTCTCGTGCACGTGGGATGCGGGGTTATACGCTCTTCTAAAGGAGGAACTACCATGCACGAAGGACACCGAAGAGCCGCCGAGTTGCACGCGCTTGCCGCAAACGCCCATCGTACTGCCGCCGAGCATAACGAAAAGGGGGATTACACAACCGCAGTGTGGCACACAGAGCGTGCGCTGGAGTACTCGGATCACGCTTACAAGCTCGCCAGGGAAATTCACAACAAGTCTGGACAGATAGAGAGCCTTTAAATGTCTACTCGCTATAACAACGGATCCCATTACGAGAATCACCAACGAGCCGCTGAGTTGCACGATAATGCCGCCCACGCGCACCGTAGCGCCGCCGAGGCGCATGAGAAACAAGATCACCAGACCGGGCAGGAGCACTCCAGGAAGGCTCTCGAGCATTCCCAACAGGCTCACCAAAATACCGAGCAGATTCACCGGGACGCTGTGAATGGCCACGGCATCGCGACGTTTGGGCACGACGACATCGCCGCCCTGGCCTATACGATATGGCAAGCCAGAGGCTCTCAGGAGGGATCGCCGGAGGAAGATTGGTTCCAGGCCGCGCAAGAATTGCGGGCCCGCGCCGAAGGCGTCCAAAAGTGATTGTGCTCACAATCGATTCGACGCAACAATTGTAGGCCGAGGGATTCGCCCGCCCGCGGCCTAATCATTCCCCAGGTATTCGGAAGGCACATCGTCCTCGGGGATTTGTTTGGTGTGAACTTCAGAGACGTCCGGGTCGGGCGCATCTTCCACGCCGGCGATCGCTTCGGCCTCGAACGTTTGTCCTTCCTCCAGCAGTTCTTCAACGCTCTCCGAGCCGGCCTCTGCGACGTCCGGCAGCCCTTGAGTGTCGCCGGATTGACCCGCCGAGTCGGCCGGCCGCCCCTTTTCTCCATCCAAAGCCGTGGCATACGTTTGCGTTTCTTGATTGGCTCGATGTTTCATACACTCCGCCCGGCACGCGACTGGCCAATAGTTGCAGATGGGAAGTCCTCCGCCACGAAAGTCTAAATGGTCACTGGAATGCTTAGTCCACAAAACCATGAAACACACTCTTTCAAAAACTACGCTTCCGGCCGGGCAGGCCACCGAAATCCAGAAGTATGGAACGGTGGCGGACCGGCCCCTATCGCTCGATCACAGGGCTCGCCTGGCCAGCGTCAACAGTCTCAATCAGATACTCGCCGACACGATGACCCTGCGCGATATGTATAAAAAGCACCACTGGCAGGTTTCCGGCCACACGTTTTACCAACTCCATCTTCTATTCGACAAGCACTTCGGCGAGCAGGCGGAACTTGTCGATACATTAGCCGAACGCATTCAGACCCTCGGCGGGGTTGCGCTCGCGATGGCTCACGATGTCGCCGAGACAACCCGCGTGGCCCGCGTGCCGCGTGGCAGGGAAGATATAACTATTCAGTTGTTCCGCTTATTGCAGGCTCACGAACTCATCATCGAGGAAAGCCGCGAGGCGGCCCATGCCGCGGCGGCCAGCGGCGACGATGGGACTAATGACGTGCTGGTTAGCGACGTTCTTCGCACGAACGAGTTTCAGGTATGGTTTGTATCCGAACAGCTTGCGGGTGCGGGTATTGCCAATCAAGATGAAGAGGTCGCGCGTTCGGCCGCCGAAGGTCACGCTTGAGATCGGGCCAATTGCCGTGCCGGCGCCGCGTCATGCCGCAGACGCCGTCACCAGCATAATGACAGTCGCTATCAGCATGACGGCGGCGCAGGTCCACCCCAGCCAGCGAAGCAGGAGCCCGTTCCGGCGCTCGCCCATTACGTCGGACCTGCTAGTGAGCAGCACAACGATGACGAGCAGGGGCGGCGCCAATGCACCGTTGAGCACCGCGGACCAGAAGAGCATCTTGACAGCGTTCAGGCCGGCGTAATCCAAGCCGAGGCCCAGCGCCATCGCAACCGCGATTACCGCATAGAAGCCGTGGGCGAGGGGAGGGTGTACTTCCAGCGAGCCGACCCAGTCGGCGGCTTCTGCGATGGCATAAGCGCAAGAACCGGCCAACACCGGGACTCCCAGCATCCCGGCTCCGATCAAACCCAGGCTGAAGAGCCAGTACGCGCCGGCGCCGGCCAGCGGACGTAGCGCTTCGGCTGCTTCGCGCGCCGTGGTGACGTCCGTCTTACCGTGCGCGTGTAGGGTGGCGGCTGTCGTGAGAATGATGAAGTACATCACCAGGTTCGAAAAGAACATGCCCGTGAGGACGTCGTTTCGAGAAAGCCGCAGCTCCCGGTTGGACGCGCCTTCGCGCAGTGCGACGGTCGACTTGCCTTTGGCGATATCCTCCTCGACTTCCTCCGCGGCCTGCCAGAAGAAAAGGTACGGCGAGATGGTGGTCCCCAGGATGCCGACCAGGGTGGCCCAATACGCCGCGGACCACTGCACGTGTGGAATCAGAGTCGCCTGCAAAACGGCGGGCCAGTCCGGGTGTGCGAGAAATGCAGCCGCGATGTAGGCAAACAAGGCGAGAGTGAGCCACTTGAAAATCCGGGCGATGAGGCGATAACTGGTCTTAAACAGCAGCCACACAAGGACAAGGGCGTAAAGGGGCTTCCAATAGAGCGGCCTGACGCCGGTCACAAGCCCCGTCACGTCCGCCATGCCACCTAGATCCGCGGCGATGTTGAAGATGTTGGCGATGATCAGCAGCGCACAGGCGCCCCATAGGACCCAACGTGGATAGTGCACTCGAATCACGCCTGCCAGCCCGAGCCCGGTCACCATGCCAAGGCGGGCACACATGATTTGTATGGCTGCCATCAACGGGAAGGAGAAAAGCGCCGTCCACAAAGGTGCGTAGCCGAACGAAGCGCCGGTGATCGAATAGGTCGCGATGCCGGATGGATCGTCATCCGCGGCGCCGGTGATCAGTCCGGGGCCAAGATTCGAAAAGAATCTGCGGAAACGGCCCTGCAGAACAAACGCGCGTCTGGCAGCCTTGGCGCCCGCAAGGTTCTGGCTCATCGGCTCCCGGTCCATGTCCCCTGATTCTACAGCACTCCGGTTCCAGGACCGCTTGCAGCGGTGTATGCGCCTGGAGATTTGATGCCGGCTCGCAGGTCTAAACCAATCCTCACGATCGATCTCGCGTCAACCTCCTAGGTGCCCGACGTGAGCGCACGTGCCTAACCGCGGGTTGTATCCGAGATACCAGCCGATATGATCGGGATCTTCGTAGGTGACGATCTGATCGCCAGTCCAGTTCCAGTCCGCGGCCTCTATTTTGCGCGAGAGCAGCCAGACAAGTCAGGACGCTTGCGCACGCCGCCGTGTGCAAATAATGCCCGCGACTGTGCAGTTTTCGCCGTTTCGGATCGTCGTCGCCCAGCGGTACCTTGTCCACCCAGTCGTTTCACGGATGGAGGCCAACGTGCCCTGTCATTCTGGTTGGAGCAAGCATAGGCCAACCATCCCGAGGTTTTTTTGGAGGAACATCATGACGACTTTTCAGGCAGTAGCAAAAACGGCCGCGGAGCTTGGCAAGGAAGCCAGAGAATCAGTCGAGGAGTTGGGCCGGTCCGCCGGCAAGAAACTGGATGAGGCGCGGGATGAGACAGGAGGCGCGCTCCATTCGGCTGCCTCCACCGTTCGCAGAGCGGGACGGCAAAGTTCCGCTGCAATCGACAACTGCTCGACCCGCACTGCCGACCGGCTGGATGCTACAGCAACATACATCGAAGACCATGATCTGGGAGACGCGTTCACCGGTTTGCGGAAATTTGCCCGCCGGCATCCGACAAGATCTCTGGTAGCCGCGGTCGCGGTCGGTTTTCTTGCCGGATCCGCCTTCAGACGGATGACGCACTCCTGCGGAAAAGCCCACCAAGCCGCATAACCTGGAGTTCAGCCGGCCGAACCCTCCCGGCTTACGAGCCGGGAGTTGCCGCGTTCGCTTCTTCGCGCAATCCGGCGATCCGGTTCTGCAGCGTCCGCAAGCTGATGCCTAACATCTCGGCGGCGAGTTTGCGGTTGCCGCGCACGTGATCGAGGGTGAGCTTAATGTAAGCCGACTCGAGCTTGGTGAGCGGCTGGC
>Ga0181517_10006057_pt1 | contig 10465 bp, 9 predicted proteins | sample PEATcosm2014_Bin_31_FD_119748 | JGI IMG/M metagenome (GOLD analysis project Ga0181517, IMG submission 119748) | Peatland microbial communities from MTU Mesocosm Facility, Houghton, MI, USA - PEATcosm2014_Bin01_30_metaG | ecosystem: Environmental > Terrestrial > Soil > Wetlands > Peat | place... | reverse complement strand
CCGGGCCGCGAAGAGGCTTCAGATGCCGGTCGACCAGGTCCCGGGGACGTTGGACATTCCCGGGGTCGTCCCGCTGCCGGCCACGCACGCCTTCTGCAGCGCCGCGGCCGTGTCCGAGCCGGAGCCAGAGTAGAAGCACATCTCGTCGGTCACGCCCGACCCGAGGTCGATGGTGCAGCACCCCAGCAGCCCGGCGGTCGGGCAGGCGCTTACGACCTTCCCCGAGGCCCCCGTGCACTCCGTCTGGTACCCGCTCGCGGCGTTCACCGTGGAGTCCCTGAAGACCTCGCAGGTGCCGGCCGCCGTGCCACCGTCCTTCGCCGTTCCCGCGTACTGGCAGGCGACGTCGGCGCTGCCGCTGGAGACCGAGGAGCAGGCGAGGAGGGTCGCGATGGCGAGGGTCGAGGCGAGGATCCGGTACATGGTGGAGCGCTCCGCGAGGTGAGAGGGCTGCGACCGGGGACGACCGCCCCGCGCAGGCTCTCGCCGCACGCGACAGCCGGCGACGGGACACCCCGCAGGGCAGGCCCTGACGTTCAGGACCTTCGGTGGACTCTCTGTGCGAAGGAGGGGACTTGAACCCCTACGGTGTTACCCGCTAGCACCTCAAGCTAGTGCGTCTGCCAGTTCCGCCACCTTCGCGTGACACGGGCGAAACCAGGTACCCGTACGCGCCCCGTCCGTCAATGAAAAGGAGCCGAGGCTCCTCTCTTCTCACCTGACCGCCTGGTTTCCCCTGGCCGTCAGGACGGCCGCGACGACCTCGCCGATCTCGAACGGCTTCCTCACCCAGAGCGCCCCCTCCCCGGCGAGGGCGTCGGGGAGCCGCGCGCTGCTGCCGCTGATGAAGACCAGGGCGGCCGAGGGCGAGCTCTGGCGCAGCGCCACGACCGCGCCGTGGACGTCGGCGGCGATCGGCGACAGATCGATGAGCGCAGCGTCGTGCTGCCCCGCCGCCAGGGCGCGCGCGAGCTCCTCGCGGTTGCGGGCGATGGTCACGATCGCCCCGCGCGCCTCGAGGGCCATGCCGAGCAGGTCGGTGACGTGCTCGTCGTCCTCGAGCACGAGCACGCGCGTCCCGTCGAGGATGGCGGCCTTGCGCGCCGCGGGCGCCGCGATCGACCGCGACCGGGCGAGGGGCCAGGCGAGGCGGAAGCGGGCGCCCGACGGGGAGGGGACGAGGTCGAGGTCTCCGCCGGCCGCGCGGGCCAGCGACCGGCCGTGCCGCAGCCCGATGCCGGCGCCCCCGCGGCGCGTCGAGTCCCCCTCGAAGATCCGGGCGCGGCGGTCGGCGTCGACCCCGGGGCCCTCGTCCTGGACGTTCACGATCGCCATCGTCGCGTCGGCGCCGACCTCCACGCGGACCTGCGACCCGCGCGGGGCGAACGCGAGGGCGTTCAGGAGCAGGTTGGTCAGGATCTGCCGGACCTCGGAGGCGCGGGCGACGCTGCAGCCGGGCCCTCGCGCCTCGACCTGGATTCGCACCCCGGCGGCGCTCGCCTCGACCGACAGCGCGTCGACCGCCGCGCCGACCAGCGCCCCGAGCGGCTCGTCGAGGTCGACGCTGTCCTGCTCGGCGCCGGTCGCGTTGCGCGCGATGCGCCTGGCGATCCTCGCCTGCTCCTCGATGACCTGCAGGGCGTGGCGCAGCGTGAGCGGATCGACCGGCTCGGTGCGCGCCGCAGAGACCCACCCGAGCAGGATGGTCAGCGCGTTCGAGACCTCGTGAAGCGCAGCCGCGACGTCGGCTTGCGGGTCATCCGCGGCGGGCGTGACCCGCGGTCCAGGCAACACCCTCGAACCGTACAACACGGCGCCCGAACGGTCACGGTACTATCCGCAGGGTTCCTCGTCTTTCGACTCGACCGGATCGTGCGCGGAGCGCGCCACGGCGAGGGCGCGCCTGGCCCCCTCGAGCGTCACGTCCCTGGCCTCCACGATCATCTGCGCGACCCGCTCCACCATGCTCCCGACCGCGCCGGCGGCCACGGCGACGCTGCGGGCGTGCAGGGCCATGTGTCCGCGCTGGATGCCGTCGGTCGCGAGCGCCCGCACCGCCGACAGGTTGTTGGCCAGGCCGACGGCCGAGGCGATCTGCGCGAGGTCGCCGGCGCCGGTCACGCCGAGCATCTGCAGCGACAGGCGCGCCGCGGGGTGGACCCTGAGGGTGCCGCCGACGGTGCCGAGGGCCATCGGCATCTCGAGGCGCCCGACGAGGACGCCGGGCTCGCCGGGCCTCGTCTCGGCGCGGCGCCAGACGGCCAGCGGCGAGTACCGCCCGCTCCTGGCCGCGAAGGCGTGCGCGCCGGCCTCGACCGCGCGCCAGTCGTTGCCGGTCGCGATGGTCACGGCGTCGATGCCGTTCAGGAGCCCCTTGTTGTGCGTGGCGGCGCGGTAGGGGTCGAGCTCGGCGAAGCGAGAGGCGTTGACGACGCCGTCGATGACGTCCTCGCCGCTCATGGAGTCGGTGGCGAGCTCGGCGGCGGGGACGCGGCAGGTGACCCTGACCCGGCGCCTGTCGCAGAGGTTGGTCAGGATGCGGAGCCCGACCCTGGCGCGCGCGAGCTCGGCGAGGCGGTCGGCGATCGCCTCGGCGACCGTGTTGACCAGGTTCGCGCCCATGGCGTCGCGGCAGTCGACGTGGATGTGCACGACGATCATGCGGTCGAGGTCGGCGCCGAGCTGCCGGACCTCGACGTCGCGCGCGCCGCCGCCCCGCTGCACGAGCCCCGGGACGGCCCGGTCGGCCAGGGCGAGGATCTCGTCCCTGTGCGCCATGACCGCCGCGATCGCGCCCGGGACGTCGTCCACGTTCGTCAGCTGCACCTGGCTCGTCATCAGCGGCGGGTCGACCTCGGCCTCGAAGCCGCCGCCGGCTCGCACCATCTTCGCCGCGCTCGAGGCCGCCGCGACCACGCTCGGCTCCTCGACCACCATCGGCACCACGTAGTCGCGGTGGTTCACCCGGACGTTCAGGCACACGCCGTAGGGCAGGGCGTAGGTGCCGAGCACGTTCTCGACGAACTTGTCCGCCGTCTCGGCGTCGAGCCCGCCGCCTTGCAGCGACCGGTCCATGTCATCGGCCGAGACGCCCGTCGCCTCGGCGACGAGCAGGCGACGCTCGGCGACGGTGACCTTGTAGAAGCCTGGGAGACGGGAGGTGCGAGCCATGAAGAGACGTCCTTTCAAGAATGCCAGGAGCCACGAAGCGCAATACTACAATGTCCGGTGGACCCCCTCCGTATCGGGGTGCATGGCGAGGCGGCGCATGCCCACGGCGGCGGCCGCCTGCACGAAGCGCGCGGAGGCCTCGCGCGCGCCGACGTGGACGAAGACGTCGCCGCCCCCCGCGCCGGACGGGAGGAAGGCGCCGTCGTCCGCCTCGGCGAGCCGCACGAGGCCGGCGGTGGCCTCCGGGAAGATGGGCGCGTCCGCGTCGCGACCGAGGGCGTCGAGCGCCTCGGCCCCGCGCCGTGCGGCCTCCACGAAGCCGTGCAGGCTCCCGGCCCTGGCCGCGGTGACGGCGGCCCGGGCGGCCTCGCCGATGGCGTCGATCCGGGCGCGGTGGACCCCGGCGTCGCGCCGGCGAAGCCCGAGGACCAGCTCGCGCATGCCGGTCGTCGTGGCGGGGACGCCGCACCAGAAGACGTCGAGGACGAGGCCGGGGGGGAGGGAGTCGATGCGGTCGGCCCGTGCGCTGCCGTCCGGGGCGAGCGCGTACTCGAGGACGCCGCCGTGGACGCTGGCCGCCACGTCGACGCCGCTCCCCCCGCTCTGGACCTGCGCGTGAGCCGCGCGGGCCTCGTCGAAGAGGGCGCGACGGACCTCGGGGGCGCGCAGGTCCTCGCCGGCCCGGGCGTGCACGACCCCCAGCGACGCCACGAGCATCGCGGCGCTCGACCCGAGGCCCAGCTTCAGCCCGCTGTCGCGCAGCGCCGACGCGTCGACCTCGGGCGCGTCGGCGGAGCCGAGGGCCGCACGGACCTCGGGGGTCGGGCGCGCGGCGCGGCGATCGCCGTCGGCCACGGCGTAGCGATCCACGGCGACGACGACGGCGGGCGCCCCCTCGAGCACGGCGTACGCCCCCGCGAGGAGCAGCTTGCCAGGCGCCGCGACCTTCACGCGACGGCCCCCCCCTCTGCGTCGACGAGCCGCGCCCCGTCCGCCCCCCTGGCCTCGAGGACCCTGCCGACGCCGGGGACCGCCCGCAGCCACGCCGTCGCGACGGCCGCGTCCTCGGGCCGGACGAGCACCTTGACGTGCGGCCCGGCGTCCATCGTCGCGAACGCCGCCGTGCCCCGGGCCCGCAGCGCGCGCACGGCCGCGAGCACCTCCAGCGTGGCGGCCTGCCAGTAGACGACCCCCGCGGCGAAGGCGCTGGCGTGCATGGCGAGGGCGCTCTTCTCGGCCGCCGCCCCGAAGCGCTCGAAGTCGCGCGCCAGGAGCGCCGCCCGGACCTCGGCGTGCAGCCTCGGCGCGACCTCGAGCCACGCGGCGTAGTACGGGCTCCCTTCGGCGGTGCGGATCATGCCGTCGGACGAGCTCACGTCCTTCTTCGCGTCCCCGATTGCCACGACGAGCAGGCGCCAGTCGAGGTCGGTCGCGGGCACGAGCGTGCGCGCGGCGAGGGGGGCGTCGGTCGGCTGCTCGGGGCCGGCGTCGAGCTCGACGAAGCCGCCGTACAGGCTGCGGGCCGCGCTGGCCGAGCTCCTGCGGGCGAGATCGCTCACCCGCTCGACGCTCCAGTCGAGGCCGGCCGCCCGCGCCGCGGCCAGGGCGAGCGCGGCGAAGCCCGAGGCGCTCGACGCGAGGCCGCCGGCGGTCGGGAAGTCGTTGTGCGAGACCACGTCGGCCGCGGCGCGGACGCCTGCCGCCGCGCGCACCCTGTCGAGCAGCGCGCTCACGCGCTCGAGCGGTCGCCCCGACTGGGCGGCGCCGCCGAGGGTGAGGCGGTCGCCGTCGAGCGAGCCGTCGAAGGTGACGCGCGTGCGCGTGGTCATGGCGTCGAGCGTCAGCGAGAGGCTGGGCACGGCCGGGTAGTTGCCGACGTAGGCGCGCTTGCCCCAGTACTTCGAGAAGGCGATGTTGGCGTGCGCGAGCGCCGTCGCCGTGCCGTTCATCCCCCGACCTCTGGCTTCGCCTCGACCCTGGCCACGAAGCCGGTGAAACCGGCGGCCTGCCACGCGCCGAGGACGCGCTCGCCCGCGGCCTCGTCGGCTGCGAGCGCGACGGCGGACCCACCACCGCCGCCCCCCGTCAGCTTGGCGCCGAGCGCCCCGGCGTCCCGGGCGGTGCTGCACAGGCGCTCGAGCTCCTCGGTCGACAGGAACAGGCCGCTCAGGATCATCTGGTTCAGGTCCATCAGGTTGCCGAGCGCGTCGAGGTCACCGGCCTCGAGCGCCGTGCGGGCGCTGCCGACCAGCGCCGCGATCCCGTCGAACGCCTTGTCCACCATCGCCGGGCTCCGGACGCGCAGCGCCGCCACCCACTCGACCATCGCCCGGGTGCTCGACGCCTTGCCGGTGCTCCCGACGCACACCGTCAGGGGCCTGCCGAGGGCGACGTGCTGCATCGGGCGCCCCTTCTGGAACAGGATCGACCCGCCGTGGGCCGAGACGGCGGCGTCGATGCCCGACGGGTTGCCGTGAAACACCCGCTCCCACGCCATGGCGAGCTCGGCGGTCTCGGTCGCGCTCGACACCGGGACGAGGGCGCCCGCGATGGCGACGCCGAGCGCGGCGGAGCAGCCCAGACCGCCCCCGGGGGGGAGATCGACCTTCACCGCCACGCGGACCGCCGAGCGGTGGACGATCGCCGCGCCGGCCGCGCGCGACGCCGCGACGAGCGCCGTGAACGCGCGCCCCATCTCGGTCGCGCTGTCCCCCTCGGTCACCACCAGGTCCCAGCCGGCGACCTCGAGGACGCTCGCCCGCCCGGCGATGGCGGTCGCCGTGGCGTGCGCGCCGCGATCGATGCCGACCGCGAGCGCGGGGACGCCGTAGACGACGGCGTGCTCGCCCAGCAGGATGACCTTCCCCCAGGCGCGACCGGGCTGGCACGAGCGGGGAGACACGCGGGCGGCGGCGGGCTTGGTGGGCATGCTCTCGGCGGGGTGGGGTTGCGTCACGGCGTTCAGGTCTCGCGATGGCCCAGGGCGCAGGCGGCTCCGCGGAGCAGGTCGCGCGCGGCGGGCGGGAGGGGGGCCACGTTCAGGATCGCCACGGCCTCCGCGAGCAGCGCGTCGATGCGCTGCTCGACCCGGTGCTTCGCGCCGGAGGTCATCAGCCGGTCGACGAGCGCCTCGACGTCGGCCGGATCGGCGTCGGCCTTGCCGAAGCCACGCGCGAGGAGCACGGCGGTCTCGGGGCCAGGCTCGAGCGCGACCAGGGCCGCCACGAGGCCGGTGCGCTTGCCTTCGCGCAGGTCGCCGGTCGACGACTTGCCGGTGTGGGCGGGGTCGCCGAAGGTGCCGATGAGGTCGTCGCGCAGCTGGAACGCCACGCCGAGCGGGTGCGCGAAGGCGTCGAGCGCCCCGCGGACCGCGCCGCCCGCCCCTGCCAGGTGGGCGCCGAGCGCCAGGGGCCCGCGGACGGTGTAGCTGCCGGTCTTGAGCGAGTGGGTGAGCTCGACGGCGGCCTCGGTCGGCGGCTCGAGGCTCGCGGCGCCCGTGAGATCGCACATCTGCCCCAGGACGACGTCGCGCTGGATGCGCCCCATCTCGCCCGCGGCCGCGGCGACGCGATCGGGCGCGAGCGGCAGCTCGGCCAGCGCGTCGAGCGACAGCCCCGCCGCGAAGTCGCCCGCGAGGATGGCGCTGGCGTCCGCGGTCCCGACCGCTCCGCTCGGTCGGCCGCCGAAATGGGCGCGCAGCATCGCCGGGACGCTCGGGCCCCCGCGGCGCACGTCGTCGGCGTCCATCCAGTCGTCGTGGATGAGCAGGTACGCCTGCAGGAGCTCGAGCGACACGCCGGCCATGACGACCGCCTCGGGGCCCCCCTTGCCGCCGCACGACTCGTAGGCCGCCGCCATGAGCACCGCGCGCAGGCGCTTGCCGCCGCGCAGGGCCAGGACGCGCACCGTGTCGACCGTCGCCTGGACGTCGCCCGGCAGGTGCCGCACGGAGGCCGTCACCCGGTCGAGGTACCTCGTCAGCGCGGCCTCGAGCCCGGGACGGGCGCGGCGGGCGTAGGCGGTGAACAGGTCGGCCGCGGCCTCCGAAGGGAAGGGCTCGACCGCCACCCCGCCCCGGGCTGCGCTGGTCGTGCCGGTCGCTGTCGCTTCGCCCACGGTTTGCTGGCCCTCCAGGCGCGGCACCCTACGGCCGAGATCCGTTCGAGTCAACGACGCTCCACGTCATAATGATGAAGTAAATCGAGGTGTTTCACTTTTAATTGAATCAGCCACGGCACCGTCCGACCTGGCCGCGCCGGGGGTCAGTCGTCGACGGCGCGCAGGCTCCTCGCCATCCACGACGTGCGGATGGCCACCCGGACGACGATGACGATCTGGTGGAACGCGGCCAGCACCACGAGGGTGAGCCCGCCGCGCCCGCCGAGGCGCGCCGCGAGCACGGCGCCCGTCGCGACTGGCAGCCACGACGACGCGGCACGCCAGCCGTACGCCCACGCCAGCGCGACCGGGCGCGCGGCGAAGACGCGGAGGGCGGCGCGGACGGCGGCGATCGAGGTCGCGTCGTGGCGCACGACGGCGGCGCGGGACAGATCGCCCACGACCCCCACGAGCGTCGCGGCGACGACGGTCAGGCCGAGGATGGCCAGCGTGACCCTGTCACCGCCCGGGTCGCCGAGGTGGGCGGCGCTCAGCGGAGCCTGCACCGACGCGACCAGGACGCCGGCGAGCAGCAGCCCGGCCTGCGCGAGCAGGGTCAGGACGCAGACGGTGAACGACGCCGGGACGGCCGCCATGGCGCGGGCGAGGGTGTCGCGGACGCGCGGCGCACCACCGGCCGGCGACGAGAAGGCCAGCTCCGACAGCGCGGCGGCGGACGGGACGATGCCGACCAGGTGCGCGACGGCCGCGATGACCACGACCAGCGACAGCAGGGGCCCGTAGGCCGCGAGCGAGTGGCGGACGAGGTCGAGCAGCGGCAGGGCGCCGGGGAGGAAGAGGGGGGCGTCGCCGTCCGGGTGGCGGCCGTAGGCCTCGCTGGCCACCGACGCGGCCGACGACCCGAGCACGATCCCCAGCGTGGCCTCCCAGGTCCACAGGGCGAGGATGGCGCGCGGACGGCTCCGGGCCAGGATGCTCGACGTCTCGACGGGGATGAGCGGCGTCATGGCCCCAGCCCCTGCACGAGCAGCTCGCCCCAGTACGTGGCCCGCTCGAGCACGCGCGGCGCCCCCTCGCGGTCGGCCTCGGCGGCCAGGGCGTGGTTGTTGGTGAGGTCGTCGTCGAGCAGCACGGCGTGGTCGGGGTCGACGACCGCCGCGCGCAGCGCCGAGGCGCCGCGGTACGGGATGCGCACGCTGTCCCCCTGGCCGTCCCAGGAGACGCGCTGGCGCGTGCCGTCCTCGAGCGTGAGCTCGACCTCGACCGGCAGCTCCAGCGTGCCGTGGCGCTCGACGAGCACCCACCCCTCGAAGCCGCCCGGGCTGACCGGCGCGTCGCGGACGGTGGTCCGCTTGCCCCCCTCGTCGAACATCCCGCGCGGCGCCGCGGTCGGGCGGCTCTCGACCTCGACCACCGCGAAGTCGACCCACCCCTTGTCGAACAGCGCGCGCCGGAGCGTCGCGGCGGCCTCGCCCCCCATGCCGTCGTTGAAGCTCCGGATGAAGTCCTGCGGCCCGGGGTGCTGGAAGCGGAAGGCGCGGGCGTAGGCGCCGAGGCTGCGGCTCATCGCGGCGTCGCCGTACACGCGCCGGAGCGTCTCGAGGATGACCGCCGTCCGCTCGTAGACCAGCTCGTTGTAGAGCTTGCCGGTGCTGAAGGCGTAGGCCGGCTGGGCGACCCGCCCCTCGTGCGCCGACGCGTTGCCGAAGATGGCCTGCACCGCGTGGTCGCTCACCGTGAAGCCGGGGGCGTCGACGACCGACCCGTGCCCGAACATCGCGTGCAGGACGTCGGCTTCGGCGTAGGAGTTCACCCCCTCGTCGAGGAACGGCCAGAGAACTTCGTTGGTCGCGACGAGCCCGTAGAAGTACTGGTGGCCGAGCTCGTGGACGGTCACAAGCTCGATGAGGTGCGACAGGGGCGCGCCGTACCAGGCGCCGCCGGTCGTGATGAGCGTCGGGTACTCCATGCCGCCCGCCTCGCTGGCCGACTCGGGGGGGTGCACGACGGTGAGCCACGGGTACGGGTAGCGGCCGTAGAGCCGGCCGAAATAGGGGAGGGCGAAGCGCACGGCGGTGAGCTCGCGCTCGGCGTCGGCCTCGAAGCCCTCCGGGAAGAGGACGCGGACCTTCACCCCGCCCACGTCCTCGTCACGCCAGCGGAAGCCGTCCCACGCCGTCCAGGCGAAGTCGTGCACGTCGGCCTGCACGTGCCGGTCGAGGAGGCGTCCCCCCTCGAAGTGCGACTCCACGACCGGGCCCGTGGCGCCCACGAGGAACGACTCGGGGACGTCGAGGGTCACGTCGTAGGTGCCGAAGTCGGCGTAGAACTCGGCCATGCGGTGGAACGGGAAGTGCGCCCACGTCCCGTCGGGCTCGAGGCGCGCCAGCTTGGGGAACCACTGGCCGGCGAAGTGGAACGACCCCGCGTAGCCGGTGCGGAACACCAGGGCGGGGAGCTTGTCGTCCCAGGCGACGTCGAGCGTGATGGCCTGGCCGGGCAGGACCTCACGCGGCAAGGGGACGCGGGCGTCGGTCTCGTCGTCGTCCGTCGCGCCGGTGTCGTCGGTCCGGTGCAGCTCGAGGCCGGGCAGCAGATCGGTGGCCGCGCCGGCGTCGCCCGTGGCAGGCCGCAGCGAGAGCGTGACCAGGTCGATGGTCCCGTGGTCGGTCAGGACCGCCGAGCCGCGATAGCCGGTCGACGGTTCGCGCGCGAAGGTCGAGAGGTCGTTCTTGAAGGCGTTCAGGTAGAGGTGCAGCCAGAGCTCGCGGACCGGGGCCGCGCTGGCGTTGCGGAAGCGGATGGTCCCCTCGCCGTGGACGGTGTGGCGCGTGGCGTCGAGCCTCGCGCGCAGGGTGTAGTCGACGACGTCGTCGGCGTGCTCGGCGAGCGGCGTGGCGTCGAGGGCAGGGGACGTGGCCGGGGGGAGCGCGGGAGGGGCGTCCGACGCGGTGAGCGCGCGCCACGACGCTGGCCCCGCGAGCGCGGCGGCGACGCCGAGCGCCACGAGGGCCGCGGAGGCGAGGGGACCGGCACGGAGCATCGGGGGCACGGTATCACCGACGGCGGCCAGCGGGTCGCGTCCGGCAGGCGAGGCGCCCGGAGCGCCCGGCGACGCACGGCGAGTGTGTGGCCGGGCACTTTTTCGGTGTGACGACGCACGGCGAGTGTGTGG
>Ga0181517_10006053_pt1 | contig 10467 bp, 10 predicted proteins | sample PEATcosm2014_Bin_31_FD_119748 | JGI IMG/M metagenome (GOLD analysis project Ga0181517, IMG submission 119748) | Peatland microbial communities from MTU Mesocosm Facility, Houghton, MI, USA - PEATcosm2014_Bin01_30_metaG | ecosystem: Environmental > Terrestrial > Soil > Wetlands > Peat | place... | reverse complement strand
TGCGCGAGCGCCTCGCCGTGCATCACGGCATCGCGCCCAACCAGCTCATCGTTACCGCCGGTTCCACCAACCTGTTGGACATTGTTGCGCGCACCCTGCTGGCCCCCGGACTCAACGCCGTCACCAGCGAGCGCTCCTTCATCGTCTATCCCATCGTCACCCGCTCGGTCGGCGCCGAGTTGCGCCAGGTTCCTTGCCGTAATGACGCTTTCGATCTCGATGCCATCTCCGACGCCATTGACTCGGATACCCGCCTCGTCTTCATCGCCAATCCCAACAACCCCACCGGAACCATGATCCCCGCCCGCGAGATGGATCGCTTCCTCGATCGTCTCCCGGAAAGCGTCGTAGTCGCCCTCGACGAGGCCTACTTTGACTACGCCGACTGGCTCGCCCGCGAACGCGGCATCGACTACACCCACTCGCTCGACTATGTTCGCCAGGAGCGCAGCGTCCTTGTCCTGCGCACTTTTTCCAAGGCCTACGGACTGGCCGCCGCCCGCGTCGGCTATGGCATGGCGCCCTCCGAGCTCATCAACTATCTCACCCGCCTCAAAACCGCCTTCATCGTCAACGGCATTGGCGAGGCCGGGGCACTGGCTGCGCTCGATGACCGCGAGCACTACGAGCGCACCATGCGCAATAACTCCACCCAGCTCGCCCTGCTCACCCGCCAACTCCGCGAGATGGGCTACGCGCCCGTCGAAAGCTGGGCTAACTTCCTCTACATCGAGACCGGCGAGGACGCATCCACCCTGGGCCGCCGCCTGCAGATGAGCGGCGTTATCGTCCGTCCCCTCACCGGCAGTTGGGGCGCCCGCACCGCCATCCGCGTCACCATCGGCTCGCCTGAGGAGAACCGCAAGTTCGTCGAAGCTCTCAGGCTCGTAACCAAGGGAGCCCACGCCGGCTGACACGCAAGCGTTCAAATGGAAATGGCCACCCGCTGGGGGTGGCCATTTCCATTCCTCACTCGCCATCAGCGCTGGCACTGCGGACAATAATGGCTGCTCCGTCCTGCCACAACCACGCGCCGGATCGGAGCGCCGCACTCCAGGCACGCCTCGCCCGTCCTCTGGTACACACGGTGTTGGAGCTGGAAGAATCCGCTGTCGCCGCTCGAATCCACATAATCGGAGACCGACGATCCTCCCGCCGCAATCGCCTCGGCCAGCACCTCCTGAATCGCGTCATAGAGCCGCATCAGCTCCCCCCGAGTCATCCGCCACACCCGCCGCCGCGGCCGCACTCCCGCCCGAAACAGGCTCTCGTCCGCATAGATGTTGCCAATGCCGGAGAGCAGCTTCTGGTTCAGCAGCGCGCTCTTGATCGGCGTCTTGCGCCCCTTGAACAGTTCCACAAACTTCTCGCGCCCGGCAGCCATGGGCTCGGCTCCCGCTGCCGCAAACCTCCTGCCCACCAGCACCTCCAGCTTGCCAAATCTCCGCGGGTCCACAAAACGCAGCTCGCGTCCAGACCCCAGCGCCGCAATCAGATGAGTATGTTTTGCCTGCTCCACTCCCGGCTCGCACACCAGGCAGCGCCCGGTCATCCCCAGGTGTATGATCCATTGCGCCGGACCCTGCTTCGATTCAAGGTCGCCGACCAGATGCTTGCCCACCCGCCGGAATCCTTCGATCCGCGCGCCTTTCAGCACCCGCGCAATCTCCGCCGCTGGCGACTTCAGCAAGTTCGTCTTATCGCCAATCCAGACCTCGTCGATGCGGTCTCCCGCCAGGCGCTTGTCCAACCCGCGCGCAATCGTCTCCACTTCCGGCAGTTCAGGCATGGGCCCAGTGTAACCCACGGTCGCCCCTGCCCGCGGGTGAGTTCGACATAGACTCTCGTGATAGATTTTCGAAGGAAGTCTTGGAGACCGTGACCGTTTCATCAGGCCACGCCTGGAAAGTGAACCGGCATCATGCAAGAGTTGAAAAGGGACATTCTGCAGTGCATCGGCAACACCTCATTACTAGCCCTGCGCCACATCGTACCCGCTAACGGCGCTCGAATCCTGCTGAAGCTGGAAAGTGAAAATCCCACCGGCAGCATGAAGGACCGGATGGCGCTTGCCATGATCGAAGCGCCCGAGGCGGACGGCCGTCTCCAGCAAGGTGGTTCCGTCGTCGAATATACCGGCGGTAGCACTGGCGTCTCTCTTTCTCTAATCTGCGCTGTGAAGGGATACCCGCTGTACATCGTGACTTCCGATGCCTTCGCGCGTGAAAAACTCGATCATATGAAGATCCTGGGTGCCAAGCTTCAAATCATTCACAGCGAGGGTGGCGGCATGACCGAGAAACTCACGCGCGACATGATTGAAGCCGCCCGCGTCATCGCCGAAGAAACCGGCAGCTACTGGACCGACCAGATGAACAACAGGGACCAGTTTGCGGCGTATCACAAATTGGCGGAGGAAATCTGGCTCCAGACCGACGGACAGGTGGATGGCTTCGTCCAGAGCGTGGGGACTGCAGCTTCTCTCAGGGGGACCGCCGAAGCTCTGCGCCGTTATAACCAGCAGATCAGCATCGTTGCCGTGGAGCCTGCTGAATCCGCGGTTCTGTCTGGCGGCCAACCGGGCGCTCATAAAATTGATGGGATCGGCGCGGGTTTTGTCGTGCCGCTCTGGCAGCATGGCATCGCCAATCAGATTGAGCAGGTTTCCACCGAAGAAGCCACGGCCATGGCCATGCGGCTGGCCCGCGAGGAAGGCGTTTTTGCCGGGACTTCCACTGGCGCCAACGTCATCGCCGCCTTGCGATTAGCCAAACGACTGGGAGCTGATGCAACCGTTGTCACGATCATGTGCGACACCGGGATGAAATATCTCAGCAAGAAATAGGAATCGCACCGCGGCTTTGCTCTGCGCCCCGATAACGGTTAAAATCTCTTGTACACAGCCTGATCAGGAATTCCTTCCGTTTCTCCGCTTGGGACTCACATTACCTGCGCCTGTGTGCAACTTTCTGCGCAGCCTGTCTGCGTCCGTGTTGGGAGACAAGAGTGAGCAAAGCAAAGACCGCGGTGGTTCTCGGCGCCCAGTGGGGCGATGAGGGCAAGGGCAAAATCGTCGATGTGCTCTCCGATCACTTCGAAGTTGTCGCGCGCTATGCCGGCGGACACAACGCCGGACATACTGTAACCATCTCCGGCAAGAAATTCGTTCTGCAGCTCGTTCCGTGCGGCATTCTCCGTCAGGAGTCGCAGGCCGTCATCGGCAACGGCGTCGTCCTCGATCCCTTCGCTCTCATGAAGGAGGTCAACAGCCTGCGCGCTGCCGGACTCCAGGTGGCAGGCCCCGCGGACCGTGGTTCGGCGGCCAATCTTTTCATCAGCAATCGCGCCCATGTCATCCTGCCCTACCACCGCATGATCGAGCTCGGCGCCGAGAATGCTCCCGGACGGGTCAAGATCGGAACCACCTCGCGCGGCATCGGCCCCACTTATGAGGACAAAATGGCGCGCCGCGGCCTCCGCGTGGCCGACCTTCTCGATAAGCAGCTCCTCAAGAAGCACATCCACAACGCCTGCCAGGAAAAAAACACCATCGCCCACGCCCTGTTCAACGGCGAAGCCATCGATCCCGGCCAGATGTACGAGCAATATGCCGCCGTCGCCGACCAGATTGCGCCCTTCGTGGCCGACACCGCCCTGTTCCTCAACCGCGCCATCCGTAACGGCAGGAGCGTCATGTTTGAAGGGGCGCAGGGGACCATGCTCGACATCGATCACGGCACCTATCCCTTTGTCACCTCCTCCAGTTCGACTTCCGGCGGAGCATCCATCGGAACCGGCGTTCCGCCCACTTCCATCTCCACCGTCATCGGCGTCACCAAGGCCTACTGCACCCGCGTCGGAGAAGGCCCATTCCCCTCGGAAATTCACAGCGAGCTCGGCGAGTCCGTCCGCAAAAAGGGCAACGAGTACGGCGCCGTCACCGGAAGGCCGCGCCGCTGCGGCTGGATCGATCTGCCCCTGCTGCGCTACTCCAACATGATCAACGGCACCGCCTGGCTGGTCGTCACCAAGCTCGATGTCCTCGACGAACTCGCTGAAATCCCCGTCGTCGTCGGCTACAAAATCGACGGCAAGCCGGTCGAGGAGATTCCCGCGCAGGATTCGGGCTACCGCAAAATCGAGCCCATCCTCGAGTCGTTTCCCGGCTGGCAGCAGAGCACCTTCGGCATCACCGAGCACGATAAGCTTCCAGCGAAAGCCCAGACCTACCTGCGCTTCCTCCAGCAGGAGTCCGGCGCCACCATCGGCATGGTATCCACCGGCCCCGACCGCCACCACACCATCTTCGTTGATGAATTCTCCGCCTTCCTCACCAGCAAGTAGTCCGCTGGCTGGTCTGGTGGCCCACATCCGCTTTGGTGGCCCACATCCGCCATCCTTTGCGGCGAATGTGGGAGGAAGGGCATGAAGTGTTGCTGCAAGCCTTCCGCGTGCGCTCTGAGGCCGCCGCGCGCCAAAATCCCTCAACCGGTGAGACAATATTCCCTGTTGTCTCAGGAGGCCGTCAAAGTGATCGTTCTCATCGTGCATGCAACCATGAAGCCGGGCACCGAAGAAGAAGCTAAACGCATTTATCGTGAAGTCACGGAGTCAACCCGCAAGGAACCCGGCTGCTTGCAATACGTCATCCATCAATCCACGGAGAATCCGCTGAACTTCGCGTTCTACGAGAGTTACACGGATCAGGCAGCCGTCGATGCGCACCGCGCCACACCGCATTTCGCCCGCTACAAAACCGCCATCGCTCCCCTGGAAGCCGCGCACACGCGCGAGTTCTTCGTCCCCGTCAGCTAGTCTTCTGTTTCACGCTCGTGAAAAACCCGGCTCCGGCCGGGTTTTTCCTTGCCCTCCGTGCTAGACTTTTGCTCCGGAATAGGGGGTTCCAGGATGGAGAACTCGAAACGCCAGACCATTACGCCGTCGCTCACGGTCAGCAATGCCGATGCGGCGATCACCTTCTATGAAAAAGTTTTCGGCGCCACGGTGGATGGCCCCGTGATGCGCGGCCCCGACGGAAAAGCTATCGTGCATGCCGAGCTGCTCTTCGGCGACACGAAAATTTTCCTCAGCGATGAATTTCCCGCCATGGGAGCCTGCTCGCCCGCTCACTACGGTGGAACTTCCGTCAACCTGCATCTCCAGGTGCCCGACGTGGACAAAACCTACGCCGATGCCGTCGCCGCCGGAGCCACCGGAAAGATGCCGCCCAACGATGCCTTCTGGGGCGAGCGCTACGCTCACATCTTCGACCCGTTCGGTCACGGCTGGGGCCTGGCTACGCCCAAAGAACAGCTCACCCACGAGCAACTCCAGGAACGCTCCGCCCAGTTCTGGAAGCGAATCGCCAACCAATAGCGAAGCCGCAAAGAAAAAGGTGCAGGGATTTCCCCCGCACCTTTCCTGCCTCTCACCGCGAAAAGCTACTTCGCCAGCTCGTACCCCGCGAAGAAAAAGCTCAGCTCGAAGCGCGCCGTGTCTTCCGCGTCCGAGCCGTGCACCGCATTGCGCTCAATGCTCTCGGCATGTTTCTTCCGGATCGTTCCCTCGGCGGCGTTCGCCGGGTTGGTCGCGCCCATCAGTTTGCGCCAGTCGGCAATCGCGCCCGCCTTTTCCAGCGCCAGCACCACCACCGGCCCGGAGGTCATGAACGCCGCCAGCGAATCAAAAAACGGCTTGCCCACGTGAACCGCGTAGAACGCGGCCGCCTGGGCTTTTTTCAGGTGAAGCATCTTCAGTCCAATAATGCGGAATCCATTGCTCTCAATCATGGCGATAATTTCGCCTGCTGCGCCCTTGGCTACCGCGTCGGGCTTCACAATGGCAAGTGTGCGTTGCAAGGTTTCCATGTCAGTTCCTGACTTGTAGGATGGCTGTGCGCGCGGCTTCCTTACGGGCCAGCCGCGCGGCCTTTACTAGCTTAACAGCTTCGCTTTCGTTCCCAGCGCTTCCACCAGGGTTTCGCCCATCAGCGCGGGAGACTTCACAATGTGCACGCCCGCCGCTTTTAGCGCCTTGAACTTCTCCGCCGCCGTTCCCTTGCCGCCGCTGATGATCGCTCCCGCGTGTCCCATGCGCCGTCCCGGAGGAGCCGTCTGCCCGGCAATAAAGCTCACTACCGGCTTTTTCACGTGGGCCTTGATGTAGTCCGCCGCCGTTTCCTCGGCGTTGCCGCCGATCTCGCCGATCATGATGATCGCCTCGGTCTCCGGATCGGCATTGAACAACGCCAGCGCGTCCACAAAATTCGTGCCGATGATCGGATCGCCGCCGATTCCGAGCGCCGTCGATTGTCCCATCCCAAGCTGCGAAACCTGGTGTACCGCCTCATACGTCAGCGTTCCGGAGCGCGACACAATGCCAATGCTTCCCGGCCGGTGAATGTTCCCCGGCATGATCCCGACCTTGCACTTGCCCGGCGAAATGATCCCCGGACAGTTTGGCCCGATCAGGCGTGATTTGCCGCCTGCCATGTAGCGCCATACGTTCACCATGTCGCGCGTCGGAATTCCCTCCGTAATGCACACAATCAGTGCCACCTCGGCATCGACGGCTTCCAGGATCGCATCCGCCGCAAATGGCGGAGGCACAAAGATCACCGTCGCCGTCGCGCCCGTCGCGCCCACCGCATCCGCTACCGTGTTGAACACCGGCCAGCCCTCGTGCTTCGTTCCGCCCTTGCCCGGAGTCACTCCGCCCACAACCTGCGTGCCATAGGCGGCGCAAGCCTTGGCGTGGAACGTTCCTTCGCGGCCGGTGAGGCCCTGCACGATCAATCGTGTGTTCTGATCTACAAGTATGCTCATCGCTTATCTCCCCGCCGCCGCGGCAACCACTTGTTCCGCCGCGTCTTTCATGGTTTGCGCCACAATAAAGTTCAGCCCGCTGGCCTTCAGAATCTTGCGTCCCTCTTCCACGTTCGTCCCTTCCAGACGCAGCACAATCGGCAACTGGATGTTCGTCTTCCGCGCCGCTTCCACCACTCCGGTAGCCAGCGTGTCCACCCGCAAAATGCCGCCGAATATGTTGATCAGCACCGCCTTCACGTTCTTGTCGGCCAGCAGAATCTCAAACGCGTGCGTCACCTGGTCAACGCTTGCGCCGCCGCCCACGTCCAGGAAGTTCGCCGGCTCCCCGCCCGCAAACTTGATGATGTCCATCGTCGCCATCGCCAGTCCCGCGCCGTTCACCATGCAGCCAACCGTGCCGTCCAGCTTGATGTAGTTCAGGTTGTACTTGCTGGCTTCCACTTCCAGCGGGTCTTCCTCGGTGATGTCGCGCAGTTCCTTCTCCTCCACATGGCGGTACAGAGCGTTGTCGTCGAAGTTCACCTTGGCGTCCAGCGCAAACACTCGCCCATCCGTCGTGGTGATGAACGGATTGATCTCGAACAGCGAGGCGTCGGTTTCCTCGTACGCCTTGTACAGCGCCATCATGAACTTCACCGCCGGCGCAATGAACTCCGGCTTCAGTTCCAGGGCGAAGGCGATCTTGCGCGCCTGGAAGGCCTGGAACCCGATCGCCGGATCGATATACTCCTTGATGATTGCCGTCGGGTCATTGGCCGCAACTACTTCGATCTCCATCCCGCCCGCCTTGGACGCCATGAACACCGGTCGCGCCACCGCCCGGTCCAGCACGATCCCCAGGTACAGTTCGCTGGCAATCGGCAGCGTCTCTTCAATCAGCAACCGCCGGACCTTCTTGCCCTCCGGCCCGGTCTGGTGCGTCACCAGTTGCATCCCCAGCATCTGCTCGGCGATCACGCCGGCTTCCCAGTACTTCTTGGCGAGCTTCACGCCTCCGCCCTTGCCGCGCCCGCCGGCATGGATCTGCGCCTTCACTACAACTCCCGTGGCGCCCGCTCCCATCAGGTCTTTGGCGGCGCGCTCGGCTGCCTCACGCGACTCCACCATCGTGCCGCGCGGCACTGCCACTCCATACTTTGAAAGAATGGCCTTCGCTTGGTACTCGTGAATTTTCATAGGTAAGTTTTCATTGGAAGCTGCAAGCCTGCGCCTGCAGTTGCCGACGGACGCATTGGCTCCCGCGCCCCTCGAGCTCAGCCCTCTGCCTTTCCAGAAGATGCGGCCCGCGTTTCCGCCCGCCGTCGTCTAATGCAAAATTATATTAGCCGCCACTCATTCCACAAAGAGGATTCGTCGCCGGCCGGCGCACCCGCTGCCCCGTGGTCCGTCATCGGGAGCCACTCTGAATTTTCTGCCGCCGTGAACGCGGCCGGCATCATGAACCGCAATGGCGGGATGGACAACTTTCCATTCCGCCATTGCCCAGCAACTCAGAACCACCAGAAGTACTGGTAGATGTCGTCCGGTAAATCGGACGGAATATCCGCGGCAGCCGGCACCGTGGATTGGCGCGCTTCCTGGATGATCTTCAGTCCGTCTTCGGGCGTAATGTAGCGCTGCTCGACCAGTTGCGCCGTATCCGCAAGGACGAGCTTGAAGTAAGCTTCCTTGTTGGGATACAGGGTCTCTAATTGCGTCTCGGCGAATGGCTGGTCATACCCGATCAGATAGCAGAGGCCAGGCCCTGTGCTGGCGGAGAACCATTGCGCCGTCGGAACATCCACGTACGGTGTGCGCACTCCCCCGGTAGGATTTCCGTATGTATCCAGAACCTGGGTACCATCGCTCAGGAAATTCAACAGCAGGCCCGGAGGCGGCTCGACACCCCGCCTTACCCAAAGATCGAGATTCGCAAAGGCGGCGTTCTGCAGGGCTTTTGTCGGGTAAGGACTGCGTGGACCAAAACCGCAGCTCTGCGCCGGCATGGGTGCTCCGGCAGCCAGAATGTCCGCAAAGGCAGGCCCGAAATCAAGTTCATTCGGCGAGGCATGCGCCGCCGCCGCCAACTCATACTCGCGGAATTGATCCGGGTATGTGTTGTTGTCCGCGCGCCGTCCCGACTGCACCAGGGCGAGCAGTTCCTCGCTGTCGGTTGCCATTCGGATCACCGGCACGCCGGCGTCGCTGATCTGCCAAGGCCCTGGCCCGAAGAAGAATCCCTCCCCATAGAGTCCCGGCTGGCACTGGTTGATGGTTGCCGCGGCATTGAAACCGGCAACATCCAGAAACCCATCAAACATGTACTTGCCGTTGGCCTGCTTGGCCAGCGGATGCACCGCGTCGATGTAAGTCTGCAGATCGAATCCCGATTGCGAGTAGCCGTAGCCATACACGCGCTCGACCCGGAACCTGCGCAGAGGATTGTCAGACGCGTCGCTTCTCACCAATGCCGCGATCTGGCTGAAGATATCCCACAGCAGGCCGTTCTCGGTGGTGCGTGAACTATCGCCGCCAATGATGGTGTACAGCGTCGTGCAATTATCCGGGTCCGTCAGCGGCAGCGGATTGGCCCAGCTCAGCGGCGCGTAGCGCGTCGGATTAAATGTTTTCAGCGCGGCCACCGTCACCGGCTTGCTGGTAAAACCAATCCAGACGTCGCCGTGGTGTACGATCTGCTCCTTGGAAATAGCCCAGCCAATTTCGAAATCCACATAGTTGGTGGCGTTCATGATTTCGACAATCACATTGCCGCTGAACTGCCTGCTGTTGATGGGTCTTCGAACCAGCATGCGCGTGGTGTACGGCGCATTGGCCGTGCGCACCGTAGCGGTACCGGGCGGCGTCCAGTTGTAAACGTTGGCGGTTCCACTCACAAAATATTCTTCCTCAACATAGCCAACCCGGGCGAGGTCTTCGGGAACGTTGAGATGATTGGCGGCGCCAAAAGGATAGGAGTCATGGGTCACTGGAACGTAAGTAGCGCTGGGGACCGGAACGGCCTGGCCCGCAGCCGGGGTAACCGCAACCACGGCGAACACGGCAAAGCAGACCACGCAACCCAACGCTGTGCAGAGACGATGGTTCATCGATTCACCTCCTGGGAAGCGCTGCAGAATGAATCGCGGGCCGCAATCTGGCAACGCTCGCGTGGAAACGCAAAATGGCTCTCATCTGCCGTGTGCGGACCCCGCCGAATACACCTGACATTGCTTCCGCGAAACATAATCCTCCACCGGCAGGAAGTGCACAAGCTCTCGTTTGGGAAATTCTCCTGGGTAACTGGCCCCCACGTAACGATTGAACCGTCACTAGGATGAGGTTGTACTGAACCACTGCTGTCCCAACTTCACCCGCAGCTTGTCCTCTTGGCGATCTGCTCAGGCTGAATGTCACGATTTTCGCGGGCGTTGAATTCTGAAGCACGCGATGGGCCGGCTCACTCAAACCTCTTCTGCTTCTGTCGCCAGGGTGAAATTGTCAAGCCTGCTGCCAGCCTTGCCGTTCCTCCGTCGTCGGGTTTTGCCAATAGTTACTATATGGATATCATCGAGAGCCGATTATGCTGACTATCTGGGTAATCGTTCGTCACCTTCCGCAACGATTGGCAGATCGATAAATTACGGCTCTCAAACGATTACCT
>Ga0181517_10006047_pt1 | contig 10473 bp, 8 predicted proteins | sample PEATcosm2014_Bin_31_FD_119748 | JGI IMG/M metagenome (GOLD analysis project Ga0181517, IMG submission 119748) | Peatland microbial communities from MTU Mesocosm Facility, Houghton, MI, USA - PEATcosm2014_Bin01_30_metaG | ecosystem: Environmental > Terrestrial > Soil > Wetlands > Peat | place... | reverse complement strand
CTGTCCCATCCTCTTGAAAAGACTCGCCTGAAAGCACATGGCTTTGCCCATACGTTCACGAGGCACTCCATCGAGATTGCGAACAGCCATGCAATCGGCCAACGCTCCTTCCATGTCGCCCCGCTCAGAGCGACCGCGTGCGCGATTGAGCATACCCATGCAGCGATCTTCGGCAGAAGCCTCTGCAAACTCCCAGAGCGATTGAAAATCGTCCTCCCAACCTGGGTAATTAAGACGAGATTTCGCTGCCGCGCGGCAATTTAGGGCGTGGGCGCGGATAAGCGGTGGAGCGGATACGGTCTGCCATGCGGATGTCCAATCCGAGATTGCGCCAGCGACATCCCCGGCCTGCTCCCTCGCCGATCCTCGGTTGTGAGACGCTTTCGCGCGGCATTGTGCCGATACGCCGTCCATTTCGAGGACAGTCGTCCAATCTCGAATCGCGCCGGCGGTATCTCCATCGAGTTGCTTCTGCCTCGCCTTTTCAAGTATGCTTTCCGCTGTCGGGGTGGTAGTATTCTGATCTGTCATATTGTGGTTCCTTATTGGTTGGCATTTCTCGGGCCGTCTTATATTCCGAACGTTCGCCGAATTCTGGCGCGATTGGCCACCGCCGTGGTCCTGGCGATTGTAGAGATATTCGGATTCGCCAGCAACTCATCGTTCAACTTGATCGCCTGCTTTGGATCACCGTTGTCGATCATCAGACTGACAATATTCAACGTTGCTCGTGGAAGCACCTCTTGAACGAGGACTGGACTTGAGTATTTGGTCCTGAGCGCATCCAATTCATTAAAAGCGGACAAAGCGTCAGCTTCGCGGCGCTCCTTGCAGAAATGACCTACCAGGTCGCCGAGGGTGAGGGCCAAGACGCCTTTCAGCAAGGTGTGCTGCGGCGACTCCTGGGACGTGTCTTCTCGGGGCTGAACTCCGAGATTTCCTTCCGCAAGCTCTATCGCTCGACGGCGGTGAGCAACAATGTCGCCGACACTAGTTCGCGCGTGGAGGATCGCGAGAAAGATTGTAGTCGCGATGTCATCGGGGCGGAGGGCATGCGCCTGTTCATAGGGGCCATGAGCCTTATCCGGTTCGCCCGCAAAATACCAGCGGTCGCCGACCGCCGTAAGCAGGCGGAAGGTATCCTCGGTCTCTTGGCGAAATGTTGCGTTGTCAAGAAGCTTGTCGAATCCGCGATAGTCGCGCTCAAGAAGGAGCGCATTGAGTTGAACGATTAGGGTTGGGCTCGTCTTCGCTAGCCTAAGTGATTCTCTGTCGGCTTCAGACAATTCGGACGGCTCAATCGCTTGCGGGCCCGGTCCGCCCATTAACAGCGAATTCGCGGCTCGCTGCAAGAGGAGTTGCTTAATCTCATCGAGTTTGTGGCGTTCTGTTTCCTGATTGAGCCGTACGATTTCCGTATTATTCAGAATCTGATCGATTTTGTCTTCCATCCGCTGCATTCGCTCGCCCTGCGCGAGCGTCTCGTCGAGCACCACCTTTAGTGCAAAGCGTTGATCCTCAGAGAGATCACAGTAGTACAGGCGATTTGCCTCGCCGATAAGGGAGCGGCGCATCTGTGCAATTCCATCCCCGGTCTTCCGAAGCTCGTCGAATAGCTGTCGATTGCCTTCGATGAGTTCTCCTAGCCTGGCCAGCATCTCGCCGTTTATATCAATCTGGAGCGCTGCGTATGCCCTGCCGCCGCGCGAAGGGTTGCGCTTGACCATCTCGCGGATATCGCCAAACAGCCCCGTGACTATCGAGTTCTCGGCAGTGACCTCAAGTGTGGGGCATGGCTTCTGCCTCGACAATTCGCGCAAACGCTCGACAAGCAGCCAAGCCACAGTACGTTTCTGCCGAAACCGTTCCACGTACCGCAGGTCGTCGAGCAGTGTGATCGACTTGTGCTCATTCCGCGCAGCGGCTTCGAACAAACGCGGAAGTTGGTTTGTTGCCACAGAGTCAAATGCTGTGTAGTCAGCTATGTCCGCATAATGTTGTTCGGCGCACTCTGCCAAGGCACGGTACCATGAGGCGTTTTGAAAATCAGCTTCGGCACACCGTGTGAGGGCACGGGCAAGGGCATCACCAAGGAGGCGGGTCAAATCGTGGTTTGGATGTGCATATGCGGGGCCGGCGAGTCTTTCAGCGCGGCGTTGGACCCAGGCGGCTGTGAAGAAGTTGGTCAATAGGCCGCTCAGCGCATTGACGGCATTGCCGCCAGCGGTGACGGCAAGTGTTGCGGTCGGGAATGCCACGCCGAGCGCTGGCCCCATTAGCGAGCCAATAACGATAGCGCTCACGATTGCGATATTTCGGCATTGGGCGTTGCCTGGCGGATTTTGCACGATTGCCTCTCTGCTGAATGCGTAATCTGCCAAGTGCATTACTAAGGAACTTCGCCACTGCCATTGCAACGCCCACAGTTGTAGTATCCGACGCCGTTGCAGTCTGGACATATTCCGCCATCATAAACACCCGTCGTTCGGCAACGTGGACATCCAAGGCTGCCGCGACCCCCACAGATTGGGCAAAGACCCGCCGTAGGATGCCGAACGTTCGGCCTTCCAAATTCAATGTCGGGACAAAGTGCGTCGCGAAGGAATATTTGGCGATCCAAGCCAGTCAACTGGGTGCCCATGGCGATGCTCCCTTATTTGAAAATCTTGCAATCGACTCCGTTGGCTAAACAGAACGCGGAATGTTGCTTCTCGCTCTGTGTTTGTCAACTGCCAAGGTTTGGTTTCTTGATGCGGCCACACGGAAGGACAGGTCGGCTCTATCCGATTAGTCCGACCACCGCACTTCTCAGGCTCACTTCAATATCGCTTGCCGAGCCGCTGCACGAGTGGTTACAGGCATGGCTGAACTGCCGAGCCGGTCGAAATGCTGCGACCTACCGCATCTGCCAGACCCTCTCATGCAGCCTCACCATCGCCAGCGTATCCTGCTTGCAATACGTCAGCAGATCGGCACGAATCTGATTGATTTCGGCTTGAGTGCATTTGCCGCTTGCCATCTTCGCAAACGAGGCCAAGGCGCAATCCCCGTCGGCGATTGAAAGACCTTGGTATGTCATACTGGGGACAAGCGCCGGCAATGTGACCTTGATGCTCGTCCGTCCGCAGAAGTCGGGGTGGTAGACCGCCTGCTTGAATACCTGTTCCAAGTCATACAGCCTGCCGACGCATTTCCGCAGCGCCGGAGCCAGGTCGGGAAATCGCTTCGCCAAGCCATTGATCTGCGTTTTTTCAAATTGTGAATAAGTGATGATGCTCCCCTTGTCGCCCAAGTCCTCGATCAGCCGCTCGGCAAGCTCTCGCCGGCAATCACGGGTATGATTTGCAAGGTATTCCCGGTGCCCGATGGTCTTGCCGGGTCTATCGCAAACGTGGATTGAGTATTGGGTGACGATTTGCTCGTGAGGCGCAATGTCGGACCACAACGGAATGGCGGTCATCAGCGTTTCAAAATCGAGGTAATACGCCGGCCAGTGGACCATCTGCAAAAGCGAACTAAGCGCTGCTCGGTCGCACCAAGGCTTGCCTGATCGAATCACGTCGGCAACTCTACGCTGATTGTCGGTCAGATCGAAAGACGCCGGAATCGAGTCGATTGTCAGCGCCTTCAGGTCGCAAAGACCCTGGAATTTCCTTTCGCTCAGCCGGGGCAACTCGAAGATCGAATGGGCAATCCCCTTACCAAGGCAATCGCTGGCGAAGAAGTCGCAGTGTTTGCAATCGAACAACGGCGTGGGTTTGGGACATCTGGCGCTGGTCACGGCGACCCGGACTGGAATCCAAAGGCATTCAGTTCCGGCAACCGTCTGCATTACCGCCGCCGTGTGCTCCGACGTGATGAACAGGTTTGAGTCAGGCTGTCCGAGCCGGTAGTCACGGTTCAGAAGCATCAGCTCGGCGCTGGCGAGTTTCACGCCTGATTTGAGCATGACCATGGCCGTGTAGGCGAGGTCGTCGAGATGCTCGTCCTTCGCGCCCTCGTCGTCATGCAGACTGGACTTCACCTCAAGCAGCCGCCACGCGCCGCCAGATCGAATCAAAACGTCCGCCTTGGCCGTGTATCCCTCAGCACGAAACGTCGCCTCGAAAATGACGCCGATCGTCGGCGTGGACATGAGCCGTTGGGTCTCAGCAGCAGCAGCGTCCAGGTCCACGGACTTGACCAGCACGCCGTCAGGCCAAAGGGACCGTGCTCGGCGACCGACTTCCAACCCTTCTTCCATCCTGAATAACTCGGCAACGGTGAGATCGCCGCGATCCTGGCGGGCAGTGAGCCATCCTTGGGTCGGACAGGTTGCGGCGGCGAGAAAGGATTGCTTGTTGACTCCTGGCAATGTCCGTCCCATGAGGGGAGATTCTACAGCAGCCAAGGGGGCAAATGAGCTGGGGTGGGTCGTATTCATACCGGCACCGAACCAAGCTCGGCGGAAAGTGGCGGCGGCGTGCGTTGGTCAAGTCGCTTACGGCGACCGCCAATTTTTCGAAGATATCGCGCCACTTGCGTGTATTGTATCTTGACAGCGGCCATTTGACTGGGTGAAATCGCCCCCGACTTGGCGGTAGAGTCTACAGCCGGAGGCCGACGGAAATCATGGATGCCTACACTTACCTCAAAAGAAAGCAGATCGAATGGGCGCGCCGACGCGGCATCCAGTTGGAAGGGAGCGAGGGCGCACATGGTGAACAGGCTTACTGCCCCACAGTGCAGGAGAATCTGTGTTCCTCGCTCTGCGATGAATCCAAATGCGAATACGCCGAAGGCGACGGGAATGAATTAGGATCAAAGATAAGGGCAGTCCACTCTTCGTCGGCCGCCGCTGTGAACCTGTTCGAATATTGGCGTCGATGCGGCGTCTTCATTCCGATTGCTAATGCGGTGTGCATACCTTCTGGCAACATTATATCTCTGAATTACGAGGCGCAGTTGCCGATTGCGACCAATGTTGATCGAATCCGATTCAGGCAACACCCGAATGTCGATGTCGTGGTTAGATACGACCGAGGCCCAACGCGATTGGTCGGCATTGAGTGCAAGTTCACCGAGGCGTATTCTTCGCGAGGGCACGCGGGCATTCGCCCGCCATATCTGGAGTGGGGCGATCTATGGACGGAACTGCGTGCATGCCGCAAGCTGGCCGAAACTATCAGCCCAGTCGATAATACGTTTCGGCACCTGCATGCCGCTCAATTGCTCAAGCACATTTTGGGTCTAAAGCACGCCTGCTGCGGAACCAGGAGGTTTCGACTGGTCTACATTTGGCACGACGCGCCGTTTGGCAGTGGATATCTGCATCGAAAGGAAATCGAGGCATTTGGCGATGTCGCACGCGCGGATGGAATACTGTTCCAAGCAATTACATACCAGGAGGTAATTCTCTACCTGGCAGGGCATTGGCGTGAACAGCATCGCCAGTACGTGGATTACTTGACTGAGCGTTATTTGTAGCGGCTGGCGGAACTATTTGGCCGGCATGCAAAGAAAACGACTTGGGCAAATTCACCCCCGCGCCTTCCTGCTCCGATGCGCTTCGCTCACCAACTGATACACATGCACGTTGGGGCTGTAATTTCGCCAGAACTGCTGGTCATCGCCACCCATCGCCTTACACAAGGCTGCCGCGACCGCCGGACTCCGGCTCATTCCCTGTTCGCAATGAACGACCACGGTCTCGACGTACCGCTCATGGCTTGCCACGAATCCCACCACCTGACGAGCCTGCTCCGGCGTCATCAGGACCACCGTGTCGTTGGCAGGCGGCTCGGCGTCGTCGAAGATCAGGTAAAGCACATCCCGCAGACCCGACTGCTGCTTCACTTTGGGCCGCTCGGAATCAGGATCACGGATGGAAATCACGACGTAGCGAGACCGCACCGCAACTCCCTGCTCGATGCCCTCTCGGTCTGTGACGATGAAGTCCATCAGTCGCCTACGCTTTGATGTTCCAAGTGATGCAGTTCAAAACCCCGCCATCCTCTGTCAGCTTCAATTTCTCGCAGCTGAGTGGGACAACCTTCTGCTCGGGATAAAACTCGTCCAACAGCCGCATGGCCCTTTGGTCGTCGGGTAGGTCGAACGTCGGACAGATAATCACGTCGTCGATCTGGAGAAAGTTGATGTAAACGCCGGTGGCTGGCCAGATGTCTGGGTCCGGTCCCGGCGTTTCTGTTGGGCAGTAGGGGAAATGCAATAGGTCGAATCCTCGCAGCGCCTCAGCCAGCCGCTCGCCGAATGCCGGGTCTACTTTTCGATAATCGTTCACCAGCAACGTCTTTTCGTCCACGAACCGAACCATCCCGTCGGCGTGACCGATGGTGTCGTCCGGCTCCGTGGGAATCACGATGAGCCGATCCACTTCGAGAACCTCTCGCAGCCGATCCCGAAGATGCGGGCATTCAAGACCAGGATTTTCAGCGTAGATCTTGTCCGTCAGGATCACCATGTCGTTCCAGCGCACGATGTTGCCGCCGTCGATGACCAGATCGGAGTACACGCAATTCTCCAGGCCCAGCAGGTTTGCAGCGTCTTTCGTGCAGAGTTCCGGCGTGTCCTTGAGGTAATCCGGGTCATAGCGGAACTGGACGAACCGATGCGTGTCCAACTGAATCGGCATGAAATCCCGGCACCAGATGTCCCTCGTGCCGGGGATGACTCGCAATCGATCAGCCAGCAAAGCTCGCAGACCGTGCTCGGCTGGCCTATTTTCAACGGTAAGCAAATCGGAAATGTAGACCGTATCGGTTTGGTGGTCGGCAATCATGGAGGGGCATTATACGTCCGACCGTGGATAATCCCCACCGCCTCACCCTCGCGGAATGCGACGCGGTTGTCGAAGTTGTACAATCCCGATGATGCTTTACGGGAGAACCGCCATGAGCTTGGAATACCCCCTCGCGTCCATGAAAAGTCACTTCGGACTCGCCGCTCTGGCATTGTCCGCGATCATGGTGGCCACAGCGTTGGGCCAGCCTGCGCCCATCGCACCGTCAACCTCCTCCAGTGAATCGCCCCCACCCAGCACGCAGGGCTTGGTAAAGGCGGCAAATGGCTCCATGGTCACGGTCGCCGAAAAGAACGCGATGGACGCTGCCGCTCAAGCGGTTGCGGTCGATACGCAGAAAGTCGCTCGGGCGACGATTGAAAAGACGAACCCCAAACACCTGCCTGCGTTTCCGGGGGCAGAGGGTTTTGGCGCGCTGGCCACAGGCGGCCGTGGCGGCGATGTCGTCCACGTCACCAACCTGAACGACTCCGGCTCCGGTTCCTTCCGTGATGCGGTCAGTAAACCCAATCGAATCGTGGTATTCGATATTGGCGGCCTCATCGAATTGGCGTCGGCGGTTCCTGTCAGCAGCAATATCACCGTCCTTGGTCAAACCGCACCGGGCGAGGGCATTTGCTTCTACAAGAACTCGTTGACCCTGGACAGCGTGTCCAATGTCATCATCCGCTACCTGCGTTGCCGCCAGGGTATGGCGGGAAGCCGGGGCGAAAAGGCATTCGGCATGGCGCGCAAGTGCAACGACATCATCGTTGACCATTGCTCCATTGAGTGGGGCCGCTGGGACGACCTGGGAATCACCGTCGGCAGTTCCACCATCACCGTGCAAAACTGCATTATGGCTGAAGGCATCCATCCCCAAAGCTTCGGCGCGCTGATCGACATGGTGACGGATATCACGTTCAGCCACAATCTCTGGATGAGCAACGAGAGCCGCAACCCCAAAGCCAACGGCACCGTCCAATACGTCAACAACGTCGTTTATGACTGGGGCAGCTGGGGTTTGTGCGGCGGGCACGAGGGCATCGACCGCAGCCTTGACATCATCGGCAATTACTTCATTGCCGGCCCGTCGTCCAACGACCGCTTCGCAGGTCAATTCTGGGCGACCGACCACGTTTATCAGCAAGGCAACTTCGTGGACCTTGACCGGGATGGAAAACTCAACGGGAAACTGGCCGCTCCCGAGGATTTCCATCGCGCCGATGAGCAAGGCTACACCCTGCCGACTTTCGTCAACGAGCCATCCATGCACCCGCCGATCCCCGTCACTACTGACAGCGCCGAGCAGGCGTATGTCAAGGTTGCCGCCGGTGCCGGCTGCTCGCTGCATCGCGATACGGTTGACCTTCGCCTGATCGGCGAACTCACGTCTCTGGGACTCCAGGGCAAGACTCTGCCGCACACGGACGACAAAGGTGAAGCTCTTGCGGGCGGAATGGGCAAGATCGATGGCGGCGTCCCACCGGTGGACAGCAACCATAACGGCATCCCCGACGCATACAAAAAAGCCCACGGTCTCGACCTGCAAGATCCCGCCGACGCCGCGAAACTCGACGCCGACGGCTACATGAATCTGGAAGATTATGCGAATAGCCTCGTGATGCCGGCACCTGCCATGCCGACGAGGTGAATGGCCTGGCATGATACATGCAGCATCCAACGGAATCCTCCGACCGTGGTATTACACTTATGCGAATCCCAACCCTGATCCTCCTCCTCGTAACCACCACAGCCTACGCCCAAACCACTCAAACCACGCAGCCCGCCGTCCCCATCTCGCGTGCCGACAATTCCAAGTACACCATCGAAGGCAACATCTCTTACGGCTCAAACCCCACGCAGATGATCGACATGATCTACCCCAAGAATGCCGGCCCCAACGCCGCCACGCTCTCCCCCGGCGTCGTCATGTTTCACGGCGGGGGCTGGATCGAAACCAATAAAGCCACCATGTCCTCCTTCTACAATCGCTTCCTCGCCCACGGCTTCGTCGTCTGCAATGTCGAATACCGCATGGCCGCCAAGGGCACCGATGGAAAATACCTTGCCACCAGCGCCTTAGCGCCCGCCGCCGTTGAAGATGCCCTTACCGCCGCCAAGTGGTTCGCCGATCATGCCAAGCACTATCACGTCGATCCCACGCGCATCGTCGTCACCGGGGCCAGCGCCGGCGGCCACCTCGCCCTCATGGTCGGGCTGGCCACCCCGGAATCGAAACTGGGCCCCACAGCCCCCAAAGATTTCCAACTCGCCGCCATCGTCAACGGCTACGGCCCCGCCGATTTCGTCCAAACCCTCAGCAGCGATTCCGCCGCCAAGCAGTGGCTCCCCCAATCCATCCCCAACTGGATGGATATCGCCAAACAGGTCAGCCCCATGACCTACGTCAGAAAAGATATCCCGCCGCTGCTCACCGTCATCGGCTCCGACGATCACAGCCTCGCCGGGAACCAGCGCCTTGTAGACCAACTAAAAGCCGCCGGCGCTGACGCCCGAATCCACGTGGTGGCAGGCGCTGGCCACGGCTTCAACACACCCGCCACCGCCTGGCCCGACGCGGAGAAAACCATCTTCGATTACCTAGCCGAAAAGAAGATCATCCTCGCTCAAGCCCAGTAAATATCGTGGCAAATTTGTATCTGCCGACCAACGACTGAAGGGCTGCTGGCGACCCCTAGGATCGAGGGGAAAGCAGTCCCTGCCGTTCATGCGGTTTCGCTGCCAAAATCGCTCAGGCCGCTTCTGGACCGACGCCGTGGCTGATCCGGGTGTCAGATCAAGTAATCGGGTCGGCTACCAGCCGGCCGAGAGCGGCGCCAAACAAATCGGTCCGACCGTCGCATCCTACGGGGACGTTCAGCTGGCGCCACGGCTAGACCAGCGTCTTTGCGTTCGTTTCGCCGGAAAAACAGGCGTGTTTTTGGAAACGCCGCCTGGTCGGTTGCGTCGGGCTCTCAGGCATAAGACGGGTTGAGGAGGAAGCCGACGATATTTTGCAGGCACGATTTGCTCGATTACAGCGAATAATTTGCGACAAACTGAACCACTGACTCAGCCGGCATCCATCCCTTAATTTTCCACCCTGAAAACCCCCGTCCAGAACCCTCAGGACCGCCCTCAATTCCACCCCGTCCCCAAGACCCATTTCCGCCGCCAAATAGCTTATGGGGCTCCTGGAGCACGCTGTGGCTGAACCTGGGCGTCGATCAATGATCTCGGTCGCTCAATGGGCCGATGCTCCCTTGCCGGGGTTCAACCGCTGGGAATGTATCTCCCGCCGATGAGCCGAAAACCGCCTTGGGGGCGAGGAAGGCACGAATTAGCATCCACTGGTCTCGGTAATTCTCGAACTCCGGTATTCGCTTAAACATGATCTTGTTCCATCTCGGTGATCGGGGCACGTCGCGCAGGATACCGACCGGCAGCACGTAATACTGCGGAGGGCGTATTGGTAAAAGGCGTTTCTTTGATCCGCGATTCAATTTCACCAAGACCACGAAGTCGCAATCAAAGCTCTTAATTATGAAACCTGAGGCGTCGGTGGCCCAACGGCTCTTAACGGAAATTCTCGCCGACGTGTTCCGTTCTGGATTGGTTGCGACGACGTCGTAGTCCGGCATATTCGTATAAGCTTTGTATGCCGGAATTCCAAGAATGAGCAACTGGCCGAG
>Ga0181517_10006046_pt1 | contig 10473 bp, 7 predicted proteins | sample PEATcosm2014_Bin_31_FD_119748 | JGI IMG/M metagenome (GOLD analysis project Ga0181517, IMG submission 119748) | Peatland microbial communities from MTU Mesocosm Facility, Houghton, MI, USA - PEATcosm2014_Bin01_30_metaG | ecosystem: Environmental > Terrestrial > Soil > Wetlands > Peat | place... | reverse complement strand
TCAAGGTTTGGCAACCCGATTCTACGGAATCAGGCTGAACCGCCGATCAACTTTCAACTATGGGTGGGACATCCTCGTCCTGAGTCTACGGACCAATTCATAAAATGACCTGTCATCCTGAGCGAAAGGGGCCCCAAACGCTCTTCAGTTTGGGGGTGGTGAGTCGAAGGATCTGCGTTTGTCCTTCCGCGGTTTTCACAACCGACTTCCGGCTCAGGACACTAGCCAGATTTCAGCCAAACTCGATCTCCGGCCCTGAACGATCCGGCGTCGGATGCTAGCAGCCCGTGGTGAAAGTTGCAGATGGCTTTTGCGGAGGGAGCAGGGGGCTTCAACCCCCTGAAAATGCGACAAGAAGACGCGGCCTTCACAGGCTGCGGAAAAACTCTATTCCTATCCAGGAATGTGTCAGGGCACGACTTTAGTCGTGCCGCAAATGCAACAAAATAAACGTCGGGCTTTAGCCCCTGAGGCATGTTTCGCGCCAATTCTAGCTGAGAACAGGCCTTTTGCCGCAGTCTCTTCAGGCCCGGACCAGCGCCCCCAAGACCGAATACAACTGTAACTCCTAAGCTGCAAAGAATCTTCGCCCCGTTTGCACAAGATTTCGCGCGGTTGGCGCACAATAAAGCAGTGTGGAAACCCTCGTCGAAGCAAGAAGCAAAGCGTTCAATTTTTTATTTTGCCCGTTTTCACGCAACACAATGAAACAAAATAAGTTAGGCATGTTTTGTGACGAACAAAAGACGAACAAAATCCCCAATCTATTGCCTTTATCTCAGACCTCGGCGAAAGCATCAGTCGGAATCCCGTTCACTTTGTCGGCCGCGCCTCCTGGTCCCTCGTATTCATGAAAGCGCGGCGCCCGCCTTGCGACCGCAGGTTGGGGTCGTTCACCGGCGGGCGGCTCTGCTCCGCGTTGAAGCCGCGCGCCAGCTTCGGGTTCGGCTTGAACTTCGGCGGCCCGCCGGAAAACTGGCGCACGTGGCTCAAAACCATTCCCGCGCGCCCATGCATAGGCTGCACGATCCCTCGAACCTGCACGTTCATGTTGCGATACTTCGCGAGCTCCCCCACCTCGTCGTGGTCCTCCCACTGGCTGACGATGGTGAACCGGCAGGCATCGTCGGGCGTCTGCGGCATACAGACGTCGAGAAAGCGGGTTCCGTCCGGCAACTGCACCACGTCATAAACGTAGGCCGTCACGCAGACGTCCTTGTTGACAAGCTTTGCGGCCTGGTCCGCCGTCACGCAGGGCTTTTGCGTTCCCAAGGCTGGCAGAGACGCAGCGACTAGCAAAATCACGAGCCAACGCAAGCCGCGCAGCAGCATGAGGATTCTCTCCGGAAGAATGCAGCAAGACTAGCGCGGCCAAGGCCGGCTGGGTAGAGTACAAAGGGCCATCCTGATATACAATCAAAATGTATATCCATATTCAAGTCCGGAGGAGAGCGTTATGCAGGTTTCGAAGTGGGGAAACAGTCTCGCCGTCCGGCTGCCTGCCGCGGTTGTAAAGGCGCTCGATCTGAAGGAAGGCGACGAAATCGAGATCAGCGTAAAGGACAACAGATCCTTTGAGGTCGAGCGTGATCGGCGCAGGCTTGAGGCACTGGAGTCGATCCGCAAACTGGCCCGGCCGCTGCCGCCGGGGTACAAGTTCAATCGAGAAGAGTTACATGATCGCGGCTTGATGCGACAGCAGGAGCTGGACCAGAATCAGGATCGGAGTCAAGGGAAGGCCGCGCAGTGAGGACGCGCGTATTCCTGGACACGAACATTCTGGTCTATGCCAACAGCCGAGATGACCATCGAACCGCCAGGGCACGCCAGTTGTTACTCGACGGCGGAATGGTCAGTGTGCAGGTACTGAACGAGTTCACCTCGGTTGCGCGGGCCAAGCTTGGCTTTACATGGGAAGAGGTTCAAGAGGCGATCGGAAAAATTTTGATCCTCTGCCCGAACGTCAGGCCCCTGAGGATCGAGACACACCTGCGCGCTTTGGGATTGAGCAAGAGATACGGATTTTCCATCTGGGATGGCCTCATCGTAGCCACCGCTGCCGAGGCTCGTTGCTCGAAGTTTTTGACCGAGGATTTGCAGCATGGGCAAGTGATAGACGGCGTGCGAATCGAGAATCCGTTCCTAAAACCAACAAATCCCTAAGTTCTGAGAACGACTCCCAGGCACGCTACTTCCTTGCCGCGCCCCCACCAACTCCTCGCTCTTCGCCCCCTGCCCATAGTGGCTCTCAACGTAACGATCCAGGATCTCTTTGAACTCAGCCACAATCGTGTCGCCGTGCAAAGTCTTAAGCAGCTTCCCATCCACATACACAGGAGCCTTCGGCTCTTCGAACGTACCTGGCAAGCTGATTCCCAGGTTCGCGTGCTTCGATTCGCCGGGGCCGTTGACGACGCAGCCCATCACTGCCAGCTTGAGTTCCTCGACGCCTGGGTACTTTTTCCGCCATTCCGGCATAGAGGTCCGCAGGTAGCTCTGGATCTGCTCGGCCAGCTCCTGGAAATAAGTGCTCGTGGTCCGTCCGCACCCTGGGCAGCTGGTCACCTGCGGCATGAAGCTGCGGATGCCGAGCGACTGCAGAATCTGCTGCGCGGCCTGCACCTCTTCCGTCCGGTCGCCGCCCGGCTTCGGCGTCAAGCTGACCCGAATCGTATCGCCGATCCCCGCCAGCAACAGCGGCGCGAGCCCGGCCGTTGAAGCGATGAGCCCCTTCGCGCCCATGCCCGCTTCCGTCAGCCCCAGGTGCAGCGCGTAGTCGCAGCGCGAGGCGAGGTTGGTGTAGACATCGACCAAATCGCGGACGCCGGAGACCTTGGCGGAGAGAATAATCTGGTCATGCCTCAACCCATACCGTTCGGCTGCCTTGGCTGAGTCCAGCGCGCTCACCACCATGGCTTCCATCATCACGTCGCGTGCTGGGAGCGGCTCAGCCTGCTTGCTGTTCTGGTCCATCATGCGCGTCAGCAGAGCCTGGTCGAGCGAGCCCCAGTTGACGCCTATTCGCACCGGCTTCTGATTCTCGGCCGCGCACTCCACCATCACCTGAAAATTGTCGTTGTCTTTCTTTCCAATCGACGCGTTCCCGGGATTGATTCTGTACTTGGCCAGCGCGCGCGCTGTGGCGGGAAACTTCTTGAGCAGCAGGTGGCCGTTGTAGTGGAAGTCGCCCACGATCGGCACGCGAATGCCGCGCTTGTCCAGGCCCTCGACGATGTGCGGAACAGCCTCGGCTGCGTCCTCGTTGTTGACCGTCACGCGAACGATCTCGGATCCCGCCAGAGCCAGCGCCGCCACCTGCTCGATGGTGCCCGCAACGTCCGCGGTGTCGGTGTTGGTCATGGACTGAACGACGACCGGAACCTCCCAGCCGACCCGAACCTGCCCGATCTTGACCGTTGGTGTTTTCCTGCGCTGAATCTCCGCCATGCATCTAGTTTACCCGGAGCAGGGGAAGCGGGGAAGCCGCGCCGTATGCCATCCAGCCTCTGTCGCGCTAGGGAACTCCTGGACAGGCCGATGACTTGAAAGGGCATGACTTTAGTCGTGCCGCAAATGCACGAAAAAGAACACGGGCTTTAGCCCCTGAGAGAACTGCCAGCTAGCAATGAGACTCAATCAGAGGCTTCCTAGACTCTTTACGAATCCTTTAAGGACTTCAAAAAGGAAAATGCGGTAGTCTGGGGCGATGACAAATGTTCCAGCTAACAGCAAGAAGGCCGCAGCGGGTGGGTTCACGCCTGCGACGGGCCAGCGAGCAAGCGGATCCTCGCTGCGCATGCGCGGAGTCCGCAAAGCCTTTGCCGACGTGCAGGCTGTCGACGGCCTTGACCTGGAGGTGGCGCAAGGCGAGTGCTTCGGCCTGCTCGGCCCCAATGGCGCCGGGAAGACGACCACCATCGAAATATGCGAAGGGCTGACCGCGCCCGATGAGGGGGCCGTCGAGGTGCTGGGACTTAACTGGCGCACCGGCGCAAACGAGCTGCGCCAGCGCATCGGGATTCAGTTGCAGGAGACGCAGTTTCCCGACAAGCTCACCGTGGAAGAGACCCTGCGGTTGTTCCGCAGTTTTTTCAAGCGCGGAATTTCAGTGGACGAGTCGATCGAAACGGCGCAACTGGAGGAGAAGCGGAAGTCGCGCGTAGGCGGACTGTCGGGCGGGCAAAAGCAACGGTTGGCGATGGCCTGCGCGCTGGTCGGCGATCCTGAACTGCTATTCCTCGACGAGCCGACGACCGGCCTTGATCCGCAGGCGCGGCGGCACCTCTGGGATCTTGTCGACCGGCTGAAGCTTGCAGGCCGAACCATTATTCTAACCACGCACTATATGGAAGAAGCGGAGCGGCTGTGCGACCGGGTAGCCATCATGGACCACGGAAAGGTGATTGCGCTGGGCACTCCCCAGCAACTGATTGCGACCGTGGGCGGCGAGGACATTGTCGAGTTTGCCGTAAGCAGCATCGAGAACGGCGACGGCCATGCCGCGGTCGAAGCGGCTCCATTGACGGCGATCTCCGGAGTGCAGTCGCATCGCGTGGATGCGGGGCTGCATCAGCTCTCCGTCAGCGAATTGCATCTGGCGGTGCCGCGTATCTTTGCCGCACTCTCCGCGCAAGGGCTGCACCTCAGCGAGTTCCGCACGCACTCGGCGACGCTCGAAGATGTCTTCGTTCGCCTGACGGGAAGGAATCTGCGCGATGAATAAGCTGGAGCTGAGTAGCCTGTATCAATTGACCTTGGTGCGCTTCAAGCTGATTTTGCGCGAGCCGGAGGCGATCTTCTGGATTTTCATCTTTCCGATTCTGCTCGCCGTCGGGCTCGGCATCGCGTTCAGAAACAGGCCCGCCGATGTGTTGCAGGTGGGCGCCACCACAACGCAACTGACTCAGGCGCTGGCCGCGGACAAAGGGCTGGCAGCAACGACGCTGAATGAGGCGGATGGCACGCGAGCCCTGGCGACTGGACGCATTCTTTTGCTCGCGATCCAAAGGCCGGACGGCGTCGCGTACAAGTTCGACGACACCAATCCCGATGCGCGGACGGCGCGAATGATCGTGGATCGGGCCATTCAGACGGCAGCGGGACAGCGCGAGGCGGTTCGCGCAGAGAACCAATTGGTGCACGAGACGGGAGCGCGCTACATCGACTTCGTGGTGCCAGGTCTGCTGGGCATGAACCTGATGGGATCGGCGATGTGGGGTCTGGGCTTTGCGATTGTCGAAGCCAGGCAGAAGAAGCTGCTCAAACGGATGGTGGCTTCGCCCATGCCGCGCTGGCAATACCTGATGTCGTTTCTGCTGTCGAGGCTGGCGTTGCTGATCGTCGAGGTCGCTGTGTTTCTGGGCTTCGCGCGGGTAGCCTTCGGAGTGCCTTTTCGCGGCTCGCTGTTGCAGCTTGGACTCCTGTGCTTGATGACCTCGATGGCATTTTCCGCGCTGGGATTGCTGGTCTCTTCGCGGGCCAGAACGATGGAAGCCGCTTCGGGGCTGATGAATCTGGTGATGCTCCCCATGTGGATTCTGTCCGGCATATTCTTTTCCGCATCGCGCTTTCCGGCAGTGGTTCAGCCTCTCGTGCGTGCGCTGCCATTAACGGCGGCCATCGACGCAATGCGCGGAAACATGCTGCAGGGCATGAGTCTTGGGCAACTCGTGCTCCCGGTTGCAATACTAATGGCCTGGTTTGTCGTGCCGTTTGCCGTATCGCTGCGCATCTTCCGATGGAGATAGCAGCCGCTTGGCGAGCTATTTCGCGGTGATCTTGACTCGCCCTTCCAGCTTGCGGTCCCGCGAAGAACCGCCAACCCAGAGGGTCCGAGTGCCTGCTGCCGTCAGCCACTGATGCTGCGCAATCGACCAATATTCAAGTTGCCGCCGCGGAACATGAATGACGATCCCTTTCGATTCGCCTGGCGCCAGGTGAACGCGCTCGAACCCCGCAAGAATATCATCCGCAAACTGCACTCCCGCGGGGACATTCGCTGGTTTGTTCAGATACACCTGTGCTACTTCATCGCCGGCAACAGCGCCGGTGTTCTGAATCGTGACTGCGACATCGAGCCCGCCGTCCGCTGCCGGACTAGTCTTCATGCCGGAGTAAGTGAATGTTGTGTAAGACAACCCGAATCCAAACGGAAACAGCGGCTCAATCTTCTGCCGATCGAACCAGCGGTAGCCCACTAGAATCCCTTCGCTGAAGGTGGTCTTGCCGTCCACGCCTTTGTACGAGCGCTCGGGAAATGCGGGATCGTTGGCAGGCGTATCTTCAATTCTCTTTGGCCACGTGAAGGGCAGGCGTCCGCCGGCATTGGCCTGGCCGAGCAGCAGCTTGGCTGTTGCCGGGCCGCCCAGGTCTCCCGTCCATCCCATATCGAGCACGGCCTTAACCTGGTCCAACCAGGGCATCGCGACAGCCTGGCTCACGTTGAGCACAACGATCGTATTTGGGTTCACGGCAGCTACATCGCGGATTAGCTTCTCCTGGTCGCCTGGAAGTCCGAAGACGGGCCGGGTGCGGCTCCATGCGAAAACGATTGCAGTCTTTGCCCGCCGCGCAGCTTCAATAGCTGCGCGGTAGTTATCGGCCTGTTGTTGCGGAGTTACCCAGCTGATCCGCACCTGAATCGGGTTATTTGAAGTATCGGGAGCTACTTCAAGCGAAAGGTGGTGAGGACCTGCGCTAAGTTCCATCGCGGCGCGCAGATTGTCGAGCCCGTCGGTAGTTGGAAAGATATTAGCCTCACCGGGCTGGATGACTTCCCCGTGGATAAAGTTGAACCAATTCTTGTCAACCACCTGATCGTCGATCTTGAGCTTTCCGTAGCAGCCAAGAAGCTGGAGGTGAATGCGGTACTTACCGCCTTCGGGAATCGTCAACGTGCCGGTCCAAACGATGCTCTGGTTAGCGGGCAAGGCTGTTCCAGCGCCACGCGTGAAGTTGATTTCCTTGTCCACCGAGACCGCGTCTTCGTTCCACACGCGGCGCTCCAATCCCGGCTCGCCAAAGTGTGAGAGATACTCTGCTGGAATCGATGCGCCTTCCATATCATCGGCGGCTGCGTAGGTAACATGCGCGCTTGCTCCCGCTAACTTCCTGAGCGGGGCCAACGGTCCCACTTCAAGCTCTGGCAGGCCAACAGCCTTCTCGCCGGTCAGGCCGACCGCAACCGTCTGGCCCGCGCCTGGGCCGATCATTGCAAGGCTTTCCAGGTCGGCAGGCTTGAGCGGCAGCGTTCCGCCTTGATTCTTGAGCAGCACCGCGGCGTCGATAGCCGTCTGCTCGACGATCTTTATGTTTTCTGTGTTGTCAGAGGGGGTAACTTCCAGCTTGATCTTACCGTCAAGATAGCCAAACCTATCCATCTGCAAGAGCACTCGCCCCGCGGCGCGAGTTATGGTTTCTTCTGAAACCACGCCCGCCGCGACAAGCTTCTTAAGGTCGGTGGTTGGCAGTGGCTCTGGAGAATAATCCCAGGGCCTCTGGGCCGGCTCTTCAGGCAGGCCCGCATCGCTCAGCGCCGGTCCTTCGGGCTTTCCGCTCTCAGGAGCTTCACGATTTGGCCCGTTGACAAAATACGACGGCCCGTTAAACGGAACAGGAAGCGGACCGGACATTTCCATGTCGAGCCCGGCATTGATAAAGTCGGTTGCGTGCGTGGCGCCCCAATCCGATGTTACAAATCCCTTGAAACCGGCCTCCTCCTTTAGTAACTTCCGGAGCGTCTCGGGATTGCCGCAGGAGTAGGGTCCGTTAATCTTGTTATACGAACACATGATCGAAGATACTCCGGCCTTGCTCGCGGCCGCGAAGGGAGCCAGATACACCTCGTGCAGAGTTTGATCGTCGACGAATACATTTGATGCGTCCGTATCGTAGCCGATATAGTGCTTGGCCTGCGACATGACCCCTTCGCCTTGGATTCCCTGGATCTCCGCCGCGCCCATTTCGCCGGTCAGGTATGGGTCCTCGCCAAACGTGTTATATCCGCGCCCATAGTTCAAATCCCGGTCGATGTTGATGAACGGCTGAAGCGCCACAGTAACGCCGTGCGATCTCGCCTCGCGGCCGATCACCGCTCCATTGAGCCGTGCATCTTCGCGGCTGAACGTCGACGCGACCCCCATTGTGGACGTGGGCGCGATGGAAGGCACCCGCGTCAACACTCCCGGCGGGCCATCGGCGAAACGCATGGGCGGAATTCCCAGCCTCCTGATTCCCGGCAGATAGCCCGCCTGGCCCTGATAGGTCGAGGCGTCTTCACCCGTACCGTGAATCATGGCAATCTTTTCGTCCAGGGTCATCTGCCCGAGGAGTTTGTCGACTCGCGGGTTGCCGGTGACGGTCGCTTCCTGGGCGAATGCGCATAGGGCTGCAAGGTAGGTTAGGGCTACGGCTGAGGCCAGCACGTTTGAGGCGGAGAGAGTATTCTTCACTGTGGCACCAGGGCATCCATGAAGCAGGCGTTATTAATTGACGCTGTTGCCGAATGGAAATACGAATCGTAGCACAAGCCGGATGCCCAGTGCTGTGATTGTGATTTGGAGAGGGTAAGAGCCGATTATGCAGTCGCGTCGGGAGTTTCTTTCAGTTCTGCCGGCAAGTGTTCTTGGAGCCGGTTGTGTGGCCAGCCTGCAAGCGCAGTTACAAGGTGAGCAACCCCCCGTGCTTTCGCCGGTCAAGGCAGTGTATTCGCCGCTCGACGAGGTGACGGTGCAAGGGGCCGGCGCACGGCGGTTGCTGGTTTTGGATGGCGAAGGGACGGCATATTTTGACCAACCCGTATCTCTGCCGGCTTCGTTTCGAACAGGCGGAGCACTGGGCGCGCACACAGTGTTGCTCCTCGATCAGGATGGCAAACTCACCGGCCGCTGCAGCTTCCAGGTCGACGCGCACACCGGGATTCGCGAAGAGAGCGGAGAATATCAGCATCTGCTCGACACCCTCTATTGGACCATGGCTTCGGATGGGCCGGTGGGCGCGCGCCGTCACAATGGCCGCGTGTACACCTACTGGGTCGATTGGCTGCTCGACAATACAAACACGCTCAAAGGCATGCGCTATTTCTGGCCGGAGGTCAAGCAAAGCTTTGAAATATTCTCAGTGACTCAGCGTGAAGACGGCATGATCTGGGAGAACCACATTGACCGGACACCGCCGGAGAGCGATTGGGATCGGCGCTTCAAGTACGGCGATTTCTCGCGATCGGCGGACGGCGGCTTTCTCGGCTTGCGGCGCGCTCCTGTAGAAAACCATGTTGAGATGTACTTTCTTGAAGCGCTGTACCTGGTTTGGAAGACGACCGGCGACGACGCGTGGATGCGGGAGCATCTGGATCGCGCCTTGCACGCGGTGCGATACAGCACCAGCGACCCCTACCGCTGGTCAAAGAAGTTTGGTCTCATCAAGCGAGGCCTCACCATCGATACGTGGGACTTCCTTTGCGACAGTGAGGCCGCGCTGGTTGGCGGCGACATCATGGCGATCGATCTGGAGAAGACGCACTTCGGAGTATTCTTCGGCGATAACACGGGATTGATTGCCGGATGCCGCAATCTTGCCGAGATGCTCGATCGGGCCGAGCGTCCGCGGGATGCAGAGGAGATGCGCAAAATGGCCGCCGATCTTGAAGAGCGGCTCAATCGAGTCTCATGGAATGGAAACTTCTACACGCATTGGGTGCCGGAAGACCCCGATTTTCATCCCGACCTAGGCGTCGATATGAGCAGCCAAGTCTCCCTGTCCAACGCTTACACACTGAACCGCGGGATTGCGCAGCAACATGCCCGTGCAATCATCCGGAGTTATGAGGCAATCCGCAAAGATATGCCAAAGACTTCGCCGGGAGAATTCTATTCGATCTATCCGCCGTTCCTGAAGGGCTTCGGCAGCGAACAAGGTATTTGGGACTACGTCAACGGCGGTGTTCTTGCATGCACGGCTGGTGAGCTGGCGCGCGGCTGTTTTCAGCATGGGTACGAGCAATATGGCGTGGACATCTTGCGGCGAGTGCATGAAATTGCAAAGCGGCATCGCGACTTTTTGCCGGGAATTCTCCGCGGTAAACAGCCGGTCCGCCCGCCGACGGATTTTGTTTCGGTGGATTTGCGCGCTCAGGCTAACTGCGACTCCGGCAAAGGCGGCGATGGAGTGCCAGGCTGGGTCGATGAACCAAACAACTATCTGATCGATTTTCCCAGCGGTGCGCAGAGCTTTCGAGGTGTGCCTTTCAAGATTGCATCAGCGGAAGAAAACCGTCACCACGTGTGCGTGGGAGTGGCCTCGCTGCCGAAGTACGCGGCCAGTACGCGGATTCTCGTCAATAAGAGCTGCCGCAGCTTCTATCTTTTGCACGCGTCTTCAGGGCCGGGATCGACCCTCGGCAAGCTGACGATTCACTATGAAGATGGAGACAAGCAGGTCGAGTACATTGAACGCGGCGTCAACGTGGGCTCATTC
>Ga0181517_10006035_pt1 | contig 10484 bp, 4 predicted proteins | sample PEATcosm2014_Bin_31_FD_119748 | JGI IMG/M metagenome (GOLD analysis project Ga0181517, IMG submission 119748) | Peatland microbial communities from MTU Mesocosm Facility, Houghton, MI, USA - PEATcosm2014_Bin01_30_metaG | ecosystem: Environmental > Terrestrial > Soil > Wetlands > Peat | place... | reverse complement strand
GGAGGGAGCAGGGGCCTTTAGGCCCCTGAAATCGAGGCCCGGTTGGGGTGGCCTTCAGGCCCGGGCCTCTTTTTTCTCAAGCCGTGTTTTGTTGAACTTGCATTCTTGTTTCTTATTAGGGCATGGCTTTACAGGCTGCGGAAAAACCCGATTCAGGGTGGCTTTGTAACAGGGCATGGCTTTAGCCGTGCCGATAAAGCCAATCAAATGAGCGGGGCTTCAGCCCCTGCCCGGGTCCGTTCCAGCACCTCCCGCGAACGCGGGCCATCTTTCGCCGCCAGTAAACCTGGGTGCCCCATCCTTTCCGCGTTCTTTGCGGAAAGGGTGGGAAAGCACGAACCCCGCCCCGCCCCCGGACACTATACTTCCAGCCATGCGAGTTCTCTGGTGTTTGCCGCTTCTATTGGCTTGTGGAATGGCGTTGGGCCAAACGCCAGGGTCTGCTCTCGCTGCGGGTGCAATGGCTCCGGCTTCCGGTTCAACGGCCGCGCCCTGGCAGATGCAAGTGTCGGGCACGACGGCGGGGCTGCGCGGGATCGATTCGGTGGACGGAACCGTGGCCTGGGCCAGCGGCACGGGCGGAACGGTGCTGCGAACCGTCGATGGCGGCGCGCATTGGACCAAGTGCGCGGTGCCGGATGCCGCAACGGACGGGGCCACGCTGGACTTTCGCGGCGTGCAGGCGTGGGACGCGCAAACCGCCATTGTGATGGCCTCTGGCCCGGGGGAAAAGAGCCGCCTTTATAAGACAACCGATGGGTGCGGGACGTGGAGGCTCCTCCTGAAGAATTCAGACTCGGAAGGGTTTTATGATTCCTTCCATTTCTGGGATCAAAAGCATGGATTTCTTCTTGGTGACCCAGTGCAAAAGACGTTGTGTTTCAAAGAAGCAAATCCGCTGGAATACATCGCAAACGAGAAACTCGGATACTCAGAATGTGCTTTGAAGCACAAGCGCTTTCTGACGATAGCGACATTGGACGGTGGTACGAATTGGGCCTATTGGGGGAGCGACCGTGGGTATTTCACAGAGGATGCGGCAGCAAATGGGGCTGCTTTTGCTGCCAGCAACTCGGCTGCGTTTGTACCCATGCAGATCGAAGATGATTGTTCGTCTGTGCCTGACAATGGAACAATGCGCGTCTGGATTGGTCTAGGAGGAAAGGGAGGCGCGCGCATCTTGATCGGAATGCGAGATTTGCTCGATTATTGTCCACCGACACCGGAGGACAGGGCTTCCCTTTATATCCGTTACAGCTGGCCAAGGCCTAGGACCGTCCCGATAGCCAGTGGGTCAGACTCTTCCGGCATTTTCTCCGTTGCCTTCCGCTACCAGGTCATCAAGTTCGGCTCTCCGATTTTGAAGATCCTTCCAAGTATGGCCGACACCCACGGGTATATCCACGGTGTTGCCGTCGGCGGCGATTACGTCAAGCCAAATGAAAGCTACAGAACGGCCGCTTGGTCTGCTGATAGCGGTTGGACGTGGACCGCCTCCACAAAGCCGCCCCACGGCTACCGCTCCGCCGTGCAATGGAGCGAGTCCCTCAAGCTCTGGATCACCGTCGGCACGAATGGCTCGGATGTGAGCCGCGACGACGGCAAGACCTGGCAGCTGCTGGACGACGGCAACTGGAATGCTCTGTCGCTACCGTTCGTGGTAGGCCCGCAGGGGCGCATCGCGCGGTTGGATGTGTCCGCCTTGAAAAGCGGAACACACTGAGCCAAGTCGCGCCCAATGCGTTTGCACTGCCCGCGCCCCTCGGGATTGCAAACCCAAAAACATCGATCCGGCCCCCAAATACAGCCATTGGGTGCCCCACCCTCGCCGCGTTTTTGTTTTTGCGGCTAGGGTGGGAAACAATCGCACTCTTCGAGCCTCGGACCAATTCTGCCCAGAATAATCCCTTATTCTTCCCCGCGGACCAACACAAAGGTCGCAGTTGCCGGTCCTGTAGAATGCAACCAAACAGATGACTCAGACAAGACAAGCAACCGACCAGGAGAATCGCAACGCGCGGCCAGCGCGTCCGGCGGGCGGAGCGAACGCCCCGGCCGAAACGCTGGTCCGGGTGGAAAAGCTCGAAAAAACCTACCGGACGGCGCGCGGCGAGCTGCGGCTCTTTCACGAACTCGACCTCGAGGTGAAGACCGGCGAGATGGTGGCCATCGTGGGCCAGTCGGGCGCTGGGAAGAGCACGCTTTTGCACATTCTCGGCGCGCTTGATCGTGCTTCCGCCGGAGGGGTATACTGCGCGTCAACTGACGTGGCCAGGCTCTCGGAACGCGACGCGGCGGTCTTTCGCAACCGCGAAATCGGCTATGTGTGGCAGTTTCATTACCTTCTGCCGGAATTCTCGGCACTTGAGAACGTGGCCATGCCGCTTTTGGCCCGCGGGGTCGGCAAGCGGGAGGCGCTGGGGGTTGCGGCAAGCTGGCTGCGGGAGGTGGGTCTGGAAGACCGCAGCGACCATCGTCCCGGAGAGCTTTCGGGCGGAGAGCAGCAGCGGGTGGCCCTGGCGCGGGCGCTGGTGAACCATCCAAGATTGTTGCTGGCGGACGAGCCGACCGGCGACCTGGACGAGGGCACGTCGGAACGGGTTTTCGAGCTTCTGGAACGGCTGCACGCGACGCACGGGCTCACGTCGATTCTGGTAACCCACAATCTGGAACTGGCCGCGCGCTGCACCAGGGCCTTGCGGCTGGAAGCGGGACGGCTGGTTCCCCTGAACAGCGGGCCCAGGATGGAACTCCACCCCAACCAGGAATCCGAAATCCACAGCAGGCAGGCTCTTTAAAAAAGCACCATTTCGGGTGGCATGTGAGTCTCTACTAGCAAGCATCGGCAACAGGGTGTTGAACGTTCAATTGAGCGGAAGAGTTTAGGATGGTAGTCTCCGGGGCGGGAAACCGAACCGGCGGCGGCGGAAAGCGAAAACGGAGAGCCGGGCAAGCAAGTCCGGAGGACCGGCGGGTTCCGCAACCATTCATCCAGAGCTGTTCGGGGCCATATTCGAATTTCCCGGTGCCTCCGGCGGCGAGTTGACCAAGGGCACGGGCAGGTAGGGCTGAAGCCGGCAACAAGCGGACGGCCACTACCGCCGATAGCCTGATTCAAGGGGGACATCATGTTCGAACGCTATACGGAGAAGGCACGGCGCGTGATCTTCTTTGCGCGATACGAGGCCAGCCAGTTTGGCTCGCCCTATATCGAGACCGAGCACCTGTTGCTCGGGCTGTTGCGCGAGGACAAAGCCCTGACCAACCGCTTTTTGCGCTCGCACGCCTCGGTGGAGTCGATCCGCAAGCAGATTGAAGCGCATACCACCATCCGCGAGAAGGTTTCCACCTCGGTGGACCTGCCGCTCTCGAACGAGTGCAAGCGGGTGCTGGCCTACGCGGCGGAAGAGGCGGAGCGCCTGGGGCACAAGCACATCGGGACCGAGCACTTGCTCTTGGGACTGCTGCGTGAAGAGAAGTGCTTTGCGGCGGAGATTCTGCAGGAGCGCGGCCTGAAGCTGGCGCAGATCCGCGACGAGCTGGTGCGGGTGACGCAGGAGAAACCGCAGCCGGCCGCCCAGCAGCAGCAACAGCAGGCGCGTCAGCGCGAGTCGAGCTTGCTGGCCGAGTTCAGCCGCGACCTTACCCAATCCGCCATGGACCAGCAACTCGATCCCCTCGTGGGCCGCGACGGCGAACTGGAGCGCGTGATCCAGATCCTGTGCCGCCGCACCAAGAACAACCCAGTGCTGATCGGCGAGCCGGGCGTTGGCAAGACGGCCATCGTCGAGGGCCTCGCCCAGCGCATCGCCGACGGCGAAGTGCCCAGCTTCCTCGCCGAGAAGCGCATCCTCGCGCTCGATCTTTCCCTCATCGTCGCGGGCACCAAGTACCGCGGCCAGTTTGAAGAGCGTTTGAAGACGATCATGAAAGAGCTGATGGAGAATCAGAACTCCATCGTCTTCATCGACGAGCTGCACACCCTGGTGGGCGCGGGCTCGGCAGAGGGGTCGCTCGACGCGGCCAACATTCTCAAGCCCGCCCTGAGCCGCGGCGAGATTCAGTGCATCGGCGCAACCACCCCGGCCGAGTTCCGCAAGTCCATCGAGAAAGATCGCTCCCTGGAGCGGCGCTTCCAGGCCGTCAAGGTGCCGCCGCCCAACGAGTCCGACGCCATCAAGATCATCATGGGCATCAAGGACCGCTACGAGAAGTTCCACGCGGTCAGCTACACCGACGAGGCAGTGGAATTCGCGGTCTCGCACTCCAACCGTTACATTCCCGACCGCTTCCTGCCCGACAAGGCCATCGACCTCATCGACGAGGCGGGTGCGCGGGTCAAGCTGCGTCAGACCTCGCTGCCCGAAGAGATCACCGAGGTGCAGAAGCGCATCAAGTTTGTGGTGCACCGCATGGACTCGGCGATTGCCAATCACGAGTTCGAGAAGGCGCGCTTCTACAGCGACGAGGAGCGCAAGGAACGCGACAACCTGCGCGCCCTGCGCGACAAGTATCACCTGGACGACGCGGCCAGCGGCATCGTCGGCCGTGAGGACATCGAGGACGTGGTCAGCCGCTGGACCGGCGTTCCGGTGACCAGCATCAAGGAAGAAGAGACTCAGAAGCTGCTGCGCGTGGAAGAAGAGCTGCACAAGCGCGTCATCAGCCAGGAAAAAGCGATCAGCGCGCTGGCGCGGGCCATTCGCCGCTCCCGTGCCGGCCTCAAGTCGCCGCACCGCCCCATCGGAAGCTTCCTCTTCCTGGGACCTACCGGCGTGGGCAAAACCGAAATGGCGCGCACCCTGGCCCAGTTCCTCTTCGGCTCCGACAAGGCGCTCATTCGCTTCGACATGTCGGAGTACATGGAAAAGCACAGCGTCAGCAAGCTGATCGGTTCGCCCCCGGGGTATGTGGGCTACGAGGAGGGCGGTCAGCTCACCGAGCGCGTCAAGCGTTCGCCGTACTCGGTCGTGTTGCTTGACGAAGTTGAAAAGGCGCATCCGGACGTCTTCAACATCCTGTTGCAGGTCTTTGAAGACGGCCAGCTGACCGACGGGCTGGGGAACACGGTGGACTTCAAGAACGTGATCCTCATCATGACCTCGAACATCGGCGCCAAGTACCTCGTGAAGGAAAAGAAGGCTCTTGGCTTCAACAGCGGCAATGAGGACCAGATCAACGAAGCGGTCGAAAAGAATGTCATGGCTGAGGTAAAGAAGGCATTCAACCCTGAATTCCTCAACCGTCTGGACGAAACCATCCTCTTCCAGTCGCTTTCGGATGGCGACCTGATCCAGATTGTGGAGCTGATGATCCAGCAACTGAACGCCAACCTGGTGCAGAAGTCGATCACGATTTCTGTGACGGAAGAGGCGAAGAAGTGGATTCTGGACAAGACGCTGGTAGACCGCAGCTACGGGGCGCGTCCGCTGCGCCGGGCACTGCAGCGCTGCGTGGAAGATCCGCTCTCGGAGCAGCTGATCTCCGGGCACATCACCGACCGTCCGGCGTTCCTGGAGCTGTACCTGGACAACAACCAGCTCTTCTATCGCCCGGTAAGCGCGAGCGAAGAGAGCGCGGAAGGAAAACCGGCAGGCATTCTGCTGTACGCCAACTAATACCACGGTTGCAGTTAGGGCTTACGGAGGGAGCATGGGCCTTCAGGCCCATGAAAGAGCCGCAAATCAGGGTGGCCTTTAGGCCCGGGCCATTGTTTTTTGCGGCGCTCCTACTAAAGCGCAACTCAGCCCGAAGCAAGGATGAAAGAAAAAGCCCCCGGCCAGTAGCGGGGGCTTTTTTTTTTGCCTTGCAGGGAGGTTCGCTTTTCGTCTCCTGCCAAGGAGCGCATCTCTGCTGGCCTGAAGAATCATGGCCCCAACAAGACCAGGTAACGCTGGCCTCCTGGCCGGCTGTAGCGTGGACCTCCTGGTCCACGCCCACGGCGGTTGGCCCAGACACCGGGCGAAGCGGGCTCGCTACCAAAGCCGGGTGCCCTACAGCGGTTCCAGGAATGGTGTACCTCGAAGGCACTCCCCCCCAAGTCGACGCGAGCACCAGCGAGTGGCGATCCTGAATCAAGTCAGATTGGGTATAGCTTTCCTGGAACCGCTCTAGGTGCCTCGCCTTTGGGCGCCTGGGAAAGCAAGGACCCCAAAAAATGGACGGAGCATTGTCCTGTCTTCAATGTCGGCCGGGAAACGATTGAGGCCAGATAAGAAGAATCCTGCCAGGAACGCGAAAGAGGTTACGGGCTCTCGCAAAAGGGCGCAGCGGAGTGCGCACTCCGCTGCGCCCAAAGACCTTTTCAGATCGCTCTAGAAAAGGAACTTCGCTCCAAACTGCAACACGCGCGGATCGTTCGCGCTCGTGACCTGCCCGAAGTTCCCGTCGGTGAATCCCAGGTCGAGCCCGTTGAACTGCGTGTGGTTGAAGGTGTTGTAGGTTTCAACCCGGAACTGCAGCCGCGTGCTTTCGCTCTCGTTCAGCGCAAAGGACTTGAACAGGCTCATGTTCCAGTTGAAGAGGCCGGGTCCGACCACAGCGTTTCTGCCCGCCGTGCCGAAGCCGTTGTTCCCGCCGCCATTCCAGGGCGCCACCGGCGCGGCGAAGGCCGCGGTATTGAACCACTCCGCGCGGCTCTTTGGCCCGCCGACGCTGGCAACCAGGTTGGGACGGTTCGTGGTTCCGCCGCCCAGGCCCAGTGTGTCTGGGCCATAGGTAATGTTCTGAGGCAATCCGCTCTCCGCTGTCGTCACGCCAGAGAACACCCATCCGCCCAGAACGCTCCGCTGCATCAAGTTGGCCTGCTTGAAGAACGGCAGGTTGTAGACATAGTTGGCGCTGAATATATTGCGCCGGTCGTAGCCGCCCGACGCGCGGTCATACCTGAGGTTGAAGGGATTGGACACGCCGGTCAGATCATCGGTCTCCATATCGATCTGGTGCGACCACGTGTAGGCGAACTGTGCCGTCAACCCGTGCTTGTTCTCCATGCGCAGCGCGGCTTGCAGGCTGTTGTAGCTGAAGTTGCTGGCATTCTCGTCCTGGGTGATGCCGGCAAAGCCCGGATACTGTCTGTAGAGGTTCGAATTCGCCCCCTTGCTGACAGCCTCGCGAAGATCGTACGGGTTGGCGGTATTGGCCGAATCGATCAGGGGCAGGGTGTTGATGGCGCGCTGATCGGACTGGTTCCACCCGGTCGACCCAACGTATTGCACCAGCGCGACGACGGCCGGAGCCAGCTGATGCTGGATGCCCAGGCTGAACTGCGCCGTTGCTGGATTCGGATAGTAGTAGTCGAGTGTCCCCATGCCCGCCGGCAGCACCGGGTTGGTTGCCACCGATCCGTTCAGAGCGCTTACGTGCGGGTTGGTGAAGTACACCGAGTTCGCCTGCGGCTGATAAGCATAAGGCGGATTGGTGTCGGTCCCGTAGATATCGTTCCCCTGGACGCGCTCGTAGAAGATCCCCGCGCCCCCGCGGAGCGATGTCCTGCCGGTGCCGAAGAGGTCGTAGGCGAAGCCGAGACGCGGCTCCACCGTCCAGAAATCGTTCTTCACCAGCCCGCGCGGGAAGCCGTTCACGTTCGGACGCCCGATCCCGTTCAGATAGAACGGAGCGGCCGCACCGGTCGGATTCGCGAAGCCCGGACCGTTCGGGTTCAATGTCCCCGTCACCGGATCGGGCAACTGCGCATTGGTTGCACTGAACAGCGCCGGAACAAAGTTCGCGGTCTGGTTGAACTTCTCGTACACGTGCGGCAGCAGATCGTAGCGCATACCGATGTTGACTGTCAGTCTGCGCGTGGCCCGCCAGTTGTCCATTCCGAAGAATGAGTAAGTGTTGTTCAGCCAGTGGAACATGTCCAGAACTTGCAACTGCTTGAAATTGTCGGCAAAGCCAAGCAGGAAATTCACGTAGGCATCGCCCGAGAAATCGGTGCCGAACGTATAGTCTCCCTGCGTGTCAGCCTGCTGCTGCTGGTCCTTGTCGCTGCGCATGTAGGCGAACCCGAACTTGAGGGCATGTCTTCCCTTGGTCCAGGAAACGTCATCGCGCGGCTGCCAGTTGAGGAACGAGTTACGCCAGGGCCAGTAGTTGATGCTCCAGTTGGTACCCAGCGGAGACCCCAGATCCACCGACGGCATGCGGCTCAGCAGATTGTTGGCCTTCGGGAAAAAGCCTTGCTGGGTCCAGCCGGAGGGTGCCGCATAGATGCCCGCCGGCGGAATGCTGATGGTGTTGCCGTTGACGTTGAGCGAAGTTTCGTTCAACAGGTTTGGCGAGATGGTTTGTGTCAGCTTGATCACCGAGCCCCAGGTCGGGTTTTGGAATACGTCGCCCGAGGTCGGATAGGTGTCGTTGCCCCACATGTCGGGATAGTAGGTCTGCGACATCTGGTCGTGGATCCAGTGCCCCATCAGGTGCAGCTTGTCCGTTATATCGTGATCGATGCGCACCACGTCCTCGCGCACAAACGTCGGCTGCTTCGGCGAGGCCACATACTGCGGCGCGCCATTCGCGCCCGTCGAGTTGGAGGCGGGAATTGCGCCCGTCTTCATGAACAGGACAGCATTCGGATCCAGCAGATTCGCGGGCAACACTCCGCCCGGGAACGAATTGCCGATGGTCAGCCCGTCCTCCAAATAGAGCGCGACTTTGGCCGGATCTGCAGTGCTCGGCACGCAGGGCGCGGTCTGCCCGACGCTGCACACCCCGGAAGTCGGCGATTCCTTGAAGCCGGGCGGTAGCACGTACGTCAGAGGTTGCCCGGCCGCCGGAATATCGTAGGCCGGAACCGTGTTGTTGGCGGTGGGATTGGCGCCCGCAATGAACCTGCGCCACTCTTCGCTGTAGAAGAAGAAAGTCTTGCTCTTGCTCTTCGGATACAGCCCTGGAATCAGCACCGGCCCGCCGATGTCGCCGCCAAAGATGTTGAGTCGAAGTTCCGGGGTGGCCGTCTTCGACAGCTTCGAAAAGTAGTTCACCGCATCGAAATCGTCATTCCGGTTGAACTCCCACACGCCCCCATGCAGCTGCTTGGTCCCGGACTTGAGAGCCATCACCATGGTCCCGCCCGAAGAGATTCCATAATCCGGCGCATAGTTGCTGTCCAGGGTCTGGAATTCGGCCAGCACGTCCGGAGAGGGCATTACCCCCGGCCTGCCGCCGCTGCCGCGGTCGTACACTTCGCCACCGTCAATCAGCCAGTTGTTGTGGCCGGGGCGCATGCCGTTGAAGCTGATGCTCTCGCTGCTGCCCTGTGCCGATACGCCGTTGAACGACGGGATGTTCGCCGAAACGCCCGCGCCCAGTGTGGCCAGAGAAATCATGCTCCGCCCATTGGTGCCGAGTTCCGTGAGTTGTTCGCCCGTGATCAGGTTGCTGACTTCGTTTGTTTCCGTCTCCAGATGCAGCGCGTCAGCTTCTACCGTCACCATCTCCGAGCTTGCGCCGACCTTGAGGCGCACGTCCTCCCGCTCGGTCGCTGCCACATTCATGACGATCCCGGTCTTCGTATAGGTCTCGAAGCCCGCCGCCGCCACTTTCAGGTTGTAGTTGCCAATGTGCAGCGCCGGAAAGTCGTACAACCCCGCGGCGTTCGTCATGCCGCTGCGAACCTCGGCCGTTGCCGGGTTGGTCAGGGTTATTTTGGCGTTGGGAACCACCGCGCCGGTTGCATCCGTCACTGTGCCCTTGAGTTCCGCGTTTTCCTGCGCTCGGACGGCAAACGCCGCGCACAGGGCCACGAGGCTTAGACACAATATCCGTTTCCAGTGTGTCACTTTACACCTCCAAGCATTCGCGTGCCTTCACGTTGCGGACTACGGAGGCGCTGCCGGCAGGTGTTCTTCTTTCGGAAAGGTTGGTTGTGAGGACATCTGGCTGGCGCGTACTGTCCGCACCATGATGCGGGCTACCTTATAGCACAGACAATCGTTTGTGTCAAGGATAATATGCATATCCTTGATTCTTTGTCAGATTTACGCGCTTTTGCTATTTTGCTTTACTGAAAGGCTTTACTGCTTCCCGCCGCTTCTGGGCGGTGCCTGTCCGGGCATCCAACAGCTGGGCGCCCCAGGTCCCGGTTTTGGGACCTGGGAAAGCACCAACTCAAGGCGCGAAATCACGCGATTACAGCGGTTCCACAATTGCTATACCCAGGAAGCACTGACCTAAAGTGGCTCTTTCCTCAAGAAAAAGCCACCTTTCGCAGGACCTAAAAGGGCACATGAATTGTGGAACCGCTCTAGCGACTTGGGAAGCTTTATAGCGAAACCAGAGTCGGTGTGCCCGGGTGGTTGCCGTGCAGGGGCATCGCTCCGCGGGCAAACAGATTCTGGTTTTGCCCCTCTCCTACGCCTGGGCCAGCGCCTGCTCCAGGTCGGCGATCAGGTCTTCCTTGTCTTCGATGCCCACCGAGAGCCGGACGCGGCCCTGGTTGATGCCCATCGCCGTGCGCTGCTCCTCGGTGACCGAGGCGT